>LNAP01003985.1_pt1 | contig 13838 bp, 15 predicted proteins | sample 602601 | NCBI WGS metagenome assembly LNAP01 (sample SAMN02440304, study PRJNA202911) | soil metagenome | biome: Subtropical and temperate rainforests or woodlands; isolation source: soil samples (1 kg each in a 20% v/v slurry with milli Q water) were... ...
GTTGCTCGACGCGGATCAACGGGTCGGCCAACCGATCGGTCAGCCTGCCCGGCGAGTTCCGTGGCATGACCGAGCAGTTGCTGCCGAGCTTCATCGCGGCGGAGCGCCTGCACGACGCTGCGCTGGTGCAGCGGATCAACGCGATGACGCTGCGCCAGGGCCGCGAGGTTTTCGTGCGGCAGAACGCGATGCGGCGCGAAGACGGCGCGGCGGTATTGCGCGGGCTGACCTGCCCGGTGCTGGTGCTGTGCGGCCGGCACGACGCGCTCACTCCGCCGGCGCTGCACCAGGCGATGGCGGCGCTGATGCCGCAGGCGCACCTGGTGATGGTCGAGGACAGCGGCCACATGAGCCCGATGGAACAGCCCGCCGCGGTCACCCGGGCGATGCGGCAGTGGTTGGCGGCGTAGTGGGCGGTAGTCGCTTTGCACGGGTGTGCACCCGCATGCCCGGCTGTCCGGCGCCACCTCGCCGGCTGTCCGCGGACAGCCGATCCGCCTCGAGGGTGTCTCGCCAGCGATAGCAAAAACAACGGTTTGCGCATGCCGGATGGGTTGGCACGGCGATTGCTCTCCATGCACTACAGGGAACATCACCCATCTGCGGAGACACGTCATGAAATTCGAATCACTGATCCTGGCCAGCCTGTTCGTTGCCTGCTTCGCCGTTTGCGCGCTGGTCATGGGCGCCATGCTGACGGCCACCCCGAACTCGGTGCAGCTGGCCGGCGCGAACAAGGCGGCGGTAGTTGTTCCGGTCGCACCGGCGAGCTGAGACTTCGGGTGCGTGCGCACCCGGATGGCCGCGGCGAATCGCCACGCACCATGGCTTTAGTCATGGATGAAAACGCCGGGCATTAGGTAGGATCGGGGTTTACCCCACGACGAGATCCTTACTGATGAAGCATCCCATCGCGCTGGCTCTGGCCATTGCCCTGTCCGGCTCCATGGCCGCCTGCACCGATGCCGGCAGCGGCAAGAGCGAGTCCGCCACGTCGCAGGCGCAGACCGACGCGGTCGTGGCCGACGCCGGCAATCCGTTCTTCAGCGAAAGCCCGCTGCCGCTGCACTACCCGCAGTTCGACAAGATCAAGGACAGCGATTTCGCGCCCGGCTTCGACCGCGGCATGGCCGAGCATCTCAAGGAAGTGCAGGCGATCACCGGCAACGCCGAGGCGCCCAGCTTCGACAACACCATCATCGCGCTGGAGAAATCCGGGCAGATCCTTTCCCGCACCTCGACCGTGTTCTTCAGCCTGGTCGGCGTGGACACCAACGACGCGCGCAAGGCGCTGCAGGCCGAGTACGCGCCGAAGCTGGCCGCGCATCGCGACGCGATCTCGCTGGATCCGGCATTGTTCGCGCGCATCCAGCAGCTGTACGACACGCGCGACAGCCTGGGCCTGGACGCCGAGGGCGTGCGCCTGGTCGAGCGCTACCACACCGACTTCGTGCGCGCCGGCGCCAAGCTGTCCGACGCCGACAAGGCGCACCTGAAGGAGATCAACGGCGAGCTGGCGAAGCTGGGCACGAAGTTCAGCCAGAACGTGCTGGCCGAGGTGAACGACTCCGCCGTGGTGGTCGACACGAAGGAAGAACTGGCCGGCCTCACCGACGAGCAGATCGGCGCCGCCGCCGCTGCCGCGAAGGCGAAGGGCCTGGACGGCAAGTACGTCATTGCCTTGCTCAACACCACCGGTCAGCCGCCGGAAGCGCAGCTGCAGAACCGCGCCGTGCGCGAGCGCCTGCACCAGGCGTCGATCGTGCGCGGCAGCCGCGGCAATCAGTACGACAACACCGCGATCGTGTCGCAGGTGCTGAAGCTGCGTGCCGAGAAGGCGAAGATGCTCGGCTATCCGACCTACGCCGCCTACGTGCTGGCCGACGAGACGGCGAAGACGCCCGAAGCGGTCAACGCCATGCTGACCAAGCTGGCGCCGCCGGCGGTGGCCAACGCGAAGCGCGAGGGCGCGGCGATCCAGGCGATGATCGACAAGGAGCAGGCGGCGAAGGGCGAGCCGGCGTTCGCGCTGCAGCCGTGGGACTGGGCGTACTACACCGAGAAGGTGCGCGCCGAGAAGTACGACTTCGACGAGAGCCAGTTGAAGCCCTACCTGGAGATGAAGAACGTGCTGGAGAACGGCGTGTTCTACGCCGCCGGCCAGCTCTACGGGCTCAGCTTCAAGCAGCGCACCGACCTGCCGGTCTACAACCCCGACGTGCTGGTGTATGACGTGTACAACGCGGACGGCAGCCAGCTGGCGATCTTCCTGGCCGACATGTACGCGCGCCCGTCCAAGCGCGGCGGCGCGTGGATGAACTCCTACGTCGAGCAGTCCGCGCTGACCGGCAACCTGCCGGTGGTGGCCAACCACCTCAACATCACCAAGCCGGCCAGCGGCCCGACCCTGCTGACCTGGGACGAGGTGACCACGACCTTCCACGAGTTCGGCCACGCGCTGCACGGCATGTTCTCGAACGTGAAGTACCCGTACTTCAGCGGCACCAGCGTGCCGCGCGACTTCGTGGAGTTCCCGTCGCAGGTCAACGAGATGTGGTCCGACTGGCCGAGCGTGCTGGCGAACTACGCCAAGCACTACCAGACCGGCGCGCCGATGCCGAAGGCACTGCTGGACAAGGTGCTGGCCACCTCGAAGTTCAACCAGGGCTTCGCCACCACCGAGTACCTCGGCTCGGCGATGCTCGACCAGAGCTGGCACCAGATCGGCGCCGACAAGATCCCCGAGGCCAGCGGCGTGGTGGCGTTCGAGGCCGCCGCGCTGAAGGCGAACGGCACCGACTATGCGCCGGTGCCGCCGCGCTACCGCACGCCGTACTTCAGCCACATCATGGGCGGCTACGCGGCCGGCTACTACGCCTACATCTGGTCGGAAGTGCTGGACGCGAACACGGTGGAGTGGATCAAGGCGAACGGCGGCCTGACCCGCGCCAACGGCGACCGCTTCCGTGCCACCCTGCTTTCGCAGGGCGGCAGCAAGGACGCGCTGCAGCTGTTCCGCGACTTCACCGGCCAGGAGCCGAAGATCGAGCCGCTGCTCAAGCGGCGCGGACTGGACGCCGCGGCCGACTGATCCGGATCCGTCCGTGGGAAACCAAGCCGCCCGGAGCGATCCGGGCGGTTTTTTTGTGGACGCATGGGACAGCGAAACATGGCCGGCGCCGCGCAGGCCCGATCGGGGCATGGCTGTTTGCAGGCGCAAGTCGTCGCTGCCGGGAAGTTCGCCGTGGTGCCGGCATGGTGGCAGGAGCGCACTGCGTTAGACTCGGTCCGATTGTCGTGCAGCCGCCTTCCACCCATCAGTGAGACGTTGCCATGGCCCACTTCCGCACTTCGCATCCGGGGCACACCCGCTCCCTCGTCCAGCAGTCGGAGCCGGGGCATCTTCCTGCGCCGGCGCGCCCGCAGCACGGGCGCGCGCCCGTCACGGTGGCGGCCGGCCGCAAGGTGCAGGGCCATGCCGCTCCCGCCGTGGTGCCGCCCAGCGCGGCGGATATCGCGGCGATGGCCACCTACGCGCGGCCTGCCAGGTTCGACCGGATCAAGCTGCGCGAGGGTTTCCTGGCGCAGTTCGGCAAGGATCCGCATTTCGACGGCACGGCGATCCCGCAGCTGGAACTGTTGGTCGGTTTCATCGAGGCCGATAGCAGCATCGCCGACATCCGCTGGATGGCCTACATGCTGGCGACGGCGTATTGGGAAACCACCTCGCTGAAGAAGGAGATGGTGCCGACGCTGGACAAGAAAGGCCGGCCGCGCGTCGACAAGAAGGGCCAGCCGCTGGTGCACTCCAGGCAGCGCTGGGCGATCACCATGTCGCCGGTGGAGGAGGTGGGCCACGGCGCCGGGCGGAATTATTTCCTGCCGGTCAAGGTCAAGGCGCTGCCCAGCGGCGAGGCCCGCGTCACCGAACAGGACGGTGATCAGTTCACCGTCTCCGCGAAGGGTTTGCAGACGGCGATCACCAAGGGCGCCAGGCTGGGTGCGGCGGCCACGCAGAAGGCGGTAAAGGCCTATGCGGATGACGATGGTATCGAATTGAGCTATTTCGGCCGGGGCTACGTGCAACTGACCTGGTGGTCGAACTACGCCAGGTCCAGCGCCCAACTGGGCCTGGGCCTGCAGTTGTTGCTGGATCCAGAGCAGGTATTGCAGCCGGAGACCGCCTACAAGCTGATGGCCCACGGCATGCTCACCGGCGAAGGCTTTGCCAACGGCAGGAAATTCAGCACGTACTTCAACGGCGCGAAGACCGACTACGTCAAGGCCCGCGCCATGGTCAATGGTTCCGATCATGCGGCAGAGATCGCGGTGATCGCCCGGCAGTTCGAAACCATCCTGATCGCCGCCAAACCCTGACCGGGAACGCCCGATGCATCTCTCCCCGTTTTTTCTTCGTTCGCGTGTTTCGCCATCCCCGCGCTGGATGCTGCTGTGCGCGTGGTGCGTGGCCGGCTGCGCCTCGGGCGCGGTCTCGCCGTCGGACCTGCAGGGCACCTGGGAGGTGGTGCAGGTGGCCGTGGACCAGCAGGACCAGCCGCACTGGGCCTATTTTCCCGATGACCCGCGCCTGCTCGGCCGCACATTGGACATCGGCGCGGCAGGCATCGCGCTCGACGACGGCTCGCACGCCTGCACGCAGCCGCTGCTGTCGGACCTCGCGGCGGGCAAGCTGCAGGATTTCATCGGGCAGCGTTTTCCGCGTCCCGCGCGCTTTGAAACGCCGGCTGCGCCGAGCCTGCACGACTTCGGCCTCGAGCTGGCGGATGCGGCGGTCGCGCCCGTGCAGGTCCGCTGCACGCCCGACGCCTCGCCATGGAACGGCGCGTGGCTGGTGCCGTTGCCCGCGGGACGGCTGCTGACCAACTACGACAACAGCGGTTACGTGCTGGTGTTGCAGCGGCGCGAGCCGGGCGACGCGATCCGTGCCTCGTTCGCCTGCAGCAAGGCGCACTCCGCCGTCGAGCAGGCGATCTGCGCGTCGCCCACGCTGGCCGGTTATGACCGCAGCGTCGCGGCGGCCTATCGCCGCGCACTGGGTCTGGCCGGTGACGATGCCGGTGCGGTGAAACAAACGCAGCTCGAATGGCTCCGGAGTCGCGATGCCTGCGGCGCGAATGCCGAATGCCTGGGCCAGGCCATGCGCGAGCGCGTCGACCAGCTGATGCAGCAGTAGGCCGCGGCAAGGGGCACACGTCCTGGCATGTCGGCATGCGCTGGAGCGCGAGCGCCGGGATGGATTGATCATGGAACCGGAACGGACTGCTACCGGCCAAAGCCCGACAGTCCCCTAGTAGATCCAGGGGATCAGCCGCTTGGTATGCCTGCAGTATTCGCTATAGGAGTCGCCCAGGGCCTCAGTCAGCGCGCACTCTTCCTCGCGGATGCGATGCATATAGATCGCCGGGATAACTATCATGATCGACAGCAGGCTCAGCCAGTTTCCCAAGGCGAGGCCGAAGCCGGCAAAGGCGATCAGCGCCCCGAGGTAACTCGGGTGCCGCACAACCCGGTACAACCCGGTGGCCTTCACCTGATGGTCCGTGAGTACCGCGACGTTAGGTGTGTGGAAGCGACCCAGCTGCGCAATTGCGGTCGAGCGCACCACGATGCCAATGGCCATGACCAGTAGGCCGGCCATCTGCAACGCAGGGTCCTGCAATGCGCCGATCGAGGTGAGGGCCAGACCGATGCTGACCGCCCATACCAAGGGGCTGGCGATCATCAGCAGCCTCAGCGACGAACGATCGCGGTTCTCTGTCTGCCCGGTTTTGCGCCGAAAGACCACGAAGCCATCAATGAAAGTCCATGTGAACAGAAGGGCGATGGCAATGTCGCGCACGATCGGCATGGGGGGCTCCTGACTTTTCGAGGTTGAATTACCAGACCTTTGCAGCTTGCTCAGCAATCATCGCGACTGCAAGAGCAGCCATCGGTCACGAGCGGTCGGCCGCAGTCTCCGCCGAGTTCCCCCAAAGCGGTCGCTCGCGGCGCTGGGAAGTAGCGCCAATCGAAGCGTTTCCATGGAATAGGACAGCCGATAATTGATGGGTTTAAATTCTCGCCACCGGCGCAAACTGACTTTGTGATGCGACATTGGAAGCCGTAAGATTCCTGCATGAACACTCCAGCCGAGCGCATCATCGGTATCTATGAGCGACACGCAGGTGCTTGGGTCGGTGCGCGACTGCAAGAGGGAAGCCTCTACGAGCGCGCGTGGCTAGATCGCTTTTTCGGGTCCATTCCACAGAACAGTTCGGTGCTTGACTTGGGCTGCGGAGCCGGCGCACCTATCGCCAAGTATCTCAGTGAACGCGGCTACTCGATTACTGGCGTCGATTCCTCTCCTGCGATGGTCTCCATGTTCCAGTCGCACTTGCCCCGCGAGCAGGCATTTGTCGCAGATATGCGGAAGCTGTCTCTTGATCAGGTCTTTCACGGCATCCTGGCGTGGGATAGTTTCTTTCACCTGACTCACGATGATCAAAGACGAATGTTTCCGATATTCCGGGCGCACGCGGCACCGCGCGCGTCACTAATGTTCACGAGCGGACCCGTACACGGGGAGGTTATCGGACGTCTTGAAGGAGAGCCGCTTTACCATGCCAGCCTCGACGCTGCCGAGTACGCGGAACTGCTCGATGGCGAGGGCTTTGATATAGTTTTCACGGTGTCAGAAGACCAAACCTGCGGTGGCCGCACGGTTTGGCTCGCCCAGTTGCGTTAGTCAGCCTCTCAAGCGGGTGTTCGGCCAGAGGTTTGAAGAACTAGGGACTTATGGAACCCCTTCATTGAGAGATCCTACGAAGCCCCATAAGGCGTTCAAAGCAGCGGGGAACTGCTGCTGCGCGCTTTAGTCGTGGCTGAGCTTCTGTGTCGAGGATCAACTTTCCTGGAAGCGGACCGTCGTTGCCGGCTGCAACGGGTCGGTAGCAGCCACTGGGTTCGAATGATCAGCCTGGCGGCGTGCTGATCAAGATCTCTTGGTCCTGGTGATCCATTTCATCGGCATGCGCTAGAGTCGGCCAGCCTCCTTTCACGAGTCCGCTTCTTGTCCACGCACTGTCCAGCCGTCCCGGAACAACGCCGAGCCCGCATCGTGCGCGGGTTGCTGATCGTGGCCGGTGCGCTGTCGTTGGCGCTGGCCGTGGTCGGCATGCTGCTGCCATTGCTGCCGACCGTGCCGTTCCTGCTGTTGACCGCCGCCTGCTGGTCGCGCGCGTCGCCGCGCTGGCACCGCTGGCTGCTGTCGCGGCCGCGGCTGGGGCCGGCGATCGCGCGCTGGGAGCGCGAGCGCACGGTGCCGCGGCGGGCCAAGCTGACCGCGATTGCGCTGATCGTGCCGTCGATGACCGCGTCGATCTGGCTGGTGCGCGACCACGCGTGGCTGCCGTGGGTGCTGGCGGGCGTGGCCGTGCTGGTGATCGTGTTCATCCTGCGCCTGCCGGAAACGCGCGACGGCGCGTGATGGCCGAACAGGGGAGTCCGGTCGAGAGACGGGCCGCCTGGTTTCATTGCGTGATGGAAAGTCTGACGGAATAATCCCGGCCACCTCCATTCAACGCGACAAGGACGTCCATGCACCGTCTGCCGGGCCTCGACCTGCTGCGCGCCATCGCCATCGTGTGGGTGATGCTGTTCCACTCGTACATCGTCGGCGGGCTCGGCCCCGGCTTCGCCTGGCTGTCGCGCTACGGCTGGGCCGGGGTGGACATCTTCTTCGTGCTCAGCGGCTTCCTGATCGGCACCCAGGTGCTGCGGCCGTTGCAGCGCGGCGAGCGGTTGTCGTTCGGCGGGTTCTACGCGCGCCGGGCCTGGCGCATCCTGCCGGCGTTCGCGGTGGTGCTGGCGCTGTACGTGCTCTTCCCCGCGCTGCGCGAAGCGCCGGGGCTGCAGCCGTGGTGGCAGTTCGCCACGTTCACGCTGAACCTGCTGATCGACTACACGCACAACCAGGCGTTCTCGCACGCGTGGTCGCTATGCGTGGAAGAGCACTTCTACCTGGTCTTTCCGCTGCTGGCGTGGTGGCTCACGCGGCGTCCGTCGGCGTGGAAATGCGTGGGCATGTGTGCGGGTGTGGTGGTGCTCGGCATCGTCCTGCGCAGTGCGGTGTGGCTGCACGATGCGGCGATCGATCCGCCGCGCAACTGGTTCATCGAGGACATCTACTACCCGACCTGGATGCGTCTGGACGGCCTGCTGGTGGGCGTGATGCTGGCTGCGTTGCGGGTTTTCCGGGCACAGGCCTGGACACGGTGGCAGGCGCGCTCGAACGCCGTGCTGCTCGGCGGCCTGGCGGTGTCGTGCCTCGCGTTCTGGCTGTTCCGCGAGCGCACCGGCCTGCTCGCCAATGCGCTGGGCTGGCCGCTGTTGTCGCTCGGCTTCGGCCTGCTGGTGTTTGCCGGCGCGGACCGGCACAGCCTGATCGGCCGCTGGCGCGTGCCGGGCGCGGGCTGGCTGGCCGCGGTTTCCTACAGCCTCTATCTCAGCCACAAGCTCGCCTTCCACCTGGTGCAGGTGACGTTCGGCGCCGCGTTGCAGGGACAGCGCGCGCTCGCCTTCGCCACCTATGCGCTGGCCGTCTTGCTGCTGGGGGCGGCGCTGCATTACCTGGTCGAACGGCCGTTCCTGCGCCTGCGCGAACGCGGCAGGGCGCGGGCGAATCCGCTGGTGCCGGACGTCGACAACCTGGGCCGGCCTGCGACGGTGGCTACTGACTGAGGCGGCGGCTCAGAGCCTGTGAAAAATGGCGCTTCCCGCGCGATTTTTCAGTCGCGCGTCCGGCACATGTCCGTACGCGCTCACGCGGAGCAGTCACTTGCGTGACTGATCCGCGACCGGCCATCCATGGCCGACCTGAGAGGTCGGGAAATTCACAACCTCTCAGTGCGCCTGGTCGTGCTGCGGCCAGCGGAGGTCGGCCACGACCGGGAAGTGGTCGGACGGGTAGCGGCTGTCCTGCTGCGTGGTGACGGTGCGCACCGTGTCGGCGTGCAGGCCGCGGTAGAGGATCCAGTCGATGCGCCGGTCCGGCGTGCCGGTGAAATTGTGGAAGGTGGCTTCCGGGCCGCTGTGGGTAGTGGCGTCCAGCCAGGCGTCCTGCAGCAGCCCGGTGAGCAGCGCGTGGGCGGGGCTGGCCGGCGCGGTGTTGAAGTCGCCGGTCAGCACGATCGGCAGGGCCGCGGGCAGGGCTTCGAGGCGGCCGAGGATTTCCTGCGCCGCGCGGGTACGCGCCGGCTCGTCCTGGTCGCGGTAGGGGAAGTGGGTGTTGGCGTAGTAGAAGCGCTGGCCGCTGGACTTCAGCTCGAACATCGCCCAGGTCACCATGCGCGGGAACGGATGGCCCCAGCTGATGCTGCCGGGCTGGTCCGGCGTGTCGGATAGCCAGTAGTCGCCGGACTCCACCAGCTTGAGCCGGTCGGTGCGATAGAACACGCCCATGTGCTCGTCGCCGTCGCCGCCGCGGCGGCCGCGCCCGAACCACGCGTAGTGCGCCAGCTTGCCGACGAGATAGTCGCCCTGCAGCTTGTACAGCTCCTGCGTGCCGATCACGTCGGGCTGCTGTTCGCGGATCGTGCGCACCATCAGGTCGCGGCGCTGCTCCCAGCGGTTCACGCCGTCGTCGGGGCTGGGCAGGCGCACGTTGAAGGTCATCACGCGCAGCGTCTGCGCCGCGACTGGCTGGAGCGGGATGGACAGCATGGCCACGGCAAGCAGCAGGTGGATGAGGCGCATGGGCGGTTCCCTCGAGCGCGTCGAAACGGGACGGTCGGCCGTAGCATAGCGGTGCTGCCGCGGGATGGCGCGGGCGGATCGGGTCGCGCGGCGTCAAGCGCGGTTCGACCGCGGCCGCCGCCGTCCGGGATCTGCTATCACCAGGGCATAACCTTCGCGTCGGGTAATCTGTGGACATTCCTTCCGTGCTCCATCCCCAAGCGCAGGATCACGCCGATGAAATCACTGTTTCGACATATCCTGGTTGTCCTGTCGTTTGTCGTCGTCACCGCGGTGTCGGCGAAGCAGGCACCCGATCCGCTGAAGACGCAGGCCTACATCCACCACGCATGGACCACGCTGACGCGATCGATGGATGACTGCTCGGCCCTGCGCGATCCCAAGGTGGGTACGCAGCCGGTGCTGTATCTGCCGGCGAACCTGCCGCCGCCGAACCTGGCCGCGGTGAAGGCGCGCTGCAACGTCGACGTGCACGTGCTGCCCCGGGCGGTCGGCCAGCTTGGCGACATCGCGCCGACCACGCTGCCGCGGCAGGGCCTGCTCTATCTGCCGCATCCGTACGTGGTGCCGGGCGGTTTCTTCAACGAGATGTACGGCTGGGACAGCTATTTCATCGTGCTCGGCCTGGTTGCCGACCACCGCGAGGCGCTGGCGCGCGACATGGTCGAGAACGCGCTGTTCGAGGTGCAGTACTACGGGGCGGTGCTCAACGCGAACCGGACCTACTACCTGACCCGTTCGCAGCCGCCGTTTCTGAGCTCGATGATCCGTGCCGTGCTGGACGACCCGGACAGCTTCAAGAGCAAGGCCGAAGCCCATGCCTGGCTCGAGCACGCCTATCCGCTCGCCGTGCGCGACTACTCCACCTGGACACGCAAGGAACACCAGGCCGGCGACACCGGTCTGGCGCGCTACTACGACTACGGCGGCGCGGCACCGGTGCTGGAGATGCGCGACAGCAGCTACCTGCGCGGCGTGATCGACTGGCTGATTGCGCACCCGTCGGAGGATCCCGGCTACCTGGTCAAGGCCTCCGAACATCCGGACGCGGCGGAAGTCGTGCGGCTCAGGACCGCCAGCTGCGACGTCGAGGCCTCGAAGGTCTGCGCCGGCGCCTGGTCGAAAGGCTGTCGCCTGAGCGCCGACTACTACCTCGGCGATCGCGCGATGCGCGAATCGGGTTTCGACACCACCTTCCGCATGGGCCCGTTCGGCGGTTCCACCCACCAGTACGCACCGGTCGATCTGAACAGCCTGCTGTACCGCTACGAGCGCGACCTGCACGATTTCGCCGTGCAGCTCGGCAACGATGCGGACGCCAGGCGCTGGGCCGGCGCCGCCGATGCGCGGCGCGCGGCGATCGACAAATACCTGTGGCGCGCCGGCAAGGGCATGTACATGGACTATGACTTCGTCGCCGGCAAGCCATCGGACTACGACTTCGTCTCCACCTACTATCCGCTGTGGGCCGGTGCCGCGTCGAAGCAGCAGGCCAAGGCGCTGCGCGGCAAGCTCGGCATCTTCGAGCGCAAGGGCGGCCTGCAGATGAGCGACCACGCCAGCGGCGCGCAATGGGATGCGCCGTTCGGCTGGGCGCCGACCAACTGGCTGGCGGCGGCCGGCCTGGATGCCTACGGCTTCCACGACGACGCCCGCCGCATCGCGCGCGAGTTCACCGGCAGCATCGACCGCAGCCTCGCCGCCGACGGCACCATCCGCGAGAAATACAACATGGCCAGCGGCAACGCCGACGTGAAGATCAGCGCCGGCTACAAGGACAATGTGATCGGCTTCGGCTGGAGCAACGGCGTGTACCTGAAGATGCAGTCCCTGCTGCAGGAATAGCCGGTCGTTCGGTCAGCGGCCACGCCCGTCCCGCGGGCGCCGCCGCGAGGTGCGCCAGCCGTGGCTACGGCGGCTCATGATCGATCGAGACCCGGTCCGGATAGAACGCCACGTACTCGCGGATCTCCGCCATCGCGGGGTACGGCGTTTCGTACGACCACGCCGCATTCTCCGCATGCGCGTCGTCCGCGACGAGGCTGAAATAACTGGCCTCGCCCTTGTAGGGGCAGTGCGTGTGATGCGTGGTGCGCTGGTAATGCTCGGGGTGGATGTCCGCCTTGGGGATATACAGCACCGGGGCATAGGTGGATTCACGCAGTTCGAGCGCGTCGTGGGTGTCGGCGACGATGGCGTCATGGAAGCGGACGACGATGCGCTCCCGCACCGGGCTGATGGTGATCGGGTGATCCGGACCGGGAAGCTTCATGGCGCCGGGTTTCTGTATGTGTGAGGTGACATGGCGACAATGTTGCCCGTTCGCGGGTTAAGCCTTCGGCACGGCGGCGTCACGCGAGGGCAAACCAGCAGCCCGTCCGAGTGCATCGCCGACGGCAGGTGCGCATTGTTCAGGCGAACGCCCGGGCCGGCCAGTCCACGAACACGCGCACGCGCTGCGACAGCTGGCGGCTGTGCGGGTACAGCAGCGATACCGGCGCCGGCCTCGGCAGATGGTCGGGCAGTACCTGCGCCAGGGTACCGTCGGCGAGGTCGCGTCCGACGCGGTAGCGCGGCAGCTGGATCAGGCCCCGGCCGAGCCGTGCCGCGGCGACATGGGTCCCGGCGTTGACCACGGCCAGCCGTGCGGGCAGCGCAATAACGTGATCGGCCTCGGCTGGAGCAACGGCGTGTACCTGAAGCCGCAGCCGCTGCTGCAGAAATAACCCGTCCGGGTTCATTGGCGACCCGCTTGCACGCGTGCTCCGGCCAGCGCCATTGCGGCATACTTTCCGCCGGCGAGGGACGCCGTACCGGGGAGGGGCAGGCATGACATGGGGGTGGGTCATCGTGGGCACGGTCGCCCAGCTGATGCTGGGATTCTTCCTGTTCATGCTGGTGGTGTTTTCCGCATCCAGCATGTCGGGTATCGACAAGCTCGCCAAAGTGCATTCGAGGATCCTCGCGCTGTCGCTCTACGGGCTGCCCGCCACCTGCGTCGTGAGCGCGGGCATGCTCATCCATCTTTACCGGGCCGGCGGCGGTCCGTCGTCGTGGTGGTGGCACGCCGTGCCGGTGGCAGCGGCTGCCGTGTATCTCGCCTACGCGATCAGCCTGGGGCGGCGGGTCGAGGCGTTCCGCGAGAGGCAGGCTGGTTCGGGCAATTCAACAGGGGAAGGGAAATGAATACCTACGATCCGTACGAAGCGCCGAAGGCCGATATCGCGGCGCCGGTGGTGAGCGAGGCCGGCATCGAGCAGGTGGCCAGCGCGCAGAAACTGATCATCTATTCGATCCTTGCCTATTTCGCCGGCGCCGCCGCGAGGACTTTCCTGGGCCCGATCGGCCTGCTGGTGGTGTTGTGCGCGGTGCTCATGGGGCTGGTCGGCACTTTTCGCCTGTGCTCGGGCCTGGGCTATTCGATGGCGACCCGGGTGATCCTGATCGTGCTGATGTTCGTGCCGCTGGTCAGCCTGATCGTGTTGCTGGTGCTGAACGCGAAAGCGACCGGCAGGCTGCGGGCGGCCGGCTATCACGTGGGGTTGCTGGGGGCGACGCGCTGAAGTCGGCCTGCGGCATGTTCACCTGAGGATCGGCGAACCCATGAAGAACCCCGCCGGCCTGCTGCTGTTGCTCGTTTCCTCGTGTGCCTGGTCCGTCCAGCCCGCCATCGGCTCGCTGTGCCACACGCCGGAAACCACGTATTTCAGCTGCTGGACCACCCGGCACACGACGGTCAGCCTGTGCGGCACGCTGCCGTCGAGCCTGCAGTACCGCTACGGCAAGGGCGCGCAGGTGGAGTTGCAGTTTCCCGATGACCCGGCGACGGGCGCGGTCGATCTTCACCACCTTGCGGTTGAGCATGAGGCGGATGCCGTTCTCGGCGTACCAGTCCAGGTCGTTGAGTACGATCTCTTCGAATTGCTGTTCGCCGGCCAGCACCGGGGAGAGCAGGATGCGGTTGTAGTTGGGATGCGGCTCGGCACCGAACACCGTGATGTCGTAGAGGTCGCGGGTGAGCTTGAGCAGCTCCTCCAGGGTTCGTACGCCGGAAAAAGTTGGTTCTAGTGACATAGTGCGTACCT
>LNAP01012624.1_pt2 | contig 13833 bp, 14 predicted proteins | sample 602601 | NCBI WGS metagenome assembly LNAP01 (sample SAMN02440304, study PRJNA202911) | soil metagenome | biome: Subtropical and temperate rainforests or woodlands; isolation source: soil samples (1 kg each in a 20% v/v slurry with milli Q water) were... ...
TTTTTCGGTCAGTTCCGGGGCCAGCAGGTTCAGGTCCGAACGGGCCTGGGTCGCAGCAGTGTGGTCGCCTTTCACCGCGCCTTGCGGCACAGGAATTTCATGGATCGGGATGATCGGCGTGCCGTCGCGACGGTCGAGGACGTACAGGCTGCCCTGTTTGGTCGGGGCGATCAGCGCTGGTTTCACGCCGTCGGCGGTTTTCATGTCGAGCAGGGTTGGCTGGCTGCCGACGTCCATGTCCCACAGGTCGTGGTGGGTGAACTGGTAGTTCCAGCGCACCTTGCCGGTGGCCAGATCCAGCGCGACCAGGCCTGCGCTGAATTTCTCGGCGCCCGGGGTGCGGTCTGCGCCCCACTGGTCAGGGGTCTGGTTGCCCAATGGCAGGTAGACCATGCCGAGTTTTTCGTCGACGCTGGCCAGCGACCACATGTTCGCCGAGTTGCGGCTGTAGGTCTGGCCCGGGGCCAACGGTTCGGTGGCGTCCGGGTTGTTGCTGTCCCAGTTCCATACCAGATGACCGTCGCGCACGTCGTAGGCGCGGATCACGCCAGACGGCTCGTTGGTCGACTCGTTGTCGGTGACGTGACCGCCCATGATCACCAGATCACGGGTGATCGCGGCTGGCGAGGTGGAGTAGTAGCCGCCGGCGGTGAACGGGCCGATGCCTTGAGTCAGGTCAACCACACCGTTGGTGCCGAAGCCTTCGCAGATCTTGCCGGTGTCGGCGTTAAGTGCAATCAGGCGTGCATCGGCGGTTGGCAGGTACAGACGACGCGGGCAAGTCTGGGCAACGGCTTTGCCGGCCTCGGAGATGACGGCGGACGCAGCGGTTTCAGACTTGGCGTAAGCGGCTTCATCGTAGTACGACACGCCACGGCAGGTCATGTGGGCAAAGCCCTTGAAGCCCACCGGGCTCTTGATCTGCGGGTCGAAACGCCACAGTTCCTTGCCGGTGTCCGGGTCCAGCGCCAGCACTTTGCTATGGGCGGTGCAGGCATAGAGCATGCCGTTGGCCTTGAGCGGAGTGTTTTCGTTGGTCAGTTCCACCGGGTCATCGGCGGTTGGCAGATCGCCGGCAGGCTTCTTGCAGCTTGCCGACGTTGGCCGGGGTGATCTGCTTGAGCGGCGAGTAGCGGTCACCGAATTCGCTGCGGCCATAGGCCTGCCAGTCGCCTTCGGGCATCTGCGGCGCGGTGCTGGTCATGTCCGCGGTGTCGCGGCCCAGTTCGCCGAAGGTTTCGCCCGGATGGGTGAACTGGCTGGCCACGGCGGTGGCGCCGGCCAGGACCACGGCCACGCCCAAGGCGCCAGTACCCATAGGGGCAGGGCCGTTGATCAGCAATGGACGACGGAACCACGGCAGCAGCATCACCACACCGAGGGCAAACCACAGCGCCAGCCGCGGCACCAGTTGCCACCAGTCGAGGCCAACTTCCCACAGCGCCCAAACGGTGCTGGCGAACAGCACCAGTGCGTACAGGCCCAGCGCCGCGCGGCGGGCGGCGATCAGCAGGACGCCGCTCAGCGCGATGCCGATACCGGCCAGCAGGTAATACAGCGAGCCGCCAAGCATGCTCAGCTTGATCCCCCCGGCCAGCATGGCCAGGCCCATCAGCAGAAGCAATATGCCGAGCAGGGTCGGCAATAGACGGCTTCGGCTCAAGGCACCATCAGTGCTCATAGTGTGATTCTCCGTGACGTTACAAGTAGTCCCGCGCAAGTTCACTGTAGATGACGATCTTGTGCGGGCAGGGTTCATATAAAACGGGTTTGGCTGACGCAGTCCCTGTAGGAGCGAGCTTGCTCGCGAGAAGCCTGAGAACACCGCGGGGTGTCAGGCTCCAAGCGTTATCGTTCACGTCCATCGCGAGCAAGCTCGCTCCTACAGGGGGGTTGTGGTGTTTTTTAGAACGATGACTGGACCTTGATCCCGCCGATCAGCGCGTCATCGACCTGGTCAACGCCACCGGGATGGCGGATGTATTGCAGGTTCGGGCGCACGGTCAGCCAGTTGGTCACGTGCACGCCGTAATAGAGTTCAGCGCTGTATTCGGTGTCCTGGGGCGGCAGGTAGGACGGATTGTCGTAGTCGAAAACGACATTGGCCTGGTTGGTCGCCTCGGCATTCTTGCGATAGGCCGGGTTGACGTGGACGCGGGCCATGGCAAAGCCGATGTCGTCCCTGGCGCGTGCATCGAGCAGGCCTTTGTAGACAAGGCCCGCCTGGACGTAGTTGTCGATGGCGTTGGTCTTCTTGTCGTGCATCGTGCCGTTGGCGAACAGGCTCAGGCCGCGAGAGTGGTCGCTGGCGAGGCTGGTGACTTGCTGCTGAAGGCCCAGCCACATACCGTGTTTGCTCGACGCGCTGCGATAGGCTTCGCCACTCAGGGCGGCAGGCTGGCCATTGCTGTCCTTGTAGACGTCGGTGGCGTTGGCACTGCTGTAGTAGTAACCGGCGCGGTATTCACCCGGCAGGCTGTTGAGTTTCGGCGTCCACACCAGCTCCACCGGCACGACAGCGCCCTGGGTGCCGCTGCCGCTGAGCTTGAACCCGTTGTCGCGGTCAAGGTTTGACGGGTTCTGCTCATACGCGCCGATCTGCGCGTACAACTCAGGCGTCAGGTGATATTTGATCCGCAGCGCCCACTGGCTGACCGGCCAGTTGTACCAGATGTCGCCCGCCCAGTTGCCGACTTGGGAGCCGCAGAACGCCAGGTTCTGGAAGTCGCAGGGGAAGCTGTTGAAGTCTTCGCCCTCACCGAAACGACCGACCTTGATGTCGAGGCTCTGATCGAAAAACTTCTGCTGATACCACATCTGCGTCAGGCGCCAGGTCTGGCCGCGGCCCCAGACTTCCTGGGCCGATGTGAAGCCGCCGACACGCGGGTCGTTGATGCGGTCATTGCTGATGTTGTTGCCGCTGCGTTCGGTGATGGTCAACTGGAACTCGGCGTCGTCCCAGCCGAGGATCTTCTGCAAGTCCAGATGGGTGCCCAGGCCGAACTGATCGCTGTAGCGCGCGGTGCGATCGTGGTCGTAGCCGCCGTGAAGGTTGCTGCCCATTTCGCCGGTGTAATCCAGTTTGAATTCATAGCCTTTTTCCGCCAGCTCCGTACGTGTGCCGTTCCAGTCGCCGAGCATCCACGGTGAGTCGCTATCGAATGCAGGCGCTGCTTGAACGCATGAGGCAAGGCCCAGGGCGGTGAAGCCACCAATTAGGGGCAGGATGTTTCGATGGGCAGCAGTTGCAAAGACAGCGCTGTCTCGCAAAGATTTAAAGTCAGGCATAGAGACGGAGTTCTTGATCTTTTTCTGGGGGTAAACGGAAAGCAGCAGGCGTGAAATGAACAGAAGAAGCGTTTCAGCAGGCAGCGGGCGCAAGGATAATGTTCTGTTACAGATAGAGAAAGGCCTTTTGCTGACATGCATCCTTTCGGATTTGGTAATAGTGTTCCCTTGTAGGAGCGAGCTCGCTCGCGATGGTCGTGAACGATAACGCGTCAAACCAGATACCCAGCGGCGTCGTTGCGTTTTTCGCGAGCAAGCTCGCTTCTACAGGATTCCAAGATCCCAAGATCACCTACATTTGATAGATCGCTTCCACCCGAAGAAGCCCTCGGCTAAGGTGCGCGGCTTTCCCATTCCAACATCGCTGAAGGCCCGGCATGACCGAACACAACACTGATCCGCTGCATGGCGTAACGCTGGAACAGATCCTCAACGCGCTGGTTGAACACTACGAGTGGTCGGGGCTGGCGGAGCGCATCGATATCCGCTGCTTCAAGAGCGACCCGAGCATCAAGTCGAGCCTGACATTCCTGCGCAAAACCCCGTGGGCGCGGGAGAAGGTCGAGCGCTTGTATGTGAAGTTGATGCGCACCAAACGACCGCTTTGAACATGGTCAACCCTTCTGCGTTACACCGTCGTTTTGTGGTCGTGGCTGCCATGCTCGGCTGGGCGGGGTTGAGCATCCAGATGTACCTGATTTTCCATTCACGCTGGACGCTGGGCGCCAGCCTGATCGGCGGGCTGGTGAGTTTTTTCAGCTATTTCACCGTGCTGGGTGGCGACCGTGCTGACCTGTGCAGTGACATCCCGTGAGTCGGCGACGCGTCGCTGGTTCTTGCAGCCGTGGGTCAGTAGTGGCATTGCCGTGAGCATCGCCGTGGTGAGCCTCGCTTACAACCTGCTGCTGCGCCACTTGTGGCATCCAGAAGGCTGGCAATGGCTGGCCGACGAACTGTTGCACGACGTCATGCCGCTGCTGTTTCTGGTGTATTGGTGGAGTTGCGTGCCCAAGGGCAGGCTGCGGGTGGGACACATCGGGTTGTGGGTGATCTATCCGCTGGCCTACTTCGCCTATTCGCTGCTGCGCGGGCATTTGCTGGCGGTTTATCCCTACCCGTTCATTGATGTCGAGAAACTGGGTTATCCACAGGTGTTCATCAATGCCGGGGGATTGTTGGTGGGGATTGTGGTGATTGCCTTGCTGGTGATTGGGCTGGATCGGTGGCGCGCTCCACGTGTCAAAGGTGAGGATTTGTAGTGTCTGAGGCGTCGTTATCGCGAGCAGGCTCGCTCCCACAAAGGACTGGTAAGCGTAGATCCAATGTGGGAGCGAGCTTGCTCGCGATGGGGCCCTGAAGGCGATCACTCTCCTTCGCTGTCCCCCAGTTTCCAGTAACCCACCGCCTTGACGAACTGCTCGTCCAGCCCGTGCTCATCCAGCAGCACCCGACGAATCTGCCGCGACACTTTGCTCTCGGTCGCCACCCATGCGTACAGGCTGCCGGTTGGCACCTGGATCTGGCGCACGGTGCTCAACAAATGATCTTTGCCGCCTTCGCGCAGTACCCAGATCACATTGACCTCGGCAGCGCTCTCCAGCACTTGCTGCTCCTTGCCGTTTTCCACTTCGACAATCACCAATGCGCGGCGATTGGCAGCCAAGCCTTCGAGACGTCGGGCAATGGCGGGCAGGGCGGTTTCGTCGCCGATCAGCAGATAGCTGTCGAACATGTCAGGCACGATCATCGAACCCCGTGGCCCGCCGATGTGCAGGAACTGTCCCGGTTGAGCCTGTGCCGCCCAGGTCGAGGCAGGGCCGTCGCCGTGCAGTACGAAATCGATGTCCAGTTCCAGGGTGTCCAGATCGTAGCGACGCGGGGTGTAGTCGCGCATCTCAGGCAGCGGACCATTGTCCTTGCCGGCGCCCAACACCAGGGTTTCCAACGCCGCGGCCTGTTCGGCATTTTGCGGGAACAACAGTTTGACGTGATCGTCCGTGCCGAGGCTGACAAAGCCTGCCAGCTCAGGCCCGCCCAGCGTGATCCGGCGCATGCGCGGAGTCAGGTCGACCACGCGCAACACTTCCAGGCGACGGCGTTTGATTTCGTGCATGACACGGTGAATGGTTGAGGCGATGACTTCAGTCATTCGGCGTTCTCCTGAATGGGTTGAACGGCGGGGCCATCGACGATGGCTTTTGCGGTGTCGTTGAGCAGGACAGCGACGCGGTGGATTTCTTCCTTGCTCCAGCGGCCGTGGTGCAGTTGCAGCGCGTGGCGCAGGTTATGCACGGCTTCGTGAATTTCGGGCGGGCGATCATGGCCGCGCAGCGAGCGTTTGCTGACATCGATGCGCACCCGCACACCTTCAAGGGCGATGGCTTGCTCTTTCAAGGACAGACGTCCGGCGTCGGTCACGCTGTAGCGTTTTTTTCCGCCTTCGGCGTCGCCCAGGATCATTTCGCTCTCTTCCAGAAACGTCAGGGTCGGGTAGATCACACCGGGGCTGGGGCTGTAGGCACCGTCGAACATGCCTTCGATCTGGCGGATCAGGTCGTAGCCGTGGCAAGGCTGTTCGGCGATCAGCGCCAGCAACAGCAATTTCAGGTCACCGGGGGCAAAGACCCGGGGGCCGCGACCACCGCGCTCACGTCCGGGGCGTTTCTCGAAGCCGTCGCGGCCGTCGCCGTGTTCACGGTGGGGGGAATGATGGTCTCTCATTTCTGCTTTCTCTCGTCGTGTTTAGATACAACTTAAGATATATCTTAACGAGAAGGCAAGCCCCCCTGACCGGTGGCCGTCCCGAGCATCGAGCCGATGACCCCGCCAAAACCGCAAAAATAGTGGTAATCAGTGCGGGTGAAAAACCTGAAATTAGTGTTAACTCTCTAATGTTGGGTTTTGGCCTATTAAATGCGGTCTTACAGAAGTAACTTTGTTAGTTTCTGCTTATCATTTCCGTTAGTGTGCGGTTTGTAGTATTTATCTTACAGTCAGACATTGGTTTTTAAGTTATTTCAGGGTTTTTCTTTCCAGGGTGATAGCGCTTTGGCTACACACTTGCAGGAACGTTCCTGCTTACTTTCCAGATAAATTGATCGATCATCTTTCGGCGTTGAAAGTTCAGCTGAGCAAATAGCTGCTCGTGACGGTTTTTGCTCAACTTGAACTTTCTGCGCTTATCCTTTTAAAAGACAGGTACTGAAAGATGTTCAAGAAAATCGCGTTTGCTGCTCCTCTGGCTGTTCTGGCACTGAGTTCTTCCGCCGTGTTTGCCGCGGGCGAAGCCCGTCATTCCATCAACCTTGTCGCGCATGTACCAACCAACGGTTTCTACGTAGTACCGGTCGATCCGGATCTGGTCAACAAGGATCAGCGAATGGACTACCAGCCAAGCAAGGGCACCATGGATGAAGTCAACGGTTTCTTCGACGTACGCAACAACAACGGCTCTGTGCATGCCAGCGTTGAAAGTGCGCCGAAGCTGTACTCCGGTGCAAGCGAGATTGGTCTGCAAGTCGAACTCAACAATGTAGTGCTCACCACAACTCCGCAAATGGTGGTTGGCGAAACGGAATCCAACGTCAACTACCGTGCACCACTCAACATCAAGGCACTAGGCACCACCTTTGCGCCAGGTGATTACACAGGCGCGGTGACCATGATGTTTGACGCTGTCCCTCCTGTAACGACTCCTTGAAATTAATCAAGAGTTACAAACGCTTACTTGCTTAAGTAACGTGACCGGCCGGCACTGCTAAAAGTTGTCGGCCGGGATTCAAATTTTCGTAAATAGAGTATTCGTTAATGTTCCCGATGACGCCCATCGCGGCAGCGCTTGCGTTGCTGTTATGTAGCAGTGCATTTGCGGCGCCCGCTTCCGTTGATAATACGCCGCGAAGTTTGCTGGCCCAGGCCAAAGGCTTGCCGGCAGAGTTCGAGGAGCATTTTTTCGACGTTCCGTTGGCGGTACGGGTCGAGCTCGATCAACAGGCGCTTGGCGAGGCGATGATTGTATTGTCCCGCGATGACCGGGTGACATTGCTCGATTTCACCGACACCAGTGAAAGCCGCTTCGGCGCCAGCGAACGCGAGACGTGGGCGGATATCCTCAAACCCGGCGTGGCGCTGGGCGCCTGCAGCGGTCAATGCCCGGAGCAGATGCTGGCGGTGCACTACAACCTGGAAAATTCATTGCTGTCGATCGTCACCGAAAATGCCGAACGCGACAGCGAAGCCAAGCGTTTCTACGATCAGCCCGAAGGCGGCAGCAGCGGCCTGATGGTGCGCAATCAACTCAATCTCAACGGCGGCCAGGATCAAGACCTGGGCGGTCGTTTCGGTCTGGAAGCCAGCGGCAGCCTGGGCAACTGGAGCCAGACCTTCAACATGCAACTGGCGCGTCTGGGTGGACCGGATGACAAGACCTATCACTCTTCACCCAGCGCGAACTGGAGGGCAGTTTTTTCCGGCTGGGGTACTTCACCCCGAACTCCGAAGGCCTGACGCGTCAGCCTCGCTCATTCGGCAGCAGCCCGGATACCGCCGTGGGCGTGATGTATGGCAGCTCCGACAGTCTGGCGATCGACAGCCCGAAACCCAGCGTGTACCCGGTTTACGTCACGGCCAACCGTCAGGGTTCCGTGGAAATCTATCGCGATGGCCTGCTGATCAATACGCAGTCAGTGCCAGCCGGGTTGCAGACCCTCGACACCCGTCCATTGCCGGGCGGTATTTACGAGGTGGAGGTGCGGTTGATCGAGGATGGTCAAATCACCTCGACCACCCAGGAGCTGATCTACAAGCCGAGCAACTGGCGCAACCACGATGACCGCTGGCGCTACAACCTGTTTGCCGGGCAGGAAAGCAAACTGCTAAGCAACTGGGATCAACAGAGCAGTGGCGATGCCACGGCGGGCGCCTCGATCAACTATCTGCTGCATCCACGGGTGATTCTCGGACTGTCGGCACGCCAGGTGCGCGAAAAACTCCAGTACGGCAGCTCCATCGACTGGACCCTGGGCAACAGCACCAGCGTCTACGCCAATCTTTACCAGACCGAAGACCACGGCAGCGGCGCCGATCTGCAAGGCCTGTACAACTACGGCTCTGGCAGTCTGGTGATCAGCCACAACCGTAGCTGGCTCGACACCACCAACACTTATGAGACCCTGCCCGACGGCACTCGCGTACGACAACGCAACGTGTTCACCGGCCAGACCAGCAACTCGTCGCTGGCGCTGAACCACCGCATCAGTCGCAAGAGTTCGCTCAACGCGCGGGTGTCCCACAGTGAGGGCAATGTCGAGGGTGTCGGCGTCGACCTCGGTTGGACCCAACGGACCCAGCTGTTTGGCAGCGATGCCAATTGGCGCCTGTCGTTGTTCGACCGTCCGGGCAGCTTCAGCAGCGGCGATGCGCGCAATCGCGGGGTCGACCTGAGCATCAACATGGCGCTCGGCGGTCCGGGCCAGCAGATTTCCGGCAGCATCGGCAGCCGCACCGCCCGTGAGGGCGGTCGCGACAACAACGCCTCGTTCGGTTACCGCAAAGACCTGCAAGACCACGTGTTGCAGAGCGTCTCAGTGACGGCGCTGACCGACACTTATGGCGTCGGTTTGTCGAGCCTGGCGAACTTTCGCACCGACGCCATCAATGGCGACGGTTTCATTCAACGCTCTTCGTTCAACGACAACTTCACCGGTGGCGTGAACCTCGACAGCACGCTGGTGGTCGGCGCACAACGCATGGCGTTGACCAGCCAGCATCAAGGGCGCGGCGCCGGGATGATTGTCGACGTCGAGTCCGACATCGACGGTATCGCCTTGCGCGCAGACGACCTCAGTGGTGGCAGCGCAGCCCTGCGGCCGGGGCGCAATTTCATTCCGCTGACGGCCTACAAAAACAGTTCGGTGAGCTTCGACTTCGAAGGCAATCACGTGCCAGCCGCCAGCATCGAACCGGCGCGCACTCGCTATCACCTGAACAAGGGCGGTGTGGAGTACCGCAAGGTGCGGGTGATGAAAACCCTGACCGTGCTCGGGCGTTTGCTCGACCCGCAAGGTCGACCGCTCAAGGGTCACCACGTGATCAACCACGCCAGCCGTGGGGTCAGCGAGGTCGATGGCTTCTTCTCGATGGAAATGAATGCGGCTTCACCGACCCTGGAAGTGCGTTATGCCGACCAGTTGCTCTGCCAGTTCCGCCTCGATACCGACAAACACCGCAGTGAAAACAACGTGCTGATGATCGGTGATTTGCGCTGCACGCCGGACACCCTGGCGGACGCCAATCGCATGGCTGAGACGGCGGGATGACGGACATCCGGTTCAAGGGCTTTTTGAGGTCATTTCAAATGTTAGATATTTCACACGTTAAAAGGTCAGCCATCTATGCAGCCGCTGTTGTTGGAGTAGTCGTGGCGCTGTTCCCTGCTTCAGCCGCGGCGGTCACCCAACAAATCAGGGCAGTGTTTTACCCTGATGCATCTAACCCTCAATTCAATAAGTTCGAAAATAGAACGCCGTTAAGTGGTTTTTGTTTGGATAACCCACCTCAATGCCACGCTGAAAACCTGTTCAGCTTACGCCTGCCTATTCTTTCTTACTCGAATGCGACCATTGTCGGCGGTCATACCAATAAGCGTTTGGGGCCGATGTTTAACATTCCTTCGCAATGGCAAACCGTGACCGTCAGCCACCCAACGGCGCCACCTCAAACCGTCAGGTTCCGGGTGGCCGGCATGGGCGTGGCCTACACATTACCTCTGTCGGCCCCCGAGCTGACCGGCGGGCTAGGGCATGATTATCTGTTTGAAGGCGGTACCTGGAGTTATGCCGGTCCACCGTGCACCGGTTTAATGGGTGCGGGTAATGACATTGGTTTCAATAGTTTCTGGCGGCACCCGGTTAGCGCCGAGATTTGCGCCAAGAAGGCTGTTTTCGATATTCCACAACCCTTCAAATATGAAACGTTCGACATTACTTATGAGCTTGATACTCCCAATCCCCAAGACATGGTTTCGGGGCAATACACCGGACAGCATATTTTTCGAGTTGGGCCAAGCCAGGATTTTGATTTGGGCGATGTGATGATTCCTCAGGACAACGTCATCGTTCTTGATTTTCTTCTCGACGTTGAACATGTGTTGAAAGTCGACATTCCCCCCGGTGGTGAAAAAATTCAGCTGACCCCGGCTGGCGGCTGGCAGAGGTGGTTGCATGCGGGGAGAAAACCCGTGCGGTTGTTCCGTGACCAGACCTTCAATGTCTCGGCCTCATCGCGTTTCAAGATGCACATGGAGTGTGAGTGGAGCGCTGCCTACGACTGCATGCTCGATGACCGCGTTTCCAAGCGGAGCGTGGAACTGCAGGTCTTTGTCACCCTGCCCAATGGCCTGACCGACATGAGCGGGCAACCCGTCAGGCACACGCGTTTGCGAGCGGGCGCGGCCAATGCATTGTATTTCCAGCCGGGCTTCTACGTCGACAGGGCGCCGGGTGTCCTGCATTTCGAAGTACCGGAGACACAGATGCAATTCATGCTGTCGCCCGGTGCGGGTCCTTTCTACAGGGGCAAGGTCACCGTGATCTGGGATTCGGAAATCTGATGGGCCGTCTATCGATGGACCGCGCCTGTGTTGTGTTCAATGTCATGAGGTTCAAGGGTATGAAACGTCTGTGGTTGCTGTTGGGTTTGAGCGGGTTTTCTCTGGCGGTTCAGGCCGGTCCGCAGATCAACGTCGGAACGGTGTACGACTATCTGGACGGCGACAAGAGCACTTACCTCAAACGCGTGTTCAACAGTGGCGACAGCACCGCGTTCGTCAAGGTCAACATCCTGGAAATTATCTACGACGCCGATGGCACACACCGCGAGATACCCGTCGCAACGCAAGCGGATGGCAGCGGTCGGGATGGCTTGATGGCCAGCCCCGCACGGCTGATCGTGCCGGCCAATGGCATGCAGGGTACGCGTTTGCTGCACATGGGCGCCCGTGACACCGAGCGTTACTTCCGTGTGCGCTTCGTGCCGGTGGTACCGGAAAAGGAAGATGAATTCGCGGTGTCCAGTGAAGAGCGTGACACCTACAAAGAGAACCTGTCGGCGGGGGTCAACGTGATGACCGGGTTTGGCACGGTATTTTTTGTCCGTCCCAAGAACAGCCGTTTCGACAGCGTGATCGATGACAGCGCCGGTGTGTATCGACTGCGCAATAACGGCAACACCGTGGTGGTGATCGATGAGTTTCGCAATTGCTCGCTGAAGAATGAAACCGAGTGCGAGCCGACCACCAAGCATCACGTTCTGGCGGGCAAGTCGTTCGAGTTCGAGAAGAAGCCCGGTCGCGAATACCGCTTCAACCTGATCGAAGGCGCCGACAAAAAAGCGTTGCGCGTTGCCAGCCAGTAACACCGCCAAAGGCGGGTCGACTCGCCGCTTTTTTTTACGCAACAGGTAACTGACATGATCAAGCAATCGGCCATCGCCCTCTGTGTGGGCGTGATGGCGTGTGCCCAGGCTTTCGCGGCACGGGAAGAGCGCACGTTCGAAGTGTGGGCGGATATTCCGACCCTGGGCTTTTACGTGCTACCGGCCGAGACGAACTGGATTCATCTGGAACAGACCCTGCCGTGGAATCGCAACACGTCGAAGCTCGAAGGGTTGCGCAAGAATTTCGACGTCAAGCACGACACCAGTGCGATCGAAGCGCGGCTGGACGCCGAGCCCTATCTGTTCAACGGGCGGGAGGACCAGAACATCTACTTGCGGGTCACCTTCAATGGCCAGGAGCTGAGCCACGATGCGACCCCGCGCGAAGTGGTGTCGGCGGCGCAGGCCATGGCAGGCGGGCGCTTTGCTTTGGAAATCCAGCCGAAAGAGCCGGCCGGTGGTTATAAACCGGGCACTTATTACGGCACGGTTCAGTTGATTTTCAGTGCCGCGGCACCCTGATCTGTTTTTGGCAGGGATCAAAAATGTGGGAGCGAGCCTGCTCGCGATGGCGGAGTGTCAGGCGCCATGGATGCTGAAGGTGCCGGCCTCATCGCGAGCAAGCTCGCTCCCACAGTGATTCTCGGTGCTAACGGGTGTTGCAGCGTTTGAATGTCGAGTGGATATCGCCTCCCAGGGAACAGGGCGGCTTTTCGGAGATGGGTACAGATGAGTGTTACAGGTGTTTTGTTTTCAACGAGGCTTTTATGGTTATGGAGTCTTTTAATTGTGTGGTGGCTGATGCCCCAGGCGTTGGCGCAAGACGTTTCAATCACTGCCTTGTTCAAGCCCGACTCGGCCTATCCGCACATCAATCAATTCAAGAACACCACGCCGCCCAGTGGCTACTGTCAGCTGTATCCGGGGCAATGTGAAGAACACAAGACGTTCAGCCTGCAAGTCCCGATTCGATTCGAGTCCACCCAAGCGATCCCGGCCAACCATGCATCACCGCGCCAGGGCGCAACAATCACGGTGCCAGCACAATGGCGTGAGCTGTCAGTACGTCATGAATCCGGAGCGGTGGAGCAGGTAAGAATGCGGATTACCGGGGTGGGCTCCAAGTATGTCACCGAGGATGTTCGGACGTTGACAGGGGACACCAACGCTGACTCCCGGAATGCTCACTACCGGTTGTGGGGGACGAGTTGGGTGAACGCTCCGTCGCCGTGCCTTGACAGTGGCGTGGGTTACTACTACCCCACCTCCTATGGTTTTTTCTGGAAAACACCGGTCCATGCCGCGTGTAATAAACAGGCCAGGTTCGATGTTCCATGGTTGCGCTACGAGCATCTGGATTTTTCCTATGAACTGGTCACGCCCAATCCGTTGGGCATGCTGGCAGGCAACTACACTGGTTCGCTGACCTATACGGTCGGTCCCAACGGCGACTTCGATTTCGGCGATGTCATGCTGCCGAGCAGTTCGGTGTTGACCATGAACTTCAACCTCGACGTTCAGCACACCCTCAAGGTCGACATCCCGCCCGGTGGCGAGAAAGTCCAGTTGGTACCAGCCGGTGGCTGGCAGGGCTGGTTGCAGGCGGGGCGTAAACCGGTGCGGTTGTTCCGCGACCAGACCTTCAATATCTCGGCCAGTTCTCGTTTTAAAATGTTTTTGCAGTGCTCAATCAGCGATGGACGGGTCTGCTTTATGGCTGATCGGGATTCGATGCTCAGCGCTCCATTGAAAGTCAGTGTGAGCTTGCCTGGTGGCTTGACCGATAGCGCCGGAAGACCGGTCCAGCGTCAGGAACTGGTGACTGAAAGCGGGGCCGTGACTTTTCAGCCCGGCCACTATGTGGATCGTAAGCCGGGCACGTTGCACTTCGAACTTGAGAAGCCCGATCACTTTTTTTTGCCTGGGGCGCCAAAACAGTATTTCGGCGGCGTCACCGTGATCTGGGATTCCGAAGTCTGATGCCCGGGACTGCCGCCATCGCTGGCAGGCCAGCCCCCACAATGGATGGGTGTCGTACACAGATCTTGTGGCGACCACCGATCCCCTGTGGGAGCGAGCTTGGTCCGGGCGGCGATCCGACGATGAGGCAGG
>LNAP01013585.1_pt1 | contig 13832 bp, 12 predicted proteins | sample 602601 | NCBI WGS metagenome assembly LNAP01 (sample SAMN02440304, study PRJNA202911) | soil metagenome | biome: Subtropical and temperate rainforests or woodlands; isolation source: soil samples (1 kg each in a 20% v/v slurry with milli Q water) were... ...
GGGAAACAGCCCGGCTTCGACCTGGGCGATGGCGTTGGCCAAGGGTGCCACCAGCGGCAGCGCGGCGTCGGTATCCTGCGGCAGGCCACGCATCAGCGACAGCGCCGGCAAGGCATCGGCCAGCGCCGTCCATGGCGCCTGGACCGGTTCGAGCACCCGGCCCAGCGGATGGCGCGAACGGTGCCGCGCCCAGTCGCGCAGTTCCTCGCCCCACCAGGCCAGCTTGGCATCGGCCGGCAGGGGATCGCCGGCGATGTTCATTGCATCGGCCAGTTCCTGCAGCAGCGCGAACCAGGCCACGGCGATGCGGCGCTGCGGCTCGGGGACGAAGCCCTGCACCAGCTGCCATTCCGGCCAGCGGCTGCGCCACTTCTCCAGGAAGTTGTCCAGCGCGGTGGAATCGCTCACCGCGCCTGACCTCGCCGCGGCCAGTTGCCTGGGTCGAGCAGATCGAGCGCCCGCTCGAGCATCACATCGGCCTGCCAGGTGAGCGGATCGTCGTGGTCCAGGCGGTAGCCCCACAGCGCGGCGATCGAAGCCATCCCGGCCGCACGCGCGGACTGGATGTCGCGTTCGTCGTCGCCCACGTACACGCAATCGTCGATGGCCACGCCGAGCCGGCGCGCGGCTTCCTGCAGCGGCAGCGGATGCGGCTTGCGCTGGGCCAGGGTGTCGCCGCCGATCAGCACCGCGCAGCGCGCCTGCCAGCCCAGCAGCGGCATCAGGTCGCGGGCCAGGGACTCGGGTTTGTTGGTGACGATGCCCCAGCGGCCGCCGGCGGCTTCCAGCGCACGCAGCATCTGCTCGATGCCATCGAACGGTGCGCCGTGCCTGCCCAGCTCGCCGGCGTAGACGCGCAGGAACTCGGGCACCAGCGCCTCGCGCTCGGCGATGGACAGCTCGGGAAACGCCGCCCCGGACATCGCACGCGCACCCTTGGACACGTGCGGGCGCACCGCCTCCAGCGTCAGCGGCGCGCGCCCGCGTGCGGCCAGCATGCGATTGACGGTGGCGACCATGTCCGGCGCGCTGTCCAGCAAGGTGCCGTCCAGGTCGAACAGGGCGACGGTCGGAAAGCCGGGACCCGGGAAAGGCGGTCGCGTCTGTTGCGGATGAAGCGATCGCGGGTCCTCTCGGCATGCAGGGGACGGTGCGTGATGATCCGACTTTCGAGTCCCCAGTCCCGAGTCCCGAGTCCCGGCCTGATCCGGGTCCCGGGTCCCGGGCCCCGGGTCCCGGCTCCTGGCCTTTCCCGGGTCCCGGGTCCCGAGTCCCGAGTCCCGGCTCCTGGCCTTTCCCGGGTCCCGGGTCCCGGGCCCCGAGTCCCGGCTCTTCAAGGCTTCACCGCGCAGGCCAGGTAATTGACCTCGGTGCGCCGGCTCAGCCGCGCCGCGCCGCGCCATGGCTCGTAGACCAGGCCGCTGACATCGGTCAGCTGCAGGCCGCACTGGCGCGTCCAGGCCGCCAGTTCGGAGGGCTTGATGAAGTCGGCGTACCTGTGGGTGCCCTTGGGCAGCAGCCTGGCAAGGTATTCGGCGCCGACCACCGCCAGGGCGAATGCGGCCGGGGTGCGGTTGAGCGTGGACAGGAACAGCTGGCCGCCGGGCTTGAGCAGGCGCGCGCAGGCCTGGATGATCGCGCCCGGGTCGGGCACATGCTCGAGCATTTCCATGCAGGTGATCGCATCGAAGCTTTCCGGCGCCTGCTCGGCCAGCGCCTCCACCGCGATCTGGCGATAATCCACCTCCACGCCGGATTCGAGCATGTGCAGGCGGGCCACTTTCAGCAGTTCGGGCGCCAGATCGATGGCGGTGACCTGGGCGCCGGCGGCGGCCAGTGCCTCGCTCAGCAGGCCGCCGCCGCAGCCCACGTCCAGCACGCGCTTGCCGGCCAGCGGCAGGCGCGCGGCCACGTACTGCAGGCGCACCGGGTTGAGCGCATGCAGCGCCTTCTGCGGACCGTCGGGATCCCACCAGCGATGGGCCAGCGCGCCGAACTTGTCCAGCTCGGCCTGATCGAAGTTGGGCGGCGCGGCGCGGTCGGGTGCAGTGGACATGAGGGAACTCCGTAGCAGGGCATCAGGTGCGGGAAACCGTCGATATGATGGCCCGTCGCGCCGCTTTCGTGGGGTGAGCCGGTCAGGCCGGATGCAGGCCGACGATGCGCTGGCGCCACTGGCGCGCGTTGGCGACCACCCCGGCCATGTCGATGCCGGCCGGCTGGCGCTCGGCCAGGCGCTGGCGCCCGGCGATCCACACATCGGTGACCTGGTGGCGGCCGGTGGCATAGACCAGCTGCGAGACCACGTGATGCAGCGGCTGGGTTTCCAGTGCCGACAGGTCCACGCAGGCGATGTCGGCCTGCTTGCCCACTTCCAGGGTGCCGACCTGGGCATCGAAACCGATCGCCCTGGCCCCGCCCAGGGTGGCCGCACGCAGCGCCGCGAACGCATCCAGCGCGACCGCATCGTTGGCCACGGCCTTGGACAGGATCGCCGCGGTGCGGGTCTCGCTGAACATGTCCAGGTCGTTGTTGGAGGCGCAGCCATCGGTGCCGATGGCCAGGTTCACCCCAGCCCTGGCCAATGCGCACGCCGGGCAGAAGCCGGAGGCGAGCTTGAGGTTGGATTCCGGGCAATGGACCACCGAGACGCCGCGTTCGGCGCACAGGTGGATCTCCGCCTCGGTCAGCTGGGTCATGTGCACGGCGATCAACCGGTCATTGATCAGGCCCAGGCGCTGCAGGCGCGCGATCGGGCGCTGGCCATACTGGTCCAGCGACTGCTGCACTTCCTGCGCGGTCTCGTGCAGGTGCAGGTGGACCGGCACGTCCAGCTGGTCGGACAGCATCCGCACCCGTTCGAAACTGGCGTCGCTGACCGTGTACGGCGCGTGCGGGGCGAACGCGGTGGCGATCAGCGGATCGCCGCGCCACTGGTCGTGGACCTCGCCGGCGCGGTCGAAGTATTCGTCATCGCTGCTGGCCCAGGCGGTGGGAAAATCGATCACCGGCAGGCCGATCCGCGCGCGGAACCCGTGGTGCTTGTAGGTGGCCGCCTGCACATCGGGGAAGAAGTAGTTCTCGTTGACGCAGGTGGTGCCGCCGCGCAGCATCTCGGCGATCGCCAGGGTGATGCCGTCGGCGACGAACTGCGGCCCCATCACCGCCCCTTCCACCGGCCAGATGTGCTGCTGCAGCCAGACCTTGAGCGGCAGGTCGTCGGCAATGCCGCGCAGCAGGGTCATCGGGTTGTGGGTGTGGGCGTTGACCAGCCCGGGGATCAACGCCGATCCGGGCCGCTGCACGAGCTGCTTGGGCACAAAGCGCGTGCGGGCCTGGGCGGTGGGCAGGATCGCGACGATCTCGCTGCCGCTGATCGCCACCGCGTGGTCTTCCCACACCACCGCATGCGGCTCCACCGGGACCACGAAACCGGCCTCGATCAACAGGTCACAGGATTCGGGGGTGATGGTGGCTGGGCTCATGCTGTCTCGCTTGGTTGTGTGGCGCGCCCGGCAAAGCCGTTCAACCGGGACGCGAAGGATTTCCAGATCGTCGTCATTCCCGGGACGTCATCCCCGCGCAGGCGGGGATCCAGGGACTTTGCGTTTGACTTCGCGTGCGGGGATGACGTAACGGCAAAGGCGACTGCAACTGCAACGTCCCTGGATGACCCGCCATGCGGCGGTTGTGGGGCACTTCCCGCTTTCGCGGGGATGACCTGATGGCAAAGGCGACTGCAACTGCAACGTCCCTGGATGACCCGCCATGCGGCGGTTGTGGGGCATTTCCCGCTTTCGCGGGGATGACGTAACGGCAAGGGCGACTGCAACTGCAACTGCAACGTCCCTGGATAACCCGCCATGCGGCGGTTGTGGGGCACTTCCCGCTTTCGCGGGGATGACGTAACGGCAAGGGCGACTGCAACTGCAACGTCCCTGGATCCCCGCCTGCGCGGGGATGACCTGATGGCAAAGGCGTGCGCCTGCGCACGCGCCATCAGGTCACTTCACCCGGCTGACGTATTCGCCGGTGCGGGTGTCGACCTTGATCACTTCGTCCTGGCCGACGAACAGCGGCACGCGCACCACCGCGCCGGTTTCCAGGGTGGCCGGCTTGCCGCCGCCGCCGGAGGTATCGCCGCGCACGCCCGGGTCGGTCTCGGTGATCTTGAGCTCGACGAAGTTCGGCGCCTGCACCGCGATCGGGGTGCCGTTCCACAGGGTCACCACGCAGGCTTCCTCGCCCTTGAGCCACTTGGCGGCGTCGCCGACCCCGGTCTTGTCGGCCTGGACCTGCTCGAAGGTCTCCTGCTGCATGAAGTGCCAGTACTCGCCATCGGTGTACAGGAACTGCATGTCGGTATCGACCACGTCGGCCGCTTCCAGCGAGTCGGTGGCCTTCATGGTCAGCTCGACCACCCGGCCGGACTTGATGAAGCGGTACTTCACCCGGGTGAAGGCCTGCCCTTTGCCTGGCTTGACGTACTCGGTGTCGGTGATGATCGCAGGCTCGTTGTTGACCAGGATCTTCATCCCGTTCTTGACGTCGTTCATGCCGTAACTGGCCATGGGCAAAACTCCTCGGGTAAGGCAAACCCGCCGCCTGTGGCGACCGGCCGGATACAATGGGAAAGCCCGCCGCGACCGGCGGGCGCTTGTTTTCTGAAGCCGCCATGATACCTGCAGCACACGCCTCCAGACAGCCGGCTCCGGCCGATCCGCCCAGCCCCCCCGCTCCGCTGCAGCCCGGCGGCTGGCAGCAGGCGCTGCGCCAGGCCGTGCGCGAACCGGCCGAACTGCTGCAACTGCTTGGCCTGGAATCAGTGGCGCTGCAGGTCTCCAGCCAGGCCGCCGCGCAGTTCCCGTTGCGGGTCCCGCGCGGGTTCATCGCGCGCATGCGCCACGGCGATGCGCACGATCCGCTGCTGCGCCAGGTGCTGCCGCTGGATGCGGAGCTGCGCGTGCTGCCCGGTTTCGGCCTGGACGCGGTCGGCGATGCCGCGGCGCGTTCGGCCACCGGCGTGATCCAGAAATACGACGGCCGGGCACTGCTGGTGGCCACCGGCAGCTGCGCGATCCACTGCCGCTACTGCTTCCGCCGGCATTTCCCCTATGGCGAGGAAACCGCCGCGCGCGATCACTGGGCCCAGGCCATCGCCCGGATCGGCGCGGACGACACCATCGACGAAGTGATCCTCTCCGGCGGCGATCCCTTGTCGCTGTCCACGCCCAAGCTGGCCGAACTGACCGACGCGCTGGCCACCGTGCCGCACCTCAAACGCCTGCGCATCCACAGCCGCCTGCCGGTGGTCCTGCCCGAACGTGTCGATGCGGCGCTGCTGCAGTGGCTGTCGGCCCTGCCCTGGCCGGTGACCGTGGTCGTGCATGCCAACCATGCCAACGAGTTCGATGCCCGGGTCGATGCTGCGCTGGCTGCGCTGCGCGGCGCCGGCGCCTTGCTGCTCAACCAGGCCGTGCTGCTGCGCGGGGTCAATGACAGCGTCCAGGCACTGGCCGACCTGTCCACACGCGGCCTGGCCGCCGGGGTGCTGCCCTACTACCTGCACCAGCTGGACCGGGTCCAGGGCGTGGCCCATTTCGAGGTGGACGACGCCACCGCGCTGGCCCTGCACGCGCAGCTGGCCGCGCGCCTGTCCGGCTATCTGGTACCGCGCCTGGTGCGCGAGATTCCAGGCGATACCGGCAAGCGCGCGCTCTAGGAGCCTGTCGGACTTTGGCCGGCCGGGCTGCAAATCCGGCTGTGCGGTCCATATTTCCGTCGCTTCTTGCCCCATAGCACCACTATGGGGCGGCGAATCGCCAAAAATCTGTCCTCGCGCAGCCGAATTTTCGCCTCGACCGGACTCCTAGGGCCGTTCTCTCGCAGGATCGGCAGGGGATTGCTGTCGGCCATGCATCCAGCCCAGGATGGACGCTCCGGCTCGGCTGCTGTATTAAACGGCGTCCCCCGGCAGAACCCAGGCAATGCAGATCGGTAAAGACACCCCCGTGCGACTGATCATCGTCGACGACAGCGGCGATGCGGCCGAAGCGGTGGTCAGCACCTTCCGCAACGAAGGCATCGCGGTGCGCGCCCTGCGCCCGCTGGACCTGGACGAACTGGCCCGGCAGCTGGCCAGCCAGCCGGTGGATCTGGTCCTGGCGGCCAGGGGCGCGCGCGGCATTCCGGTGCACGACGTGCTGGCCCAGGTCCTGGCCAGCGGCAAGGACATCCCGGTGGTGATCATGATCGATGCACCGGGCGATGCCTCGGTGATCGATGAGCTGGTCCACGGCGCGCGCGCCCTGGCACTGCGCACCCGCCCGGACCATCTGCTCAGCGTATTGCGCAACGAATGGGAAGATCTGGAATCGCGCCGCGGCCTGCGCCGCCTGGAGGCCCAGCTGCGCGAGACCGAGCGCCGCTGCGATGCGCTGATCGCCTCCTCGCGCGATCCCATCGCCTACGTGCATGAAGGCATGCATATCCGCGCCAACGATGCCTACCTTGAGATGTTCGGCTTCGAGTCCTTCGAGGACATCGAAGGCCTGTCACTGCTGGATCTGATCGCACCCAAGGAGGTGGAGGACTTCAAGCAGCTGCTCAAGCGCATCGGCAAGGGCGAAGCCCCGCCGCCGCGCTACGAATGCCAGGCCCGCACCCAGGCCGGCGAGGGCTTCCCGGCGGTGATGGAATTTGTCACGGCCAGCTACGAAGGCGAGCCGTGCGTGCAGGTCGTGTTCCGCCGCCGCGAGCTCAACACCGAGCTGGCACGCGAAGTCCAGGACCTGCGCCAGCGCGACATGGTGACCGGCCTGCTCAACCGCCCGGCCTTCCTGCACGCACTGGAAGACGCCGTGGCCGAGGTTGCCCAGAGCGATGTGCAGTACGGCCTGCTGCTGGTCGAACCAGACCACTACGCGCGCCTGCTGCCGGACATCGGCCTGGATTCGGCCGACGCGCTGATCGCGGCGATGGCCGCGCACTTCACCGCCACCCTGGAGCCGGACATGGTGGCCGCGCGCTTCACCGAGCACGGCTTTGCGGTGCTGTGCAAAGGCGCGCACACCCATACCACCGAGCTGGCCGAGGCGCTGCGTGCGGGCTTCGCCTCGCACGTGTTCGAGATCGGCAACCGTGCGGTGACCGTCACCCTGAGCATCGGCGGCGTGCAGATCGGCGAGAAGATCGCCAGCGTCGGCCAGGTCCTGGCGCGCGCCAGCGAGAACCTGCAGTCGGCCGCCAACCTGGGCGGCAACGGTGTGCAGATCTTCGACCCGGCCGCGGTGGATCGCGCCGAACAGGAACGCGAGCAGCGGATCCTGGGCCTGGTGCGCCATGCGCTGGCCGAGCAAGGCTTCGTGCTGCACTACCAGCCGATCATCCCGCTGCTGGGCGAGCCGGGCGATTTCTACGAGGTCTTCCTGCGCCTGGAAACCACCGGCGGGGAAAGGATCAAGCCGGTGAGCTTCCTGGCCATCGCCGAGCAAGCCGGACTGCTGGGCGAGATCGACCGCTGGGTCGTGGCCCGTGCGATCGCGGTGCTGGGCGAGCGCGAACGCGCCGGCCGCCCGGTGCGGCTGCTGGTCAAGGTCAGCCAGGCCTCGTTCGGCGATCCGCGCCTGATCGAGCTGATCGCGCGCGAGCTGGCCGCCCACGGCGTGCCGGGCCAGCGGCTGTGGCTGGAAACCACCGAGGCCAAGGTGTTCACCCACTTGCGCGGCGCCCAGGATTTGCTGACCGCCGCCACCGGGCTGGGCTGCAAGGTCGGCCTGGAACAGTTCGGCACCGGCCTGGATTCGTTCCAGCTGCTGGCCCACTTCACTCCGGCCTTCCTCAAGCTGGACCGCAGCTTCTGCCAGGACCAGACGCGCGCCACCGAAGCCCAGGACAAGATCCGCCAGATCACCGCCCGCGCCCAGCGCGATGGCATGGTCACCATCGCCGAGCACATCCAGGATCCGGCCACCATGTCGCTGCTCTTCGGTGCGGGCATCGACTACGTGGAAGGCCACTTCGTCGGCCAGGCGGCGCCGGAGATGAGCTTCGACTTCACCGCCTGATCAAGGCCCCTGCGTGCCCGGCCGCGCACAGCACCGGCAGCGCTGGCCACTGCCGTTGCCCCGATGCTAAGCGGCGCCAGTGGCCTGGGCCAGCGCAGCACCGACGATCGGCTGTGCCCATTCAGGGACCGAAGCGACGTCCTCCCGGCCGACTGGCCACACGATCCGGCCATGCTTCATGTGCAGCACCAGCCTGGGAGGGGAGATCCGCATGCCGAGCGGCACCGATGCGCTGTTGTCGTAGACCCGCAAGGCCGCCAGGTGCGGCATCAGCCTGATGAGATTCAGCGGTGCGCTCAGGTAGCGCTGGCGAATCTTGTCCGATTGGATGTGATGCCCGCCGGCGGCCACCCGCAGGGCCACCCGCTCGATGTGCAACTCGGGCGAGCGAAGACCGCAGTACCAGACCATGACCTCGTGCGTGGCGGTCGCATCGATCAGCCGTTGCGTGATCGTGCGCCCGCCCAGCGTCGTCTCGAAGGCGTGGGATCGGCCTTGGGCGATGGCCTCCTCCAGCATCGCCAGGCCTTCCTTCCAGGCCTCGGCGTCGGCCGCTTCCCTGGCGTAGCCCAACCGTTCCTGCAGGCCGCGGGAGTAAGTGTCCGGGTTGTACCAGGCAAGCCCGGCTTCCCTCAAGGCGGCACCGCCCAGCGAACTCTTGCCCGCACCGTTGACGCCAGCCAGGACGACCAGCGCAGGCCGATCAATCATCCTCTCCCGCGCTGATCGGTCGCTGCAATGCCCAGGGCCGGTCCATGAACTCGCGCATCCTGTCCGCGGTGTCCGGCTCGGCCAGGACCGCCAGATGTTCCCGGAACTGCCTGCGGTAGTCGCCCAGCAGGCGCTCCTGCGTGGCCTGCGCGGCCCTGCCAGCAGCTTGCATGCGCTCAAACTCCGCCGCAGACACCACCACACCCTCCGGGACGCCGTGATGGGTCACCACCACGGCACCCTGGGACTGGGCTGTGTCCATGATCTTGCGCCATCCCAGCCGCTTCACATCAGCCGCCGTCGCTGTCGGCAGTCCAACCAGGGCATCCACCGCTTCAGTGACGTGAACCGCGCTGCTCATCGGCGAGCCTCCCTTGCTGATATGACCATCATATCTCCCGATTGGCCTTTTTCGATGAGCTATGGCCACATGCAAACGGCGAGCGTGGGGCGGGTCTTGACCCGCCCCAAAACGCCGCCGTGCACATCCGCAACGCCGAGCCATCGGGCGGCGCGTGCTGCCGCACCCCGGTGTCTCCTTACATCACCGTGCCGGTGCGCTGCTGGGCCGCACGCAGCGCGGCAATGCGCTCGGGCAGCGGCGGGTGGCTCAGGAACAGCTTCTTCAGGCCATGGCCGACGCCGCCATTGATGCCGAAGGCTTCCACCTGCGAAGGCAGCGTGCTGGCGCCGTAGTTGGTCGACAGGCGCTCCAGCGCGGCGATCATCTTCTGCCGGCCGGCCAGGGTGGCGCCGCCGTGGTCGGCGCGGAACTCGCGGCGACGCGAGAACCACATCGCGATCATCGTGGCAAACAGGCCCAGCACCATCTCCAGCACGAACACGATGGCGTAGTAGGCCATGCCGCGACCGCCGCCCTCGCGACTGCCGGACAGGGTGCTGTCGATGACCCCGCCGACCACCCGCGCCAGCACGATCACGAAGGTGTTCAGCACACCCTGCAGCAGGGCCATGGTGACCATGTCGCCATTGGCGATGTGGCTGACTTCGTGGCCCAGCACCGCCTCGGCCTCGGCCTGGGTCATCTGCCGCAGCAGGCCGGTGGACACGGCCACCAGGGCGTTGTTGCGGTTGGCGCCGGTGGCGAAGGCATTGATCTCCGGCGCCTCGTACACGGCCACTTCGGGCATGCCGATGCCGGCGGCCTGGGCCTGGCGGCGCACGGTCTGGACCAGCCACTGCTCGGCCTCGTTGCGCGGGGTGTCGATGACCACCGCGCCGGTGGCGCGCTTGGCCATCCACTTGGACATCAGCAGTGAAATGATCGAGCCACCAAAGCCGAACAGCGCGGCCATCACCAGCAGGCCCGCCATGCTGGATGGATTCACGCCAAGCAGGGACATCACCACGCTGGCCAGGGCCAGCACGGCCAGGTTGGTCAGCAGGAACAACGCGATGCGGGTCAACACGGGGAACTCCGAAAGTTTGGGTGGGGGGAACTGCAGCGAATCTTGTGGACGCCACCGGTTGACTTCAAGCTGCCTGCTGACCGCGCATTCAGCCATTCCTGCCAAGTTTTCCCCCATGCCATCGACTTGCTACCGGGGCCGGTTCGCGCCCTCCCCGACCGGATTGCTGCACGCCGGCTCGCTGCTCGCTGCCCTGGGCAGCTGGCTGCTGGCGCGCCATGCCCATGGCCAATGGCTGGTCCGCGTGGAGGACCTGGACCGGCCACGCGAAGTCCCTGGTGCGGCGCGCGCGCAGCTGCAAATGCTGGAAAACCTGGGCCTTTGCAGCGATGCACCGGTGCTGTGGCAACACACACGGCATGCGGCTTACCAGGCAGCGCTGACCCGGCTGCTGGAGACAGGCCTGGCGTTCCAATGCCACTGCAGCCGCGCCGATCTGGCCGCGACCGGCGGCATCCACCATCGCTGCGTGGCACGCAGGAAACGGCCCGATCCGGCGGTACGACTGAAGGTTGGCGGTGACAGCATTGTCACCTTCGAAGACGGCCTGCAGGGCGTGCGGACCCAGGATGTGCAGGCCGAGGTTGGCGACTTCGTCCTGCGTCGCGCCGATGGCTGCTGGGCTTACCAATTGGCGGTGGTGGTCGACGATGCCGACCAGGGCATCACCGAGGTGGTCCGTGGCGCCGACCTGCTCGATTCGACGCCGCGCCAGATCCTGCTGCAGCGCGCGCTCGGCCTGCCCACGCCGCGCTACCTGCACCTGCCGCTGCTGCTGGACGGCAGCGGGCGCAAGCTGTCCAAGTCCGACGCGGCCCAGCCACTGGACGCGGCCCATGCGCTGGAGGCGATGCGCACGGCCTGGCGCCAGCTTGGCCAGGCACCCGCTGCGCTGGCACGCGCCCACACCACCCATGCCGCGCTGGCAGCGGCACGGCAGCATTTCGATCCGGCACGGCTGCCGGCGGTGCCGGCCCTCTACGCTGCACCGCACCATGGCCTGGGCGATGCGGCTGACTAGCAGCCTGTCGGGCTTTGGTGGTCGAGGCGAGAATTCGGCTGTGCGAGGTCAGATTTTCGACGGTTCGCCGGCCCATAGTGGTGCTATGGGCCAAAGATGGACCGCACAGGCGGATTCGCAGCCCGGCCGACCAAAGTCCGACAGACTGCTAGAATCAGCACTGCCCGGCTTTGCGGCCGGACGATCGACCCAATGACTTCCCGCATCGCGCCCGGCATCGGCACGCATGGCAGGGCCAACGGACCTGCGCAGCTCGGTCCTCTCCCGGATCCGCACCGCCGCCAACCTGTCGGCCAACGCCGGCGGGTGCTGGCAAAAACGTGGCCAGACACACATCAGGCACGGAAACTCCGAACCTGGAACGCTCCAAAAGTATGGTTGCGCCGCAAAAAACCCGGGCGCATGCTCCGCGCACCTTGGTTGAGGTGACCGCTACATGGCTGCGACCCGAATCATCAAGAAGTACCCCAACCGCCGTCTTTACGACACCGAAATCTCCAGCTACATCACCATCGAGGACGTGCGCCAGCTGATCGTGGACGGTGAGGAATTCGAGGTCCGCGATGCCAAGAGCGGCGAGGACCTCACCCGTCTGGTGCTGATGCAGATCATCAGCGAGCGCGAGCAGGATGGCGAGCCGGTGCTGTCCACCCAGTTGCTCAGCCAGATCATCCGGTTCTATGGCGATTCGCTGCAGGGTTTCATGGGCAATTACCTGGAACGCAGCATGCAGGTCTTCATGGACCAGCAGGCGCAGTTCCGCCAGCAGATGGGCAACCTGCTGGGGCAGACGCCGTGGGCCATGATGAACCAGTTGACCGAGCGCAACCTGGAGATCTGGAAGGAGTTCCAGCGCAACATGACCGCCGGCATGGGCAGCCCGAGCGCCCGTCCGACGCCGTCTTCGACCCCCAGCAAGGATCCACCGCCGCAGCGCGAGCCGAACAAGACGCGCCGCTGATCCACATGCGTCGCGGCTTGATCGCCCCCACCCGCCTGGCGCGGGTTTTTTGTTAAGGAAAGACCGAATGACTCCACGCATCGCACTGGTCACCGGCGGCATCGGTGGCCTGGGAACGGCGATCTGCCGCGCACTGACCGAAACCGGCCACACGGTGGTGGCCACCGACCTGCCCGCCGACGCGGCGCGCCTGCAGGCATTTTCCGAGGCAACCGCAGGGGCGGTGCATTTCGAACCGGCCGATGTCGCCGACGATGGGCAATGCGCAGCGCTGGTGGCCCGCGTGCAGGCGCGCTTTGGCGCACTGGACGTGCTGATCAACAACGCCGGCATCACCCGCGATGCCACGCTGCGCAAGATGGACCTTGGCCAGTGGAACGCGGTGCTGCAGGTCAACCTGACCAGCGCCTTCCAGCTGTGCCATTACGCCGTCCAAGGCATGGTGGCGCGCGGCTACGGGCGCATCGTCAACATCAGTTCGGTCAGCGGCCAGACCGGAAACTTTGGCCAGGCCAACTATGCCGCGGCCAAGGCCGGCCTGCACGGGCTGACCATGTCGCTGGCACGCGAGGTGGCCGCCAAGGGCATCACCGTCAACAGCGTCTCGCCCGGCTACGTGCGCACGCCAATGACCGCGGCGATGCCGCAGGCGGTCCTGGACAAGACCCTGGCGGCAGTGCCGGTCGGCCGCCTGGGTGAGCCGGCCGACATCGCCCGCGCGGTGCGCTTTCTGTGCGAAGAAGACGCCGGCTACATCACCGGCGCCAACCTGCCGGTCAACGGCGGGTTGTACATGGGCTTCTGAGCAGGCCCCACCGCCGCGCTGACAGCGGCTGGTCCTGGGCTGCGCTCGCTGGCGCCGCGGTCACGATCCTGGCATTGCCACCCGCGGCCTCAATGCCAGCCAGGGCGCGTTGCGCCTGGCCCGATCGCTGCGTCGCGTCGCCCGGCACCGGCGGACAGGCCCGTCGGCCCGGTTCGGGCCTGCGCTGACGTCGCGTTAGATACCGCGCACCACCCGGAAGCCCACGCGTGCGCTGGTCACGTCCGAATCCTGCGAGGACCGCCACGCCGCCCTGGCCTGCTGCGGGTCGTAGCAGGCCGCCGCGGCCAGCATCAGGCCCACTTCGTCGGCCTGCGATTCGTGGCCGCGCCCGTATGGCAACACCACGCCGTATTGCACCCCGGCGCCCAGCGCGGCCATGGTCTGCTGGTCCATGCCCGACACCCCGGCCGCGATCTGGCCCAGCTGCACCAGCTTCTGCTGGGCCATGCGCTGCGAGCCGTGGCGCAGCAGCGCGTGGGCGATCTCGTGGCCCATCACCACCGCCAGCGCATCGCGGGTCTGGGCGACCGGGATCAGCCCGGTGTACACGGCGATCTTGCCGCCGGGCAGGCAGAACGCGTTGGCGTCGTCCGAACGCAGCACGCTGACCTGCCAGTCGTAGGCCGACAGGTCCGGCGCCGGCTGGTCGTGCAGCTTGGCCAGGTCGGCGGCGACCTGCGGCACGCGCGCGACCAGGCGCTGGGCGATGGCCGCCACTTCCTGGCTGGTGGGATCGCTGGCCGGCAACAACGCGCCCTGCTGCTGCGCTTCGCCCAGCACCTGCTGGTAGGCCTGCACGCCCAGCTCCGATTCCTCG
>LNAP01004013.1_pt1 | contig 13829 bp, 3 predicted proteins | sample 602601 | NCBI WGS metagenome assembly LNAP01 (sample SAMN02440304, study PRJNA202911) | soil metagenome | biome: Subtropical and temperate rainforests or woodlands; isolation source: soil samples (1 kg each in a 20% v/v slurry with milli Q water) were... ...
GGGGAGTGCAGCGGGAGCTCGCAGCGGACGGGACACGAGCTGGACTGCTGCAGCAGGAGGTCAAACGACTGCAGATGGCGGCGGCTGAGCGAAGCGGCCTCCTGCTGATGCCCTTCCATGCCACGCACTACGCCGCCATGAACCAGGCATTCACCATTGTGCACTCGGTGCGGCATGAGGAGGAACGCGCCGCGACGATCCGACGATGTGGAGAAGAGATCTCATTCCTCACCATCGAGCTAAGTGACCTGGACCCCACGGCTGCCAACCTGGAGGCGCGCATGACCGATCCCATTCAGGTGATGGCGGCCGCACCGCGCTGGGGTCAATCCCTGACTGACCTGATGAACCAGTGGCACCGCTACACGACGCAGCAAGCCCACTTCCGCCTGCGCGACGGTCAGGGAGCGAACGTCCACGCAGCGACCATCGCCGCTCGACTGGAGACCACGGAGGCCGACATCACCCGAGCGGTGTGCGCCCTCGCGCAGGGCTACATCACACTGCACACCAGCCAGGTGATGCGAGACCAAAGCCCAACCGTCGGAGTGGTACTCACCAAGGCCGTCCAGCGCTCACTCACGCCGGACCAGCTGCGCGCACACCGCACAGTCATCCGACGCCGCCACGACGAGCTGCGCTTCGAGCTGAACTTGCTGCGCCCGTTCCTCGGCCCCCAGGCGGCGGAGGCGCACCGCCTCGTCCGCATCGCAGCCCGCGCTGTGGAGCACGTGGCGAGACGTGAGATTCAGCGCATGAGTTGCCTGGCCAAGAGTGCGGAGTCGCTGCTGGACCTGGACCACTGCCGCCGTATGGCCTCCCTGGAGCCGACTGCCAATGCGGATCCAGAGGCGGGGCGGCCACACCTTGGCTACCCCACGGTGAGCGAGTGGGTGGCGGACCCGCTGGTCTACCGGTCTCTCAGCGGCGCCTACCTCGCGGCGCTGTACGAGCGTGACGAGATTGACCTGCGCGCAGCCGAGGACACCTACGACCGCATGCAGCGCTCCGAACGCAAGGAGCCGGAGACGGCCCAAATCATGGCGGACATCGCCGCCACCATCCGCACCCGCCGCCGAGCGCGGGACGCACTAATCAGCGATTTGCGTCGACGCGGCCCGTCCGGGGCCGGTTCCCCGAGCCATCGGAACACTCAGGCACGCCCGGGACCAGGCGGGCCTCCGGGCGGTGGAGCCCCGCCGGGAGGCTCGTCCCAGCCACCTCCACCGGCTGCGGCAGTAGGCGGAGGGGCCGGTGGTCCTCGCTTCGGTGGTGGTGGCAACGCCGCTGGCGCTGGCCGCAACGATCGAGTCTACTACTGCCGACGCGTGCGAGCCAGTGGACCGCATGATGAGGGGGAGGAGGTGCCGGCGGCTGCGGGTGGCATCAACGGGCGATATCCGTACGAGGTGGCGGCGTCGGAGCCTTTCCGTTCCCCGTCCACCATTCCGTCACTGCCGCGGCACCTACACACGCCCATCCACCGCCCGCTGCCGGCGCCCCTGGTGCCGCGCCCGCCCTTGGCCTCCTCGTGGGCCGTCGTTGCAGATGATGGCCGACGAAGGGGCCGGTCTTTGTCACGCTCTCCCAGCCCAGCCCCGGCCAGACCGCGCTCCCCGCCTCTGCCTCGTCTGGACGCCCGTCCAGACGACGAGGCCAAGGAAAGTGATGTCCGCGATCCTCGCCCCTCCGACCGGCGCGATCCAGATCGGCGCCCTCGCCGCCCGACGGCCCCCATTCGGGGCGGAGCAGCGGAGGGAGCAGCTTCGGGACAGGACCGACGACGACCCTCAGTGTCGGTCCTGCGCAACCCACTCGACGTAATGGCGGCTGCCGGGCGATCGCAGTCGCGAGCACGGCTGGCGCAGCAGGGTGGCCTGAGACACCCGGATGACCTGGCGGCTGGCGTGATTGGCCGCCTCGGTGACCCCGGCCTCGAGTACTACGCCTCGCCGCTCGACGGCCGATCACGTTTTCGACCGGACGACGACTACGAGCTCTACACCGACGGTCAGCGCCGTCACCGACCCGTCGCATCACGCACACCCCTGCGCGACACGGGGAGACGGGAGCGAAGGCCGGATGAACGCCGCTTCGATGCCCATCGACGTCTGCACGACCGCTCCCCGGATCCGGATCCGGACCCGCGTCGTCGCTACACGACGGCAGCAGCGGCCGGTGGAGGTGCGGATCGATCGCTCCGAGCTGCCCCTGCTGCCGCGGCCGGTGCCGCGCGATCGCCCGCTGCTGCCCGCCCCTACACGGAGGCGGAGGCGGAGGAACGTCGTCGCGTAGACAGCCGAGCTTATGCCCGTGCTGCTCGACACGACGCCGCCGATCGCGCCGCAGCCGCGCTCACCTACTCCTTCAAGCCACTCAACGGGTTGCGTGACTTCGACCCGGCGAATGACTCCGTCCAGAGTTACCTCAAGTATTTCGGCAACCACTGCAAGCTGGCCCGTATCCACCCGCGGAACTGGACCAGCGAGCTGGCGGTGCGGCTGCCGCCTAAGTACGCCAAGGTGCTCGAGGAGGTGACGCCCGCACGCGCCGATGCGGACGCGCAGGAGCATGAGGAACATTATGCCGACGTCGTCTACGCCCTCATGACCTTCGACGCACCTAGCGGTGTGGAGGCGCACCAGTTCATCCAGGACCTGTTCTGCGTCAAGCGTGGCCGCAACGAGGCGCTGACCAACTTCGTGGACCGATTCGAGGCGCTCTGGGACCGCGCGATGGAAATCCAGCCGGGTATCGGCGAGCGCGGTGACATGCTCAAGAACCAGCTCTTCATTAACGCCCTCGAGCTGCCCATCCGCCTCAAGTACATGGACGCAGCCGTCAATTTCGAGACCGACACCTTCCGCCGGTGCGTCGAGGCGTGCAAGGTGTTCAACGCCACGCACAACGAGCGGGCTGAGGCCATCCGCGCAAGCCTCAAACGTAAGCACGGAGCTGCAGCGGACTCGTCCAATCGGCACGCTCGGGCGGCCACTGTCTTCGAGCGCGCACTCCCCGTAGCAGACGAGGATGTGGAAGAGGCTCTGCATCCCAAGCACAAGCGCCGGAAGGGCTTGGCCGCCTTGCTCGGCGCTGCGGTGCGAGCCGGCCCACAGTCCGGTTCCTTCCGCCTGGGCGACCGGCCGGGGGCGGCATTGAGCCGCGGCAATCTCAGTCTAGCGAGCTCGACCTCACGCCGCCGACGCCGACGACATGCGAGCGACAGCAGCCGGGAGGACACGGGCAGCAGCGGAGGTGACGACACGGACGCCAGCAGCAGCGGCACTAGCAGCGCGGACGACGCGGAGGGACCAAGTTCGGCAACCCGACCAGGCAAAAGGTCGCGCCGCCACGTCAAGGCGACGGCTCATGCGCCGCTGCCGCCACGCGACGCCACCGGCCGCTTCATCTCGCCGCACACTACTCCACCATCCAACAAGACTAACCCCAAGAAGACGCAGGCAGCTGACGCAGCGGCCTCACAGAACTCGGCCACCAGCAACGCCGTCTCCGTCGACGAGGAGATTCCGGATAACCCATGGTACCCGGGAACCCCAGCCTACAAGATCGAGCACGGTCCGGACGGACGACTGCGGCGCGTCTACGGCCCGTGCGTAGGATGCGGCCATCAGCGCCACGACTGGAGCTACTGCAGCCGAAATAAGGACCGTGTCATGTCGTTCCAGCAGCAGCTGCGACAAGAGGCCGCCGCACGCGCCGCCGCTGCCCCACTGCCAAGCGACGCCTTCTACTACACCGGGGTCGCCACCTATGACGCACCGGCGACGGCAGGGGGAGGCGCACCGCCACCGACACAGCCGTCGCCGGTGGCCCAAGGTGCGATGCTGCAGCTCTACGGCCGACCAGCTCCGTACGCAGCCGCGCCTGCTCTCACCCACCCTCATTCCGCGCCCATCGCGCCGCCGGCACCGTCAGCCCCACCCGTGGCCCAGAATCCACCGAGCGCGCCGGGTGGGGACGCTCAGGCCGAGATGCTGATCTTCATGCGGAACCTCAATGCGCGACTCGAACAGACGGAGTCCGCCCTGAGCCGCAGCGGAGGAGGTGGCAATGGTGGCAACGGACGTGGACGCGGACGAGGCGGCAGCAGCGGCCGAGGAAACGGACGAGGGAGAGGGGGCAGTTCGTTCGGCAACGACCCGCAACCCAGCACCGCGTACAGCATCCCCTCGGGCCTGCCGCACAACGGCAGCAGCAGCAGCAGTGGCGGTGGTGGAGGTGCTGCGCATGCGCCACCGGTTTCGGCGGCCCAGCCCGGTGGCGGTGGATCCGGTGGCGGGGGACAGCCATCATCTGCCACGGCAGCAGCGGTGCGTGAGGGCATGGAGATGGGATGGCGAATGGCGCGCGACAGCATGGGTCCGCCGGCGCCATCGCATGCGCATCAGCCTGGTGGCGGGCCTCGCGGCTACCAGCCACTCATGCCACTCGGAGCGCCACTGGACCGATTCGCGCCCTACCCCAACCGATGCAATGCGGTGCGGCAACGATGGCCCAAGGCCGATGAGCGCGCCTCCGAGTCGAGGGAGGAGCAGAAGGAGCCAGCCGTTCCCCTCGCCGTGGCGTCCAGCTCAGGTGTGGGCCTTGGCGGTGGACCCCAGTCGAGCCGCAGTGTCGAGCTGGTGCAGCCCGCGCCGCACCCAGGCGCAGTCATCTCCGCACTCCGTACCCACGTGGAGGTGGTAGGCGCACGTCACCTCGCGCTGGTGGACACGGGATCGGACGTGACCATGATGCGCACAGCAGAGGCTGAGGCCGCCGGCGCGCTCATGTGCCCCGCCCAGATCATTCACCCGACCCGACGGACGCTGAATGGAGCTAGCGGAGAACCTCTGCCGGTGCGCGGTGAGATCAACCTGCCCTTCACCTTGGCGGACCCAACACCGCTCGACCCTTCGCGCACCCGCACGGTCATGCATACCGTGCTCGTGGTGGACGGCATGAGCCCCGCCGTCTACATCGGGATCGACTTCCTCTGCGCGCATGTCGCCTCCATCAACCTCGCGCAGAGCCGCATGGAGCTCCGCCCCTACGACGCCAGCACGGTCCACTTCGCCACCCAGATCAACGGCCAGATGGTCACCTGCTGGGACGAGCCCGAGCGCGAGTCGGCCGGATGGGAAGAACAGCCCATGGATGCTGGCGAAGACGACTCCAACCCGCCCGCCCACCTGCACACGGCGTGGGTCACGCGTAGTGTGACGGTGCCACCCGGCAAGAGCCGGTGGGTGTCATTCGAGCTGGCTGGCCGACTGGCGGACCGGGGATGCACCCGCGACGGATGGACGCTCGACATTGTCTACACGGATCACGGGACCCGTCGACACACCTACAGCGACCTTCTGTTCGGCCCTTTCGAGTACGCCTACACGCAGCCCGGCCGCCCATTCGACCGCCTCTACATCACCAACCTCGGGCATCGACCGATCACCATCCAGCTCGACCATCCGGCCCCGCTGTTCTGGGCAGAGATGGTGGATCCCGACGGCCAGCCCGGACACTGCGCAGCCACCCGCGGTGACGATGACAATGCGCTGGATGAGGAGCTCGCCGACCTGCCGATCCAGCCATCGCCCTTCAACAACGGCCTGGTGGAAATGCCCTTCGTGTCGGACGAGCCGACTGTGCAGCCGCCGCCCAAGCCGCCTGACAATGCCAACTTCGAGTCCACACTCACTCCTACCCAACGCGCGCAGATGGACGCTTTGCTGGCCCATCACGCACGTGTCTTCGCGCAGAACCCCTGCGCTCCACCGCCGGCCTTCGACGTCTTCCACAGCATCGACACGGGCAGCGCGCGCGCCATTAAGCAGAACTACTACCGCAAGAGTCCGGACATCCTCGGCCAGATCGACAGCCAGGTGCAGGCGCTCGTGGCGGCCGGGCTTCTGCGGCCGTCGTCGTCTCCGTGGGCCTCGCCGTTCGTGCTGGCCAAGAAGAAGGACGGCAAGTGGCGGCTGTGCATCGACTACCGGCGTCTCAACGCCGTCACCGTCAAGGACGCCTTCCCCCTTCCGCGGGTGGAGGACTGCCTTCAGCGCCTGCAGCAGTCAGAATGGATTACGGCCATGGACCTGGCGGCCGGCTACTGGCAGGTGCGCATGGACCCCAAGGACATCTACAAGACCGCCTGTGTCTCCTCCACGGGCCTCTGGGAGTGGACGGTGCTGGCCTTCGGCCTCACCAACGGACCGGCCACCTTCCAGCGGCTCGTCAACGAGGTCCTCAAGACCGAACTGCGCGGCTGTGCCATCGCCTACATCGACGACATCATCGTGCATTCCCCCACCTTCGAGCAGCATCTCAAGGACCTCGACCGCGTGCTCGGCAAACTCGTCCAGGCGGGACTGAGTGTCAAGGGCAGCAAGTGCCACTTCGGCCATCATCGTGTTCAGTTCCTCGGTCACCTCGTGTCGAAGGGCGCCATCGCCATGGACCCCGCCAAGATCGAGGCGGTCCAGCGCATGCCGGCTCCGACCAATCTCACCCAGCTGCGCTCCTTCCTCGGCCTCGTCAATTACTACCGCGCCTTCATCTCGCACTTCGCACTCATGGCCGGCCCGCTCTACGCCCTGTTGCGCAAGGGCGTGGTCTACCAGTGGAGCGAAGAGTGTCAGCGTGCCTTCGACAGCTTCAAGGCGGCGCTGACCACTGGTCCCATCCTCGCCTCGCCCGACTTCCATCAGCCGTTCATCCTCCAGACCGACGCCTCCTATGCCGGGCTCGGTGCCGTCCTCGTGCAGCTCGACACCGACGGCGTCGAGCATCCCATCGCCTACATCAGTCGTCGGCTCAGCAAGGCGGAGGCCAACTACAGCACCACTGAGATCGAATGTCTGGCGGTGGTGTGGGCCGTGGAGCACTTCCGCCTCTACCTCCTCGACAAGACCTTCACCGTCCACACCGATCACTCCGCCCTGCAGTGGCTTCTCAGCAAGCGCACAGACTCACGGCGCCTCGCACGCTGGGCCATGCACCTCGCTCAGTACAACTTCATGATCCACTATCGCAAAGGCGCTCACAACGCCAACGCCGACGGCCTCTCGCGCAACCCCACCGGCAACCCGCCGCTTGAGGACCAGCCGTCACTCATCGCCCGCGTCGGAACTAGTGTGGGCCCGTCCCGCCCCATCGATGGCTCCGTCCTGCGTGCCCACTATCAGGACGCACTGCGCCTGTGGCAGCCACGCGCCCAACCGCAGCGGGGCATTGCTGGGCTGCGATCGGCTGCCGTCGAGGAGCGATTCACGCCCGCACCTCTCGAGCAAGCCCTTCCCCTCTTCTTTCATCAGGAGCCCGCCGAGATGGAGTTCCTGGCCGAGCCTCAGCGTGCCTACCCTCCCTACGCCGAGCTGCTGGACTATCTTCAGAAGCAAGCGCTCCCCGCTCACCTCTCCGCCGACGGTCGCAAACAGTTCATACGCGAGGCCGCCAAGTTCGTAGTCGGCGAGCAAAGCGAGTTGCGACGCATCGTCACACCGGCACAACCACGTGCCTACTCACCCGGCTCCCAGTTCACGGTGCCCTGCATCCCGCCCGCCTTCCGCGCTGACCTGCTCGCACTGCAGCACGACTCGCCGGCGGCCGGCCATCTGGGCAACCACCGGACCTTCAACCGCCTCGCGCGACGCTACTGGTGGGAGGGCATGTTCCGCGACGTGCAAACCTACGTGGCCGCCTGCGAGGCCTGTCGACGTGCCAAGGCACCGCGTTCGGACGGGCCCTTGCCTACTCACCCAATGCGCCCGCCTGGCAACCCTTTCGAGATCATAGGTGTCGACTTCCTCGGGCCGCTGACGCAGTCGGGCGATTTCCGCTATGTGCTCGTGGTGATGTGTCACTTCACACGCTTTGCCCTGTGCTTCCCGACCATCGACCGCTCGCCGCAGACCGTGGCGCAGATCTTCCTGCACGGCGTGTTCTGTGTCTACGGCATGCCGCGAGTGGTGCTGTCCGACAACGGCCGTGAGTTCGACAACAAGGCCCTCGAGCAATCGTTCAGCCTGCTGCGCATCGACAAGCGCTGGTCGACGCCGTATCACCCGCAGTCCAACGGCCTGGTGGAGCGTTTCAACGGCACCCTCAAGTCCATGCTGCGCTCCATGACGTTGGCCACGCCATCGGCCTGGCAGGCCTACCTGCAGCCCGTCACCTTCGCCTACAACACTTCGGTGCAGGAGACTCTGCAGGTGTCGCCTTACTTCGCGCTCTTCGGTCGGGAGGCACGCATGCCCGGCGAGGTATTAGACGTTGATGCCAGCGAGCCACCGGTCACCTTCGACGCGCAGGCGCTTGAGACCTACGAGGCCGTCCGCTGGGCCCATGCCTTCGTCCGCACACGCCTCGAGGACCAGCGAACCAAGGTCATGAAGCAGAACTACAAGATCGACCGTGTCCCATCATACACTGAGGGTTCGTTGGTCTGGCTGCGCCATGCCGACACCAGCCGCGGCGACCACAAGAAGCTGCCGGCCTGGAGCGCCAAACAAGACGGGCCATTCGTCGTGCTGCGCAAGATCTCCGAGCTCACCTACGAAATCATTCGTCAGCAGCTGCAGTCTCGTCGTGAGGAGTCCCTCATCGTGCATGTTTCACGCCTCCAGCCGTACCGCCGCCGCTCCGACGGCTCAGCCGTCTTGGGCGAGGACCCGCCCTTTGCGGCCCCGCTGCACGACCCGACCACTCGCCCACCTTTTCCCAATGCACTCCTGCCAGCCAACCCACCGCGCGCGCCCGCCCGTCGAGAGTCGTCTGATGGTGTCCTTGAGGAGCCTCCCGCTGCCCCGGAGCGTTTCGTGCCCCGGCACCTTCGCCGCTCCGAGTCGCGAGAGCTCGCACGTGCACGAGGCCTAGTGCACGGGCCCAGCGCCAAAGCCGATTCTCCTCAGAAGGCCAGCCGACCCTCGCGGAAGGTGCGCGGAGCCGCTCCTAAACCCACACCTACCGACACTACGCGCGTGCCGACCCTGCCCTCACTGGACTCCTCCGCCGCTGACTCCAGCGAAGCCATGGACATCTCCGAGCCAGAACCCAAGTCCTCTCCTAGTGCCAGTGCCTACGGCCCCGAGCACAAGGAGCTCGAGCACAAGGAACCTGAGCGCCAGGAGCCCGAGCCCGCACACTCACCACCCGGCGACACACCCGCACCCTCCACCCCGGCCGAGTCCCCCACCTTGACGGACCTCGGTCTGGTGGCCCGCCCTTCCGAGCCCGCTGCACCCACTCGCACCCTGCGCAGTTCGGGTCTGCCCTACCGCCTCAACTACGACGAGCGAGCTGCACAACGCCCATCGCCGGCCGCCGTGCCCGCACACATTCACAATCTCTCACTCCCCAACCGACACCGCCGCAACGTGGCCGCCGTCTCAACCTCCACCTGCGGCAGGCGCTGGCTGTGGCCCATCCATGCCAACCCGTGGCCCTTCCATGGCCCGGGCATGCCGCCCCTAGATGCGATCGCTCTCGACATCGCTCCCCTCAGCGTACCCGATCAACCTGGCGCCGCGCCCCAACTCCTAATCGATCCGGACCTCCTGGCCAAGATCGTTCGAGCCCACTTGGCCGAAATCACCTGAGCCGGTGCCATCGCGCACACTCCATACCCGGCCTCCCCCTTCAGCCTCCTTTAGGTGAGCAACCTGCCTCTCTCCCACGCGCATGCGCATGCTCGCGGGTCTGCTCGCTCCCCTTCATCCCTCGCTGCACACGCATGCGCCAGCCTAGCTCGCTCCACCATCGAGCCTCGGACCCGAGCCTCGACCACTCAGGCCGTCGTGGGTGACTGACACAGTCGCCCTCCCCGACGGCTCATGGCTCACCTTCGGACCGAACCCTCGAGTTCGGTCACTAACGAAGCTGACGACCGTGAGTGGACGAGGCCCGTTGGATCCCAGCGCCGATGGTGGCTGCGAAGAGCCGAGCCTCCTCCCACCTTCGCCCTGTGCCGTTGTGCCTGGTCGGGGATGGGAGCGACGAGCCGAGCCGCAAGCCGCGCAGGGCCTAGGCGCCGTAGGGAAAGCATGGCTGCCGCGATCTCAACGAGGACGCCGAGTCGGATGCCCCGGGAATCGGTTGGTGACACCACCGACCCGGCCTCCCCTCCATCTGCGCCAGCCACTGAGACCGGGCCGCTGAGCCGGCAGTGCTGTGCATAAGCAATGGAGGGTCGTAGGACGCACCACTCCGATCCTCGGGGCCTCGGCTGGTGTGGGCCAACCTCCCCCTTCCACCCTACCACACCAGCTGAGGTCCGGTCGCTCACTTCTCTCGCTCATGATTGCTTGGCTGTCCAACTGTTCAGGCACATGGCACCAGGCCTCAGCACACTCGCTGTCGCTTGCTCTCGCCTCCCTTTTTGTTTTCTGCTCCGGCCTTCGCACTCAGCGTGCCTTCGGCCTTCTCGGTGTGGGCCTGTGACGGGAGGCTCGTGCCTCCATGACGTCCTTCCCCTTTCCCTCATCAGGACCACGCCATGCATCATCAGCATCGCATTCATGCCTTTCCAAGACCACTGCATCATTGCATGTCTACCCTTTGTCCTCACTGGGCCACGACCCTTTGGACCGCCCAGTCAGTCCCTTTCTTCGGACCCAATTCGGTCCGAACAGTCAAAGCGACTGGCTGCGCCTCCTTTCTTGTCAAGAGCTTCGGCTCTCACTTCTCGTTCCTAGCTCAAAGCCTCTGCTCTGAGCCCTCACGCATCCGATCGTTCGCATTCACACACTCTCTCGCACTCGCACTAGAAGGTCACCCTCAGTTGCGGAGCAGCCCGCTCCACAACAGTTGGTTTCGGGTCCTTCGTCTTGTGCCTGGTGGCGCGCTCATCACAGCGGCCACACTTCCCCACCCGCGGCGATCGTCTGCCGCACCTCTCCGCTAGCAGGGCAGTCCACGCCCCGCCTCGCTCCCGCATCGCAACACCCGTCGCGCTGCATCGCCACGCACTCACTCCGCCCACCACCGTTCGCTCCGCCACGCTCCGCATCGCACCGCGTCGCACCCGCCGTCGCACGCCTCGCTCTCGTCCGCCATCCGTCCCTCTGCCCGCTCGTCCGTCCTCGCTCGCCGGCGTGACCTCGTCGGCAGCCTCAAGTCCCTCGTCGCTCAAGTTCGTCGCAGTCGACGTCGTGCTCGCCTCACACACGCCCATTCGAGTTCGTCGCTCGTGTTCCCTGGTCGTGCTGCCCGCCCTTCATCGGTCGAGCTCTCCCTCCGTCGTCGGCGCCCCTTTGGCCGACCCTCTTCCCCTCACCTGCGTGTGACCTTCGACGCCGTCGTCGTACAAGTTCAACGCCCACTCCGTGCCGCACCCGCGTGCAGCCACCAGTCAAGCTCGTCGCTCGTGCCGCATCGAGCTGCCCCTCCGTCGTCGACCGTCGACGACCCTTCCTCTCCGACGACGTTCGTTCAGTCGTCACTCGTTCACAGCACATCGCATCGCGCAACGCAGACTGTCGCCGAGCCCGCACGCGTGTGTGTTGCGCTCCCGTGGCTTCTCGTGTTCGTGTTGTCATTGTTGTTGCTGTCCATCTGTGCTCAGCCGTCGCTGCCACCGCAGCCTCAGCCGTCGCAGTTCCCGCTCCCGTTCGCCCGTGGAGCGCAGCGCCTCGCCGGACCCTATCTGCCAGGTGTCTTCCGGTGCCACATCGACGCCGCCCGTGACGTCGTGATCAACTGGGTCGACCATCCGTCGTTCACCAGTCTCGACCTCGTCGGCCTCTTCACCAGCAGACCGGCTCTGCTCGAAGTCGGCATCCTCTGCGGCCCTTCGTTCGCCCCGACGCCAAGGCTCGACGCGTGGCGCCCACTCGACTCACTCGGTAACTACATCCCATCGGCCGACGCTCGCACCCAGCCGCGTCTGTCCCGTTACCAGCCGTACACCACCGTCTTCCATCGACCACAGTTCGACTACCACGCCGCCCTCGACGCGTGGAGACAACAGAACGCGACCCTTTCGTCCGCTCGTGCCACCGCCGATCTCGTCCCTCTTGTCGCCGTCCTTCCACAGCTTGCCTGAGCCAGAAGTCGACGCTTCAATGCAGGGCTTCCCAACGTATCGAGGTGTGGGTGCGTTCACTCTTCCCCCGCCACCGCCTCTGACGCCCGATGCGGTTGCGGCCGCCGCCGCCGCGGCTACGGCCGCTGGAAGTGCCGGGGCGGAGTCACTCTCTGCCGAGGCGAGCCAGCGAGGAACGGCTGCGCTGCCACCGCTGCCCACCCCGACGCAACTGCATCAGCAGGCGATGGCATTGCAGGCGCAGGCACTGCAGATGCACCAGTTGCAGCAGGCGCAGCTGCAGCAGGAGGCGGCCGTGGGCGAGCTGACAGCGGAGACCAGCACGGCGACCGGCGGCCATTTGGCAGGTGCCGCCGACGACCCGCCCAAACCGGGAGACGGCAGCGCCATGTCGGATGTGCTCGGGCAGCATGATGCCGGCACACCAGATCTGGACTCCAAGCATGCGGAGGCGGAGGAAGAGGAAGGCGTGGAGCGCGAGGCTGGCGAGGATGAGGGACAGGCCGTCGGTCAGGTCTCTCCAACCACGCGCCTCACGGAGCTGGCGGCACTCCGTCAGCTACCCGCTGCCCTCAGTCCACCACACACGGAATTCCACGCCGGCCGCTACCCCTTGCGCTCGACGACGGATCGTCTGAGTCGCTACCACCAGCAGATGGGCAGCCCCGGCCCGGCATCGGCCACCTCGACCCCACCGGAGGGAGGCACTCCACCCGGAGCGACCAAGGCTGCAGCGAGATCCGGCGCAGCCCGACTATCACCTCCGCTCGCCGGGCTGTTCGCGGTGCACGGGCGGCGCGCCCCACCCGGTGGAGCAGCAGGAGTGGCCGGTGCCCGCGTGGGATCCCCGTCCTTCTCTCTGTTCAGCAGACTGGGCTATGGACCGCTCGGCCATCGCAGACGCACGAGTCGCCCAACGGACGCCCAGCAGTGGCGCAACCCAGGCGGGGCCGCGGACAGCGAGGTCAAACGGGCCACGTCATCTCCGCCGGGGATGTCGGTGAGTCCGGCCACGGACGCGACAGCCACAGGGCGCACGGATATGGACGTCGACGATGGCGGCCAGCGGCAGCAGCAGCAGCAACAGTTGGAGCAGGCGCAACAATCGCAGCAGCTGCAACAGCTGGAGCAGGCACAGCAGTCGCAGCGGGCGCAACAACTGTCGGGGCAGGTGCCTCCGCCGAACCCGCCGGCTACTCCAGGGGACGGTGAACAGCGACCCATCGTTTCGGTGGTGCCGGGGGACAGCAGCGGTGGACCCCGTTATCAAGAGGGAGAGGCGGTGCAGGCTGTGTCTTCCCAAGAAGCAGCATCGCCTGGGCCGACCGAGGGCACGGCTCCAGCCGCCGGATCAAGTCGCGAGGCGCCCATCAATCTGGTGGATGCCTCCGCTGGCGGGGTCAGCGGCCCTGGCGGCGCGGCCGTCGTACCCAGCGGCACTCGGGAACCACCTGGAGCAGCAGCTGGCAGCCAAGTTCCCCCGTCGATCGCCCCGTCTGGAGGACGGCTGTGGGATGACCCCGACTTCCACCGCCGTTACCAGGCCGCGGAGGCGGAATGGCTGGCTGAAGAAGAAGCAGGGGAAGAGGAGAAGTCGGAAGCCGACCGACGCCGGCACCAGCAACAGTCGCTGCGACAACAGGAGCAGCAGCAGCTGGATCAAGCCGCTCAGCGGTGGTCGCAGCAGCAGCAACAACAGCGACAGCAACAGCAGCAGCAGCGGCAGCAGCAGCAGCAGCAGCAGGGACAATGGCAGCCGGGCCAGTCACCCGTCGGTCTCAGGGCGGTC
>LNAP01004014.1_pt1 | contig 13826 bp, 16 predicted proteins | sample 602601 | NCBI WGS metagenome assembly LNAP01 (sample SAMN02440304, study PRJNA202911) | soil metagenome | biome: Subtropical and temperate rainforests or woodlands; isolation source: soil samples (1 kg each in a 20% v/v slurry with milli Q water) were... ...
CAGCAGGTGTTCGTCATACAGGCACGGCGAGCTGGTCAGCGGCGGTACGATACGCAGCACACCTTGACCCTCACGGTCAGCAACGAGCCGGCGAATGTGTGGGTAAAAGGACATCTGGTGCAGGTGTTTGCCCTATTGTCCGCAAGTGACCATCTGGGCTGCAAAAACATGACTTTGGTGTGATGCACTGCATGGTTGGGTCTACTTGCCACTTTTTTTAGTGTACCCATAGTGAAACTTCTTTATTACCCGTAGTGAAATAAGCATAGTGATTTGCGTTGACTGGCTATGAGATCACAGCAGAAACTTTGACAGGAAATATGTGATTTTCATTAAACAAGACTTTCCATTGATACCACCTTCATTTTATTACAAAATTCCTCATTTTGAACATTATGAAAGTGTCAAAACACAATGTCAATAGACCAAATTAAGATACTATATATACAAATGTACAACCAATTTCCCAAACAAATATACTACTGTAACACACAAAAACAACACGAGCTGAACATTTAAAAAATGACCTTTCGATAAGGGCCAAACATACAAATTGCTAATGCCGCAGTACATTGTGTAGTGTTGATTACACAAAAGGTACTACCGATTAGAAGAGTTTGGAACTCCAGAAACAAAGAACACTACACACGTGAACTAGCAGGGGAATATGCACTTCATATTCGTAAAATTAACTACAAGGACAATATATACATGATACACGACCCACTATCATTTACAACTTATGTGGAACGAGTAAACGTGTCACACATAAGAGTGGAAAGTGGTCTGTTGAATGGAACCCACCGCCTACTACACCAACATACAGTAAAATCCTACTCGTACACTTGCCAACCGTACAGTACTAAACTACACCACCTTGCGAAATGTACAGTACATCGTACACAGCAAAGTGGGAAAAAATTATCATATATACAAGGGGGTGAAAAGAAAAACACTTACAGCACAAACCACACAACATTTCATATATTCATTCCACTTTGCACAGAGAACCGTTATTTTATATCCTTTTAGTTCTCTCAACACCGCAAACAAATATCAGGCACACATATGTTCTTGCCTTTAATTTTTATGTAACACGCGTTGCGCGTCAAAGTAGGACCTTTTAATCTTTTGTCTCTTTTTTTAGAGATGATAGAGAGCCTCAGGCTGGGTGGCAGACTTGATGGTGTTGTCACGGCGAATCAAGAAATGCGCCGGCTCGCAGAAGGGCTTGCGCCAGCTCGACAGGTTCAAATCAGGTTGATTCCGACGGCGCTGATTGCAGTAGGCATACTTGGGCGAGGTGGTGGGGTCTCTGGTGTGAATATACAGTCCAATCTTCTCCATCTGTTCGATGGTGAGACCGCAGGCGATCGGGAATCGAAGTTCGAGTCTGTCAGAAAGCTCTTTCGATTCCGCGACGCCGTCGGCCGACACACATATTACGTCGATGCCGGCGGTGTAGAAGGTGTTCACGCGCTTGTTTATTTCAGTTAAGCTTTCTGTTTGGAGTTCAGTACAGTTTGCAGGAACAAAATAAGAGGTCTGATTTGGCAAGCAACAAAACGTGAATCAAGTACCTTCACAGTAGTTGCAGAAAGCGCCTCTGTAGAAGACGATCAACCTGGGCCGACCATTCTCTGCATTGAGAGTTATAGGTCGGCCGTTCTCGTCAGCGAGCTCGATGTGGGGAAATACATCGTTCACTTTGAGAGCTCTAGGAGACTGGCTAGGTGACAGGTCGTCGGGGCCGTTAATAGCCATTTCTATGTGCTTGTGAGAAGTCATAGCCATACTACGGTTTCAAGGCAATAAGTGAGAAACTTAAATGGGGTTTGGAGTGAGTTGTTATATGAGCTGTTATGCCGCAAGGTCGTTATTTGTCCTGTGCTGGCACTCTCGCTGATTTGCAGTTGCGCACGACTTGGGTCCTAAAATGACTTGGTTTTATAACATTTAATGGTCTTCAAATAGTGGGTTTTATATGTTTTTTGGGCGGTTTCATCTTTTTCAAAATTCTATTCCTTAAAGGGTTAAAAATGTCGTCGGTGGCGCAAAGTACGTACAATTGAACTTCAACTGGCGTGATGATTAGCCCTTTCCCATCTTCGATCACTCACAGCCTCACACACTGTGCCAGCAGCACGTTTTCAAATGTTTTCAACCAAATGGTTGGTAATTTTCGTTCTATTTTCCGTATTACATGGCTGTAGTTCTTTTTGTACAACTGCGTTGAGACGCGTTGGTGTCTCAAGAGCAGTTCAGTCCTCCAAGTACATTGTGCATCGCAGAAAGTATTCAAAGCTGCATGCTCGCAAAGTTAACGACCTAGAAGACTTTCCTGGTAACGAGTTGATAACTTCATTGATTATTAAAGTGTATAATGTTATCCTTATTGTATTTATTGATTGTTAATTTAACACAGATGCTGATCAGATTAACAGCAGAGAGGCATTAAAGGACGACCATCTCCCACAGTTCACCGTTTTTGAAGAACGTGGTATTTCTGGAAAGGACCCCAATGTAAAAGATAGAGTATGGGAACGTTGGCAAGAACGACATGCAGCGGAGGACACCCTGCAGCTGGCAATTCGCTCGAACTTGGTAAATGCTCAGGCACACTTTTTGTTCTCTGACCCAATGATAAATAACACACTCTCCCCTTTGTTGTTGTTTAGAGTGAAGAAGCTCTTCTCCCCTTCTTTGACGTATACAAAGCACATTTGGTCCACGACAAAGTAGCGGTGTTGAATGCAAACGAGCGCTTTTTCTTCTCCTGTGCGGTGGGGGATATGGCGGCTTTACAGGCACTGTGGGCACCTTCACCAGATGTTGTTACGATGACCCACCTGTTCCGTCTGGTGAGTGGACATAATTAGTGTATTGCTATTGTTTCTGTTGTGTATCTGGTTCATGGCTTGGCGTAGTTGAACGTATTTCAGTCGGCATTGTCCTTATGTTGTGTTCCCAATTCTTATTCTATTATTGCAGGCCCACTTGGAAGGCAGCAACATTATCGGTGGATATCAAAATGTGCTCAATTACTACGCAAGGACCACGCCGCACTTTAAGGACTATGAACTGGCGGATATCAACCTGAAATTCTATGTAAGTTTCAATTTTGTGCGATTTGCGCCTTGGTGACTGCGTGTCGATAGCATCAATTCTGACTTCATTTTCTTTTGTTTTGCGTTCTTATTTAGGGTGATGTGGCGGTCGTGACGTGCAAAGTGCGATACTTCAACGAGCCTAAGAGTGTAACCGAAAGACAGCCGATGCAAGTGCATTATGTAACCAATGTGTTTGTGAAGCAACGCGATGGAGACAGGTTCGTTATATTTTTTTGTATTTTTTGCTTTACTTGATAGATGACATGACCGGTTATTACAGGTGAAAATAGTCTTGTCACTTTCCTTACTAATTTGCATTATTTCTTTTGAATGACAAAACAGATATCAGCTTCAGTCGCACATGGCCTCTCCCTGTGTACTAAACGCTTCTCTGCGCACGCAAAGCAAAATCCCTGAAAAACACACTTACAAGGTAACTGTACAATCACAATCTACTGTTTTGTATGTGTAACATTGGCGCAGCTCTACTGTGTGCATGATAATGGTGCACAAGCGTGTTTTTACATTGTAGTGTGGTGTAGTACCAAGGTATGATAGTGTATTGAGTAATCTACTACCATATGAAGCAAAGCTGAGGTGAAGAAGAAAAGATGACGAGTCCGATCGGGGGGATGACCATATCCATTCATTCTTGGCTCCCCTCCTTTGTTCCTTTGTGCCTTCTCTTTAGTGGGGCAACGAGGACATCGCGTATATGATGGATCAACGAGGCATTTGTCTGATCAGCATTTGTATATTGGTGTATGTGTAAAGTGCGGTATTTAGTATGTTTTGTAACTTGGGTTGCATGTTGCACACGTTGTTTGCGAGTGTTTGATGTATACTACGACGATGCCACATACCTCGCGAACAATCTTTCTAATCCACATTATTCATTGTTTCCCTTTCTTTCCCAGGATCCCTTTCGCAAAACCAAGCCCCGTGTCCCCACTATGGAAGAAGAACTGTCCAATCTGTTTAATGCTTTGAAGACAGGCCGTATGCCAAGTAGTATGAAAGGCGATGGTAGCAAGAGTAGTAGTATTGGCGATAAAGAGCTGAGTGCGAGCAAGATCATGGTGGACGATCTCACAGGCGAAGAGTTTGCGATGAGTAATGATCCTCTTAGTCAAGGTAGTGGTAAGAGAAGTGATGGCAGTGGTAGTGCTGAGAATAAAGTCACTACTATGTTGCCCAGTACTGCTGTTGTTGCTTCTGCTGCTGGTGAAGAGAGAAGTGACCATGTCTACACGCCTGAGGACATCGACAACATGTCGTATAAGGAAATCGAGCAGCGGTACCGTCTGTTGACGTGTCAGGATGAGGTTCTAAAAGCGATTGTTTTACGCACGCCTGAGGGAGTAAACGATGTTCTGGGTCAAGAGGATGGTGTTGTGATAAGTGAATCTGCGGAGCCATTGGTTGATCTTTTTGGTGGTAAGTTTGTTTCCTTATTGCAAATAGAGTGTAGTGTAGTATATGATGATATGTGTGTATGTTTGGTATTGTGGGATTGAGAATTTTGGTGTTGTGTGTATACGTTGGAAGTGACGACAGAACCTGAATAATTGAATACCTTCATAAGCTTATGTTTTTACATACGCTGTGCTGAGCAAACCTCTGACAAACTGATCCAACTTATCATACCTTAATAATGTTTGTGTGTTTGTGTAAACTTTGTTTGGTGTATAGTGTGCATTATACTATGTGTGTACGGTCGACATGGAAGTGACGAAAAAACCTGAATAATTGAATACCTTCTTAGTGATTGTACTTGTACAATCTTTGCTGAGCCAACCTCTGACAAACCGATCCATGGCGCATGTTACACAAGTGTTTTTGTATTGTACTATTGTATTATTTTGTACTGCTTTGTGTAATGTGTTTGCAAAGTTGTGGAGCTGACGACAGAAAAGTAATAATTGAATACCTTCAATATCAGCCCCCTTTGTGGTGCTATGTTGACGCAAACCTCTGACAAACCGATCCATACCATTGTTCCTGTGCTTGCAAGACTTGTGTGAATATTGTATATATTGTATGTACTCTGTGTATATAACAACGGCAACTACTCATTCCTACCTATGGCGCATAAGAAATATCTTACACATGCCTTTGTAGATCCATTTTTATAGTTGCAACATCAGCACACGCTTTGTGTGCGCCTTTTTTCGCATGTCCCAGCATAATATTGAAATATTGCTCTGCACATGATATAATCGGCTAACATTATCGTGTATCTATGTGACTTGTACTCACGTGTACTTTTATGTGAGCGTGAGTGTCGTATACTAACTTGCTCTATTTTGCCCTTTTTTTAGCGCTTTCTGATACTGCTGTCAAAGAGGACGCGCCTAGTCCTTCTGAGCTAGGAAAACTCAGCGACCAGATCGCTAAAAGCGCAATGCTTAACGACCCATTACCAGCCGGGGTGGATGAAACCATGCGAAAAGAGCTCGCTTTTCGTACCCAGTCCCTCCTCGAGCACCTATTTGCCACGAAGGTCATCAACGCTAGTACGCTGGATAAATTGTGTTGGGACATTGTGGAGGGGCTGACCCGTGAGGAATGCAGTGAAGTGGAGCTGGCATACACATTGCTCATTCTAGGTAATAAATATGTACACTTATTCTTACGTGTTTGTACGTGGTGTTTATGTTCATAGCACTGTTAATAATATCATCGCGCAGTAGCTTTCATATCCTAATACACCCCATCTTTTATTAATTGTGTAGAAGGGGGTGACGAACCGTTTAAAGCCCTGCAGACAGCGGACCCTCACCTCAACAGCGATGGTAGTCACTCTTATGAAAAGGTGTCTGCTGAAGATATCACAGACTTTGCTGACTTTTGCAACCGCAGTGTGCGTCTAAGGGACAGAGTTTAGTTGAATTCTGAAGTGACAACTGGAAGAGTGGTTCTGTGTTGATTTGGTAAGTTGTTCTTCATGTTAGTGTGTGTTTTACTGTTGGTACATTTTTGTTATCTTTTTCGGCAACTACTCATTCCTACCTATGGCGCATAAGAAATATCTTACACATGCCTTTGTAGATCCATTTTTATAGTTGCAACATTAGCACATACACTATTGTGTGTGCGCCTTTTTTCGCATGTCCCAGCATAATATTGAAATATTGCTCTGCACATGATATAATCGGCTAACATTCATTCGCTTCCTTTCTTCATTGTATAGGTGTAACGCCACAAATCGGTCACAACGCTTGGTGCGAGAACATGTTGTAGCGAATAGTTTTGAAAATGCAGTTCTTATTAACGTTTTAAACAAATCCTACTCGTCAAAACAAATTTCTCTCTTTAAGAAAATCAGATTAACCGAATTTAAATTACCAGTCCTCTGCTGTTACGAAGACTTGCGTGTGCGGTTTCACCGCAACTTTGCATCAAATCTGCAACCAATTTACAGGTTCGTCTTGACTCTGTATCTGTTGTGGTTTGTAGTACGTAGGCTAGATCTGTTCGTGCTTCATCGAGCAGCCTCGTTGAAAGAACCTTCAATCAGCATCTGAGTCAAAATCGTCCCGAGTCAAACTTTCGCCTACGGTTGCTGTTGAATCATAAAATGGGTTGCGGAGCTTCTACTGTCCCTGTCTCCAATGTTGGTCTTGCGCCATCTTCAAGTAAAGGCTCCGGAGCAGCCAATCCTACCTCTGGAAGCAATAAATTCGAATCTTCTTTCTATGTGCAAACGATAAACTACAAGTCCCCGATGATCCGGTTGGATCACATCGAAGAGCCTAAAATCATTCGCGTCAAAGGGCAGACCCTCGCTATGGACTTAAAGTTTGTGTATGTCTCCCAGCGTGGTTTCTATCCTTCGGATCCGGGGAAAGCCAACCAAGACAGTTACGTTATCTGTGAGTCCTTTCTGGGCGATCACTCCTGCAATTTGTTTGGTATCTTCGACGGACACGGCACCTACGGTGACCTCTGTGCCTACCATGCCGCCGACGAAGTGCCCAAGAACCTCGCCAAGCAGATCAACAAGAACGGCGGGCTGGCCTGTCTGGATGGACCGAAGACAGATTCTATTTACTCCAAGGCCTTCGTAGACACCGACAAAGCTCTGCATTCCACTCCCTATATCGACGATTCTCTGTCGGGCACCACGGCAGTGACTGTGTTGCAAGTAGGCGACCGATTGTTGGTGGCGAATGTAGGCGACTCGAGAGCCATCATCGCGTCAAATGTGAATGGAAAGTTGATCTACAGTCCGCTGAGTAACGATCAAACCCCCTACCGAAAGGACGAAAGAGAACGACTCAAAAAACTGGTAAGATGCAGTTCGTTTCTACATACAATAACACAGATCGTTTGTTGTGGGCGAGAGTTTCGTTCTTTACCTTTGTTCTCATCCTCTGTAATTTTCGTTTGTTTTGTGCAGGGTGCTCGAATCATGACGATTGACCAAGTCGAAGGGAATGAACCGTTGCATGAGAATTTTGGCACACAGCTCGGCAACGAAATCGACGAGGTTAGGATATATTTTTGTTTTGTGCTGCATTGTTGCGGTTGTGGTTCCCCCGCTCTTATTCACAAACATCCATGCGCTGTGCTACATTTTATCTTTCCATTTCAAGTGTTTATCTTTCCACCTACTGAACTTTTTTCTGTAGGGAGGTGACCCGCCGAGAGTGTGGGACCAAACCTTAGAAAAACCTGGGTGTGCCTTTTCGCGGTCCATCGGTACGTTTTATCTTCTTTTTTATTTGCTTGTACGGTGGTGTTTTTATTCAGTTGATTAGGTTCTCTGCGATGATTTGGGAATGACAACATGTTTATTGTACAGAATCACTTATTATAACGTTTCTGTCTTTCTTCCATTCTCCTCTCTTTTTCTGTCAGGTGACAACGTGGCCAAAAAGGTGGGCGTGTGTGCAGAGCCGGAGATCCTGCACTGGGACCTAACAGAGAACGATCGATTTGCTATAGTGGCCAGTGATGGAGTGTTCGAGTTCATCACCAGTCAGAATGTGGTCGATATGATTGCGAAGTTTGAGGATCCGATCGAAGGTACGTCGTTTGCTTTGCTGTGTAAGATGTTTGAAAAGATGTTTGTGTGCGATGACTCAAAAGCATGTCAATTCCTTTTTGTGAACTCTGCTGGTAAATATAGCAGCTCTTCTTTCCTCCACGAGTCAATTTACTTTCTATTTGATCATGCGTCTCATTCCACCATCCTTATCCAGGTGCCAAGCACGTAGTGGCCGAGGCCTATCGCCTATGGCTGACCTTCGATGACCGCACCGACGACATCACCATGATTGTGATCTACTTCGAGAACATAAAGAACATCGGCGATGCCAGTGAAGGGGGCGCGGCAATGAATGGTGCTGGCAATATCAGCCCTCGAGGTGCCAAGGTGCAGCGCGCCGCGTCTATCTCCAGAGGTGAGTGGTTGCGAACTTTTTAGTATCATTTTTGTCTTTCCTTGCGCAATGTGATCATTATCCAAGTGACGCATTGTCCTGAACGATTTCCAGAATTCACTTGCATTTGAATTGATTCCTTTTTCTCTCTTTTTATATTTCAATTTTCTCAGGTATGCTCAGTTCGGACGGTCTCATCGTGGAATCCCGCCCTGTGCGCAAGGTCATGAGCAAAGCCAGAAGAGAAGAAATCACAGAAAACTTCGCCAACACCGCTGCTGATGATTTGATTAGCGCACGCTTTGACTTCAACGCCGTCAAGGACACCAAGGTATGAACATTATGAACATTTCGTGCTACAGCAATGAATGAACAAATCTAGCTTGTCAACATTCGTTCCAACAGCTGTGCTGACACGCATTACTTTCTGTCTGTAATTTATGTTCTTTCCTTTCCCCACTCATTTTCTCTTTCTCTTCTTTTTTTCTCTGCCCAGTCGGACGCGGACATCGCGCGGATCAGCAAAATGCTGGCATCCAACTTTATGTTCCGCAACCTCACCGCCACCCAGAAGGAGAAGGTAAATTTTCTTGTTATTCATTCTCACAATGCACTCCTGTTGTGGCTATATGTAGAAATGTGCTTCATCAGAAGTGTTTTTAATCATTCTTTCTTGTTGCTAAGCAATCAAATCTATTTTTCCACATCTCTTTTTCAGGTGTACCGAGTAATGACGCTGCGACACGTGGTGATGGACGAGGTGATCATCCGCGAAGGCGACAAAGGCGATGAAATGTACATCGTTGAAAGGTGACTTTGTTATTTTGTTTATCATTTTCTCGTTGTGCGGAATGTTTTTTATCCTTTTCATTTCCAATCATCAGAACGTGATGACTTCCGTGGCTAAAGTTTTCTGTTGTTCATGATTGTTTCTCTCTTTGCTAATATTAATTTATCTCTTTTTTCCAATGACAGTGGTGAGTTCATGGTGCGCAAAAAGGATGATTATGGGGTGGAGCAGGTGGTATTCGTATATACCGTGGAGGGTTCAGCGTTCGGCGAGTTGTCGCTTATGTACGGCAAGCCACGTGCTGCCAGCGTCATCGCCAAGACCAATGGTACGTTTGTGCTCGTTTGTTTGTTCGCATTCTAAATTTTTGTGTACAAGCGGATTGTGCGATTTTGAAATTTCTCACAGATTTAGACGTTTTGCAGTTTTTGCTGACCTTTTTTGTTGCCTTTTTATTTCCATTCAACAGGCAAGCTCTGGTCTATCGGTCGGTCTGCCTTCCGCGCTGTGATTATGTTGGGCAAACAAGAAGGCGACGGTTTGCTGGAAGTTTACCGGTCCATTCCTCTCTTCCAGGCCCTGCCGCTGCCCACGTTGCAGCGTTTGTGCACTCAGAGTGTGGAATACGCCTATGAAAAGGGACAAACCGTTGTGACAGAAGACACTCTGGCCTCTGTGGACTGGTGCTTTTGCATTATCACCCTGGGCGTGATGCGCCTACTGGCCAAGGCGGCGATCGGCACAGACGGCAAGAAACGGCAGTTGCGAAACGAATATAACTACTTTTCGATTTACGAAATGGGGAGTAAATTCGCCGAAATCAAAGCCGACTCGAAAATGAAGATTTCGTGCATTCCCACCGCCGTGGCGTTGCAAATTCTCGGTCCTGAGGGACTCGCGGGAATCAAAGACACTTTCGAGCGCTCCAAGTCCAAGGGCAAGCGATTGCAGACGGAGAAATTGTGCTTTGAAAACAACGAAAACTTTGCGTTGACGAAGATTCCGGAAATTGATCGATTTGCGTTGGAAAATGTGGCTGTGTTATTAGGCACGTTTGGTTATATTGGGGTGTACAAAGATAATAAAACGAGCAAATTGTGCAGCATAAAAGTGATCGCCAAGGCGAATTGCATGCACGTGCGGATGGATGCGCGCATGCTTCAGGTGAGTGTTTAACATTTTTGTCTTATTTTAGTGTCTGAAGCTTTTTTGTTGCTGGAATGTACTGCTGGGAGACTGGGAAAGAAACAGTAATTTCTTGTCATCTTGCAGATGTTTGTATTCACCAAAAGTTATATTTGTGATATTACTACAACAGGAGCGCAATTTCCTGGCCTCAATGCACAATGCGGCGCCTCCGGAGCTGAGTGTGGCTCAAGAGCACTGGATGCCGACCCCATTGGGCGTGATGCAGGACGACAAGAAAGTTTACGTAAGTAATTTTGTATGTGTGAAATACTTTTTTGAAAACATTGAAACTCACTTGGCTTGAACTTCGTGCTTCTTAGTGTTATATGTTCAATCTTCTCCAAATACCTTTTCTCTTACATGCTCATCCATATACACACTGACTCCAGATGTTGTACAAGGATTTGTATGCCTGTGACCTGTCTCTCGCGCTGGCCGGTGGAGCCATTGAGGCCATTGACAAGCCCTACTGCATGGCCTGCATCTACAGTGCCCTCAGGACCATTCACGAGTTCGGCCTGCAACACCGATATATCAATGGCAATAGCATCTACGTCACCACCACGGGCGTGCCCAAGGTAATAAGAATTCCCTGTGTATCAAAAATAAATAAATTGATTTTTGTTTTTACATTTTATTGTGTTTGTGATTGTTGAAGTTCTTCCAGACCATTTATTGTTTCTTTTGCAACGTAATGTTCTGATTTTTGCTTCACCGTTAGCTTTACTTCCCCCATTTCTGTTTTCCTTTTTCTCTTCTTTCTTGTTGTAGATCTGCGACTTTCGGTTTGCGAAGCAGATGAAAGGCGCACACAGTTTCACCATATGTGGCGACCCATTGTTCTTCTCGCCGGAGATTGTCAACCACCAAGGTACGTATTTTGCCATTCTCGTTTAATTATTTTCCATACTCCTTTTTGTGTTTGTCTGTGGAACGAACGGCGAATTTTTGGTGAACCACATGTCATTGCCTCTTATTTATTAACACTTTCTTTACTTCTTTCACACACATGATTGAATATAGGTTATGATTACAGTGCGGATCTGTGGGCCTTTGGTGTGTTGTGTTACGAGATGTGTGAGGAAAACACACCTTTCGGCGACAGCAGCACGGACGAGACCGCCATCTTCAAAAAGGTAATGTCAACTATATTATGTTCACGATTGCGTAGCTTTGGATTGTTGGTCATTAGTTATCTCCAATCAATTGCCAACCTGACCATCTTCTGTTCTCTGCTTCCTCTGTTTCTTTCCTTCCTCTCGTAGATTTCTAGCTACAAAGTGGGCGACTTGCCGTTTACAGACAAAACGCCGAAAAGCTTGCGTGCCCTGTTGCAGGGACTCTTGAACCCCGTCGCCGTGAACAGGTAGGTAATCCTTGTGAATGTTTTCGAATTCATGTTTTTGGTTGAATTTCAGACTATGACTTAACACAAAATTCTTTGTTTTATTTTGCACTTTCTCTTTTTTATTCTTCTTTTTTATTCTTCTGTTTTATTTTTCTCAGGACGGGCTATAATATGGACGAGTCGGTGCGAAATACTGAGTATTTTGCGGGCATAAACTGGGCCACTTTGGGCGAGCCGCGCGCAGGGAAATACGTCGATGTTCGGCCCTCCTTCGATCTGCAGGATAGCTTCGACAATGCCAACCTCACCACGCTGGTGGACAGTCCAGTGTTCAAGCAATATTAAAATAGCGAAAATTGTGTTGTTTTGGAAGGTAATTACACTTCGAGCGTTAGGGCTGCATATAGCGCTACGATCAAGCGGCCTTGATTTTTTAGTGGAAGTGTGGTGTTTATATTCTACCACCGGACAACCAACCGTGCGTGTGTCTGTATGCAAAGATTATCATGTGTGGTGGTGCGTGTGGAATATATAAATCGTGTGCTTTCTCTCTATATTTAGTACATCCTCTTTTCAAACGGTGCAATTCCGATGTGTGCGTGATGTGGTTTCTTTTCAACGATTTTTTTTTGCGCTTTTGTCCATTGTTCCCGAAAGGGGCGAAAGCCGGTGATATCGATCAGATCTATCGCTTTTAATACTTCTTGCCATCTGTAAAAATTGCGGGTAGTTTTATTTTGTCGTGCTTGCTTTTTTTCTCTTCTTCAAAAATTCTACTCCAGGAGATCAACAACTCAGCGCAAGAGAACATATGAGGCACACCACCCGTAACACAAAATAGAAATCGAAGGCGACTGTCCAGCAAAGATCCTGAGCTTACACAACAAAGGTAAACGCGAAAGGAAGGCGGAAAGAAGCTCAACATTAGCTGTGCCACCAAAAAATAAGCTCAAAATGCGGTAGCAATGTTCAGTTGTTATTTATCAGCAAAAAGAAACATGCACGGGTCAAGTCTTCTCTTCACCCAAAGATTAAAACTTATAATTACGCTCGCGATTGTTTAGTGTTAAACTTCAGCGATTTCCTTCTCTTCTTAAGCTTGTGCTTATTCATTTTTGATCTCCTCTTCTTCATCAAACTACTCATCTGTCTCACAGTGAATGGAACAGACTCCTTCGACACAGCAGGAACTTTGCTTGCAAGAACGCTACAGAAGCTTGTCGATGGCAAAGTCATAAAGTTCCGGCTGATTGCCCGGTTGTAAGCGGTAAACGCAGGTGCGATTTTGGTCATCTGCATAGGAGCCGCAGCAAAGGCATTCGCGACGACTGTGCGCTTGCAACTCATAGAAATAAAATTTCGCAATCCCAGCATGTTCAGCGTGCACAAAAGAAAGCAAAATACTCAGTGGTGAATACGCTGTCAGACGATGGTCGCTGTTTTGTTGTGCCACTCAGAGCGCCAAGAATTGCAGGGCCACTGCGGTTAAACCGATTTTTAACAAGCGATCAAATGTTGTGACCACAATTGAGTCATCGTTCGACTTTTCAAGCAAGGTCATATTTGTGCTCAGTCTTGAACGTAGGGGCCTTTTGGTTCATCTCTCCCGACCAGCAGGTATATGCGAGAATGGCTACTATTCCAGGGCGGGAAGCTGATGTTACCTATGGGGGATGTACTATGAAGTTGTTCTTGGACATGGGAGTGGGCATTGGAGGCGACAAGTGGCCCGCGGCTGAGAATTTCTGCTCTCTTATCACCTCAGAGAAATATATTAAATTCTTCCAAAGCCTTATTTTTGGTCGTCGGGTCCTCGAGCTTGGCTCCGGAAACGGTCTGGTGGGGATTCTTATCGACAAGTTGTTTCAGCCCAAGGAAATGTGCATCACTGATCATCCTTCGCACATGAAGCACATCGAACGCAACGTAATTCAGAACAAGTGTGATTCTACCACATTATCTTTGGCTTATGACTGGACCGGATCTGTCTCAGACTTGGAAGG
>LNAP01003986.1_pt1 | contig 13825 bp, 13 predicted proteins | sample 602601 | NCBI WGS metagenome assembly LNAP01 (sample SAMN02440304, study PRJNA202911) | soil metagenome | biome: Subtropical and temperate rainforests or woodlands; isolation source: soil samples (1 kg each in a 20% v/v slurry with milli Q water) were... ...
GATGGCGCCGGCGGTGCGCAGCGAGCCGTCGATGGCCGTTTCGACCGAGATGCCCGCCGAGTCGTTGCCCTGCACGCCGATCGTGCCGGCGCTCTGCTCGACCCCGCCGTGGAAGGCGTCGGGGCCGGTCACGCGGATGCCGAAACGGCGCGCGCCCGTGGCGAAGGCGCCGTCCAGGTCCCCGTCGCCGTCGGCGTCTTTCAGCTCGGCGCTGTCGTTGATGGTGATCGAGCCGGCGTTCTTCACCTGGCCGGTCACGCCGCCGATGGCCAGCAGGCCCGTAGCGTCGTTGGCGTCCTGGATATTGATGGCGCCTTCGTTGGTGATGCTGTTGTCGCTGTTCAGGGTGACGGCCGCGCCGCCGGTGACCTTGATCGAGCCGGCGCTCGAAATCCGCACATTGTCCGGCCCGCCGTTCGCGGCGGTCGCCGTGGCCACCGGCGCGGTGGTCTCGGTGGAAATGACGGTCTCAGCCTGAGCGGCGCTCGCGATGAGGCATATCGGCGAAGCTGCAGCCAGAAGCACGTGACGAAGGCGCATGATCACTCCAGTCGGGCCTCACGACGTGGCGGCTGCCACAGACCCATGTTATGATGACAACGAGTCGTTGCACGTCTCGTATAAATACGTTTCGTAATTACTGTACATCACCGGGTCAAGACGTCATAAGGGGCTGGCGGCGATTTCCGCCGACGTGCCCCGAGGAGTAGAAACATGCCAAGAAGCGCGGTCGACCCGGCGCGAGCGGCAGCCACCAAAAGCCTGCGCCAGGAAGCTGGTCGCTGGCTCAAGGCCGGTCGCGAAGCTGCGGGCCTGACTCAAGCCGAACTGGCCGAGCGCGTGGGCCTGCGCTATTACACCTTCGTCTCGCAGGTCGAGAGCGGTCTTGGCCGCGTACCGATCGAGACGCAAGGCGCCTGGGCGAAGGCCATCGGCCACGATCCCGCCGCATTTGCCCGCACCTTGCTGCGCTATTACGAGCCGGAGCTATATCGGCTGTTGTTCGGGGACGCCGCGGGGGACGCGCAGGTCGCGCGCCGCGCTGGCAGGGGCTAAGGAACTACCGTCGTAATGGACAACGTCGTCCCGTTCGCGCCGCGGCCTAACGCCGGCGGCGGCTGGACCGCCGCTGAGCGGGAGCGACTCTCGGAACTCGCCGATCGTCTTTCGGCCGGCGGCGCGAAGGTCGAAATCGTCTACGGCATGACCGACGAAGGCGACCCCTGGTGCGTCATCAAGGACGACCAGGAAGAGGTCTTGATCCACGTCGCCCGCATCAATGGCGGCTTCGTCGTCCACGACGCTTCGGTCGATACCATCCAGCAGGGCGAGACGCTCTGGTCCGCCTGCGACCGCCTGCTGGGCGGCGACTGGCGGCAAAATCGCGAGGACGTGGTCGTTTCGCTGAGCGGCCGCCAGGCCCAGACCCTCATCGCCTTGGTCGTAGCCGCCACCTTCATCGAGCAGGCGCACGACGCCGAAGCCGCGACCATCGTCCAGGCGACCGATCATCAGCCCGCCCTGCCCGCCGCCATCGCCGTCGCCACCGCCGCCCAGCCCGCCGAGGATGACCTGCAGCGCCAGGATCTGCTCGCTCCGCAGCACGACGGTTCGAGCGAGCCGCCGGCCATGACTTCCGGAGCCTCGGCTCCTGTCGAGGATCACGCCGCCGAAACGGCTGCGGCGCCTGCCGCGCCCGAGGGCGAGGACGTGGCGGCCAGCACCGTCGAGGACGATCTCTCCACTCCTGAACCCCGGATGGCGAGCGCCGGGCCGGCTTCACAGGACCTGGACCTGCGGGGAACCGACGGCGACGATTCCCTTGTCGGGGGCGCGGGCCACGACACCGTTCAAGGCGGCGCGGGCGATGACACCCTGCACGGCCTGGCGGGGAACGACAGCCTGGCCGGCGGATCGGGCGCCGACCAGCTCTATGGCGACGAGGGGAACGACACCCTCGACGGGGGCGGCGCTCCGGAAGGACGTTTCGATTTCCTCGACGGCGGCGCGGGCGACGACCACCTGCACGTTTCCTCCAGGACCATCGCCAGGGGCGGTGAAGGCGCGGACACCTTCATATTCGCACCGCGACCGGCTCCCGACGGGCTGGTGGGCGTGGCCCTGGATTATTCGGGCCGCCAGGGAGATCGCCTTGTCGTCGAGGGCCAGGACGCCAGGGTCGTCTCGCAGCAGGAACAGACGAACATCTTCGAAGGTCACCCGGAATTCGCGGCTCAGTTCAACGTGACCAAGGTCCAGCCGGGAGTACGGATCGGCATCGACCTGAACGGCGACGGCGCGGAGGATGGATATGTCCTCGTCGGTCGCCCGCCGGCGGACGCCCAGGCCCCGGAAGGCGCCCACGTGATCCTCGAGGTCGGTCGGCTCCCCGAGCAGGACGCGCAGCCGCTTGAGCTGCCGCTGAACCGCTTGCTCGATCAAGGCGACTTCCTCGCCTAGAGCGTGACGGCTAGCGGCCGACAAGGCTCCACGCGAAGCTCAGGTCCGCCACGAAGGCCGCGAACGTGCTCGCCTTGGCCTCCGGCTCCTGGATGCGCAGCAGGAAAGACGGGTGATAGGTCACCACGCCCTGCGCCTGATCCTCCAGTTGGAACGCCTGGCCGCGGCTCCTGGCGATCGGAACGGTCTTGCCGAAGACCGCCAGGGCCGCCGTCCCGCCCAGCGCCACGATCACCCGCGGCCGGATGATCCGCCGCTCGGCGTCCAGCCACCACCGACAGGCCGAGACATGGGTCGCAGTTGGCGTCTGGTGGATCCTGCGCTTGCCGCGCAGTTCGTGGCGGAAATGCTTCACGCCATTGGTCACGTAAGTCTCGGCGCGCGGTACGCCGGCGGACTCAAGCGCCCTGTCCAGCACCTTGCCGGCCGGGCCTACGAATGGCTGACCCGTCAGGTCCTCCTGGTCGCCGGGCTGCTCGCCGACGAACATCAGCCGGGCCGAGGCCGGCCCCGCGCCGGCCACGCCTTGCGTCGCGCCACGCCAGAGTTCACAGCGCCGGCAGACATCCACTCCGGCCTCCACCTCCTGCAAGGTCGCCGGCGGGATTTGGTCATTGGGATTTGAGATGACCTGGCGGACCATGACGGCGGCTTTCGGCTGATCGATCGGTTCCGGAATGACCCACGCCTGCCGCCGGTTCCTCGATGATCGAGCCCGCGCCTAGGGCCGATACCTGATCACGAAAGCTTCGCGGAACCATCGGCTCGCCGCGCATGTTCCCCCCGCGCCATGACGCGCCTGACCATACGGCACGAGACCCGCTACACCTACGAACGGCCCGTGCGCTTCGGCGAGCATCGGCTGCTCGTCCGGCCGCGCGACAGCCACGCCACGCGCATCGTCCAGGCGTCCCTCGCCTTCTCGCCCCAGGGCCAGACCCGCTGGCTCTATGACGCCCTGGGCAACTGCGTCTGCGTCTTCTGCCCCGAGGGCGAGGCCTCGGAGCTCTACATCGTCAGCGAACTGGTGATCGAACGCTTCATGGTCCCGCTCGCGCCGCCGCCGATCGATGATCCGCGCACGACCATGCCGCTGGTCTACCGGCGTCCGGACCGCGCGGTCCTCGACCCCTTCATCGACCCGGCCTCGGACGACCCGGAAGCGGTGCTCCTCAAGTGGCTCCGGGTCCAGATCGGGCCGCCGGACGAGACCGCGCAAGACTTCGTGGTCCGCCTCAACAGCGTGATCCGCGCCCAGTTCGACTACCTCGCCCGCGCCCAGGAAGGCTGCCAGCCGCCCCCGGAGACCATCCTCAAGGGCCAGGGCACCTGCCGGGATTTCGCCTGGCTGATGGTCGAGGCCCTGCGCCGGCTCGGCTTCGCGGCGCGCTTCGTGACCGGCTATCTCTACTCTTCGGCCGCCGAGACGCGGGGCGCCGGCGCGACCCACGCCTGGTGCGAGGTCTTCCTGCCCGGCCTGGGCTGGACCGAGTTCGACCCGACCAACGGCCTGGTCGCCTCGCCCGAACTCATCCCCGTCGCCACCAGCCGCACACCAGAGGGCGCCTCGCCGATCCGCGGCGTGATCTTCGGCGATCCGGGGACGTCCCAACTTCACGTCAGCGTCGACGTTCGCCCCGCCGAGGCCATGCAGGCCGCGGCGGAATAGCTCGGGAGGACATGCGATGACGACCCACGGCTTCCAGCAGCAGAACCAGACAGGAAGCTTCCAGCTCCCCAAGTCGGCCGCCACCCAGCAGCACGGCGAAAAGCCGACCAAGAGGATCACCAAGGGCAAGAAGCCCCGTTCGGTCGAACCGCGGCCGGGCCACTAGAGCGTTCCGTCTGATCGCATTCGTGCTCCAAGGCGCAGGCTCGACGCATCCGCTCGCGCGGTTGTAGCCTCGCCGCAATGGACCTCATCGACCCGTTCGCCCTGGCCAGCCCGCGCTTCATCACTCGCCTGAAGAATGGCGAGCCGCACCAGGTCTTTTCCGGCTTCCTGTTCCATGTCGAGGCCGACCGCTACATCGTCCTGACCGCCCTGCACTGTCTGCTGCGCCCCAACATGCCCTACCACAAGCATCGCGGGACGGAGGCCACCTGGGCAGAGACCTTCGGCCACGATCTCGACTGCGAGGCCCTGGGTCTCAGCGTGCCGCTCTACGACGGCGCGCGGCCGCGCTTCCGCTGGCACCTGGACCCGCACAACGCCTCCCTGGACATCGCCGGCGTCCCGGTCCGCCTGCCCGCACGCCCGCAGGCGATCAACTGGCTAGGCAATTTCGGCGACTATGACGTGGTCGAGGAGGGCTTGCCGCTGACCACCGGCTCGGCTGGCCTGATCTATGGCTTCCCCGGCGGCGCGACGATCTTCGGCTCGGCCCCGATCGCACGCGGCTTCACCCTGGCCAGCGACTATCGCATCAACCCCTTCGCCTTCCATGTGGACGGCATCGGCGGCGCCGGGTGCTCCGGCGGGCCGGTGGCGCTCCGGGCCGAGCGGGGCGACCGCACCCTGCTGCAATGGATCGGGATCTACGTCGCCACCCACGACGCCGAGCGCCTCGGCCGCTGCATTCCGCTCGCCCCGATCGACGAGGTCGTCCAGTCGATCGTCGCCGAACCCCAGCTCTGGGCCTAGCTCGATGAAGAAGGCTTAATCCATTCGGCTGTAGAGCCCCCTTCAGCCCGTGGATGTCCACGTGCTTAACGCGCATCGCCGGGATGGTAATCGGCGCCGCACTCAGTGGGGGTCCCCTTGGAAGTATCTCGTCTCGTGCTCGCCGCCAGTTTCGCCGCGGCGCTTCATCCCGTCGGCGCCCTGGCCCAGGAGGCGAGCCACGTGGAAGAGTTGGTCGTCACCGGCGAAAAGACCGAGCGTAGCCTGCAGGACACCGTCACCAGCGCCGCCGTCGTCACCGCGCGCCGGATCGACCAGGAGAACATCCAGAGCTTCTTCGACATCGCCAACCGCACCGCGAACGTCACCGAGAGCTTCGGCGGCGCCGGCTTCACCATTCGCGGGATCAGCAACCGAGGCGTCTCCGGCGGCGGCAATGGCGGCGTGGTCACGGTCTATGTGGACGGCGCGCCGATCCCTGACGACGCCCTGCGCAACGGCCCGCTCGACACCTTCGACGTCGCCCAGGTCGAGATCCTGCGCGGCCCGCAATCGACCCTGCAGGGCCGCAACGCTCTGGCCGGCTCGGTGATCATCCGCACCCAGGACCCGACCTGGACTTGGTCGGGGATCGCCCGCGCTCTGGTCTCCGACGAGGACGAACGGACCTTCTCGATCGCCGGCGGCGGCCCGATCGTCGCCGACCAGCTCGCCTTCCGCCTCGCCTACCAGGATCGTGACGCCGACGGCTTCATCCGCAACACCACCCTCGACCGCCAGGAAGACCCGACCCGCGCCAAGACCCTGCGCGGCAAGCTGCTTTTCACGCCGTCGGTCCTGCCGGGCCTGACCGTCCGCGCCGGCGTCACCCACGACGAGCGTAAGGGCGGCTATCTCTACACCTACGCCCGGACGGACACGCCGGACGCCGCCGACACCCGCGTCTCGCTCGGCGACTTCCCCACCGACGCCGACAACACCACCGACCTGATCAGCGTCACCGCGGACTACAAGTTCGACAACAATTTCACCCTGTCGTCGGCCACCGCCTGGAGCAAGGTCGACAGCCTCATGCGCTACGACGCCGACGGCACGGCCCAGCCGCTGGAGTTCGGCACGATCGACCAGGTCGACCAGAGCTTCACCCAGGAACTGCGCCTGGCCTATGACGGCGAGCGCCTCTCCGGCCTGGTGGGCGCCTATTACGCCGATCGCGACCGCGACTACGGCCTGACCAGCCGCGCCAACGTCCCGACGCCGCGCAGCACCATCGTCGCCCAACTCATGGCTCTGGGCCTCGGCTCGGCCCAGGCCAACCAGATCGCCACGGTCTATGTGGCCGCCCTGCCGGCGGTCGCCATCGACTTCAATGGCCAGGCCCCCGACGAGGTGAAGACCGCCGCGATTTTCGCCGACGGCCGCTATCAACTGACCCCCCAGCTCTCGCTGCTCGCCAGCTTCCGCTATGACCACGAGGAATATACTCAGAGCGTGGACCAGACTTCGATTTTCGGCGGGACCTATCCGAACCCGGCTGCGTTCGGCCCCCTGGCGCCCGCCATCGCCGGCCTGAACCAGCGCGTCGCCATGTACGTCGCCCAGGCCAACGCCACCGTCGCGCCGGCCTCGCGGGACTTCGACGCCTTCCTGCCGAAGCTGGGCGTGAAGTACGACTTCACCGACGACGCCTCGCTCGCCTTCGTGGTCCAGCGCGGCTACCGGTCGGGCGGCTCGTCGATCAACGTCGCCCGTTCCGACGTGGTGGCCTTCGATCCGGAATACACCTGGAACTACGAGCTGGCCCTGCGCACCGCCTGGCTGGCCGACACCCTGACGGTCAACGCCAACGCCTACTATGTCGACTGGAAGGATCAGCAGGTCTCGGTGAACCTCGGCACCAGCCTCTACGACTACCAGACCGAGAACGCCGGCAAGTCCCATCTCTACGGCTTCGAGCTGGAGACCAACTACCAGCCCAGCGCCGCCTGGGGCGTCTACGGTTCGGTCGGCTACAGCCGCACCGAGTTCGACGACTTCCAGGTCATGAACGGCGCCGCCAGCGTCGATCTCTCGGGCTCGGAGTTCGCCTTCGCCCCGCGCTGGACGGTGGCGATCGGCGGCGACTACCGCTGGACCAACGGCCTGGCCCTGAACCTCAACGCCAGCTACCGCAGCGACATGTACGGCGCCACCGGCGTCACCCAGGGGCAGACCCGCATCGACGAGCGGATCCTGGTCAACGGGAAGTTCGGCTACAACGCCGAGCACTGGTCGCTGTCGGTGTTCGCCAACAACGTCTTCGACGAGACCTACATCCAGTACGAAGACGCCGCCCGCAATCGCGCCGTGTACGGCGCGCCGCGGGTGATCGGCGCGATCCTCGAAACGCGCTGGTAATCGGAGCTGGCGCCGCCGAGAGGACTTCCCCGGCGGCGCCAGAGTCTGATACGAGGAACGGCATTGAATTAAGCCGTTTAAAATAGGGAGGTCGCCCGCGCGACCCTTTGCGAACCGCGCGCGGGCGGTACGCTGTTGGAAGCACAAATTAAGAAGGATGATGCGGACATTTCCGCATCCGATACCGACGCGCCGGAACCCAGCCTGGCCGAAAAGGAAGCCGCCTACGAGCGGTTCGTCTGGGACAATCTGAAACGCAATTATATCGGCAACTATCTGCACGGCATGCTGGGCATGACGGGCTTCAGGCTGGTCAACGCGCCGACCTTCCTGCCGGCCTATCTGCACATGATCTCCGGGTCGAACACGATCGTCGGCCTGGGTCTCGCCCTGCAGCAGGTCGGCAGCATCGTCTCGCCCGTGGTCGGGGCCACCCAGATCGAACATCGGACCAAGGTCATGCCCGCGGCCATCTGGATGGGCGGCCTCGCCCGCGTCCAGATCGTCGGCATGGCCCTGGCCGGATGGTTCATGTCGGGCCAGCCCCTCGTCTGGGCCATGCTGCTCTTCATGTTCCTGTTCGGGCTGTTCATGGGCGCCCAGCGGGTGGTCTTCGGCCTGCTGATGGCCAAGGTGATCCCGCTCAGCCGTCGCGGCCGCTTGCAGGCCTGGCGCAACGCCACAGGGGGCCTGATCGCCGCCGTGCTGGCCTGGGCCGCCGGTAAGTACCTGATCGCCGGCAACGTGCTGGGCAACGGTTACGCCACCACCTTCGCCCTGGCCGCCTTCCTGACCAGCGCCGGCCTATGGACCCTGCAGTTCCTGCTGCGCGAACCGGAGCCGCCGAACCTTCCAGAGCCCAGCCGGCTGCGCGACCGCCTGAAGGACTTCCCGCGGCTCATCATGTCCGACAAGGGCTATGCCTGGTTCCTGGTCGTGCAGATGGTCACCACAGCCAGCCGTATCGCGACGCCGTTCTACATCATCTACGTCTCATCGGCGATGTCGCTGGACGGCAAGACGTTGGGCCTGCTCAGCCTCGCCTATCTGGGAGCCGACACCCTGTCCAACCTCCTGTGGGGGTATCTCGGCGACAAGACCGGCTTCCGCCTGGTCCTGATCTTCTCGCTGGGGGCCTGGTTCGCAGCCACCCTGCTGCTGCTGCTCAACCACCACCCGTGGGCGATCTTCCTGTCGTTCTTCGGCCTCGGCGCGGCTCAGTCGGGCTACATGATGGCCGCCCAGACCATGATCCTGGAGTTCGGATCGCGGGCGGAAATGCCCATGCGCATCGCGATCTCCTCGACCGCGGAAGGCATCATGGCCTCGCTCGGCCCGTTGGCGGGCGGCCTCGTCGCCGACCACCTGGGCTTCACCACGGTGTTCGGCGCTTCGCTGGGCTTCCTGATGATCGGCCTGATCGTCCTCCTGACGGTCGTGAAGGAGCCCCGCACGGCGAAGATGGCGTAGCTCTCAGGTCGTGCTAGATCGTTCTCCATGAAGCCGGAGAAGGAGCCCGAGGTCATCGACCTCGCCCAACGTCGAAAGGCGCTCCAAGCTCGCGAGGCGGCCGCCAAGGCCGCCCGCGAGAAAGCCGAGCGCATGGCCCGCAGCGGCGGATCGGTCATCGGCGGACGCAAGCACGCCGGCTGGATTCTTCTCGCCGTCGTGCTGGTGCTGCTGGCCCTCTACGTGGCGCCCAGATTTTTCTGAGCGCCTTTTTCTTTTCCGGTGTCACAGGCCGCGGGCCTGGTCCGTCCTGTGTTTGAAACCAACACGCAGGAAAGGACCTCCCCATGTCGCCTCGCCTCAATCCCTACGCCGCCGCCCCCGAGATGATCGCGGCCATGAGCGCGCTGGAAAAGGCCGTCGTCTCCTCGGGTCTCGAGCACAGCCTGATCGAGCTGGTGAAGACCCGCGCCTCGCAGATCAACGGCTGCGCCTTCTGCATCCACATGCACACCCAGGACGCGCGCGCGGCGGGCGAAACCGAAGAGCGGCTGTACATGCTGTCGGCCTGGTGGGAGACCTCGGTCTTCACCCCGCGCGAGAAGGCCGCGCTGGCCTGGACGGACTCACTGACCCTGATCGCCCAGACCCGCGTCCCCGACGCCGACTACGAGACCATGCGTGAGCACTTCGATGAGGCTGAGGCCGTCAAGCTCACCATGCTGATCGGCGCGATCAACGTCTGGAACCGCCTGGCGGTCGGCTTCCGTTCGAAGCACCCCAGCAAGTGGTCGGCCCAGAAGGTCGCCGCTTAACCCCACCTGCTCAGGCGGCCAGCTTCTCGGCGGCCGCCTGAGCGATGCGAGCCTTCGCCATCTCGTTGGCGACTTCGTGGGTCGGCCGCCCCTCGGCGATCGCACGGTCCAGCACCTCTTCCAGCATCTGGGTCAGCTTGACCAGCTTGGCGTCGACCCAGCTCGGGTCGAAGGCCTCGCCGCGCTCCAGCGCCCGGATCTCGCCGGCGACGTTGATGATCCCGCCGCCGTTGATCACGTAGTCCGGGGCGTACAGCACGCCCATTTCGAACAGCGCCCGCCCGATCTCCGGATCGGCCAACTGATTGTTGGCGCCGCCCGCGACGACCTTGGCCCGCAGTCGCGGCAGGGTCTCTTGGTTGATCGCCCCGCCCAGGGCGCAGGGAGCGAATACGTCGGCTTCCGTGTCGAAGATCTCGCCCGGCGCGACGATCTGGGCGCCCGTGCGCTCGGCCACCGCGGCCAGCGCCGCTTCATTGACGTCGGTGAGGATCAGCTTGGCGCCGGCGGCGTGCAGCTTCTCGGCCAGAAAGCCGCCCACATGGCCTACGCCCTGGATCGCCACGGTCACGCCGTCCAGGTCGCGCTTCAGGGCGCGCCGCACCGAAAGCCGGACGCCGCGGAAGATGCCCTCGGCCGTCACCGGACTCGGGTCGCCCGACGCGGCCGGATGGCCCTCCAGCCCGGCGACGAAGCGCGTCTGCTTGCGCGCGCTGGCCAGGTCCGACGGCGAGACCCCGACGTCCTCGGCGGTCCAGTAGCGGCCGCCCAGCGCGTCCACAGCCCGGCCGAAGGCTTCGAACAGGGCCGGCGTCTTCATGGTCCGGGAATCGCCGATGATGACCGCCTTGCCGCCGCCCAGCTCCAGGTCGGCCATGGCGTTCTTGTAGGACATCGCCCGCGACAGCCGCAGCGCGTCCTCCAGCGCCGCCTCCGCGGAGGCATATGGCCACATCCGGCAGCCGCCGGCCGCAGGGCCGCGCGCGGTCGAGTGGACGGCGATGATGGTCTTAAGGCCGGTTTTTTCGTCGAAGAACGAGTGTACGCCTTCGTGTCCCTCGAATGCAGGAGAATCGAACAAGGTCATGCTGCTATCACCGCCTCAAACCGGAATGACTTGCCCACGGCTCTACGCCTCGGACCTCCCGTTCACAAGCCCGCCTTCGCCTCCTCGCCCGCCTCTGCGGTGATTGGCGCATTCCGCTTGGTCGGCGTCGCCGGGATCGGCGGCGCTCCGGACGGCAGCGGGGCGGCGGGGTCGAGAATGAAGGAGAGCAGGTCCTGCCACACGACCGGCCCCTGCAGGTCCCGCGTCATCAGGTGCCAGCCCTTCCTGTAATAGGCGGACTTGTCGGTCGGCTTCAGGCGCGCGGCCGCCTCGAAGGACGGCTCCTCGGGGATGATCTGGTCGTTCGCGCCATAGATGTAGAGGATCGGGACCTTCACCGCCCCGACCGATCGCCAGGCCCGCTCCATTAGGCCGACCAGTCCATAGAGGGCATCCGAACGCGCGCCCCAGGTCATGAGCGGATCCTTGCCCATGGCGATCAGTTCTTCGATGTTGTCGGTCGGCTTCACCCGCCGGGTCAGCCAACGCGGCGGCGTATAGACATGACTGCCTGTGAACCGCGCCGTCGCCCACAGCATGGTCTTGTAAGGCAGGGGCAGGTTCGACCAGCCCCAGACCGCGGGCGCCATCAGCATCAGCCGGTCAGCGGCCGGCGGGCGGTCCGAGGCGAAGGCCTGGATGGCCACCGCGCCGCCCATGCTCTCCCCGGCCACGATAACCGGCGCCTCCGGGTGCCGGGCCCGGGCCAGGGCGGTCAGGGTGCGCAGGTCTTCGACCATCAGCTCGTCGCCCGCCCAGATCCCACGGCCGGGCGAGCGCCCGAACCCGCGCTGGTCGTAGGCGTAGGTCGTGACCCCATGCTCGGCCCAATAGGGCGCGGCCAGGTGGAAGGCGTTGGCGTAGTCGTTCATGCCGTGGACGGCCACCACCACCGCCACCACGTCCCCTTGCGCCGGCCAGCTCGTCAGGCCCAGCCGGGCGCCGTCGAACGAAACGAAGCTTTCGCCTTCCATGCGAGGCCCCTGAAATCCCATCGGCGGCGCACCGGCCTGCTGAACCATCAGCGGAGTGCACGCGCTCAACATCACGGCGGCGGATATGGCGGCCAGGCGTCTCACGATCCCAAAATGCCTTTCACCCTTTCCCGAAGATAAGGTGTCACCTCCGCCTCGAACCAGGGGTTGCGCTTCAGCCAGGCCGTATTCCTCCACGAAGGATGCGGCATGGGCAGGACCGCCGGCGCATATTCCCGCCATGCCCGCACCGTCTCGGTCATGTTCGCCTTGGCCCGCGCGCCAAGCGCCCAGGCCTGGGCGTGACCGCCGACCAGCAGGGTCAGTTCCACGTTCGGCAGCTCGGCCAGCAGCCTGGTCCGCCAGAGCTGCGCGCACCTGGGCGGCGGCGGATAGTCACCGCCCTTCGGATTGGTCCCAGGGAAGCAGAAGGCCATGGCCGCTACGCCGATTTCCGGCCGGCCATAGAAGGCGGGCGCGTCGATGCCCATCCAGCCGCGCAAGCGATCGCCGGAAGGGTCGGTGAAGGGCGCGCCGCTCTCATGCACCCGCCGTCCCGGCGCCTGGCCGCAGATCAGCAGCTTCGTCTGGGCGCTCACCATGACCACCGGGCGCGGCTCATGCGGCAGTTCCCCCGCGCAGGCGCGGCACTCGGCGATCTCGGAAAGCAGCTCTTTCAGGGGCACGACAGCACATATAGGCGCTCAAGCCCCGCCCCCGCCACTGCATCAAGCTTCGCTTTGAGCGCGGTCAATTTTTCTTCAAACAAATCGGCGTAGGTGGTCCTGGGCGAAGTACGGGGGCGTCTTCCCAATGTTGAAATCGATCAAGGCGCGCATGCGCGCGTCGTGGGCTGTGGGCCTTGCCGGGGCATTGAGCGTTGCAGGGCTGAACGCTCTGCTGCTGGCGCGATTGGAGAGCTCCGTCACCGGCGACGGCGTAGAGCTCGTGGCGCTGGCCAGCCGCATCAACCTGATGGTCGGAGCGGCCATGCTGGTGGGCGTGGTGATCGGCGCCCTGTTCTTCGAACGCCTGATCGTCGGCGCGCTGGGCGAGATGACCCGCGCGGCGACCAAGCTGTCCCAGGGCGACTTCGCCGTCGTCGTGCCCGGCGCGGGCCGCCAGGACGAGATCGGCGAGATGGCCCGCTGCCTGCAGGTCTTCCGCGAGAACGGCGAGGCTCGCGCGCGCCTGGAGGCCGAGGCCGCCGAGATGCACGCCGAGGTGGATCGCAAGCTGAAGGAAACCGAAGCCGCCTTCGCCGCGGCCGGCCGCGACCAGAAGCTGGTGGTGGACGCCATGGCCCGCGAACTGGCCCGCCTGGCCCAGGGCGACCTCACCGTCCGTTTGAATGAGAGCGTCGCCGCCGAGTACTGGGCCCTGAAGGACGACTTCAACTCCGCCGTTGAGCGGTTGGCGAGCGTCGTCGGCTCCATCGCCTCGGCCGCCGATCAGATCCGCTCCGGCTCGGGTGAGATCGCCAACGCCACTGAGGACCTGTCCCGCCGCACAGAGCACCAGGCCGCGAACCTCGAAGAGACCGCCGCGGCTCTCGACCAGATCACCGTCACCGTGAAGCGCACGGCCCAGGGCGCCGACCAGGCCAACGCCGTCGTCGCCACCGCCCGCAAGGACGCCGAACTCTCCGGCGAGGTGGTCACCCAGGCCGTCTCGGCCATGGGCGAGATCGCCGAGTCCGCTGGCCGCATCAGCCAGATCATCGGGGTGATCGACGAGATCGCCTTCCAGACCAACCTGCTGGCCCTCAATGCCGGCGTCGAAGCCGCCCGCGCGGGCGAGGCTGGCCGAGGGTTCGCCGTGGTCGCCTCCGAAGTCCGGGCGCTGGCGCAGCGCTCCTCGGAGGCCGCCCGCGAGATCCGCGACCTGATCGCTCGTTCCGGCGAGCAGGTGGATCGCGGCGTGAAGCTGGTCGGCCAGACCGGCGAGGCGCTGACCGGCATCGTCGGCAAGGTCGGCGAGATTTCCGGCCTGATCTTCG
>LNAP01005479.1_pt1 | contig 13825 bp, 12 predicted proteins | sample 602601 | NCBI WGS metagenome assembly LNAP01 (sample SAMN02440304, study PRJNA202911) | soil metagenome | biome: Subtropical and temperate rainforests or woodlands; isolation source: soil samples (1 kg each in a 20% v/v slurry with milli Q water) were... ...
CTATGGCGATGCCAGGCTGGAGGCGGCTTGCACCTTGGCTCTGAGCCTGGGCACCAGCAAATACACCCACATACGCGACATTCTGCTCAACCGGCGCGATCTGCTGCAAGCCAGCACCACCCCTGAGTGGACTTCGCCCGCACACGCCCATGTGCGTGGCGCGAACTATTACCAATGAGACCCATGAAACCCAACACGGACAACCCCAACATGATGATGAACACCACCTTGAATCAACTGCGCAGTCTGCGTCTTGAGACCATGGCCCAGGCGCTGGAGCAGCAGCTTGGGCAAAGCGGCATCACTGCGATGAGCTTTGAAGAACGCTTGGCCTTGCTGGTGGACCGGGAGGTCCATGGCAGACAGGACAGGCGCTGTGCGCGTTTGCTCAAAACCGCCAAGCTCAAATACCCGCAAGCCGCCATCGAAGACCTGGACAGCCGCAGCACACGCGGTCTTGAGCGCAGCGCGGTGATGAGCCTGGCCCTGGGCGAATGGGTCAATGCCGGTCACGCCGTGCTGATCACCGGCGCCACAGGTGCGGGCAAATCATGGCTGGCGTGCGCCCTGGCCCAGCATGCCTGCAGGCGTGGGCACAGCGCACTGTACCTGCGGGTTCCCCGTCTGGGTGAGGAGCTGCGCATTCGGCACGCCAACGGCACGTTCACGCGCTGGCTCGATACGCTCAAAAACACGGACGTCCTTTTGCTTGACGATTGGGGCATGGCCGCCATGGACAGTCAAACCCGAGCTGACCTGCTGGAGATCATTGATGACCGTGCCAGCCAGCGAGCCACCATCATCACCAGTCAGTTGCCCATCGAGCATTGGCATGAGTGGATTGGCGACCAGACTGTGGCCGATGCCATGCTGGACCGGCTCATGCAAAACCATCACCGCTTTACGCTCACGGGGGAGTCGATGCGCAAGAAAAATCCAGCAGCGAAAGGAAATATCACCGCCTGATCATGGTGAACGCATTGCCCTGGCCGGGGGCAGGTAATGCATGAGTACATGCACAACCGGGGGGGGCCTGCCGGCGGCCCTGGCAGGGGCCAATGAATAAAGAAACCAAACACCAGAAAGGCAAATTCAGCCGAAAAAACAGCTCGGCATAAAATTGAATCGCGCAACACCGACCCATCGGTCACGTTCGCCGGAATTGCCGGTCACATTGCCGGAATCAGTGGTCACGTTCACCGGAATACGCAACTTCCGGAGCTATTGCCGCTGATGAGCCTATTTACGGCAGTCAGATGATGACGAATCAGGAGCGAATGGAGCAGCGCACCAAAATGAATGCCGCCAAAACAACTCAAGAGCGTGAGCAAGTTCGTTTGGAACATCATGAACAAATGCAGCTTAGAGCCAAGGAGCGTGGAGTTGCATTACCGGATACCCCGCCCGTTCAAGGTGGAGGCATGCGTCAAGGCACGGGCGCTGGGGGTGGAATGGGCGGTGGAATGGGCTCTGGTGGCCGAATGGGCGGAGGGAGAGGCCGATAACCGTTAGTTACCCAAGGGCGTCAGCAAACGCGAAAAGGCTGACGCCCTTTGCGGCGATTACTGACTAATGGACAAACGTACACAGGCTTATCTTGTCTCACTGAAGGTTGGGTGAAATTAGTCAGCAAGCCTGAGCGTCATCAATCCCCCTGCGGATGAGCGTCCTTCAGATAATCCAGAGTTTGATCTGGTTTTCTGCAAAACGATTGAAGGTGCGGGAAAAGGGCGTTCTGGAAGTTGCACTCGTGACGAATTCGCAACATGGATTGGTAGTGAAATCGAGCCGAGGTAATACAAAAAGCCAGTTAGGAGCAAACTGTCGCTAAAGCCAACCGGACGAGCGAGCCTCGAGCCGCTTGCTCGGACCTCTCGATCAACTCTTGCTCCATTTGTTGTTCTTCCTCAACCTGCGAAACGATTTGACAGGCGCATTGCCAGAACTGGGTCAAATTCTCGATATGAATGTCACGCCCTTCGACCGAGAGTAGTCCGCAGGTTGAAAGGTCATGAAGAATTCGGGAGAAATGTTCCTGCGTAAGATTCAGGCATGAGGCGATGACGTCGTCCTTGCGAAACAGCATCTCACCACGCGCCGCATTTATTTTGCGAGCACCAATGCAAATTTCTGCTAATTCTTCGGGGTCAAGGCCCTCGAACAGGGGGACGCGCGAGATCATTGCATTTGTTGAAGAGCACTTTGGCTGACAGTTCATTCAATGCTCCTGGCTGACGCGGCGACATTGATTGCCGTGACGTGAGTCAAACATTTCTTGGTTCGGCAGGCGAACTACCAAACGTATCGTGGTGCGTTGCCAAGGGATAGTGACTGGATCAGGCGCTGCCGTATGTTCGATCCCGCACATAGCTGCAGAAAACCTTCGGGCAATGACGGATTCGGAGCAACGGTCGAAATGAAGATCAGCTATGGAGCGACATACTCTACTGGTCGGTGCAGGCCGGATTGAGGCGGAGAGAGGGTGTCAATTTGCTCGCCGAATAGCGGTCATTGAGCGAGGTCCAACGAAGCCTTTAGTATTCAAATTGGATGGTAGCCTCGTCTGGCCGCTCATGGCCGGTTGCCGCAGTTCGCAAGATAATCATATCAGCATACCGCTCCGCGTATTTACTGCATTGCGGCATGTCGTCTGTATATCAATCCGCTACAGATAGCGTACGATTTTTTTCTTTTCATGAACTGACCAGCTTTGCTGGCTGGGATGCCAATCATTTTACAATGACAAGCGCCTAACCCGGTTTTCCGTTCCACTGCACCCCAAACCCCTCCTTCAGGAGATTTGCCATGCCCCATTCCAGCAAGCACCAGCAAGGCTCCGTCGCCATCGAGCTGGCCGCGCTCTTCGCGGTGTTCTTCGTGACCTTCTACGCCATCCTTGCCTACAGCATTCCCATGCTCCTCACGCTGAGTTTCCGGCAGATCAGCGCCGATGCCGCGCGGGCCACGATCAAGGTGGACCCGGCGGCGGCCAACTACACCCAGGCAGTCAGCCAGGAAGTCACCGAGACGATCAACGCCAGTTGGCTCCCCGACAAATGGCGCGACGGCGGCTGCCCCGCGCCGGACAACAACGACTGGGCCGCCCTGCCCGGCAGCCCCTCCTACGGGTATTTCCGGGTCGACAACGGTCTGCCGGGAGATCCCCGTTATCTCCTGCACGTTTGCCTGCAGCGCAAATACAACCGCAGCGGTGCAGACAACGAGATAGCGATCATCCCGCCACTGGATCTGCTGATCTTCAGCGTCCCGAGCCTGCCAACCGACAAGAACGGGGACACGATACTGCGCGGACAGTCCGTCATCCGTCTCTGAGCCACAATCTCAGTGATCCTGCGCCACTTCGCCGGACTGCACCTGGATCGGATTCCGGACGAAACCACCATCCTCAACTTCCGCCCTCTGCTGGAGAGGCACGAACTGGCCAGCCAGATCCTGGAAGTCATTAATGGCTACTTGGGTGAGCGCGGTCTGCTGTTGCGCCAGGGCAGCATCGTCGACGCGACCGTTATCCATGCGCCCAGCTCGACCAAAAACAAGGATGGCAAACGTGATCCGGAGATGCACCAGACCAAGAAGGGCAACCAGTACTACTTCGGCATGAAGGCACACATCGGCGTCGACGACGACTCGGGGCTAGTGCACAGCGTGATCGGCACGGCAGCCAACGTGGCAGATGTCACTCAGGTCGACAACTGCTGCACTGCGAAGAGTCGTATGTCTGCGCTGACGCCGGTTATACCAGCGTCGAAAAGCGTGCCGAGCATGAAGGCCGTGAAGTCATCTGGTCGGTTGCCGCTCGCCGCAGTACCTACAAGCCGCTCGGCAAGCGCAGCCTGCTCCGTCGCATGATTCGCCAGATCGAGAAGACCAAGGCCCAGACGCGCGCCAAGGTTGAACATCCGTTCCGGGTGATCAAGTGCCAGTTCGGCTACACCAAGGTGCGTTTCCGTGGGTTGGCAAACAACACGGCCCAACTGGTCACTCTGTTTGCCCTGCCGAACCTCTGGATGATGCGGAAACGACTGCTGATGGCAGGCGAGGTGCGTCCGTGATGTGGGCAGCAGCCCACAGGATGCCCGTGAGGGGCAAGGAGTCGAGTCGTGAGCGCTGAAATAGCCCGTGACTAACGTAGGAGACCTTCGTTTTCGGCTTGCCGGACATCGCGAAGACGGAATTCGTGGCTATTTCAGACCTTCCTTAGATCGATTGGTACGCGACAAGCGCGCAAAAAGCTGATCTTTTGTAAGACCATGCTCATACGCATTTTTAATCATAATCATCGCCATCTCATTCATTTTTACCAGTTGATCCTTTAACGCTTGATTCTCCTCCTTGAGTCGATATATTTGATCTGAGGCAGAGTTTAAACTTTTCGGCTTTGGCCGTGACAAAGCCCTGTCTGCCTTAGACTTTATCTCAGACTTTTTTAGCTTATAGGCAGCCTTCAGGATTGGTTTCGACGAAAGAGCCTGACGAGTTGGAACATAGCCAAGCTCAAACTGGGCATGATTGCATATTTTATCCCACGTCAGACTTTCATTATCAGGCCATTCACTCACAGCTTTCGCTATTAATTTTATTTTATCTGACGGAATCAGGCTTGGCATTTTAATTCTCCTCAAGGAACCTCAGAGCAGCCAGAACCTCATCATCATATTCAATCCCACTTCCATCTTCAACGCCAGAAGGCCTCACAGAAGCCTTAGCTGAAACTATCCTTCCCTCATGAGAAAAGTCACCACCCCGAAATTGAAGCGGGGATCCATCTTGAATGCAAGGATCCTCCATGACCTTTATAATTTGGTCCAACCGTTCAACTCGACTTCTGTGGCTCTCACACCAACGACTAACAACCGCATGTCCACTTGCGATCCGACGCTCGGACTCAAGGAGATTAAGCTGAATTTTATCACGCTCCTTCCTAACTGAATCAATAGAACGCTTATGCCCTTTACAAAAAATATGCTCAGAGCAACCCAAGCAGTCATGAAACTTATTGCACGGCATCAAGAACCAGTCATGAGCACAGACACCATACTGCGTCACATGTATTGGCCCAAAAGACAGTAGACTGTACTCTTCCTCCGTTATAGGCGCAGGACAATTAGCTGATTGAGGGTGAATTTCGCTTTCGACCACATCCCCTTTGCGCTGAACGCCTTGATGCATATAGGTTGCAGTTTGCCGGACCGAAGCCCTTGTACTCCAGTCAGTTATAAACTCAATCCCAATACCAGCTTCTTCTGCAGCAGTATTCAGAAAATGCCTCAACTGATGAGTTCGCAGCCGAATATCTCCATATCCGTGCTTAGAGAAAAAACCGCGCCTTACATCACTACCCCCTCGCAAATCTAGGTCATTAGCCAATGGTCGCGCTAATGTCCCTCTATCAGTCGGCACTAGCAAAACAGGACTACTGACATTAGTTGATAGCTGCCTATACCTAAAACACATCAAAGATTCGCTCATTTTCAACCTAGGATGAGCATCTGCGCTAGACTTTTTCTGCTGGTACGGAAAGTACGGATTAAGCTCTTCATTTCTCGTTCTAACCACCTTCCACAACTTTCTTAACGTCCACCCCCTAAGAGATCCAGACCCGCTCAACGTCCTCACTAAACTCGAAACATTTTTATCCCCAAGGGAACCATACCCCAGAGCCAAAGAAACTTGTTCTGGCGTTAAAACTTGATCCTCATCAACATCAGGGCAGTCCCGATGACGATAGAACCGATCGGAGTTATTCTCATAATGCAGAGCGAGTCGTCGACCGTCCTCTGTTAATTTGACCAACCGTCGAAGAGCCTCAACTGACAAATCAGCAATGATCGCAGGAATTGCTTTAGAGGTGTACTCTCCGCTTTTAGGTGACCAATATTGGAAATACCGCTGTAAATCCCCATTCTTATCCTTATCCTCTCGAATAAAATCAGGACGCCAGCGAACCAACTCCCCGCCCCTCATCGGTGCGGACAAGAGCAGACAAGCAGTAGATGTCAAAAATTCATCCTGATCATCAAGCTCCCGATAAAAACCATTTGAAAAAACTTCAGCCACAGCCAACAAAGCATCATCGCTTGGCAACTTCCCACTTTCCGAAGCATCACGCCACCGCTCAGCTTTAAAACTCCAGAATTTAGCTCTTGAATTACACAAGCGAAGTTCAACGAGATCTTTTGATATCCTTTGAAGCCTACTAGCTATACCCTCAACATTTTTATAACCACTTTCCCTCAACAACTCGAATGCACAATCGAAATCTGACAATCTCACGGAGGAGATCAGAGGCGTAGACATTCGCTTAAGCAACGCAGCCTCAAGAAATCTAAGAGCTACAATCTGACTCCTATAGTCTTTAGTAGCGCGAACACTTTGCCTATATCGAAAATAAGCTTTCGCAAAGCTCAAAAATGGCTCAGAAAAATAATCCCCACTTGCCAATTTAGAACTCATCAACTTGGAGCTAGCCAACTTCACGAACCGGGCCGCCCCCTCATGAGTTTGCCAAATATTATCATCCCAATTGAATTTTTTTATATCCGACCAAATCTTAACAGCCCACTTAGAATTATCAATAAATTCACGCAAATTTTCTGAAGCAGAAATTTCTGCACGCGGCACAAAAACATGCAAAGAACTCAATCGCTCCTCCCTCTATTTTTTTTAGCATCGCACAGCGAAACAACCAGATTCACAGCCTCGATATCTTTATCAAGCTGCAAAGGAGCTATTAATCTTCGGCCCTGCCCAGGGAGAGGGATTGATCTTTCGATATCTTGCCTTTCCTTCAACAGCTTAAGAACCTCATGGTGCGGACCATCAACCCAAGGTTGAAAATGTTTACACCTATAGCAAGGTACAGGTACGAGCGCCCCACAAAATCCGTGACTCCCACAGCTCCCCAAATTCGAATCTTCTCGTCCATCTACACCTACTCTACTACTCGGATCATCACCTCTAATGGCGTATTTCTCGGAATCCACAAGTTTGCCACAGAACGCCTGAACAAGCGGCGCGACCACAGGACGAATTGCCTCATCCAGTATTCGTGCACGCTCAGCGGGATCATCATAGTAAATATCTATAATTTCTCCACTTCCGTGCCCCAGCCACATTTGCAAGATCTTTCTTGGCACGCCAAGATTCGCCAATTGACGAGCTCTTGTATAGCGGAACCTATACGCATTCTCTACAAGAATCTCACCGGTAGAAACCGACTTAACCTTCGTATAAACAGACCTTCCTTTCCTAAAAAAAACAGCAGACATATTAGTACTTCTTACATGGAAATCACGCCCAGAGAGCCCCTCTCCAGAGTGCTTAACTATACGACTCCTAAGATCAGCCAACCTTCTCGGATAAAAAAACGGTATGACATCTTTTTCATGAAGAGCAAGAGGCCTACCCAGCGCCAATTCGAACTGTTTTATTGAATTATCTCTTTGAATCTTGCAGAGCTTCCATAATTCATCCCCCATCGGATGAACCTCAAAGCCGGCCACTCTGAACTTCCCTCCAACCCTGCCTTTAGCTTTTGGAAAAGACACTCTTGGCCCGTGCACACCAGCCGAAGAACCTGAATTGCAAAAATCACCATTTTTCAATTCAGCATATTGAATTGGACGCCTTCCATATTGAGCAGAAAGCAATAGCGCACATGTATCCCAAAGGCTTACACGTCCCGCCTCATAATCCCCCCAAATAGCAGAAACAATATGATCATACTCGACTTCTTCATAATACCCCTCATTGACATCATCTGACCTAACCCGAGAGCCTGATGGCCTTTTGCCACGAACCAGCGAGGTATTGACAAGATACCTAGCAACCTCATCAGAGACACCACCACACTCTAGACGATGACAGTCAAGAAGTAGACATTTTATACCCGTAAAGTAATTAGTTTTAATTGAATTGCAAATCTCATTAATCCCCTTAACATTCGCAAGGGAGAAATCATCAAACTTAAAATAATTCAAGACACGAGACAGCGAAGCCACCCTTGTTTTTATTGTAGAAAGGGCCAATTTGGCTTCGTCATCCAAACTAATTACCGTCTTCCACAACGACTTCTGAGCAGCAGAATTCAAACAACTCAAAATTCTTTCCACCCCAAGCCTACCAACCCCAGAAAACTCAACAAACCCATCCTGAAAAGCGATCCGCCGTGATTTTTCAAAACCCTCCGGATAAAATAAATCAGCGCTACGCCCAGAGCTCGATTCAACCTTTCCCATACTATAAATCCCTTCTATCGACAACCCAGTTTGCCATGTCAACCCCCACAAGGAATGATTGCTCCTGAATAAACCTCAAGTTGTAGATTTTAGCCGTGCCGGAACCTGGAGCCCACCCCATCAGATACTCCCTAATGGAATTCTCCTTAGCTTCAGGAAAACCTTTTTCCTGAGCGTAATTTGAGAACCTATAATTCCAATCATGACGGAGCAGATGAGGATGCAACTCCCCAATCTCTGGATATTTTTTTCGAACATTACTGAGCGATGCATAATAAGCGGACACAGACATAACCTTACCCTGTCCCGCCCCTGCTTTGTGCCGAATAAACAACCCTGCCTCCTCACCGAAATCAGCTCCAGGCACCCCCAAGCGATAATCCCGCAAATAGACCTCAATTTTTTTCGCCAGCCCATCAGAAATACTTATAATTCGACCCAAGGTTTTGGCAACTGGCTGGCGAACCCGCCTATCATAAGGATCATCATGGTTTCGCTTAATCGTTAATCGTGGCGCGTTGCCGCCGAGAGCATGTTCATAGTCACTCAAAGTCAATGACAGCAATTCCCCCACCCTCATACCTGTTTCGTATAGAACATGGAGCATTAACCAATTACGATACTGGACACCACACCTAAATCCTACCGAATCAATTCCTTCAAAAACCTCCAACAACTTGTTTCTAGCTTTATCACTAAGCCTCTTATCTAGCCGCGCAATATCCTCCTGATGACGACTACGCAACTTTACTTTCCTCAACAGCATGCAACTCTCAAACCGCTTAAATCGTCTTTCATACTCATCGCTATATGAATCAGTAACAATCGAATTAGCGTACCACTGCAAATAAGAAGACACTACACCTATATAGAAGTTCTTTTTAGCCCCGCTAACCACCCCCCCAGGATTACGCTTACCTCTGGAAAGCCCAAAATAATCAACCAGCGACGACACCTCATGCTCATAAAGAAACTCAAGTTTTAAAATTCGAACATGTATATCAACCCCCATCAACTTGAGCCACTCATAAAACTTCTTAAGCGCGTACATGCACTCTCGCTGCGAACTGTGCATTTTTTCACGCAACTGGGTAGCACACCATGCTGTTGGATAAAAAAGAGGGAAAACCCCCTCATCCGCGTCATAAAGCAGGGAGAACCTCTCACCACTCTTACCAATAAAATCTCTTACATAAATCACATCTTCACCCGCATAAAACACCCCTGACAACTTTATCAATAACTATTTACACCCGAACATTCCAAAGACCAAATCAAAACCAACTAAAAAATCACCCCAACCAACTTCTCGCACAATTTGAGCCTTGGCCTCGCAGATCACGAGTTGACGTTTTTACAGAAAAAAACAACTTTTCATAGACGACTTTATATTTTTACATTTTTATCGAACACAAACATCGCCACACGCCTTGAAAAACCCAATTTGAAGAGAGATTCAGACCATCCTGGAGCACCTGTTTTAACTTCTATATCGGAAGTATAGCGTAAACGCCGACACCCCGACCGGCCTGCTGGAGGCCAGCGTGGTGCAGTGGTTCTGGCTGCAGGACGTGCTGCCGGCAGCCGACCAGTTCAACTCCCTGCACGAGCAGCTGGTCGACCGCTGGCGCCAGCTCGATCCCGGCGCGCCGGTGCACTTCGCCGCCCTCGCCGGCCATGAGGAGGACACCGGCAACGCCCTGTACCTGCTGGACACCGCCCACCAGGCCGGCATGGCCACCGACTACCTGCCGATCGAGCGGATCGGCTTCGACGCCGCGCGGCGCGCCTTCGTCGACGAAGGCGGCCGGCCGATCCGCCACTGCTTCAAGCTCTACCCCTGGGAGTGGCTGCTGCAGGACGAGTTCGGCGCCCATGTCGCGGCAAGCGACATCCACTTCCTCGAACCGGCGTGGAAGCTGCTGCTGTCGTGCAAGGCGCTGCTGGCGATCCTCTGGCAGCTGTTCCCCGCGCATCCCAACCTGCTGCCGGCCAGCTTTCGCGACGACCTGCCTCTGCCCAAGGTGCGCAAGCCGCTGTACTCGCGCGAGGGCGAGAACATCCGCATCCTCACCGCCGATACGACCCTCGCCAGCGACGGCCCGCACGCGCAGGCGCCGTGCATCTGGCAAGCCTATGCGCCGCTGCCGAACTTCGCCGGCAGCTATCCGGTGCTGGGTTGCTGGATGGTCGGTGACCGCGCCGCCGGCCTGGGCATCCGCGAGGATGACGGACCGATCACCCGCAACAGCAGCCGCTTCGTGCCGCACTTCTTCTGCGACCGCGCCGCTACGGCGCCTCGCTAGCAACCCGACCTCAAGGAGAATCCCGCCGTGGACCTGTTGGAAACCCTGCCGAACTTCCTCGCCTACTTCGTCACCGCCCTGGCGCTGTTCGGCCTGTTCGCCAGCCTGTATCTGCGCTTGACGCCCTATGCCGAGCTGCCACTGATCCGCACCGGCAACACGGCCGCCGCCGTCGCCCTGCTCGGCGCGCTGCTCGGCTTCGTCCTGCCGCTGGCCAGCAGCATCGCCCACAGCACCAGCCTGCTCGACATGCTGGTATGGGGCGGCATCGCCATGCTGGTGCAGGCGCTGGTGTTCCTCGCAGTGGCCTGGCTGCTGCCGGAGCTCAAGGAGGGCATCGCCGCCGACCGCCTGGCCCACGGCCTGTTCCTCGGCGGCTGCGCGCTGTGCATCGGCATCCTCAACGCCGCCTGCATGGTCTACTGAAGCCCCCTCCGCCTCACATAGGGCGGGGAGTCTGGCCCGCGCCCGCCCTCGCGACAATGAGCCGCAGCCGCCCGTCAGACATCTGCAAGCCGCGCAAATAGCTGGATCGCCAGTCATTATTCCCAAAAGGAATTACGACCATAACTGCGCTCGACTTGTACGCTATAACCGGCTCCACGATAATAGATACCCCTTATCCATCGACGGCGCGAGCCCTACCTGCCCATGACCGAATTCGCCCTCATCCTGGTCAGCGCCATTCTGGTCAACAACTTCGTGTTGGTGCAGTTCCTTGGTCTCTGCCCGTTCATGGGGGTTTCGAAGAAGATCGAAACCGCCATCGGCCTGGCGCTGGCCACCACCTTCGTGCTGACCCTGGCCGCCATGTGCTGCTATCTGGTCCAGCAGTACGTGCTCAAGCCGCTGGACCTCGAGTTCCTCAAGACCATCACCTTCATCCTGGTGATCGCCGTGGTGGTGCAGTTCACCGAGATGGTGGTGAACAAGACCAGCCCGGTGCTGTACCGCGTGCTCGGCATCTTCCTGCCGCTGATCACCACCAACTGCATCGTCCTCGGCGTGGCCCTGCTCAACGCCAACAAGACCGAGTTCACCTTCATCACCGCCACCGCCAACGGCTTCGCCGCCGGCCTGGGCTTCTCGCTGGTGCTGGTGCTGTTCGCCGCCATGCGCGAGCGCATCGCCATCGCCGACGTGCCCGTGCCGTTCCGCGGCGCCGCCATCGGCCTGATCACCGCCGGCCTGATGTCGCTGGCGTTCATGGGCTTCACCGGATTGATCAAGCTATGAGTCTGGTTCTTGCCGCGGTCATCGCCCTGACCGCGATCTGCCTGATCGCCGGCGCCATCCTCGGCTATGCCGCGGTGCGCTTCCGCGTCGAAGGCGACCCCATCGTCGAGCAGATCAACGCCCTGCTGCCGCAGACCCAGTGCGGCCAGTGCGGCTACCCGGGCTGCAAGCCCTACGCCGAGGCCATCGCCAACGGCGACAAGATCAACAAGTGCCCGCCCGGCGGCCAGGCCACCGTGCAGGCGCTGGCCGGCCTGCTCGACGTCGAGGCCGAGCCGCTGGACGCCGCCGGCGGCGAGAAGCCGCGCATGGTCGCCTTCATCCGCGAGGCCGAATGCATCGGCTGCACCAAGTGCATCCAGGCCTGCCCGGTGGACGCCATCGTCGGCGCCGCGCGGCAGATGCATACGGTGATCGTCGACGAGTGCACCGGCTGCGACCTGTGCGTCGAGCCCTGCCCGGTGGACTGCATCGACATGCTCGAGATCGGCAGCACCGTACAGAACTGGAAATGGGAGCGCCCGCTGGCGCCCGGCCAATTGATCGCCACCGACCGGGAGCAGGCCGCATGACTGCCGCAGCCAAGATCTGGGACATCCCCGGCGGCATCCATCCGCCGGAACGCAAGACGCTGTCCAACCGCACGGCCATCCAGCCGGCGCCGCTGCCCAAGCAGCTAATCCTGCCGCTGAGCCAGCACATTGGCGCACCCGCCGAGCCGCTGGTCGCGGTCGGCGAGCGCGTGCTCAAGGGCCAGAAGATCGCCGACGCCGCCGGCTTCGTCAGCGTCGCCGTGCACGCGCCGACCTCCGGCACCGTGACCTTCATCGGCCCGCAGCCCTACCCGCACGCCTCCGGCATGCTCGCCCCGGCCATCGTCATCGAGGCCGACGGCCTGGACGAATGGTGCGCGCTGGAGCCCTGCGCCGACTTCCGCGCCCTGGCGCCGGAAGCGCTGCTGGCGAAGATCCGCGAGGCGGGCATCAACGGTCTCGGCGGTGCCGGCTTCCCCACCGCGGTCAAGCTCACCGCGCGGCCGCAGCAGAAGATCCATACCCTGGTGATCAACGGCACCGAGTGCGAGCCGTACATCACCGCCGACGACCTGCTGATGCGCGAGAAGGCCAGCGAGCTGGTCAGCGGCATCGACATCCTGGTCCAGCTGATCCAGCCGGACGAGGTGCTGATCGGCATCGAGGACAACAAGCCCGAGGCCATCGCCGCGGTCCGTGCCGCGCTGAGCGAGCGCGCCTATCAGCTGCGGGTGTTCCCCACCAAGTACCCGTCCGGCGGCGAGAAGCAGCTGATCCAGATCCTCACCGGCCGCGAAGTGCCGGCCGGCGGCCTGCCGGCGGACATCGGCATCCTCTGCCAGAACGTCGGCACCGCCGTGGCCGTGCACGACGCCGTGGTGCTCGGCAAGCCGCTGATCGCGCGGATCACCACCCTCACCGGCGAGGCGCTGGCGCGGCCGATGAACGTCGAGGCGCTGATCGGCACCCCGGTACAGGACCTGCTGGCTTTCGCCGGCCTGGACGAGAGCAAGCTGGACCGCCTGATCATGGGCGGGCCGATGATGGGCGTCACCCTGCCGGCGCTCGACGTGCCGCTGATCAAGACCAGCAACTGCCTGCTGGCGCCGACCCGCCAGGAGCTGCCGGCGCCGCCGCCGGCTATGCCGTGCATCCGCTGCGGCGAGTGCGCGCTGGCCTGCCCGGCCAGCCTGCTGCCGCAGCAGCTGCACTTCTTCGCTCTCGGCAGCGAGCACGAGCAGCTCAAGGCGCACAACCTGTTCGACTGCATCGAGTGCGGCGCCTGCGCCTACGTCTGCCCGTCGAGCATTCCGCTGGTGCAGTACTACCGCGCCGCCAAGGCGGAAATCCGCGAGCTGGAACAAAAGCAGCAGAAGGCCGAACACTCCAAGCAGCGCTTCGAACTGCGCCAGGAACGCCTGCGCCGCGAAGAAGAACGCAAGGAAGAGGAGCGCAAGGCCCGCCAGGAAAAGGCCGCGCGCGCCAAGGCCGC
>LNAP01004016.1_pt1 | contig 13823 bp, 13 predicted proteins | sample 602601 | NCBI WGS metagenome assembly LNAP01 (sample SAMN02440304, study PRJNA202911) | soil metagenome | biome: Subtropical and temperate rainforests or woodlands; isolation source: soil samples (1 kg each in a 20% v/v slurry with milli Q water) were... ...
TCAGTGGTCACGATCCCGGAATCGATCAAAAACGTCTGTCGCGGGACAGCCGGTCACGATCAGCGGAATCGGCGGTCACGATCACCGGAATACGCAGCATCGCGCCTATGTCCAGACTCAACTCGTCAAGAAACAACCTCTTGACGCTTCACAGGCAGATCCTTCCAACACGTCGTGTAGCTTGGGGTCTTCAGTTCTTTGCGTCGCCTTCTGGAGACACAAACACGGCGCGCTTCGTAGGCGCATCAAACTCCATCGCTTCCCGCAGAAGCTCAATCACGGCTTTAACGTTCGGCCGGCTGGAGGTTTCCTTGGGCGTCGCCATCAAGATATTTCGCGTTACGGGCGGATCAAGGCGTGCGATATACAAGCCCGGGATGCGCCCAACTGCTTGCAGCCCAATTGCCGGGAGGACAGAAACCAACCCAGCATCTCTGATGAGCGATAGCGTTGCGATCATGTTTCGACAGCTGCTTGTTTCCCGAGGGGTAAATCCCGCTGAGTAGCACGCGCGCAACAGTGCTGCACGGTACGAAGGAGCAGCGCTATTAATCGTCCATTTATCTTGGGCAAGGTCGCTAAGCGAGACGCTCTTTTTTCGCTTCGTTGCTACTGCATGCCGCGATGAGGTGACTGCTACAAAGTGGTCAACTCCGAGCAGTTGGAGCTCAACTGAGGCAGCGTACGGCTCGACATCGGCCCACTCGTCCACGATCGCAATGTCCACTTTTCGCGCAACAACGGCCTTGAGACCACCTCCGGATTCAATTTCCTCAATGTAGAGGTCAAGGGCGGGATATCGAACGGCAACAAGCTTAAGCATCGAAGGCAGTAGCCCCGCAGCGATAGAGCCGAAGGCTGCGATGCGCACCTCACCTCCGACCTCAGAGCCCGCCGCATCCATCTCCGACTGAATCCGATCCGACATCTGCAAGATGTCCTTGGCGCGGCCGGCAAGACGCTCACCTGCAGGAGTGAGGGAGATGCCCCGCCCATCGCGCTCAAAAAGACGGGCTTTGCACTCTTTTTCAAGCAGCGCAAGTTGCGCAGATACGGCCGGCCGAGTGAGGCCTTCAGAAACTGCAACCGCTGAGATCGTGTTGAGCACGGACAACTCTCGGAGAAGGTGAAGACGTCGCAGGTTCAGCATCCGTTGAGCGTAAGGAAAGCTGTCGCTACCGTCAATTTATAGAGTCTTTTTATTTTCCATCCCTCTGCGTAGAGTCAGACGTTTTCCTACCCTATTGACCTCAAAGTGCGTTTGCTGAGGCCCACGCAAGCTTGAACTTGATGAACAACAACCTGAGTAAGCCCAGTCCAGTGCAGCTCCAAGCAACCGATCGCTTCGGCCACGTGACCGATCCAGGCGTTGGCTACGCCCGTGGCCAAATCATTCGCTCTAGCGTTGAGGAGGCGCTGCGACTTCGACAAGGCCAGCGGCTGGCGACGGCTCGGGTGGTATCACATGGACCGGGTTCAATTTCGATCTTCACCGGGAACCAGCGAGACTTTCCCATCCGGCCTGAAGACTTGGCCAGCCTTTGTGAAGAGTGGGTCGGGCCGGGCATGGTTGCCGATGATCTTCACGCGGTGGCCATTGAGCACATGGGCGGCAGACCCACCGACCAAGTCGCTGTGTTCAATCGGACGAGCGCCGGCATCATCGCTGCCATCGTTGCATTGGGGGAAGGGCGCCCAGTGGTGTCGTTTGTGCCCGAAGGAGGGCGCTCACATGCATCAGTGATCCGAGGTTGCGGCATCAGCGCCTCACGCCTTGTGGAGATCGATCGTTTCGAAGCGCTAGCGGGAGCAATCGATAGAGAAAGTCCGGCACTCGTCGTTATCACGACCGTCACGAGCAGCCTAGAAAGTCTTGCTGACGAGCACATTCGAAAGGCTGTGCAATTTGCTCAGGGCGCAGGAGCCTTGGCTTTCTTGGATGATGCTTATGGCGCTCGCATACGACCGGTTTTACACGGCGGGAGCCGTGGCCTTGAGCTAGGCGCCGACCTTTCCATCACCAACTGCGACAAGGCGGGTCTCTCGGGTCCTCGAGCCGGGCTAGTGGCCGGCCGTCCTAGTGTCGTAACCAGGGTGCAAGCGAAGGCGTCGGAATTTGGTATGGAAGCGCGAGCCCCCATCGTTGTTGGCGCACTTCGAACCTTGCAACGCTACAGCCCAGAAATCTTGTTAGACGAGGCGCGTGCAGGCAAGGACCTGTCCGTTGCTTTGGCAGAAGAATTGGGATCCAGGGTGGTCGCAAGCTCTCTCGGACCCGTTGTCGATGAAAACGACGTCCTCTCAATGCTGCTGGAGCTCAGCGGTAAAAGCGTAGCTGCTGTGGTCCCCGCAGAGGCGACTGCAGCACTTGGCATGGTGCTGCTCCGTGACCATGGAATCTTGACTACGAACACCCACGGACAGCCGGGCGCAAGGGTATCGCTGCGCTTCAAACCGACATTGGACGCACTTCCACGCATTGGAGGCATCTCGAATGTGGTGAAAGCAGTAGCAGCTTCATTCGCTACGTTGGCTCCCATGATCGACGACCACGACAAATTGGCTGCGCTGATCCTAGGAGCAGCCGCATGAGCCAAGAGCCAGCAGGCGCCTTCACCAAGATCGATGATCGGCTTGACCGGGCTGTCAACATCGACATTGGAGGCCGGGGGGTGGAGCATTTGTACGCTGCGGCGCGCCTACGCCAAGGTGGTTCCTTGGTGGGATCCGCAGCCGATCGCCTAACCGGTCTTGAACCCGGTTCAACAGTTTTGATGACCACAGGCTCGGTGTCAAGAGCTTGGATCTCTCAAAAAATCGGCGAGAACGACGGTCCTGCAGGTACTGCAGTCATTGCGCGCGCCATGGCAATAGGGGCAAAAGCCCACTGTATCTTGGTCTGCGAGGAAGCGCTCATTGAGCCACACGCTGCAATCTTCCGCGCAGCCGGGCTCAGCGTCTTGTCGCACGAAGAAGCTCGTCATGCCAGCCGCGACGGATCGCTCGCGGCCATTTCCATTGAAAGCTTTCCGTCTACCGATGCGGAGGCAAATCCTGCATCAAAGGAGATGCTCGATCGATTCAAACCTGCCTTACTGTTCTCAGCAGAGCGTGTCGGTCGTGCAAACGACGGCGTTTATTACAGCATGCGCGGAATTGACTACGGCATGGGCCGGGCCCGGGTTGATTATCTTTTCGATGAAGCGCTGAGACGCGGCATTCCAACCGTTTGCGTGGGCGACGGCGGAAACGAAATCGGCATGGGTGCGATCAATGAGGCGGTGCGCTCACACGTGAAATTCGGCGAGCGGATTGGTGCCATTACTGGGGCCGATGTCCTTGTCACAGCGGCCTGTTCAAACTGGGGCTGTTCTGCAATTGCCGCCGCAATGGCGCTCAGACTCAGCGACCGACGCCTGTTTAACACCCCTGAACTTGAACGTTTTCTACTTCAGCGAGGCGTCGAAGTCGGCTTGATTAATTCAGTTGCAAACGTCATCGACGCAAATGTCGATGGCATAGAAATAGAGACACACATTGCAATGGTGACCTTGCTCAGGGCCATCACATCTCCCCATCTGAAGATTTGATTTGAAAGATTGCCATGTTCTCCCGCTCTCTAATCGCCACATTGTTATGCATAATTGGGTTCGGCAATGCGCTGGCAGCCGAGCCAGACTGGCCCACTCGACCTATTCGCTTGGTGGTCGCCTTTCCACCTGGAGGTGCGGCAGACCTCGTTGCTCGCAGCATGGCCGAAAAAATGTCCCAGGAATTGGGCCAGCCAATCATTATTGATAACAGGGCGGGTGCCGCAACAACCATCGCTTCGACCTTCGTAGCTCGGGCAGAGCCAGACGGCTATACCCTTTATGTCGGGAGCATGAACCTCCATGGGTTGGATAAGGTACTCTATCCATCAATTACCTATAACGGAGGCAAGGATTTTACGCCGATCACACGCTGGGTCAGCTCTCCGATGATTGTCGTCGTTCCAAAGGATTCGTCCTTCAAAACGCTTGGAGAACTAGCGGAGCAAGGCAAATTCAAGCCAGGGACGATTAATTACGCATCTGCAGGAAACGGTACAACGACACATCAAGCCCCTGTTTATTTCCAGCAGGTAACCGGTGCGAAGTTTTTTCATATCCCTTACAAGGGTGGCAGTCCTGCGATCACTGCAATGCTGAGCGGGGACACGCAAGTCTCTTTCGCTACACCGCCAACCGTACTTCCACATATCAAAGCAGGCTCGTTGAAAGCACTCGCCGTGACATCAAGCAGCAGATCTTCATTGTTTCCGGAGATTCCTTCGGCTTCGGAGTCTGGAGTTAAGAACTTTGACTATCGGTTCTGGTATGGCTTATATGGACCGGCCAAGTTACCGGCAAACATCGTCAACAAACTTTTTTCTGCCAGCGTCCAAGCCTTGAACGACCCAAGCGTTAAGAGCAATCTTGGTAGGCAGGGAATGGAAGTCGCACCCTCCCGCTCGGTGGACGAGTTCAAAGCGTTAATTGCAGTGGATGGCCCTAAGACAGCCGAGTTCGGTAAACTCATTGGTTCTTTAGAGTAGTTCTGGGCGATTTAATTTCAGTCAATAATTTATTAGTTGTTATGATAAACATCAAAAAACGCGCCTTCATCATTTTCAATATTGCCCTTCTGCTGAGCTTGCCGCTTTTGGCGAATGCGGATGTATTTCCCTTAAAGACGATTAGACTAGTCGTCCCTTATTCGCCTGGCGGCGGCTCAGACATTGTGGGGCGCGCCGTCGCGAAGGCATTGGGCGAGCAGCTAGGTCAATCCGTGGTTGTTGAAAATAAGCCGGGGGGCTCCGCAACGATCGGTTCATCCATCGTTGCAAAATCCAAGCCGGACGGCTACACCCTACTTCTGGCTGATTCTCCCCATGCTATTAATGCAGCCGTTTTCCCAAAGCTGCCTTACCGGACTATTGAGGATTTCACGCCGATTAGCATGGTGGGCGAGACTCCACTGGTCCTAGTCGTGAATCCCAAGCTTCAATCGCGAAGCTTTCGCGAATTCAGCGAAGAGGCGAAACGCAAGCAGCTCAATCTCGGGTCCGGTGGCAACGGGACCCTGACGCACTTGGTAGGGGTGCTCATGAAGGAGCGCACCGGGCTTGAGTTGACGCACGTTCCCTTCAAAGGGACCGGTCAAGCTATCTCTGATGTCGTTGCTGGTCATATCGAGAGCATGATTTCCACGACACCGGGCATCTTGGGTCACGTTAGCAATGGCACTCTCCGCGCCCTTGCCGTCACCGGTAGAACGCGGTCGGCTTCTCTGCCCGAAACGCCTACTTTCGCTGAAGCGGGGCTTCCTGGCTTTGTCGAATACACGTGGTACGGAGTGTTTGGTCCAGCTGGCATGCCGGCCGATGTGGTGACGAAGCTGAATCAAGCGATGACAGCTATCCTGAACCTGCCGGCACTGCGCCAGCGTCTGCAAGAGGTTGCCGTTGAACCGCTGCCAGGTTCGCCGTCTGACCTAAACAAGACTCTAGAAACCGATGTTCGAAAATGGTCCGAACTAGTCGCGAAGCACAAGATTACGTTGGACTGAGATCTTGCTGCAGGACGCTAAAGCCCGGGCGCGCGGCAGATCCTTCCAACACGTTGTGTAGTTGGGCGTCTTCAGCTCCTGGCGCATGGTCCAGGTCCGATCGGCCCCGCCAACGCCAACGCCGGCGCTGGCGATCGCCAGCTGGATCGACCCGCGCCCATAGCGCGTGTTCAAGGCATCGAGCGTGCCCATCAGCTTGCCCCGGTCCGGCCCAGGGTCGTCAAGGTCGAGCTCTGATTGCTCAACCGAACTGTCCTGCAGGTCCAGCAGCATTACGCCGGCCTTCCAAACTGTAGCCGGCTTGTAGATCTGCCTGAGGCCGCTTTGCCCGCCTCCAGCAGCAATGGCAGGACCGGCCAGCTTTGCATAGGCCGCAAGTTTCTCTGCGTCCTTGACGGCTCGGTACGCACTGACCCAGCAGGCTTTTGCCATGGTGAATTTTTTAGGCTTGGGAGAGCACAACCTTGTGTGGTCTCGATCACAGCGGCACATCTTCCGCCAATAGCAACCAGTCGGCACCGATGCACCAGACGCTGCACTCACGGGCCGTAGCTCCGAAGAGTCAAGGACACAATGCAACGACTTGCGGTCAACTGAGCGCCGCGCTGAACGTAGTCAGCAGGCGTGACCAAGCGCGTTCGGCCTGAGCGGCGTCGTAGACAGTCGTGTCGGGTGGGCACCAACCGTGAGCGGCGGGGTATACCTCCACTTCGGCTGACAGCTTTGCGCTGTCAAACGCCGCCCGCAACGCGGTCTTGGCCTCAGGGTCCTTGGTGTCATCGCTCTCGGCTACCGCGACGAGGTAGCGAGCACGCGTCTGGGCCACCAGACGATGCGGACTATCAGGACTCGCCGTCACCATGGCGGCCCCATGAAACGTAGCGACAGCGCCCACCCGGCCCGGCGCCACGGTGGCCGTTCGCACTGCCATCGGACCGCCCATGCAATAGCCAGTGGTACCCATTTTGCGCAACTTGTCCACCTCGGGCTGAGCATCAAGCCATGCCACGAAAGTCTTCCCGTCACTCAGATGCATCGCCGGCGTCAGCGCCTGCATGAGTGGCATCACTTCGGATATGGGCGTCCGGCCGCCTTGCGCCGCGGTGGACGCTTTCTTCTGCCTATAGAAGGGGTTGATGACCAGGACGCTGTAACCCGATTCTGCAAGCCTCCGGCCCATCTGTCTGAAGGCGGGGCGCAGGCCAAATATGTCCGGCCAAACCAGCACCGCAGGCGCGACGCCGGAACTGGGGGTAACGAAGTACGCGTCGCAATTCCCGTCGGGCGTGGTGATGTTCACCTCTCGCTCGACCACGGCCACGGCGTTGGCCACGCTTGGCAGCGCGGTCAGCATGCCGGCAGACGCGGCCCACGTCGCGAAATCGCGCCGGGTGTACTTCTTGAGGTTTTCCTGGTCGTTTGCGTCACACATCGTTGGGACTCCTTGGCGATGAACGGATTCGGCCTCAATACGAAGCCGACACTCGGCGCGACCGAAGGCCCTCGAATATCTCTGTGGCATGCGGCCTAGCGCCGCGAAGGCGAAGACGAGAGTCTGTCCGAAAACCACCGGGAACGGCTGCGCTTGGCCGCAGCCTACAGGCCGACGAGTTAGCACGATGTCACCGCGTGGCTAGGTTGACCTGCACCTGCTCGCCATACGGGGGGACGCGCACTCTCCGATCGCGTTGCGCCGCACTCCTCTGCCACTATTCCTTGAAGTTGACGCCCTGGACGATCTTCTGGTTGCGCGCGTACTCGGCCTGCGCAAAACGGCCCAGGTCTTCGGCCGAGCCGCTCCCCGGCAGCGCGCCTTGATCCTGCAGCTTGGCGCGGACTTCGGGCTCGTTCAGCACGGCGTTCAGTTCCTGGTTGATGCGCGCGACGATCGGCGCAGGCGTGCGTGCGGGCGCGAAGATGCCGGTCCACGCGACCATGCTGTAGCCCTTGAGCCCCGGCATCTCGTCGAAGGTCGGTACGTTGGGCAGCGACGATAGACGCGTTGTGCCCGTGACGCCGAGTGCCTTTAGTTTGCCGCTCTGAATGTAGCCCGGTAGCGCGCCGGAGCTGATCAGCATTGCGGTGTCGACCTGCTCACCGATCACGTCGGTTGCGATCTGCGCCGCGCCGCGGTAGGGGATGTGTGTGACGAAGATGCCGCTTCGCTGCTTGAGCAGTTCCATCGCCAAATGCAGCACCGTTCCGACGCCCGAGGTTGCGTAGCTGGTCTTGCCGGGCGACGCCTTGGCCAGCTTCACGAAATCGGCGTAGCTCGAAGCACCGAGCCCGGGCCGTGCAACCAGCACCATCGGCGCCGTGTTCATCATGCCGACGGGCACCAGGTCTTTCAGCGGATCGAACTTGTACGCGGCAGGGTTGACGAGCTTGCCGATGGCGATCGTGCTGTCGGGCGCGGCCACGATGGTGTAGCCGTCGGGCGCGGCGGCCACAGCCTTGGCCACGCCGATCGCGCCACCGGCACCGCTCACGTTCTCGATGACCACCGATTGCTTCAGGCGCTCGCCCAGCCGCGTCGCGATCAGCCGCGCGATGAAATCCACGCTGCCGCCGGGCGAGTACGGAACGATCAGCGTGATCGGCTTGGCAGCGGGCCACGCCGGGGCCTGAGCGTGCGCGAAGCCGATCGAAAAAAGGGGAAGTGCGGCAAGCAGGTGGATGGGGCGCATGAAGGTCTTTCGAGGGAGTCGGTCGATTCGCGGAGCGGGGTTCAGGCCAGGTGATGCGCGGCGCGCAGCAGATCGAACTGCGCGCTCCATTCGCTGCGCCACTCGCGGCGCTGCGTGTCGTCGATCCAGGCACCGTCCAGGCCGTTGTGCATGAAGCCGCGCAGGTCGTCGAGGCCGAAGCCGAAGTCGCGAACCATCATCAGCCAGGCGCCTGTCGGCGTGACCTGGTGCAGCGTCGGGTCGTCGGTGTTCGGATGGATGCGCAGGCCCAGCCCGGGCATGCGGCGGATCGGATGGTCGAGCGCCCAGCGCGTCGGCGCCAGCGTGCGCAGGTAGTACGAGTTGGTCGGCACCACGGTGAACAGAACGCCGCGCTCCGCGCACTCGCGCGCGAAGTTAGGGTTGTCGACTACCGTGTAGCCGTGGTCGATGCGGTCGACCTTCAGCACGTCGAGCGCGGTACGCACGTTGGTCCAAGGCATGCCGAATTCGCCGGCATGCGCGGTGGTTTTGAGGCCGGCACGCTGCGCATCGCGGTATGCCTGCAAAAAGAGTTCGGGCGGGCGGTCGTTCTCGCGGTAGTCGATGCCGACGCCGATCACTTCGTCGCACCGGTTTGCTGCGACCCACTTCACCATCTCCACCGCGGCCTCGGGCGAAGCCTCGCGGTCGACCGCGGCGATGAGCCGGCCGGCGATGCCGAACTGCCGCTGTGCATCGTGGATGGCCCGCACGATCGCGCCCTGCGCCATCCCATAGTCGATGCCCGAGGCGTGCACGGTGCCGGTCGGGTTCCAGAAGAACTCGGCATAACGCACGTTGTGGGCGGCGGCGTCTTCCAGGTACTCGAGCGTCAGCTGGTGCAGGTCGTCCGCAGTGCGCACCAGTTGTGCATCGAGCGCGCGCAACACGCGCAGCACGCCGACCGGCTTTTCGCCGCGCGTGTAGAAGCTCTCGACTTCTTCGGAAGCCAGCGGCGACCCGGCGCGGCGATTCAGGTCGACGAACGTTGCATGGCGCACCGTGCCGAACAGGTGGCAATGCAGTTCCACCTTGGGAATCGCGCGCAGGAAGGCTTCCAGGGCGGGCTCGGCGGTGGCGGGTTTCGAGGTCATGAAAGTAGTTTAAGCAGCGCTCGTCGATAACAGGGTGTTTACGCGGGTGTGGTTATCGGTGGTTTGCTGGTTAACCATTCATGTCCCCGCACGGTCATGGGCCACTTCAACCTCCGATGTGGCGGAACGTTAGGCGGCATGAACGGCGCGAAGCAGCCTGTTGACGTGCATCCGCACCCTGCGAATTCACGTAGCGATTCTCAAAGTTGCTTGCACGTCCGGCGAGCGCAGAAAGCGGCTCAGCTTCGCGTACTCCTGCCGCACGCCGCTGACTTTGATCGGCGAGTGGGCGAGCAGGAGTCGTTCGCGGGCTCGCGTGACTGCGACGTAGAGCATGCGGCGTTCTTCATCGCGCTGCTCGGGTGTGCGGGCGCGTCGGTCAGGGAGCACGCCGTCTGTAACGCCGATTACGAAGACATGGTCCCATTCCATGCCCTTCGCCGCATGAATCGTGGAACAGGTCACCTCGGTCTTGGTGGCGATATTGCGAACGTGCTCAGCCATCGCTGCTGCCGTCTCGAAGGCTCGGCATCGCGGCTGCCAGACGTTCAGTGCGTTGCGCAGGTCCTTATTGCTGTTGATGCCCCCGTGCAGCCACAGGTAGGTGCGCAGGCAACTGCCGTACAAGCCCTCGAGGGTGCGGCCGCCGGTGACCCGGATCAGCCGGTCGAAGAAAGCTTCCCATCGCTCCTCCGACGGCACGACGAAGCCCATTTCTTGGGTCGCTGCACCGCCATTGTCCCAAGGCTCGACTGCGGGGCCGTCTGCTTGTTCGAGCCCCAACTGCTCGCGAATCTCGAGCCGCAGCGCCTCGGTCATCTGTGAGCGGCGACGGACCGGGACGGTTTCCAGACCTATCCCATAGGCACGCAGGTCTTCAAGCTTGTCGGCCAAGAAGAGAACATCCAGCACCGCCTGATAGTGGTTCGAGGACCCCGCGAGCAGCGTCGGCACGCCCAGTGCAGCAAGCTCTTGCGCCACGGGGCGCAGTACCGCGCGTACACGCGCAAGAAGAGCGATTTCTGATGGAGCGATCCCTCGGTCCAGCAGCTTCTTCACGCGCTTGGCGACGCGGATGGCCATCGTCCGAGAGTCGGCCGCTTCTAACATCACGGGCTTTTTCCCCTTCCCGGTGGGCCGGATCGATGGCGGGTCGAGCGGTTCGACCACCGCCATTGCAAGGGCTGCAGTTTCGGCGGTGAGCCGATAAGACCGGTCGAGTTCGAACCGAGCCACTTTCTTTCGGATTCCGGCGTTGCGGAGGACCTGCTTGAACGGGGTGTAGCGGCCGCCAGCGAAGCCGTAGATCATCTGGAGCGGGTCGCCGAACACCATGGTGGTCTTGGTCCGAGCGGCGAGGGTGGCGATGATCTGCGCCTGCAGGGGAGGGCTGTCTTGCCACTCGTCGACCACAAGGTGATCGAAACCGAGTTGCTCGGTGCTGAGCTGGGGAACGAGATGAAGGCCGAGCCGCAGCATGTCATCGAAGTCGACCTTGTTGGCCGCTCTTTTCATGCCGGCGTAGAGCTTGCTCACGGCTGCGTCGTCCGCGTGAGGGCCTCCAGGTCGCCGGCCTGTCTGCGCAAGCATTTTGTCGCGTTGCTGGGCGTCCAGGACGGTGGGGCACCGGGTTAGGCCGAGTAGACGAAAGTGGCCCTGGATCAGCTTCCACACCAGAGCGTGGAGGGTCGAAACCACCACACGCGCTCCGGCATCGATCCTGGACTCATGGAGGCGCTGCTTGAAGTTGGCGGTGGTAGCGTTCGTGGCCGACAGTACGCACACGACGGCGTCCGGATCGTTACCGAGCAGATAAGCGACCCGAGCGACGCCGGTGCTGGTTTTTGAGCCGCCAGGCACAGCAGTGACCTCGATGAAGCGTTTCGTGCTTCGGGCGATGTTCAAGCTTCGCTTCGACAGTTTCTTGGGCATGAGGAAGGGGGACAAGAAGGGTGATGAGGCTGCCAGCGGAGCCCCGGACGCATGCTTGGCTTCGAGGGCTCGCTGAGCAGCGAAAAGAGGTCGTTTCGAGATGAGTTGGATGGGCACTGAAGTGGAAAAGCGTGGTGTCGCGGCACGTGCGTTCTGAGCCTGAAGTGGCCGAAAACGACCCGAAACACAACGAAATCGCACTGAAACTGATCGTCGACGGAGGGTGGTGGCACGCGCGGCTACCAACATCCCTTACCTATAACAGTTGCCCCTCCCTCAGCGCCATTTACGGGGCGGCTCGTGGACCTTGCTGCGGGCTAGGCGAAACCACTCCTTCGGCGTCAAACGCTTCAACGCCTTCGTCACGTCGGGATGCTTGCGCCAGAGCATCTGGAGAGCGAACGCATTGCCGGCCTTGTACTTAGAGCTTTTGAGCGCGCGCTTCGCCCGAGCTCGAAGTGCTTTCGGCGTCACGCGCGGTTGATCGCCTGCTGCTCCCAACGCGGTACCAAGGTCGGTACGACTGCGGAAAGCCCAGAGCCGTACTCGACGATCCCAACAGGCGTCGAAGTCGAACTCGATGAGATCGTCCATGCTGAAAATGCCGGCCGCCCGGACCGCAGGCACCGCTTGGAAGCGCAACTCCGTATGTGCGCAGGGGTGCCCGAAGGCAGGGGTGGCAAGTTTCGACTTGCGGTCGCCGTAGAGCACGAGCCGCTCGGGCCGACCGGGCTTGCCGAAGTAGTAGCCGTTCTTGACCTTGCGGACCTTCTTGGGCCCGTATCGGTGCGTTGCGCTGCGCAGGTAGTGCAGCACGAGTCTCTTGGCATCGGCTTGCCACCGCGTTGGGAAGTCGCGGGCCACCTCGACATACGTGATGTTGATGGCGATCGTCGCGCCGAAGAGCCGTCTCACGGCCTTGAGCGTCTCAACATCCGGCTGGTACAGGGTAAGTTCGTACGGCCATGACGGGTTGTACTTGACGTCGGTCGCAGCAAGGATTGCCTTGGCCCCCTCCGGCAGGTGCAGGCGCCAGTCCGAACCCGGGTGACCGCCGAGCCAGATGTCGATCCGATCGAACGCGTCGTAGTGTTTGGTGAGGATCTGCTTGTTCATACAAAAACGGCCGCCCGTGGGCGGCCGCATGTTTAGCGGTATGCGTTAGGAGGCCACGGCAGAGAAATCGAACATGCTCGCGAACGCATTGCGCCAGTTATCCGGCACGTGCGCGGATTGAAGCGGACGCATCAGTGCGAGGCGCTGATCGATCACGTCGATACTCGTCTTGAGCACGTTTGCGATCTTGGCGCGCTCGTGTCCTTCGGCCGCCAAGTACCAGATAACGCGGTCGGACGGCTCGGCCGCCACGAAGCGAGTGCAGTTAAAGCTCGCGCGACCGCTTTCTACGGCCATCTGAATCATGAGCTTGCCCAGGCCATCCGCGTGAAAAGGCCTGGCAGCCGACGACTCGATGCTCCAGGCGAACGTATAACCAAAGTCGGCAATGCAAGGTTCGGACAGGATGGTGTCGTCCGCTAGAGCAGCGACCGCGCCGAAGTCTGCGACGCTTTCGGCAGCCGTGCTAAGGCAAATCTGGCTGTTCATAGACTGGGCTAGATCTCGTAGTTTGACCACGGCTTCGAGGTCGGCATTGATGAGATGCGCCGGCGCAGCCTGCAGGATCACCGATTGCTGGGTTTGTGCAGTGCGAAGGTGATTTTTAAGCAGTAGTTCACCGTCAGACGTAAGCCAGTCGAACTCCGGATCCATGTGGAGGTGGCACACGGACAAGCCTAATGCATCCTTTCGCCATGGCACTGAGTGAACCACTTGGCTCACCGCGTAATATTTCTCGGCGGCGCCGGTGATGAAGACTACTGTCGGCCGCTTCTCCTTGATCGGGCTAGGACGGAGAGGTCTGCCCCGACTGCTGAGCTTCGCCAATGCTGCTATGGCATGGCTTCGATCGATCAGAGGCGACATTAGGTTTAGCTGTAGACCAGCTTCTCCCAAGTGCTGCTTACACTGGACCCACGTCTGGTTCACTTCGTTCCCAAGATTCTCTGGCATATCAGTACTTAGTAATACAACGCACTCGGCCGCCTGTCTCGGTGACCGGTACGTAAAAATTGAAGGGGTCGGCAAGTGCCGACCTGTGATCCGTCACTTGGAGCTGCGAGCAAGATACTTGCGCAGGCGCACACGAACTACGCGTTCAGAGATACGGATGCCGTCAAGATCTCCGCGAGCAACAAGCTTGCGGACGGTGTTCACGCATACTTTGAGAATGCGCGCTGCTTCGGTATAGGTATATAGGTCTTCTTCAGGTGGATGCATCGGCGCCTCGGTGCGCGTTGTTGAACATGCGCTTGATTTTTGTAGCGCACGCACTGACGAGGTCTCAGAGCTGGTCCCGGTTGTTTGAACACGCCGGAGCCCGAGATAAGTGGATGGGCTGCGGTGTAAGAGTCTTACTCGGGCCCCTGCCAGGCCGCCGGAG
>LNAP01004017.1_pt1 | contig 13823 bp, 11 predicted proteins | sample 602601 | NCBI WGS metagenome assembly LNAP01 (sample SAMN02440304, study PRJNA202911) | soil metagenome | biome: Subtropical and temperate rainforests or woodlands; isolation source: soil samples (1 kg each in a 20% v/v slurry with milli Q water) were... ...
GGTGTTGCCGGTCGGCGGCATCAAGGAAAAGGTCGTGGCTGCCGCCGCCGCAGGCCTGACCCGCGTCATGCTGCCCGCCCGCAACCGGGGCGGCGTGCCGTGCTCAAACGCGCCCTGGGCGTGGCAGCGCTGGTACCGGCGGCATGGCTGCTCAGTCGCCAGTTACCCCTCGACGTATGGCGTGCCGACCTGCATACCGCCACTGGCGAGCGCAAGCGCGTGCCGCTGGTCGATGGCAGCACCCTGCAACTGAACACCGCCAGCGCGGTGGATGTGGACCTCGCTGCGCGGCGCCTGACCCTGGTCGAAGGGGAGATGGCGCTGACTGTACCCGGTACGGCGGCGCTGAACGTACACAACCGTTATGGCCAGGTTATCGCCAGCCAGGCCGTGGTCTGCGTGCGCCAGTTGGCGGATGCTTGCCTGGTGTCGGTACTCAAGGGCCGGGTACAAGTACTCGACGGGCACGGGCGTGCTGCCTGGGTGCAAGGTGGGCAACAAATACGGCTGCAACCTGTGGGGCTGGGTGCGCCGATGCCGTTCGACGTGCAGCAACTGGGGTGGCGCGACGGTGTACTGACGGCGCAGAACCAGGCGCTGGGTGACTTCCTGCGCGAACTGGATCGCTACCGCCCGGGCGTCCTGCGCTGGGACCCGAGCCTGGAAACCTTGCGCGTCACCGGCAGTTTCCGCCTGGACGACACCGACTCCATCCTCAGCCTGTTGGCCACCACTCATGGGCTGCAGGTGCAGTTCCGCACACGCTATTGGGTCACGCTGCAGCCGCGCAAAACCCTGGGCTGATCGCGATCTTATTGTCCCGGCAGATCCCATGGGGGAGCGGGCAAGCCCACTCCCACACAAGCCCTTTCCCACCTTTTTATCGGCCAGTTCGCAAGACCGTGGCCCTTTTTTTCGGCTCGCCTGTCATCCAAGGCAAGTGAACGAAAACAGAGAGCCTTTTAATGCCCGTCGTCCCGCCATCATTGTTGCGCCTGAGTTTGGTGCTGAGCCTGAGTGCCAGTCCGTTGTTTGTTCCTGTGAGCTGGGCCGAGGACGCGGCCCGACGCAGTTATCAGGTGCCGGCCGGCACCCTGGGCAGTGCGTTGACCCGCTTTGCCGGGCTGGCCGGGGTCAATCTGTCGGTCGATCCGGCCCTGGTCGGCGGCCGCCAAAGCGCCGGGATCTCCGGTGAGTTTGCCGTCGAGGAAGGCTTCGCGCGTCTGCTGCAGGGCTCGGGCCTGCAATTGCAGGCGGTGGGTGAGCGTGCCTACACCTTGATCCCCGCGCCGCAGGGCGGTACCTACCAGTTGCCAGCCACCTCGATTCTCGGGGCCGCGAACACACCCGTCGCCGAAACCTACGCCGGTGACCAGGTCACGCGCAAAGGTGCGCAGGGCATGCTCGGCGACGGCGACTTTATGGATACGCCGTTCAACCTCACGTCCTATACCTCCAAGGCAGTGAAAAACCTGCAGGCGCGGACCCTTGGCGAGATGGTTGCCAGCGATCCGTCGGTGCGCATCACCAACCCGGCCGGCGGGCGTTTCGAGCAGTTCTCGGTGCGCGGTTTCAGCCTGTTCAACAGTGATGTGTCCTACGGCGGCCTGTATGGCGTGCTGCCGACCTACGCCATCGACATGGAAATGGTCGAGCGCGTCGATATCCTCAAGGGCCCCGGCGCCTTGCTCGGTGGCATCGCGCCTCGGGGCAGCATCGGTGGCGGGATCAATATCGAGCCCAAGCGCGCCGGCGACACACCGCTCACCGAGTTCACCGGCAGCTATGCCTCGGCCGGGCAGTTCGGGGGGGCGGTGGATATCGGTCGGCGGTTTGGCGATGAGCAGCAGTTTGGCGTGCGCTTCAATGGCGTGAAGCAGTCCGGCGATACCGAATGGGATCACCAGGAGGTGGACCGTGAAATGAAAGTGATCGGCCTCGACTACCGCAAGGAGCGGGTGCGCCTGTCCCTCGACCTCGGGCGCCAGGAACGCACCGGCGACGCACCTCAGGAGCGCGTGGAAATCGCCAAGGGTAGCGTGATGCCCAAGGCCAAGGACATCCGTGACAACTTCGCCCAGTCCTGGACCTATTCCCATACCAAAGACACCTTTGGCGCGGTGCGTGGCGAGTTTGATGTCAGCGATTCATTGATGGTCTATGCCGCAGCCGGGGCGCGCAAAGGCAACTACGACTTCCTGCGCCACGGCGTGCAGGCAACCCAGAGCAATGGCGACTTCACCGTGGTGCCGCGCAGCTTCCGTCGCGACGAAGACGTCAAGACCGTCACCGTCGGCGCGCGCAGTTGGTTCGACACCGGCCCGGTAGGGCACACCCTCAATGTCAGCCTCAATCAGTTCAATATGGATTTCGACAATACCGGCGAGCGCTATACCCCCGGCAAGAGCAACCTCTATAACCCGGTGGTTTTGCCCCACCCAGGCAAGGCCGTGCGCTGGGACACCAGCACCCACACCGAAAACCGTTTCACCAGCCTGGCCCTGGCCGACACCCTGGCGTTTTTTGATGAACGGGTGCTGCTGACCCTCGGCGCACGCCTGCAAAAGGTCCAGGTCACCTCCTGGAGCAATGGCATCAAGGACCAGCCGGAGTACGACGAACAAGCTACCTCGCCGGCCCTGGGCCTGGTGGTGAAAGTCACCGATCAGTTGTCCCTGTACACCAACTACATGGAAGGCTTGAGCCAGGGCGAGACCGCGCCATCGAGCGGGGTGCGCAATGAAAACGCGATCTTCCCACCGACCAAGAGCAAGCAGGTGGAAGTCGGCGCCAAGTACGACATGGGCAGCTTCGGCATGAGCGCCAGCGTGTTCCGGATCAAGCAGCCGGCCTATGGCATCGACAGCCAGGGTTTCTTCAAGCCCAACGGCGAATTGCGCAACCAGGGTGTGGAACTGAACGTGTTTGGCGAGCCCCTGACGGGCGTGCGCCTGCTCGGTGGGGTGATGCTGCTCGACAGCGAACAGACCAAGACCGCCCAGGGCCTGACCGACGGCAAGCGCGGCACCGGTGCGCCGATTGCCAACGTCAACCTGGGCGCCGAATGGGATATCCCACGCCTGCAAGGCGTGACCCTGACCGCCCGTGCGATCCATACCGGCGCGCAGTACCTGGATGCGGCCAACCAGCAGAAAATCGACAATTGGGAACGCTATGACCTGGGCGCGCGCTACACCTTCAAGGTCAAGGAAAACCCGGTGACCCTGCGCGCGACCGTGGAGAATGTGCTGGACACCACTTACTGGGCGTCGGCCGCGACCTCCAGCGACAGCGCGCCGGGCCTGACACTGTCGACGCCGCGAACGTGGCTGGTGTCGGCAACAGTGGGTTTTTAATATTCAAAAAAGGAATAAATAAATAGTTATTTATTCCTTTTATTGTTGGTGCGGAGGGCGCATTTTAAAGGCCTGCGCATTCGTGCGGATTGACCCAACAGTGAAAGGAAAACCCACATGACCATCAAAGCGATCAACGTGCGCAACCAGTTCAAGGGCGTGATCAAGGAGATCCTGCTCGGCGAAGTGGTGTCCGAGATCGACGTGCAGACGGCGTCCGGAATCGTCACTTCGGTGATCACCACCCGCTCGGTGCGCGACCTGGAGTTGAAGGTGGGCAGCGAAGTGATTGCCTTCGTCAAATCCACCGAAGTGTCCATCGCCAAGCTCTGAGTCCAGCCCTTGCAGGCGTCGGCAAGCCGGCGCTTACAAGGTTTTCAGCGCACGTTCCAGGCGTGAAATACCTTCTTCGAGCAACGCCCGCGGGCAGCCGAAGTTCAAGCGCACGAACTGCTGGCTGTCATCGCCAAACTCCACACCTGCACTCAAACCCACCTTGGCCTGTTCCAGGAAGAACCGCTGTGGGTCGTCCAGGCCCAGGGCGCTGCAATCCAGCCAGGCCAGGTAGGTGCCTTGCGGGGCATGGATGACCACGCCGGGCAGGCGTTTTTGTACGGCATCCAGCAGGTAGTCGCGGTTGTCTTGCAGGTACGCTACCAACGCTTTCAACCATTCATCACATTGGCTATAGGCCGCCCAGGTGGCTTCCAGGCCCAGGGGGCTGACGCTGTCGACCATGCCGCAGCGCGCCTTGTTGAAGCGTTCGCGGATGAGCGGGTCCTGGACAATGGCAAAGCAGGTTTTCAGGCCGGCGACGTTGTAGGCCTTGCTGGCTGACATCAGGGTAATGGTGCGGCGGGCGATTTCTGCGCTCAGCGACGCGGTGGGGATATGCCGGCGCCCGTCAAAGCACAGCTCGGCATGGATTTCGTCAGAGATAATCAGCGTGCCCTGATCCAGGCAGGCGTTGGCCACGGCCAGCAGCTCCTCGCGGGGGAACACCTTGCCCAGTGGGTTGTGGGGGTTGCTCAACAGCAACGCACCGGCGCCTTTCAAGGCCTGGCGCAAGGCGGGCAGGGGGGTGAGGTATTCGCCCTGGTCGTTCAGTTCGAAGGGCACTTCGATCTTGGGCAGGTTCCAGTTGCCCGCGGCATGGCGCAGCGGCGCATAGTTGGGGGTTTGCAACACCACCGACTGGCCTGGCTGGACAAAGGCGTGCAGAGCCATGTTGAAACCGGGCTCGACGCCCGGCAGGAACAACAGTTCATCGGGCTGCACGCGCCAGGCGTACTTGTCCCACAGGTCGTGGATGATCGCTTCGCGCACTTCTGGCCGGGCGACGCTGTAGCCGAGCATCTGCTGGTCCAGGCGTGCGTGCAGGGCCTTGAGGATCGCCGGTGGCGCGGCGATATCCATGTCGGCAATCCACATCGGCAAGACATCTTCTGGGTAACGGCTCCACTTGGTACTGCCGGTGCCGAGGCGAGGGTGGATCGTGTCGAAATCAAAGCTCATGGGGGCGCTCGTGTCAGGAAGGCGGGCGAAGAATGCCGTCGATTCTAAGTCAGCCGGCCTGATAGGTCATCAATTGCTCCTCGCACATAATGCGGATGGTGCGCCGTTGCACTTCAATCAGCCCGGCGTCCACCAGCCGATGCAGAATCCGCGAAAACGTTTCTGGCTGAATCCCCAGTTTGGAGGCCACCAGGCGCTTGGGCACTTGCAGCACTACATCGCCACTGGCCAGATCGCGCTCCTGGATCAGGAAGCTGATGACCCGGCGGCTGGCGTTGGCCAGGCTCAGGGTGTCGATGTCCTTCAGGCGTTGATGCAGGTGGATGCTCATCGTGCCGAGGATCGCCAGGCAGATCTGCGGCTGGTCCTCCAGGGCCTTGCGGTAATGATGGCCCTCGATGCTCACCAGCACGCTGTCCTTGAGCGCCGTGGCACTCACCGGGTACGCCTTGGCCTGGCTGAACAACAGGGCTTCGGCAAAGGTCTGGCCGGGGCGGATGACCTCCACCAGATGCTCCTGGCCTTCGCCGGTGACCCGGTGCAACTTGACCTGGCCGCTGACCAGCAGGAAAAACCGATCGGCAGGGTCGCCCTGGTGCATCAGGGTCACATGCCCGGGCAGACGCTTGAGGTTGGCCAGGGTGCAGACGTCCTGGAAGATCTTCTCCGGCAACGGACTGAACAGATGATGCCGGCGCAGGGTTAAGACGATGGATGGGTGGGTCAACATGGCGTACCTCCGCTCCCGCCCATGGTAGGGCGTGCGGCCGGCGGGGCCTATGCCTCGTTGGAGGTAGCTCCGTAGAGGGAGTGTTCGCGCAGCAGTGCCGAAAATGCGTCCCGGGCCGGGTGACAACCTGCATGGGCGTGCCAGTAAAACCGGTTGTCGATGTGCGTCAGTTCCGCGAACTCATGGCCTTGCCAGTTGGCACCCTGGCGGTATTGCTCGTAGATCCCCCGAGGCACCAGCGCGGCGCCGCTGCCAGCACTGACACAACCGACAATCGTGCCGTAGCTGGCGATGCTGACGATGGGGCAGACCTGGTCGTGGCGAGACAACCACTGCTCCAGCGCCAGGCGATAGGGGCAACCTGAGGGCCACATAAACAGGGTCAGGCCCTGCAGATCCGCGACGCTGCGCACCGGGCCCAGCGACGTGGGGGCAATCAGTACCAGGTCTTCGCTGTACAGCACCGCGCTTTCCAGCCCCGGGCGTTGCACATCCACGGCGACAATCGCCGCGTCCAGCCGATGGTGCTGGATATCATCGAGCAACTGCGACCAGGTGCCGGTGCTCAACTCCAGCGACACTTGGGGGTACAACGCGTGATAACGCGCCAGCAGCTGTGGCAAGCGCCCGGTTGCACTGGACTCGATAGCACCGATGCGCAGTCGCCCATGGGGCGCGCCACCGGGGGCGACGGCACGCCGGGAGGCTTCGGTCAGGTCGAGGATTTTCGTCGCATATTCGATAAACACTTCGCCGGCGGGGCTGACCCGCAGACCCCGGCCCTCGCGCACAAACAGCGCGACGCCGAGTTCCTGCTCGAGGGACTTGAGCCTTGCGGTGATATTGGACGGCACGCAATGCAGCTGCTTCGCCGCACGGGCGATGCTGCCCAGTTCGTAGACCGCCTTGAACATGCGCAGTTGGGACAGTTCCATGGTTCACCTGGAGTGAAGAGTGGGCTCAGTTTAAGTCACTTTTTTCCGGGGCTGGGGTTTCTCATACTTTTGCCAGGCAGTGCCTGTGTGCTGCCACGTCCCTGAGAACGCTCATGCCCCGTGCAAAAATTATCCTGGCAACACTCTTCGTCATTCTCTGCTGGGCGTATTCGCCGATCGGCATCCATATCGCGTTGCAAGCTTATGCGCCCGATAACCTGGCGTTGTTGCGTTTTTTGATCGCCTCCGGGTTCATGGCCGGTGTGGCCTGGATCAAGGGGATTTCCCGGCCCAGACTGCGGGATTTGCCTTTGTTTGCGGTGCTGGGATTGTTTGCCGTGACGCTGCACCACATCGCCCTCAACTACGGCCAGCGCGGTGTGAGTGCCGGCGCTGCCAGCGTCCTGGCGCAATCCACGCCCTTGTTCAGCGCGTTACTTGCCAGCACGCTGTTCAAGGAGCGGCTCGGGGCCTGGCAGTGGGGCTGTGTGCTCGGCGGCCTGCTCGGCGCCGGAGTCGTGGCGGTAGGGGATCGCGGCTTGGGCGAGCTGGATGGGCATGGGTTGTTGATCCTGCTGGCGGCGGCGTCCTGGAGCCTGTATTTCGCTCTGCAAAAGCGTTATTCCCAGCATTACGACGGGCTGACCCTGGTGTGTTTCACCCTCTGGTCAGGTACGGCGTTGCTGCTGGTGTATCTGCCAGGGCTGCCGGCGGAGTTGGCCCAGGCTTCGGTGTCGGTGAACCTGGCAGTGCTGGTGCTGGGCATCTTTCCCAGTGCGCTGGCGTACCTGGCCTGGGCTTATGTGCTGACGCATAGCCAGGTCAGTCGGGCAGCGATTGCGCTTTATCTCATACCGCCGGTGGCGATGCTGATGGCGTGGGTGATATTGGCGCAGCGGCCTTCGGTGATGGTGATTGTGGGGACGGTGATTGTCCTGGCGAGTGTGGGGGCGTTGACGGTGAAAGTGCGGTGACGTAACTGACTGTCGCCGTTGGGTGGCTGGCGATGGCCATGTTTGGGGTGGGGTACAGATCCGTTGTTGCGATGGCGGTACATCAGTCCCTACCCAGCCTGACGCAAATGCTCCATCGCCCACACCGCCGCTTCCACCCGCGAGCGCAACCCCAGCTTGTGCAGCAAGTTCTTCACATGCACCTTCACCGTGCCCTCGGTAATCCCCAGTTTGTGCCCGATCACCTTATTGCTATACCCCCCGGCAATGGTCTTCAACACCTGCCGCTCGCGCTCGGTCAGTTCCACCGCCGCATGGGGCTGGGGCGAGCGCAGGGCCTGGGCCAGCACCCGAGTCAGGCCGGGGCTGATCACCAGGGCGCCGTGCAGGGCATCGCGGATGTACTGGATCAGCAACTCCGGCTCCATGTCCTTGAGCAGATACCCATTGGCATCCAGGCGCAGGGCGTCGCGGATGTCGTCTTCGGCATCGGACACGGTAAACAGCAAGACCTTGCCGCCATAGGCCATGGCCCGCAGGCGGCGCAGGGTTTCCAGGCCGTTCATCTGCGGCATGTTGTTGTCCAGCAGCACCAGGTCCGGTTGCAGCGATTCGATCAGGCCCAGGGCTTCTTCGCCATTGCCGGCTTCGCCCACCACGTGCAGGTCATCTTCCAGTTCGAGCATCTGGCGCATGCCGTGGCGCATCATCGGATGGTCGTCGACGAGCAGGATGCGGTGGCGGACTGATGGGTTGATGAGCGCCGTGTTCATGACAAGCTACCTTCTTGTAGGGAGGGCCCGAGAAATTCCGGGCGAAACAGCAAATGCACCCGGGTGCCCTGGGGCTCGCGGGAGGAAATGTCCAGCTGGCCGTGCAGGCTGCGGGCGCGTTCGTCCATGATGGTCAGGCCGTGGTGTTCACGTTGGTCCACCGGCTCGCTGAAGCCGCGGCCATCGTCTTCAATGCTCAGGCTGACGGTTTCGCCATGCTGGCGCAGTTGCAGCCAGGCATTCTCGGCATGGGCATGGCGCAGGCAGTTGGACAGGGCTTCGCGGGTCACCTGCAACAGGTGGATCTGTTCACTGGCCGACAGCTGGAAGGCCAGGGCATCCACGTGCAGGTGTACCTGGAACTCGCCACGCCGGGAGAATTCCTCGGCGGTGTCTTTTAGCTCCTGGACCAGCCCGGCATCGTGGATTTGCAGGCGGAAGGTGGTGAGCAGCTCCCGCAGTTGCCGATAGGCATTGTTCAGGCCTTCGCGCAGTTCGCCGGTGACGGTTTCCAGGGTGGCCTTGGGTTCGTCGCGGCGCAGCAGGGTCTGCATGCGGCTGACTTGCAGCTTCATATAGGACAGGGCCTGGGCCAGGGAATCATGTAGTTCGCGGGCGATGATGGTGCGTTCGTCGAGCAGCAGCAGGCGGTGGTCCTGTTCGCGCTGGCGTTTGAGGGACAGCGAGGTGCCGATCAGGTTGGCCAGGGCCTGGATCAGTTGTTGCTCCCAGGCCTGGGGCGCATGGCCGTCGACAAAGTGTGCCTTGAGTTCGCCCAGTTCCGCGCCCTGGTTGCTGATGCTGAACACCTGGGGCGGGGCCACGTGATGGCGCTCGCAGGTGGCGCAATCGCCAATGGCGCAGACGTTGCGGCTGTTGCCGCCGTGCAGCGCGAGCATCTGTTGCGCCGGGGCGAGGAAGTGCCCTTGCAGGCACAGCGACAGGCGCAGGCCCGGCAGGCGTTTCTGGAAGCGCCGGATCAACTCGTCGAGCCCTTCGGCGTTGGCCAGGCGCGTGGCCAGGCTGCGACTGCTCTCGTAGAGCAATTCCAGGGCGGCGTTGGCCTGTTGCAAGTTGAGGGTTTTTTGCTGCACCTGGCTTTCCAGGGTGCGGTGGGACTGCTCGATGGTTTCGGCCAGGGTGTTGAAGCTCAGGGCCAACTGCCCCAGCTCATCCTGGGAGCGGTGATTGACCCGGGTCTGGTAATCCCCCTCACGAAAGCGCCGGGTGGCGTCCACCAGTTCCTTCAAGGGGGTGACCACGCCGTACTGCAATTCATACAGCCCAAGCAGCAGGATGATCAGCGTGCTGAACAGCGCCAGGCCCTGGATCAACTGTTGCCAGCCTTGTTTGTGCTCGCTCTGTTGCTGCAACAGGCTGACGAACTGGTTCAGTTGCTCGACAAAGGCCGGCGCGCGTTCGCGGAAGAGGGCGCCGTCGTCGCGCTCGATGGCCGGGCGCAGCTCCTGGTTCCAGTGTTGCTGGATCTGCCGGTAGCTCTGTTGCAAGGCGCTGTGGGGGCCGTCTTCCAGTACTGCTTTCAGCGACTGGCTGTCGAGGCGCCGTTGCAGGCTTTGAGTGATGGCCTGGATCTCGTTGGCGGGGGCATGGTCGGCGAGCTTCCAGCTCAGGTGGTAGGTCTCCATGCGCACCGAGCCTGCGGTGTTGATGGCCGCGCCATCGCCCTGGCTGAACCAGGCGATCAGCCCGGCGCTCAGGGAACTGGCCAGGGCCAGGATTGCAATCAGGATGACCGCGACACCGGCGCGTGCGGGCAGGGAGCTGCGCAGCCAGTTAAACATCACGGCGTAATCGAAGGGGTAAGAACAGCAGCATGACGGCACCTGGCACGGGAAACAGCATTGAATTGTGCATTCCCTGGCGCACTACCTCTAAAGAGTTGCCGGCGGACCCTCCCACGGGAAAAAGCCGGCACAAGAGATCAATCCATTGATAAATAAAGACTTTCTCTTGTTATTGGGCCTACCTCCTTAGAGGTAGACGGGGTAAGCATAGGCCAATACCCCCCAGGCGGACGTTGATCTGGGTCAAGTTCCTGGAGGGCCTCGCCCCTAACCTGCGCTCATGGAATCACTTCTGGGAGCGCAAACCGTGACTCAACCCCGTGTAAGACAGGGCCTGGTGCTGGGCATGAGTACACTGGCCTTCACCGTGTGCTTTATGGTCTGGATGATGTTCGCCGTCCTCGGCGTGCCGATCAAAGAGCTGCTGCAACTCAACGAAACCCAGTTCGGCCTGTTGGCCGCCACCCCGGTACTGACCGGCTCCCTGGTGCGCCTGCCCCTGGGCCTGCTGACTGACCGCTTCGGCGGGCGCATCGTGTTCTTTGTCTTGATGCTCACCTGCGTGCTGCCGCTGTACTTGATCACCTACGCCACCGCCTTCTGGCAATTCCTTGTGCTGGGGCTGTTTGTCGGCCTGGCCGGCGGCTCGTTCTCGGTGGGTATCGCCTACGTCGCCAAGTGGTTCGACAAAGATAACCAAGGCTTTGCCATGGGCGTGTTCGGCGCCGGCAACGCGGGGGCTGCAGTCACCAAGTTTCTCGCGCCGGCCCTGATTGCCCTGGGGACTTGGCACCTAGTGCCGAAAGTGTTCAGCGCGATCCTGTTTATCACCGCGCTGCTGTTCTGGTTCCTCACCAGCGAGAACAAGGCCCACCGCAGTGCCGGTGGCGCGACCTTGCGCGAGCAACTGCTGTGTCTCAAGGACCCGGCCGTGTGGCGCTACTGCCAGTACTACTCGATTGTATTCGGCGGCTACGTGGCCCTGGCGCTGTGGGCGACCAAGTACTACGTGCAGGAATACGGCTTCAGCCTGCAAAGCGCTGCGCTGTTGGCCGCGTGCTTTTCCCTGCCCGGTGGCGTGCTGCGCGCTGTGGGCGGCTGGATGTCCGACCGCTGGGGCGCACAGAGCGTGACCTGGTGGGTGCTGTGGGTCAGCTGGATCTGCCTGTTCCTGCTCAGCTACCCGCAGACCCAGTTGCAGGTGCAAACCGTCAATGGCCCGCTGGACTTCCATATCGGCCTCAACGCCACCCTGTTCACCGTGCTGCTGTTTGTGATGGGCATCGCCTTCGCCTTCGGCAAGGCCTCGGTGTTCAAGTACATCGCCAATGACTACCCGCAAAACATGGGCGCTGTGTCCGGCATCGTCGGCCTGGCGGGCGGCCTTGGCGGCTTTGTCCTGCCGATCATGTTCGGCGCCCTGGTGGACCTCACCGGCGTGCGCTCCTCCTGCTTCATGTTGATGTACGGCGTGGTCTGGGTATCCCTGACCTGGATGTACTTCAGCGAAATCCGCAAGCAACCGCTGCTTGGTAAAGCGGCGGCCCAGCCTCTCCAAGGAGAATCCGCATGACTATCGCGCAAAAGCCCAACTCGGGCCCGGTGATCCACGACTGGCGCCCTGAAGACCCGGCGTTCTGGGGCGCCAGCGGCAAGCAGACCGCGACCCGCAACCTGTGGATCTCGATCCCGGCGCTGCTGTTGGCCTTCGCCGTGTGGATGGTGTGGAGCACGGTGATCGTGCGCCTGAACGCCATCGGCTTCAGCTTCACCACAGACCAGTTGTTCTGGCTGGCGGCGTTGCCCGGCCTGTCTGGCGCCACCTTGCGCGTGTTCTATTCGTTCATGGTGCCGATCTTCGGTGGCCGCCGCTGGACGGCCCTGAGCACCGCGTCGCTGCTGATTCCGTCACTGTGGATGGGCTTCGCGGTACAAGACCCGAGCACCTCCTACAGCGTGTTTGTATTGATCGCGCTGCTGTGCGGCTTCGGTGGCGGCAACTTCGCCTCGAGCATGTCCAACATCAGCTTCTTCTATCCCAAGTCCCAGCAAGGCACGGCTCTGGGCCTGAACGCCGGCCTGGGTAACCTGGGGGTGTCGGTGATGCAGTTCTGCGTGCCGCTGGTGATTACCTTCGGTGTGTTCGGCCTGATTGGCGGCCAGCCCCAGACCCTGGAAGACGGCAGCCAGTTGTGGCTGCAGAACGCCGGGTTTATCTGGGTACCGTTCATCATCACCGTGACCCTGTTTGCCTGGTTCGGCATGAATGACCTGTCCAGCGCCCGCGCTTCGTTCAGCGAGCAGGCGGTGATCTTCAAACGCAAGCACAACTGGCTGATGTGCTGGCTGTACCTGGCCACCTTCGGCTCGTTCATTGGCTTTTCGGCCGCCTTCCCGATGCTGATCAAGACCTCGTTTCCAGACGTCAACGCCTTGAAATTCGCCTTCCTCGGCCCGCTGGTAGGTGCCCTGGTACGCCCATTGGGTGGCTGGCTGGCCGACAAACTGGGCGGTGCGCGGGTGACCTTGTGGAACTTCGTGCTGATGATCGTGATGGTGTTCGGCGTCCTGCACTTTTTGCCCCTGAACGGCGAGGGCGGCAGCTTCTACGGCTTCCTCGGCATGTTCATGCTGCTGTTCATCACCACCGGCATCGGCAATGGCTCCACCTTCCGCATGATCCCGGTGATCTTCCGCACCCAGCATGAAAAGGCCAGCGCCGGCAAACCTGCCGCCGTGCGTGAGCAAGCCCTCAAGGATGCCAGCAAGGAGTCGGCAGCAGTGCTGGGCTTCAGCTCGGCAATGGGCGCCTTCGGTGCGTTCTTCATCCCCAAGACCTTTGGCTCGTCCATGGCCTACACCGGCAGCCCGGCCATGGCGTTCTACATGTTTGTCGGCTTCTACCTGACCTGCATCGTCGTGACCTGGTGGTGGTATGCGCGCAAAGGCGCCGAGACCCCCTGCTGAGTCGACCCCGAATTCAAACCTTGCGTGGGCGGGGCACAGAACCCCGCAGCAAGCCTGAGAGGAAAGCACCATGAGTCATTTACTGGATCAACTGCGGTTCTTCAATCGCAAGCAAGACGAGTTCTCCGAAGGTCACGGCGAGACCCGCAAGGAGTCCCGCGACTGGGAAAACGTCTACCGTTCGCGCTGGCAGTACGACAAGATCGTGCGCTCCACCCACGGGGTGAACTGCACCGGCTCGTGCTCGTGGAAGATCTACGTGAAGAACGGCCTGATCACCTGGGAAACCCAGCAGACCGACTACCCGCGCACCCGTAACGACCTGCCCAACCACGAGCCGCGCGGCTGCCCCCGTGGTGCGAGCTACAGCTGGTACATCTACAGCGCCAACCGCCTGAAATACCCGAAGATCCGCAAACCATTGCTCAAACTGTGGCGCGAGGCGCGCCTGACCCTGTCGCCGGTCGAGGCCTGGGCGAGCATTGTCGAGGACAAGGTCAAGGCCGACTCCTATAAAAGCAAGCGTGGCATGGGGGGCTTCATCCGTTCCAACTGGGATGAAGTCAACGAGATCATCGCCGCGTCCAACGTCTACACCATCAAGCAATATGGCCCGGACCGTATCGTCGGCTTCTCGCCGATCCCGGCCATGTCCATGGTCAGCTATGCCGCAGGTTCGCGTTACCTGTCGCTGATCGGCGGCGTGTGCCTGAGCTTCTATGACTGGTACTGCGACCTGCCGCCAGCCTCGCCGATGGTCTGGGGCGAACAGACCGACGTGCCGGAATC
>LNAP01004018.1_pt1 | contig 13823 bp, 17 predicted proteins | sample 602601 | NCBI WGS metagenome assembly LNAP01 (sample SAMN02440304, study PRJNA202911) | soil metagenome | biome: Subtropical and temperate rainforests or woodlands; isolation source: soil samples (1 kg each in a 20% v/v slurry with milli Q water) were... ...
TGGCGTGCCGGTGGTCGGGCTGGAGCCGAGCTGCCTGTTCGCCTTCCGCGACGAACTGCCCTCCATGCTGCCGGGCGAGCCGGCGGAACGCCTCGCCGCGCACGCGCTGCTGATCGAGGAGTTCCTCGCCCGCGAGATGGAGGCCGGCCGGCTCGACCTGCCGCTCGCGCCCATCGCCGACAAGGCGCTGCTGCACGGCCATTGCCACCAGAAGGCGTTCGGGGCGATGGGGGCGGTGGAGAAGGCGCTGCGGCTGGTGCCGGGCTTGAGCGTCGAGACCATCGACTCAAGCTGCTGCGGCATGGCCGGGGCGTTCGGCTACCATTCCGAGACCATCGACACTTCGCTGGCCATGGCCGAGCTGTCGCTGCTGCCGGCGGTGCGCAAGGCGGATGCCGACACGCTGGTCGTGGCCGACGGCACCTCGTGCCGCCACCAGATCCATGATGGCGCCTCCCGCGAGGCGGTTCATGTGGTGCAGATACTGGCGCGCAGCGTGGCGGCGGCCCGTGAAGCGGCAACGCCGCGCCGGCTGGAGGCGGCGGAGTAGCCACTGCGTCGGAATGAATTGACGACGGCCTTGCCCCGGTTCGCCGGGGCATTTTTTACGCCGGCGCTGCCGCACCCCCCAAAGGAAAAAGCCTCCCCGGCGCGAACCGGAGAGGCCTTGAGTGTGAGTGGACGCGGGTTCGCGTCAGCTCATCGGCATCAGTTCACGGGCCGTCAGTTCACCGGCATCGCGCCGATGGACGGATCGCCATAGAACCATTGCGTCGGTGCCAGCGCGAACCAGGGCACGTAGGTGCAGATCATCAGCACCGTCAACAGGACCAGTAGGAAGCCGACATTGGCCTTGGTCGTTTGCCAGATGTCCGATTTTGCAATCGAACAGGCGGCAATAAGCACCGAGGCAACCGGCGGCGTCTGCTGGCCGATGGCGAGGTTGAGCGTCAGCACCAGGCCGAAATGCACCGGGTCGATGCCGACCTGCTGGATCAGCGGGAGCACGATCGGCACGGTGAGGATGATCGCGGCGGCCGAATGCAGGAACATCCCGAGGATCAGGAACAGGATGTTGAGCAGCAGCAGCACGAGATACGGGTTGGTCGTGAACTCCGCGATGGAGGCGGCCAGCGCCTGAGGCACGCGGCTCTCCGTCAGGAACACGCCGACCAGCGCCGAGGCGGCCACCAGCAGCATGACCACCGCCGTCTGCAGCGCGCCGTCGACCAGAGCGCGGTAGAGTGCCTTGAAGCTGAGCTCGCGGTAGATCACGACCGCGATAAGCAGCGCCGCAACCACGGCCACCGCCGCGCCCTCCGTGGCGGTGACGAAACCGCCGAAGATGCCGCCAAGGATGATAACCGGCAGCATGAGAGCCCACAGGGCCTCCCTGAACGCCGTTACCAGCCGGCTCCAGGCGAAGCGCTGCTCCACCGGGAAGTCGTTCTTGACCGCGTAGTACCAGCTCGCCAGAGCGAGGCCGGCGCCGCCCATAAGGCCGGGCAGCAGACCGGAGATGAACATCTTCACCACCGAGACCTGCGCCATGACGGCATACAGGATCATCGGGATCGACGGCGGCAGGATGATCGCGAGGCTCGCGGATGAGGACGAGATCGCGGCGGCGAACTCCTTGCTGTAGCCCCGGCTTTTCATCGCCGGGATCAGCAGCGAGCCGAGCGCCGCGACGCCCGCCACGGCCGAGCCGGAGATCTCGGCGAAGAACATCGACGAGCCGATCGTCACCATTGCAAGGCCGCCACGGACGAAGCCGAGCATGGCGGAGGCGAGGTTGATGAGGCGCCGCGAGATCGACGACGAGTTCATGATGCCGCCGGCGAAGATGAAGAGAGGAATCGCCAGCAGCGGAAAGTTGGTCGCGCCCTCGAACATCACCAGCGCGACGTTCGGGAGCATGTCGGGCCCCTGGGATGCCCAGATGGCGATGACCGCCACCATGCCGAGGGCGATGGCGATCGGAACGTTTATAAGAACCATGGCGAACAGGCCAAGGAACATGAAGCCCATCGTGCCGCTCATCGGGGGGTTCCTCCGTTGGCCGGCGCCGGCTCGGAAATAGTGTCGAGAGCTTCCTTGAGCTCATGGTCCTCGAAGCCGGAACCGCGGGCGGCCGCGAGCATTTCGGGAAAGCGCATAAGCTCGGCGATGATGATCAGAACGGCGGTAATCGGAATTACCGACTGGGTCACGACAAGGGATACGTTGGGAAGCGACACCATGGTGCTGCCCTGCAGGATGTCGAGAACCTCCAGGCCCGTGACCGTCAGAATCACGAAGAAGACGAGCACGATGATCTGGGCGACGATGGTGCTGAGGACGCGCAGGCCCGGCGGGAAGGCGTTTACAATCCCGGGAAAGCCAATATGGGCGCCGCGCAGCGCGGCCAGCGCGCTGCCGTAATAAGTCAGCCAGCACAAGCCGATCGACGCGACCTCATCGTACCAGACCAGTGACAGATCGAGAGCGCGGAATACGAATCCGAGCACGATGACGACGGTCAGGGCCGCCATCAGCGTTGCTGCGATGACCTCCAAGATCCGATCGTAGGACCTTCTGATTGAGAGCATTTTTTTGATCCAAGGGTACGGCGGGCACGCGCCGCCCGGGTTTTGAATGCGGGTTTGCGTGGAGCGTCGATGAGGGAAGCCGGCGCGGCCTGGCCGTGCCGGCTTCGATAGGGCGCGAGCGACCTACGAGCCCTTGCCGAGTGCGAGGGCGTCGTCGATCAGCTTCTGGCCGCCCGGCACTTCCGTGGCGAACTGTTCATAGACAGGCTTGCTGGCCTCGATGAACGCCGTCTTGTCGACCTCGTTGACCTGCATGCCGGCCGCCTTGAGCTTGCCGAGCAGTTCGTCATCGAGACGGGCGGCGATTTCGAGCGCCACGGGTTCCATCTCGATAGCCGTCTCCTGAAGAGTCTTCTGGACGTCCGGCGGCAGACGCGACCAGCTGCGGCCGGCCGTGAGATAGGCGGGCGTGTAGACGTGGCCGGTGAGCGAGAGGTACTTCTGCACTTCCTGGAAGCGCGAGGGGTAGATCTGGGCGAGGGGGTTCTCCTGCCCGTCCATCACGCCGGTCTGCAATGCGACGAAGACTTCCGAGAGTGCCATCGGGCTCGGCGTCGCGCCGTAAGCCTGGAACATGCGCACGCGCCAAACGCCCTGTGGGACGCGCAGCTTGATGCCCTTCAGGTCCTCGGGTTTGTCAATGGGGCGCTTATTGTTGGTGACGTGGCGGATGCCGTTTTCCCACGTCGCGATGATCTCGTAGCCCTTCTCCTTGGCGATAGGCACGAGTACCGGCTTGATCACGGCCTCGCGGATTTTCGCCGCGTGGGCACGATCCTTCACGAGATAGGGCATTTCGAAAACGCCGAACTCCGGCGCAACCGTGGTCATGACAGTGGAAGGCAGGGCAAGATCGACCGTGCCCAGCTTCAGCTTCTTCAGAAGCTCCGTGTCGCCGCCGAGCTGGCTGGAGCCGTACGGAACGACCTCCGCCTTGTCGCCCAGCTTGGCGTTGGCGCGTTTGGCGAATTCCTGCGACGTCTGGTCGAACAGCGAGCCGGGTTCACCGACATGTCCGAGCTTGATTTCAATTGGTGCGGCGGTCGCAGTGGCGGCAAGCAGAACGGTGCCGGCAAGTACCGACACGATTCGCGTGAAGCGGATCATGGCAAGCTCCTCTTGGTTTCCTCGTAGCCCGGTTATCCGGTGCTTTTTGTTCGCGCGGCATAGCCGCGACCATTGACGAACGCCGTCGATGATCACGATCTAAACCGAACTATGAATTATGAATGCAAAAATCTGCCGCTATGGCAAGGCGAGACTTGACCTGCCGATAATGAAAAGGTCATTCGAGCAGTGAAAGTCGCTTCACGGAACCCAAATCAGCCCAGGAAAACGACCATGTCGGCACTCAGCCTCACCGCCGCCCAGACGATCCTTTCCACCGCGCTCGCCTTTTGCCGGGAGGGAAATTTCAAGCCGATGGCCGTCGTCGTGCTGGATGCGCGCGGGGCGGTTAAGGTCTCCGCGACCGAGGACGGCACCAGCCTCAAGCGCTTCGAGGTCGCCCACGGCAAGGCCTTTGGCGCGCTCTCGCTCGGCATGGGATCGCGCTCGATCTACAAGCGCGCCAAGGAGCAGGCCTTCTTCGTCGCCTCGGTGACGGCTGTGGTCGGCGGCGCCCTGGTGCCGGTGCCCGGCGGCGTGCTGATCCGCGATGCGGGCGGCGCGGTGGTCGGCGCCGTCGGCATCTCCGGCGACACGTCGGAAAATGACGAGGCGGCGGCGAGCGCCGGCATCGCGGCGGCGGGCTTCACCGCCGACCCCGGCGCCGACTGATCATAGTCTGGCTGGCTGCGGTTCGCTCAGAAGGGCCGCAGCCGTTGCCGCGTCCCGCACCACGCCTTCCAGCACGCCGCTGACGGTGCTCCCGGTGCGATCCAGGTGCCGGCGCCACACCACTCGGGCGCGCTCGGCATTGCGCGCCCGCAGCGCCTCGACAATGGCGGTGTGCTCGCTTACCGCCTCCTCCCAGCGCGTGGGGTCGAGGATCGCCATGTAATTGCCGCGCCTGGCCCGAAGCATCAGCCCGGCATAGGTGGCGGCCAGCACGGGATTGCCCGAGCAGCGCACGATGGCCTCGTGGATGGCAGTGTTCAGTTCGAAATACGGGCCCTTCTCGCCGCTGCGGTAATAGCCGCACATGCGCTCGTGCATGTCCTCGATGTGGGCGAGGTCGGGCTCGCTGATGCGGGTGGCGGCGATCTCGGCAGCGAGGCTTTCCAGTCCGGCCAGCACCTCGAACAGGTTCATCGCTTCAGTGGGCGTGAACAGCATGATGCGCGCGCCCTTGTTCTGCGAAATCTCCACCAGACCTTCGGCTTCCAGGAGCTTCAGCGCCTCGCGCAGCGGCGTGCGCGATACTTTCAGCCGCTCGCACAGAGCGCGTTCCAGCACGCGGCTGCCGGCCGGTATATCGCCGCTGATGATCATGTCGCGCAGCGTGTCGGCGACCTGTCGCGAGAACGGGATACGCCGTGACAGCGTCGTCTTCGGGCGCGAGATGCGCTTCACATGGATAAACGTCGGCTTCAGCGCGGCGACGGCCGGCGACGCTGTCTTGCGCGCACGCGTCTGGGTGGCGCCCGGTTTGGACGCTGCGATACGCTCCATCAGTCCCCCCGTGCGGCTTGGCGCCGACTGTACGCAATCTAAGCTTGTATTTGCGGTTCTGGCAAAGTGTTGGAAGCTGCCATTCGCGCCGCCCGCGCATGGTTCGGAGAAGCCTGCTTATGAGTGCCTACGACCTCGTCATCCGCAACGGCCGCATCGCTACTGCTTCGGACGTATTCTCCTGCGACATCGGCATACGCGACGGGCGCATCGCGGCGCTGGGTGAGGCACTCGGCGACGCCGGCGAGGTGATCGACGTGACAGGAAAATGGGTGCTGCCGGGCGGCGTCGACAGCCATGTCCACATCGCCCAGCCCTCGGGCGAAGGCATTGTGATGGCGGATGATTTCGCCAGTGGCACGCGCTCGGCGGCGTTCGGCGGCAACACCACCATCCTGCCGTTCTGCCTGCAGCAGAAGGGCCAGTCGCTGCGCGAGGCGGTGAGCGCCTATCACGCCAAGGCGGACGGGCAATGCTATGTCGACGTGTCGTTCCACCTCATCATTTCCGACCCGACCGAGCAGGTGCTGGGGCAGGAACTGCCGGCGCTGGTGGCGGACGGCTATCCCTCGTTCAAGGTGTTCATGACCTATGAGGGGCTGGCGCTGACCGACCGGCAGATTCTGGAGGTCATGGCGGTGGCGCGCCAGACCCGGTCGCTGGTGATGATCCACGCCGAAAACTACGACATGATCCGGTTTCTCACCGACAAGCTTGAGCAAGAGGGCAACATCGCGCCGCGCTTCCACGCCACCTCGCGCCCGATTATCGCCGAGCGCGAGGCGACACACCGGGCGATCTCGCTGGCCGAACTGTCCGAGGTGCCGCTGATGGTGGTGCATGTCTCCAATCGCGAGGCGATGGAGGAAATACGCCGGGCGCAGGCCAAAGGGCTGAAGATATTGGCGGAGACCTGCCCGCAATATCTCGTGCTCACTGCCGACGACCTCGACGGGCTGAACATGGAGGGCGCCAAATATGTCTGCTCGCCGCCGCCGCGCGATGCCGACAGCCAGCTCGCCTGCTGGGAAGGGCTTCAGCAGGGCGTGTTCTCGGTGTTCTCCTCCGACCATTGCCCGTTCCGCTATGACGACCCGCAGGGCAAGCTGATCCCGAGGGGGCGCACCAGTTTCCGCTGGGTGCCGAACGGCATTCCCGGCGTAGCGGCGCGGCTGCCGATCCTGTTTTCCGAAGGGGTGATGAAGGGGCGGATCGACATCAACCAGTTCGTCGCGCTCACCTCCACCAACCACGCCAAGATCTACGGCCTCTATCCCCGCAAGGGCACCATCGCGGTCGGCGCGGACGCCGACATCGCGATCTGGGACCCGGAAGCGCGCCAGATTCTGACGCATTCGCTGCTGCAGGACGGCGCCGACTACACGCCCTATGAGGGCATTGAGGTCGCCGGCTGGCCGGTGCTGACCATGGTGCGCGGGCAGATCGTGGTGCGCGACGGCCAATTGCAGGGCACCAAGGGGTTCGGCACCCACCTGCCGCGCGAACTGGGCGTGAAGCCGCCGGCGCTTTAGGAGATAGTCGCGTGTCGCAGAAAATCATCGGCCTCATCGGCGGGATGAGCTGGGAAAGCTCGGCCGAATATTACCGCATCATCAATGAGCGGGTGCGTGACCGGCTGGGCGGCCTGCATTCGGCGCGCTGCCTGATGTGGTCGTTCGACTTCGCCGAGGTCGAGGCGCTCCAGCACACTGGGAGCTGGGACACTGCGACCGAGCTGATGATCGACGCGGCGCAGCGGCTGGAGCGCAGCGGGGCGGACTTCGTGATGATCTGCACCAACACCATGCACAAGATGGCCGGCGAGGTGGAGGGCGCGATCGGCATCCCGCTGCTGCACATCGCCGACCCGACCGCGCAGCGCATCCGCGCCGACGGCTATACGCGCATCGGCCTCATCGGCACCGCCTTCACCATGGAACAGGATTTCTACAAGGGCCGGCTGACCGACCGCCACGGCCTGGAGGTGCTGGTGCCGGAGGAGGCCGACCGCGCCTTGGTGCACCGGATCATCTATGAGGAGCTGGTGCAGGGCCGGATCGAGCCGGTCTCGCGCGAGGCCTATCGCGGCGTGATCGCCCGGCTGATCGAGCGGGGGGCGCAGGCGATCATTCTCGGCTGCACCGAGATCATGCTGCTGGTGAGTGCCGAGGACAGCGCTGTCCCGCTCTACGACACCACGACGATCCACGCCGAGGCGGCGGTGGAGCAGGCGATCGGCGGGTGAGGAGCCTCCATATTCATTCAGCGAGCATTCATCGGGGAATGGTTACGATGCCTGATATTGATCGTATTTCCGGAGGAGCCTCAGGATGAAGAAGATCGTTCTTGCCGTGGCGGCTGCCGCCACTCTCGTCACATCGAGCGTTGTTCCGGCACTGTCGGCGCCTTGGCGGCCGGCAGAACTTAGCGTGCCCGATTCAGGGATTGAACAGGTGCGTTACCGCCGCGGGTATTATTATGGCGGCGGCCGTCACTATTATAATGGCTACCGTGGATATAATTATTACCGGCCGGGCTATCGCCGCTACAACGACATGTATTATCCCGGCGCCGCCTTCGCCGCCGGCGCTCTTCTCGGCGGGGTTATCGGTGGCGCGATCGCGAGCCAGCCGGAGCCGACCTATGTCGTGCCGGGCGGTGGCGGCGGTCACGTGCAGTGGTGCTACAGCCAGTACCGCTCGTACCGGGCGTCGGACAACACGTTCCAGCCCTATAACGGGCCGCGGCAGCAGTGCGTCTCGCCCTACTGACGCCAGCCTCCAAGAATTCAAGCATGAAGCCCGGTTCGCCGGGCTTCATCGCGTTTGGGGCACGGCTTTGGGAAGTGAAATGGTAGCGAGAGGGCGCTACAGTCGATACCCCACTAGCGACGAAGCCATGTTCCTGCTTCGTTTGCGCCCGGCCGGGTAGGGGCCGCACACCGGCGCTCCACCTCCGGCGTGACAGGCCGGCTGAAAATGAACATCATCAATGAGCCGTGACACTTTCAGGCGCGTCTACGGGCATGAAAACCATCGAAAGTGTCACGGCTTTTGCTCACTCCCCGTCTTCCGACGTGGACAGTGCTAGGCCTCTCGGCGCCTAGCCTCTCTCTCTAGCGCATCAAGCTCGGCTTGCGCCTGCGCAACCATTGTCGCGTTGTTGTTCACTGCGCCTTCCGGAAGCGCAGACCCAAACGCTCGCCCGTTCGTTACAGCCGTCCGCTGGTCGCTAATTGCAGCAGCCAACTCCTTATCAGACAACTCCTCCGGCTTGACCTTCACCTTGGGGGGACTCTCGTTGCTCATGGGTGCTTCCTCCTAAATGACTTCGTTTGTAGCGCAGCTACACTAATCCGCTGCACCACTATTGCTACACCCAGATCAAAGCGACAGCCGCTGTTTATCTTGTCCATATGACTCAGGGACGGGCTTTCGGTTCGGTTCCCGATCAATGACTTAGAGCGGCGTTGGGATAAATTAGCCCGCATGAAAACATAAGGCTCTGGGCGGGTCTTGTCCCAACCTTTGGTGCCTTGCCTTGCCCTGCCGCGCCGCCGCACAACCACCGCTGTCGCGCGAGCCATCCTGTGGTGCCCATCTCCACCAGAGAGCTCACCATCATCTGCCCACAAAGTGTGCCCTCCGTCCCAGAAAATTGTGTTGCCGCAATAGGGGATACACGGCAGTTTCAAAGGGTCGAGGGAGGAGGCGCGGCTATGAAAACGACCGTATATTTTTACCGCAAATGGAACGCTAAGGACGGAAAGTGGCATTACTCTCAGTTCAAAAGCCCAGCCGACCGCATTTTAAGCCCGATGATTAAAGGTGAGATAATTCCGGGCACAGCTGAGGATGTTGACATAGCTCTTTTGGATCTGGATGGTCGTTACGATCCACGTATATCCGAGCACAATAGTTAACAGCGCGACACGCTTTACTAAGAGTTGCGCATAAATTTAATACCACAATCGACTTATTGCGCTCTTCTATAAACAATATGTACTTTGTCTTCCCATATTATCTTCACTCCTGAATGGCCACTGAGATACTCCTCCACTTGTATTTGCCCATATTGGCTATACCCCTTTCTAACGACAAGTGATGCGTCGCGGGAAAGCGCGGCATCGGCATCTTTCGGTGACCGCAAATTTAGAACGCTCGGAGTGCAATGACGCACATCCATTAGAAGCATAATAATGCGGGTTTTGTAATAAGCAACCGGAGCACTACAGTATTCCTCCGACAGCATATCCGCAACATCTAGTGTATTAGAAGAAAAATGGTAATTTGACGATCTCGGAGCTCCACTTGCGGCATATAGCAACATAATGTTGGGCACCAATACTGACGACCCAATGATAGCCACCACGCATAACGCTCGATAACGACCGATAACAACTAACCTACTTATTATTATCTCAATAGCCCGCGCCGCGTAAAATACAGTGACGCCGATTATCGGAAGTGAATATCGCTGAGGCGCCTCAGGTAAAATAAGACAGGAAATAGCTATCAAATGTGCACATAGATATAGCTTATCCACCCTCCATATTGGTCGGCGGGAAGCACCAAACACAACGAGAGAGACGAAAATCAACGATGTAGTAGTGATAATAGAATTCAATCTGGGAGTGAACTGAATAGAAAACAACTCCGAGCTCCGAATTGTCGGTGGCAGCAACCATATCTCAGCCCCGAAGATGTAACGAACTATCATATAAGCGAACGAGGAGATAATTTCACCAATCCCGCCGCTAGCGCCGCCTGATGTTGTTGCAAAATATCGAGCAATTTCAACGTTCGAAACCATACCAGAATAATTACTTACAAAATAATCTAAACCTAATGCGATAATAATGCCTAGTACCGCTAAGGCCGCCAGTTTTATTTGTCGCGCATAAAACGAATATGCGGCGACCGCAGCATAGAGGGCGACGCACTCAAGTCGTATAGCTGTTGGTAGCAAAAATATCAAAACTCCGAGAGGTCTTAAGCCAACCTTTTGCATTCTCTCTGACATTAGCAGTGCAAGCGCGCATGATGCCGCAAATACGATATTCGGCAGACCTTCTTGCTGAAAAGAAATCACCGAATAGCTCGTTAATAGTACTAGAATATAAATATACGATGTCGATTTAAAATCAAATTTTGTCCTGTATATTAGAAAAAACGCGTAGGCGTATGCTGCCCATGCTATCGCATTTACAACACCCACAACGTGGAGATTTAGGCCGAACAACCAAAATATTGCGGCCAAAACAGTCGGATAACCGGGAAGAACCCCAGGGAAGCCCGCAACGATGAACGACCACGGGCGCATAAGTATTAGATTGCGCGCATGTATTGCATACTGATCAAAATCGCCGTTATCAGTTTGATACTGGCCTAAAACGAAAACGGCCGAGTACGCAACAAACGCCAAGCAAAACGCAAGCGGAAACAAATGATGTAAACGTTGGACTGAGTTCATTTCAATACCACCAAAATGATGCCAAGAACAATCATTAGAGATCCAAGAAAAAAGAAACGTGGCAATGCCTCTCCAAAGATAGCTACCCCCGCTATAGGGACTATCAAGAATGACAATGCGTTAAATGTGTAGGCGACAGACAGGGGTATAGTACGAAGGGCCTGTACCCAGGCGATGGTTGACGCAAAATACACCACTAGCGCCATACATACGAAAATAATCGGAGTCTTATTCGAGCCAAGGATTTCGATTAACGACTGGCCCGAAACTATTCGAATGTTTAGTGCTGCGTATTTAAATATTATTTGCCCAAGCGCTATTGCTATAACAGAGCTAGCTATCAGCAAATAATTCGGATTAAACATAGAAATTTCCAGCATATATGAGATTCAAGTCCGGTAACCCGACACGGCACGGCCACCAGCTGACCGTACGTTTCGGAAAGTGGAAGCTCAAAATCTCGTGAAGATTGAAAATCGAGTTTATATGCTCCCGGGCCATATAATAGTCGTAAGGTAGCCCAGCTCTCTCAGCTTGTTTTCGTGGTCCAAAATGGCGGCCAAACCGCCACATCCATCCGGGATCGCACGGGAGTAGCAGCGAGATCACGCCGCCAGGTTTAACAACCCGAACCCACTCCGCAAGCGCTAGGTGAGGGTCAGGAACGTGCTCAAGTACGTGTGTTGCTATTAGGCGATCAAATGTGTCGTCGGCAAATGGAAGCGTCCTGCTGTCAAGCTTGAGGAGCTCAACTCGATCCCCTATTGCTGGAGAATTAGCAGCGACATCCAACACCTTCTGATCAAAGTCGGAAGCTAAATAGCGATCGTACTTGTGCCGCACGAAGGGAAGATGGGCCAGTGTTCCGGCCCCGACTTCAAGCACTTGAGAAAAGTTGGTCTCCGGGCCAAAAGGCTGTTCAATTAAGGCATGAGTTTTCCTTAAGACAGTGGCAGAGAGGCCTTTGCCGTAATTCGCCCTGTCATAATTATTGAGCCACTTCTCAACCATCTCATCGTAGTTTGGTAGATTTCTAAAATGTTTCATATGCTTGAGTGCTTTAAAGGTTTGATTAGAGACGATGATGTTGCCAGGCGGCGATGCAGTGTCGACCTAGGGACTGACTGAATGTCGAAATTCAAAAAAGCTAAAAATAATTGGGAACCTACTATAATCGGCAGCGCCGCTGCCATTACTGTTCCGGCTGTGGCGGGAGTGACATTGTTCCAATTCAATGCTCCGTACAGAACGCCAAATATCCCAAGAATTAATCCAAATATCAACTCAAGAGATGCAATGCTAAAATTTCTGAGAAAATACGTATAAAATACACGTTTCCACATATTCTTCAGATGCGAGATCGCAAAGCGAGGCATCTCACGATAAGGGTTCATATTGCTGACTTCATCCGCATAATGTGAATGCATGGGAATGTCGACAACTCTTGCCCCAATTAGATTTAAACGGAAAAGCATGTCGGATTCAAAAAAATATCTCTTAGCAATTTTATCGACAGGCAAAAGGTCGATTAATGCTGCATGAATTGCGATATAGCCGTTATTAGGGTCGAACGAGTGCCAGTATCCCGTCGAAGCCTTCGCCATAAAAGACAGGCCTGCATTTCCAACTAACCGACCCAGCGGCATCGAAGCTACGCCCTCGGGTTCGAAGAAGCGATTTCCCTTAGTGTAGTCAGCATCTCCGGCAATGATTAATCCGACGAAAGCCGGTATCATTGCGGGGTCCATTTGGCCGTCACCATCGATTTTAACGATAATGTCCCACTTGTCTTCCGCCGCCTGCTGCATGCCTACCAGGGTTGCGCCCCCAACACCCATATTGTGATCGTTGCGCAGCACAGTCACGCGTGGGTCCATGCAGTTCGCCTCGACATAATCGCCGCTGTTATCTGGGCATTTATCGTCAACGACATAAATGGCGGCGACGTCCGCTCCGATGCGGTCAATGACCCGTAGAATGTGGGCTGTGACTCGGTAGCTCGGAATTACGACTGCGACTGAGCTCATCAGATTGACATCGCCCCACGACTAGACGCTTGGCTCATATCCTAGCTGTTCTGACAGTGCAACGAACGGGCGGGCGACGGCGAAAGTGTGCCGGATCCGGATGGCTTTCCAGCGAACCTACCGTTGATAATTCGGCGGGCGGAGCGGCAACAACTAGGTTCCCATACCGGACCACGGACGCAAAACAGCCCCGCCCTCCCCTAGGAGAGGCCGCGCCGGTTGCGGCAACGAAAAACGCAAAAAAAAGGCCCCGCCCTCCGTGAGGAGAGCGGAGCCTGACATGAGATCTGTATATTTTGGGCGTGTTCTGCAGAAGCGGCTGCGTTATCCGGCCGGATGGCCGAATGCTGGTGCGCCGTCAGGCGGTGGGCATGGGGATAGCTTCCGCGCGTCATACGCGGCGCGGATCAGATCGGCCGCCAGCCGCTCCGCCTGTTCCGGCGTGAGCGTCTGGCAGTTTTCCGTCGGGGCGATCACCACGCCGATCGGGCGTGGCCACACACGGATGCGCGGGAAGTCGATCATTTCTTCACGTTCGAATGACATGGGCTCGAATTCCGACCCACAGAGCGATCAGCATGCCCCCCGTCAGCATGGCGATGACGGTGTACCCGATCTTCGATGCCGCCCCGTCGAAGGCCCTGCGGAGCCGGCGCACGAAGCGGAAATCCTCACGAGCCTCCTGCCGGTCTTCCGAATCCTCAATGAAGAGGCCGGCGTCGGCGAGGCCCCGTTGCACGGCGCGCTCCATCATAGCCGACAACTCATCACGGGATATGGCGACGACGACGGATTCGTTCTCGTTTGTCAGGTTCATCACCACACCCCCTCGAAGTCAGCGCGCACGCCGTCATACCAGCCTCGCCCTTGACCAAGGCGGCCGTTGGCAAGATCAAGAGCCGCATCGGTCCGGGCGAGCGCCACGCGGGCATCCATGCCGACCTTAAGCTGGGGCTTTTTCACGGGGGCTAACCAATCTGGTGTTTGCGGTAGATGCACCGGAGCAGGCTTAGGGACTTCCGGTGCCGCCGCGCAGCCCGCGCAGATCATCATCAGTGAGAGCACAGCCAGGCCGGGCGGCCAGCGTCGTTTCATAGGCATTGGTTCGCTCCTGGCTGTC
>LNAP01004020.1_pt1 | contig 13817 bp, 11 predicted proteins | sample 602601 | NCBI WGS metagenome assembly LNAP01 (sample SAMN02440304, study PRJNA202911) | soil metagenome | biome: Subtropical and temperate rainforests or woodlands; isolation source: soil samples (1 kg each in a 20% v/v slurry with milli Q water) were... ...
CGGGGTGAGAAACCGGCAATCAAGGCAACCGGTAGACCCGAAGGTCTCCCACGCACAGCCGCCATAAAGCCATATCGCAGACGAAAAAAAACGCCACGACAGGTTTTGGGGCGCTTTGCGCCTTGATTGTTTCGGGCTCTCACACCCGGTCGCTGAATTGGCAGCGACGGTGGGAGGGTATCGTGTAAGCCCCGTACCTGCAACCTCGACGACAATGCAGTTTCCATCGACAGAGGCTGGGGTCAAAAACAGATTCAGTCGTGGGCTATCGGACACTAATCAACCTCTCGAGAGTAGGTCATCTCGGTTGCGTCGCTGATAGACTGAGTTTTCTGCAGCTGCTGGGACTGCCCAATAGCCCGGTCGTAAGATGAATATCAAAGAGTTTTGCCAAGCTAATGAATTCGATATGAGCAAATGTGCAGTAAATTTAGGTGGCGGCAGCTTCACAATGACGGAGCTAAAAACTTCACCTGTCGAGTTTTGAGCTTGGCAGAAGACGATTTTGAACGGGGGGGGCTGTCTGCGCTTATTAACGCAACGACTAATTCAAAGCGCGCGATTGTCTGTCAGATTGATCAGTTTTTGATTTCTTTTGGCTATCCATCGCTTAGGTGGAATGTTCCGAAGAAATTAGAGAGATTGCGCGCGCTTGGTCTACTGGCGTCGAGCCTATTGCGCAAAATAGTTGATGTGCGGAATATTCTTGAGCACGAATACAAAACCCCTGACCTTGAGTTTGTAAAAGAATCACTGGATATCGCAAGTGTTTTTGTAATGTCTGCTACTGCTATGTTCATTCCGTTCGACGATGTATTGGAGTTCTCACTGCCTGAATCAAGTGTTAGAGATAACTCGGTACGCGCATTACTATCGGGTTGGACCGAGAGCCTCGGGGTGTTTTTTACACCGTCTATGCGTATGAGTTCGACGAGTTTTACAGTCGATGCATTGGTCAATGCAAGATTCCATCAGGGCATTTAATTTTCGAGGCGATCGTGAAGCTTTCCGCCTCTTTGATGCTCCGATATAAGGTCGACCAAGCTTTTGAAAATTTTGATAAGGCCTACGCGCAGCTTTGAGATGAGGTTCACCCTTAACTATCACAAAACATCTTTCAAGTAATCCTTGAACGCGAAGACTGGTGCGTCCAAGTGCTCCGATTTTACGGATCACTCGCAAGCCACGTTTAATGAAGTGGCAAGGCAACTAAATAGCCATAGCCGCCTTCGGAAAACACTGAGCTGCGAAACGCCCGCTGAACGATTTAGCCAATCTGTTGCATCGATCGCTTGAATCCACATTCACTAGCTGCCGCTCGTGTAAGACTTGCGCAGAGCCAGTCTCAAATCATCGAGACGCCCCGCAGGTCAAACCTTCCTACCACCGTCTGGTTTCGATTTTGTAGAAATTGCTTTCGATCTGTATCCGGCGTCGATCGGATAGTGGCGCACTTTGGATCTGACTGGTCAAACGTACGAAGTACCGGCATTCATTTTTTTCGCCGAGCGCTTTGATTGCCGATGTCACTCTCACAAATTCATCATACCCACGAGTGGTGTTTGTCATCAGTTCGACAAATCCAGGAAGGGCTTGGGCATCAGCAAGCCGTGAGGCAGGCCATGCAGGCTCAAACGTCAACTGATCGTCCTTGGTATAGACGGTAAGAAACATTTCGGGCTTGCCAGCACTGTCAGCCCAGCAGGGTGGGAAATCCCCACCTTTGCCACGGTTGAGCTTGTTGTTCAGGAACTGGACTTGCCCCTTTAAATCACTGTTCGACTTTTGCAGTGCGACAGGGTTAAGTCCTGCCTTGTCTGCTTCTGCGTAAGCCGCAGCGTCCTTAACGATCTTTTGAACCTGATCAGCCGAAGGCGTCGAATCGATGTTCAAGCCGCTTTTAACTGCCGCCTCTGTGGCGCTCAATTCTTCAACGCGCTTCACCACATCAGTTGGCTTGATCTCTTGTGAGGGGTCAGCAACCAATTTTTTGAGCTGTTCATAGGACATTAGCGTTTCAAGCACGAGCCGCTTTGCGTCCTGGCCTTTGTCCTTGCTACCACTTTCTTCCAGAGCCTTGTCGATCGGTGCCAACGCGGCGAGCTGCTCGTCCTTTTGGGTTAACAACACTTTCAGACGCTCCGATTCATCACGGGCTTTGGAGGCATCGACGAGCTTGCTGACAACCTCATCTGGATTTTTGATCCCGATATGCTGAAGCTTCACCTTGAGAGCTGCCGTGGCTTCGCTCACCGCTTTTTCGCGATCACTCAACTCACTAAGACCAGCAACCCTCTGCTCAAGTGAGTTTTTTTCGTTCGTTAGCTTCCATACCTGCCAGCCTGTCAGAAGCAAAAGGAGGAAGGCGAGCACCATCCAGATTTCCGTAATCGACAGGTTGAATACCTGGTCATTTTTTTGAGTCATCAAGCAGGTCTCACTTCAGGAGTCTGCTGTCCCACATGCTGCGCAATGGGTTTTTCAGCATCTGCCTGAATGACAGACTCGTTGACTGCCGGCTGGCGTACTTCAATCTGATTGATGTGCTCTATTTTGCGAACAAGCTTATCGAGATGCTCGTGCGCAGCTTCGATCGCCACGTTTCCTGACACAACCTGAGACGTCAGCACGCTGTGAGTTTCGTTATTCGCTACGATCGCCTGAATCAGTGGAGTCAGCGTGGATTTGATCGATTCGGAGAATGCTTCGTTCGCACGTAGATTTACCTCACCCACCGCACGGAAGGCTTCTCCTATTTCCTCGCTGAGAACCGCTCTGGAATCGTCCGCTTCAATGATCTGGTGAAGGGCTTGAAGCCTTTCAACCACCTGTTCGATCGCTTGGCGGTTCACCTTAATTTCTTCCTGGAAGTCTTTCTGATAGTCATCCAGGGTATCCAAAAACTCCTTCTGCACTCGATCTACACCATCAAGCAAAGTGGTGCCTTGGCTGCTCATTGCGTCCATCAAACGCTGCTGGCTTTCGACGATGCCGCTGACCGATTGGAAGGTCTCTTCCAGTGTCTGAGTTTTAGCATTCAAGCCTCTAATGGCGGTTCCAACGGAGCGAGCAGCGGTCTTCACATCGTCGACGAGTGTGGAAATGTTTGCGTTAACGCCTTCGGTCGTTTGCGCAAGCGTATCGATAGACGGCTTTAGTTTGTTAGCGAATAGGTCGTCCGGGAAGAGTGTTTGCTCCAGACGCCTGGTGGCCAAATTGCCAAAGTCGAGCGCATGAGCTTCCATTCGTTCGAGCGTGCTCTCGCTTTTATCGGCTAGACCGTTAATAGTCACCAGAAGGTCATTGCTGGCAGTTTTAGCGTCCTTGAGCATAGCGTCAAAAGCTTCGTTACTTCGCTGAGTGGCATTGGCAAAATAAGCATCCATCGCACCTTTACTATGCTTAGTCAGCTCTTCGATCTGCTCCCTGGCTCCGGATGTCGTTTCTTTGGATATCGATACGACCTCATCGCGGAAGCGGGTGAGCTTTTCACGGGTTTCTTCGAACATGAAAGCGAGCTGCTCGGAAGCACTGATAGCGCGCTCCTCTACGCTTCGGACAGCGTCGTCCTGATCCGGCCGGAACCCTACGTGCAACGTGCGGGCAACCATACCTATAGCCGTGCTGACCATAGCAGCACCAAAGCGAGTCGCCATATTGGTGAGGTTGTCACCGATACTTTGGATGTCGAGTAGGCAAATAATGATGCTCACTACCGTGAACAGGAAGCCGAGGTAGTAGATCGAGTCAGCAAATTTAGCCAGAGTCAGTCGGACGTCGTATAGCTCACGCACTCGGTAACCAACCCCCCAATAGGCAATCATCACGGAGATCGGGATGACGAACCCAAACCAAAAAGGGTCGCTGAGTTTCAGGCTGATGCTGGCACAAGCAACTTTGATAAGTAATGCGATCAAAAACCAGGTTTGTACACGGTGAATGGCTGCATGTTGACTCTTCATTACAGCCCCTCCATGGGGATAACATCACCTAACGAAGCACCGTTAGCAGAAAAATACGCAGCCCAGAACTCCGAACGCCTGTTGTAAGGGGTCACTGCTGGTTCTGCTGCCATCATGTTGATAATTACTGCCACACCATCCAGATGAGGAGCTGTAGCCTTCTGGCTATAAGATGTTGTTGAGAATTCCTTGTAGTTAAGCTTTGGGTTCTTATACATGGTGAAAGACTCCATATTTGCCGCCATATCGGAGTATATGATCAGCTGTTTTTCACCTTTCGCATTACTGTGAGAGAACCCTCTCTGGCTAGTCAGCTGGAGCATTTCAAAGATAGGAGAAGTTTTAGCTCGTACGTCCAAGGGGATCCGATTGACTACAGCATCCAATGGCTTTACGAATTTTTCATTGAAGTCGCGATCCACGAACTTCTTGGTCTTCGAGATTTCATCTCCCTCAGCCCATTGGCCAGGGTTGCACTTTTCGAACACTGGTTCTGCATTGTGCTGATAGTCTTCACCCAATAGGAATACCGTGAGCATGGCGCCTTTGGGAAGGTCATTCATGACCATGTCTTTCAGGCGCTGCTTAAGCGCCGTTTTCTGGGTGAAGGGAAATGGTGATGTGTTGTCGATCAGTACGACATATTGACCTTTGGCCCCACTCGATGGGCACAACGTGACCTTATCGAGCTTGTCTTGCTTGAAGTTGAACCATAGGGCAGTGGCTACGCCAATGATCAGAATCATGGCTGCAACTACATACATCACCAGCGTGACCGGAGAGGTCGCATTACGCTTTCTATATACAGACATGGATCGATCCTAGAGCCGACTTTCCAGAGGCTTCAATTGGTCAAACTTTTGAACGAAGGAAGATTGCACTTTGGCCCGAGTGGGTTGCAGAATCCCTAGCATCTCACTAAGCATCTTCTCCTGAGTTTCCAAGCGGGCCTCATCACGTTCTAGCCCAAAATCTGGCAAGTCTTGCGGCTCTAATGCGATAGGGTTGTTGAAGTAGTCCGGACGTGGTTTGTCTGATGGACGAGCCATCTGATTCTCGTATCGATAAGCCTCGATAAGGGCTTCTATTGTTTTGTCCGCCAAAATCAGGTGCTCAGTAACCTTTTTCTTGGCTACTGATTTTTCGCCCATGCTGTACTTAAAGTATCGAACAGCTTCAGTGGCATTTTTGACATTGGCATCGATCTGAGAAAGTGTCTTTTCCTTTTCTTCCTCAAGAGCTGCTCGAAGGTTGGCTATGATTCCAAATTTGTTCTGATAGGCCTCTACATACGCTCCGTATATTTTGGAGTAGCCCGGGTAGCGATCCATCCAGCGATAGCCGTGATGGAGTGCTACCAAGCCAAAAAATACTGTGATCGCACAGAGCGCGATGCTGTTGATATCCGTGAATGGAGATTCGCCGAGAAGAAAGCTATCAATGGCGAACTGAATCTGATTAGTGGCTTCGTCATCGATCAACGGCATCACGTGACGCAGGTAGGCCATGGAAACGCCGATACTGCACGTCCAAGCAACTCCGATACCGAAGCACAGCCACCCAAGGGCGCGGCGCAATCCGTTGACATGATTTTTGTTGGTGAACACACGACCGACAAAAAAGGGCAGAGCGAGGTTCAGTACTGCCAGGGTGAGAGCCATGAGCAGTCCGCTTATCAGTCCTCCAACGAGGCCGCTAGCGAAGAAATTCGCATTGATAAACGACTCAGCAGCACAGAAAATAATCAGTAAGCAGATCTTCTTGCCGTGGTCGAGAGGGCCTGGCAATTCCGCAGGCGTATCAGGTAACTGGTTGGCTTCGCGGAATCTCTCAAGGATGGTCTCGTGAGACTTCGAAATCCTGATGGACTCCTGAAGCTCTCCATTTGCACTAGATAGAATGGAGTCTACCTTGCGACCGAATTCGTCTCCAAGCTGGACTGTATGGTCGAAATCTTTTGTGAGGTCGACAGCATCTAGCCTGGACTGAATTTGCTTAAGCCACCGCTCGCCCGTCTTGAAGGTGGCCGCACGCAACTTTCCTACTGTGCCTTGGATTTGATGCTCAGTTTCAGTCAGACGAGTGTCGCGAAAGTCCGGAATCCCTTTTGCACCGTGAGCACGGGCGGTTTCGATGACTTTGAGATCAGCCTTGATTCTGTCCGGATTAATTTCAGGGAAGCTTGCCTCACCCTCGTGACGCTCGCCATTGCCCAGGAAAAAACTCCTGATCCCCAGCCACACCCTTTTCAGAAAAGACATCTCAAAATATCCATAACTTGTGAATGTAAACGAATCATTGTTTCACCCAGCCGGACGACCAAGGCCAATGTGGCCTCGAATTAATTCAGGAAAGAGTGACTTTTGAAGATTCGTTATCCTTAACGCATCAGCCATCGACAGAACGTCGACATCGGCATGGGGGCAACGCTACGAACTTACGATCAAGCGATGCTGGTTTTTGATGTTACGGTCCGCGACCTCATCATTTTCAGTCACAGCTGTCTCAATCGCCTATGGCAGATGTGGGCCGGTTGAGCGAGGGTGCTAGCTACGCAGGCATCTGTGTCCATGATCTCTAGCATGCACATACTTCACGCGAGGCATCGTAGCGGAAAAGCAAGCACCATCAAAGTGCCACTCGTAGAGTCTTGGTTCGTTCCACTAAAGCCCGTTAGGCAGGGTGCAGCTATTTGGCAAAGACTTTGTCCCAGTGGCGGGATGTCAGCGCGCCATAGACTTTGAGGCGCTCCACTAAAACACAGCTTGCAAAACCCTATGCACACCGATCTCAGTTTCGTATCTGACCGACGCCCCCCTCCTCTGTAAAGTCCCCAGTAGCCCCAATTAACGGAGCGCACCTGCCACGACGACATGAACAGCTATCACAATTCCACACATTCCATCCCTGGCCACTGGCCGCTACCATGAACAGGCGAAAGGGTTGGAAAATTGCCAAGAGCACATAACCTCTGATTGACCCTAGGCTTACGGCTTGACGCCGCGCCCACCGTTGGCAGGCTGCCGTCAACCAATGGCTGCAATGAAAGATTCACGACAACGATATGGCCATTTCTGAACAGGTGATCCATGCGCTCTGCGACAGGCTGCAATCGGTCGTTCTCTGCCGGTCATGACCACGAAGCGTGCTGATCAAGTCCGGTCAAAAGGATTGGTCAGGTCGAACACAAACAATTGGGCAGGCCTGAGCAATTACCCACCCAGCCCCAGCCAGTGGCGAGATGAACTAGGATTTCCGCATCATCACTCAAGGACGATAGCCATGTCAGACAACGAAGCAAATATCGCGACGGCAGACGCTTTAACATTGCTCCTGCACAACCAACACGCCATAGGTGCTGCCATAGATGAGATTACCAAGTGGCTTTCAGAGAATGGAGTGGGGAGTGTTGCCGCTAATGCCACAGGGGCCATGGAAACGCTGGACACAAACGCTCAAGCCATCACAGATGCGATCATGCGACTGCGGCAGTCGTAGGTATTACCTAAGGCGCAGATCCGGCGCTATTGTCCTGACAGAAGCCCCAATTTATGTGCGCAAGGCGTCCGAAGAGTTTCAAGCGGCCAAACCTTGGCCGCTTGAAAAGCGCTCCATCAATACTCCGGAGCCCCCTCCCCACGCTAGTCAACCTTCCGGCAGTTACAGTATCTTCTGTAGACTTCGGCTATTACATCGAACCGAGCAGCTCGCTCCGAAATGTTCCGCCTGGCAGCATCTAAGAAGAGACCAGTTGTAAACCTGATGCCGAGAGGTGGCGTTTTCTGGGGGAAGGCGCTGCGCATTCCCGATGTAAGGTGTCCTGCGGGACAGTAATTTTCATCGATTACGTAGGTCGCAATATGGCAGTGAGGCTGGAGTTTTTAACCCAGGATCAACAAGAGATCGACCTGGCGAATCGGTATTGGGCAATGGACGAGGAAGGATCGTATCTCGAACGTGTGGGCGATCTTCTCCCTTTTCGAGAGATCACTCTACCTGGAAGTGTCGCTAAGTATATTCGTCAGATTTGTCGGGCCTACGACGAGAATCAAGTTTGCCCAGCGTGTGATGAGGAGGTCCGGATCAACGGCCGTGGCGACGCCAAGAAGACGCCCCAGCGATCCAATCATCTCTGTAACGATTGTCAGGAAGGTCAACGCAAAGAGCAGAAAGAGAGAGAAGCTGCGGAAAGAGCCGAGCTGGAAAAGCGTCTTGAACCTTACATCGCGAGCATGCGGACTAAAACCATTTCCTACTCCGATCTGACGGATGACACAGTAGTCGTCCTGCAGGCGATTGACTCCTTGATAGGCCCACGGCTCACTCGAGGAACATTCAGTCGTAGCGAATGCTATGAGCTGACGCCCATGGGGGCGGATGATTTTATCGGCCGCTTGTACAAGCAAGGTGTGCTTGTCGACGATCCTACAGCGGCCAAACCCGAGGCCTACTTCCTCAAAGACGGATCGGTTTGGCAAAAAAACAGTTTAGTACGCTATTTTCTGCCGCCAGACTCTGCTGTCGGGCGTGGCGAAGAAGCATTCAGCATATTGCTTGGCCGAGAGTTTTCCGACACCGAGGCGCTGACGAACCTTTGGCTGGACTATGCCGTCACTGACGTGATGAGGTATTTGCAGCATCAGTGCGCGGCGCATAACCAGGATCTTGAAATCGAGGCAATTGAGAAAATCAAAGGCACGGTTCGTCACGGGTTGCGCAAGTACAGCGTAGCGCAGTTGTGGTTCATCGTGTGGAAGGTGTCTAGGGATGCAGCAGCACTAGCCAGTCGCACCTACTACAACCATGAAAAAGCGACTGCGACGATCCCCACCAAAATCCGTAAGCAATTGGAAATCGCCGATCAAGGATCCGAGCTTCGTAATGACTGGTCCCGCCCTGAACCTCATATCGCAGGCTCGTTAGGAATGGTGTTCAACTCACTGTTCGGGCTCGGCGAGCACTCCAAAGGCACAGATGTACTCAAAATGTTCGCCCGCTTGGGCGAGCGAATAAACGGTGGTGTCGAGCTAGATGAGTTGGCGGCTGCGTTCATGAGAGAAACTTTGGATAGTCAAAATTCGCTCCCCGCTCTGGAAGCGTTCGCGGAGATGATTCGCACGGGACTAACGACCGAGGATGCACTGATGGAAACCATCAACGGCAACCCGGAGATGTTCCGATAAACTCCACTGCCCAAGATTCCATAATCACGATTTACCCAATTCATAACTACTGATTCGACTTCTTGATCAGATAGTTGCTGACAGAGGCGCACAAACCGACGACCAATTCGGCATCTTCAAAGGATGGCTCCCGGCCCTCCTGAAGGTGTCGCCCAAACTCAGACGCATACGCCCAAGTCTTGATCACCGCTTGGTCTAAACGGGGTGAGATGAGCATGCGATTATCATTCATGATCTTCCCAAGAGTTGCTTGATGATCACCAGTGAGCTGCCTAGCGACACACTCCAGCGAAGCCATTGCGTGCTGTATTGCCCCTGTAGGATCAGGGGCTGGCCGTCGCGAGAGATCGGAGATGGCCTGGTGCAATTCGTTGCTGGCCGTCAGGTGCCCGGCTTGTAGCTCCGTCTCCCTCGCCGACCTCAGGATCACTTCAAACGACTCCGGACCTCGAATCTCGACACGATCATCGAGCAACTTCCACCCAATGCCATGCTCAACAAAGAATTCGTTCAACTCATCAGTGAAGTGCTGGTACACGTCGCTGTCGTAGTTCCTCTCGCCGAGGTATTCGACGACGCGCTCAATCACGTCATACACTTTGTACCATTTGCACTCGCCGAGCATCTGGACGTTTTCTTCTTGGATGTTGGGCCGCTCGCTCCAGTTCTGCTTGTTGGGCAGTACCTTCAAGGCTTGGCAGATGAATTGACGCAGGTCTGACGGCTTCAGACCGCACTCATAAACGAGCTGAATCAGGTATTCCTGCAGCTCCTGCGGTGCATCTTCGCGGACTGTGATTTCTGCCTCTTCGACAAATGCAAAACCGTGACGCTTCGAGAACGAGTCCCTCATAGAACGTTTCCCCTTCTATTCAACGAGCGCTTCGACACGGACCGGCACATCGTCCATTGCGACCTTGGGGACCGACACCACCGGATTACTGCATCAAGAATCAGCATTTAATTCTCCCGCAACCTGAAATCACTCAGTAGCCGTGCGACTCGCGGTATTTCTGGTAGTTATGGTACTCGACCCATTCGATCACATCGTAAGGAAGGTAAAGCTGTTGCCTGGCACGGGAGATAGCGATGTACACGACACAGATCCGCTGATCGAACTCATAGGCGTCCTTGAACTTCACATTTGTGAGCAGCTCGGGCGTCAGCAGCACGCGGTCGAACTCCATCCCCCCCGCATCTTCTGCCATCATAAGCATGCAGCTCTTGCCGGGGCTACCAATCATCCTGTTCAATCGAGTCACATCGGCGATCTTGAAGCCTTTTTCAAACTCGGACTCGACCCAAAGAAACGACTCATCGAATTGATTGGCATCACGCACCTGTTGCCAGTCGGTCATCTCGCTAAAATACGGATGAAGCCCATCAGTGCTGTTCTCGGCATCATAGTATTCTGGTTTGAACAGCGCGATGGCAGTGGTCATGAAGCGCTTGAGATCCGACTCCGCCTTTTTGTCCGAGAAACTGAACGGACAGCGGGCATCTTGCAGCTCGATCATCCACTTCATCGTGTCCCAGCGGGACGCGGTCAGCACCACGCAGCCCTCGGGCGGAACGAAGCCCTCCGGATAGTGCTCGATACCGACGTCTGCATCACGAGCACCTTCGAACGGGACTTTGCTCTTCTCCGAGTGCAGGCAGATTAACGGGTTGACCAGACGCTCAATATTGCGGCCTGAACGAACGGAGTAACTAACATCGTGTTGCCGTACCTCACGCTTTCTTTTGACAATCTCGCCACTAGCCTGCTGATATTCATCTCCCAGGGTAATCAACACCTGGCGGCCCCTCTCGATGATCTGTAGCAGCGATGGGGGAACATCCTGGCTTTCGTCAATGAGAACGTGCGTATAACGAGCAGGCACGACGCAACCCGCCAGACATGCCCGCTTTATCATCAATAACTCTTCGAACCCAGTCCGACTATCCCATGTCGGGTTTACCTCAAGGTAAGACCACAGTCGACTCGAATACTCAAGAAGCACCCTGGCATCCAGGCTGGGCAAGGCTTGCTTGAAATGAGGTAGATGCTTGGCAGATATGCTGTGATCCCTGGAATGGCAATAGCGCTTAAGCACCCCAAGACAGGCTTCAAGTGTCGTCTGCGCATCGTGGCCACGAAAACCGAGGATATTCAGCTCCTGCGACAGTGCCTGCTTGCTTGGCCCTCTGACCGGCTTAGTCGCGAGTTGAGGCCTAGGACCGTGCAATAGGGCCTTCGCAAAGGCCTCGAAGGTCGTACCCGTGTTCCTGCCGCTCGCAACCCCGATGCGCTTTTGAAGAGTCGCCAGCTTTTCAGACGTGTATGCCAGCACCAACGTCCCTCCGGGTCGCAGATACTCCATCAACGCACCTATCAAGTGACTCTTGCCTATCCCCGCGTAACCTTGAACATGCAGATCTTCGTCCAAATTGGCCCGGAAGGTTCTGACCAGCTTGTCTTGTGCAGTGGTCAACCAGTGTTCACGGTGCTTGGGCGTCACCATCTGCTGGCTGAATGGGTTGTTACCCAAATGGTGGCGAACCCTGTACCCGACATCCCATTTGCCATCGGGTAACAGGTAATCCTGCGCCGATACTTCTTCGGCTAGAAGAAAACGAAGGTTCAAATTTTTGATGACGTTTAGACCGAAGTACAACTTCCGGGGATCGAACAGCCGCTGCGCCTCTGACAACAACCCTACGGCAGCTGACTGTCGGGAATCGACGGCCCACGCAATGAGCTTGGACAGAACCTTCTCTGCCGCACCAGCATTAAGATCTTTTTCTGCCGCTTGAGCCAGATTCTGAATGACCAACACTGCTGCTAGCTCTGGATCCGTGAGGACGCTAAGCGCTTTTGCGCCATCGGCAAGCAACAAGCCCGCACAGGTTTCATCTGTAATGGGCAAGAAAACAGGGCTGGATAAGTCAAAATGTTCCGGGAGCATGCAACCTCATAGCCAAAACAGGCACATCAAAAGATTAATCCTGGTCATACTCTTCATTCGTTTCAGGGTCATCGTCCTCTGGTCCATCCGCCTCCCATGACGGCAGTTTGTCAATGATGCGCGCGATGCCATCACGGACCGGCAAGGTACTGCGGACATCGTTGAACCAACCTAAATCGACCAACCTAGAGCGGACCAGTTGAATGGGCACACCAAGACTGGCACTTAAGTCCGCAAGGATCCTGTGGGCTGTGATGATGTTGTATTGCTCATGGTCGACATAGATGACCCCATGCCCACGCCATTTGACGTCATAAAGCGCAAGCAGCGGCGTCAAATGCTCCGCAAGCGTTTCAACCTCCATCCACTGTCCAACCGTCGCCCCGCCTGAGTCACACATGGCTGGCCTCAGCATTGATGCCAAGCTTGATGTGATAGTCACACAAGATGCCCTCTCCTATGCTCTTTCGTTACCTCATCCGCCCGCTCTTGGTTAGTAGCCATGCAACGCCTCTATTCTGCTCTGTACGGTAAGAGCTGACGACGAACCACCAAGTCTGATTGAGCTAAGTGGCTCACCAACTACGTCACTAGATCAGCAAGCAATCGAATCAGCCTCTAGTTTTCAGCCAATCCTTTACCGCTTCAATTTGGTGGACATCATAGTAGCCAGGTTTACTGTTGGGCTCGAAAACGCCCTCCCCAATCGCCTCATCGAAGTGGTGGCGTACCAAGTCGTAATCTGGCACCTGCAACCTCTGGATAAGGTCGAGGCTAGGCTCTAATCCGAAATAGCCATCGGATACGAAACTCAAAAGAGTGATCAGACCATCAGCACCAACTAGGAGATCTAACGGCAAATCACCGACAATATTCCGGCCGTTCGCATAGATAGCATCTTGATCGTACTGACAGCCATGAGCCCTTGGTGACGCTGGACGGTGATGCACTATTCTTGGCGAATGCTTGATCCAAGCACCGTCATCGTTGCGCGTCTGCCATTCCACCCAACCATCTTTGACTTCGCTGATTGGCGTACCACACGTGTCGCAAATCCACTGCATAAAAACCTCCTTTCGGCATAAAATCGCTCACCCCACCCTAGGATAAGTTGGGATTCGACCATAATGGCATTACGACTTCACACCCGTCTAGCCAGAGCGGCCCCGCCACCTAAAACGCAATGCAACTCCTGGAGCGATCAAGTGAATCTTGCCGAAAATAACGATTGGGCCGGCTTGGGAAATTCACTTGAAACCGACTGCATGCTCAGTAAACGACTACCGGGGGTCATTAGGAAAAGCCCAAGCGAAACCATTAAATAACCTGCGCCCTCCTCTAGATCAGTTCAACAGTCCGAGAACGAGCTACCCACCTACCGAAAAGGACGACAAGACCCACCATGAGCGGGCCTGTAGGCACCCTAATCATGCAAATGCGACCCATAGCCCAAGGAGATCAGTGCTAAGGCATCAAGCAATTGAAGCGAGGCTTTAAGGAGTAGACTTGGCGATCAAATATCGGCCGACTAGAATGCGCAGTACAGTGCACCACTTAGGTGTACCAAAAAGCTGTCACACTTCGAGATTTTTGACTGACAAATCCTTGCAGAATCAAGGATTTAGAGATAGGTGGTAACCCCACCAGCCACACCCCGGCACACAATGTTCCCGCTGTGGCTGCTTCCTTCCGGATCTGACCAGGTTCACGGGTAATCGTTGCGG
>LNAP01004022.1_pt1 | contig 13813 bp, 13 predicted proteins | sample 602601 | NCBI WGS metagenome assembly LNAP01 (sample SAMN02440304, study PRJNA202911) | soil metagenome | biome: Subtropical and temperate rainforests or woodlands; isolation source: soil samples (1 kg each in a 20% v/v slurry with milli Q water) were... ...
CCCCGGAGATGCGGGCGGAATTGGCCGCCCTTGCTGCGCTTGGCAACGAGAGATTCGGTGCAGGGACGCACTGGGTTGAGCCCGAGCCCAATGAGTGGCCGGAGCAGCGGCGCACCATCCAGGCTGAATGTCTATGGCGCGCCAGGGCCTCGGCTCAAGAGCGACTTTTCATCGAGCACCTCGAGACGGTGGAGCGGCGCATGAAGGAGGCGCGGGTGTGACGGCGAGTCTCTCCGAACGCTTGCTGCCCCACCCGGCAGGCGCTCTCAGCTGCGCGCCGCCTTGATCGGGTGACGGGGGTGCTCTCCGTGATTCATCTCGCATTCCCATCTGCGGCCCCGGTGGCCGCTATGCGTGCCTATGTGCCGAACAGGCTCGGCGAGACGGCAAAGCTGTCGCACTATCGGATCTTGGACCAGGCAGGGCTATCCTCGATCCGGCGCAGTTTGGGCTCTGGCCCAGCGGACGTCGCCCCTGTCCTTCCCTCGATCACCGCTCTGGCGACGATCACTCGATCGATCGCATTGACGTAGTGGTGGACGCCCATACGCGAGAGGGCGAGGCTTTGACGTGTCGCGCGCGTGAGCCCGTCGGTGCCGCGCTTGATGCCGGTGAGCTCCGCAACCTCGGCAGGCGTGAGGAAGTCAGGCATCAACCAGCTCCGCGGGGACGCGGGCGCCGGGCCTGACCCTCGCGGATTACCCTCAGCAACGCCTCGCAGTTACTGCCCGGCGGCGGGCCGGGCAATACCGGTGGGATCTGGCGCCGGTTTGGCCCGAAGACCGGCTGAGGGCGGGCTGCCTTCGGCCCTGCACGCGCGTCTCGTTCACGCACTGCAGCAACGCTTGATTGTTGAGCTGGTGATGGCGGCCCGCGACTACAGCTCTGTACGGGCCGTCATGTAGGGGGGGCCGGGTTGTTGGCGATCTCAGGCAGAGCTTTGGAATACCCCGGTGAAATAGTTGCTCCACAGCAACGCGAATACGTGAATTTGTAGAAAACCTTCGCGTATGTCACGATCTCACCGCCGAACTTTGGCCTCACCATCTATGTCCAACCCACAACCAGCACAGAGTGGCGATGTAGGCACGGCGCAGACGGGAAAGCGCTACCGGCCTGGCCAAGTTTTCATGTGGGTGGGTATCTGGATGGCCCTGGGCATATTGCTATGTGCCGTTCTCCCAAAGGCCGGGGAATGGATTGAGCTTTTCAATGGTGCGACCTTTCCAACTGCCCTCGGTGGGTGGGCTGTGAAGGAAGCCCCGTTTTTCGATAGGCTGGGCTTTGCCTTGGTTCTGTCTGTGAGAACTCTCGTAAACCTTGGCGGGCTAGCGGTCATCGTGGGTGGTGTGTGGATTTTGCTGAATCGAAGGAAGGCAAAAATGCAGACTCTTGAGCAAGTCAAATCGGTGCAGCTCGCGGCGTTGCAACTCTTCGTCACAAACATCTTGCTCAACCACAAGGGCGAAAGGGTGGACGGCCCGATGGTTGAGACAGTCCGCAAAGAGATGGCGGCTTTCGCGGAGACCAAAGCGGCGAACGCCCTAACGCAGCAGATCGTGGAAATTGCGCGCCAGTAGCTGTTGGACTCCATGGCTGTCCCTCCGCCACCTGCGAGCATCGACGCCGACCGCTATGAGGAACTGGTTCGAACGATCGAGCAGTGCATCATCCAACGCTCCACAGATATCCAGATTCTTGACATGTGGAAAAGCATTCTGGACGCGAGTTGGAAAGGCTGGGAAAGCCAAATCGGCGGTGAACAGGAGTTGTTTGCACTCATCCAACGAATCCGGTGCGGCGTAGTTCGGTCTGGTCGCTAGCGTTCGAAAGAGATGAGCCTGTCTGTCGTGTTTTTGGGACGCTCGGCCGTTGATGTTTGGGCTGCTGCCAGTTTTGTGGACACCGGCCTAAGCTTTTTGAGCTTTCTCGAACTGTATCGGGCTGACGTAGCCGAGCGTCGAGTGACGTCGAGTCGGGTTGTAGAACCGCTCGATGTAGTCGAAGACATCAGCGCGGTGAAGGCGGTGCCACTCAGCGCGCCGAAATGCGGAATCATCGCGCAGGTGCCGCGCGGTGCCATCGACTCGATGTAGACCGCGAGCACGTCGCCCTTCTTGGCCCCACCTCCACCAGGATCGGGCCGTTCTGCGGGTTGACGAAAGGCATCGTGAGCAGGCAGGTCCTGCTCGGTCTTGATCGCCCCTTCGAAGGCATCGCGCGTCTCGACCACCACACGGTCGCCGGGGCGCAGGTGCAACACCGGGTCGGAGTAGGGACCGCTGGTGTAGTGGTACTTGCCCTGCTTCGCTTCGGTGAGCGCATGCGTGTCGGGCGTGCGGCCCCGTGCCACGCCGCGGGTGCGCATGATCGAGGTGTCGAGCCAGGTCATCGGTGTGCGTTCTTCAGGATGAATTCGGCGGCGCGCTCGGCCACCATGAGGGTCGGCGCGTTGGTGTTGCCCGAGACCATCGAGGGGAAGATCGAGGCATCGGCCGCGTAGAGGCCCTCGATGCCGTGCACGCGACAACGCGGGTCGACCACCGCCATCGCATGCGTGCCCATGGTGCAGCTGCTGGTCGGGTGGTAGAGCGTGGTGGCCTGCGCGCGCACGAACTCGGCCAGCGCCGCGTCGGACTGCGCGGCAGCACTGCCCTCGAACTCGCCGGCGATGAACTCGCGCAGCGGCGACTGCGCCGCGATGCGGCGCTGCAGCCGCAGGCCGTCGATCACCAGTTGCATGTCGGCGCCGTCCGGGTCGCTGAAGTAGCGCGGATCGATCGCCGGTGCTTCGAGCGGATCGGCCGAGCGCAGCCGCAGCACGCCGTGGCTCTTGGGCCGCTGCGCCACCGAGAACAGCGTGACACCGGGCTGCGTCGCCCGGTAGCGCGCGTGGTCGCGGTGCGAGGTGACGATGCAGTAGAGCTGCAGATCCGGGTCTTCAGCCTCGGGATCGATGCGTGCAAAGCCACCGCAGGCCGACCAGTTGGAGGTGAGTGGCCCGGTGCGCGCGGTCTCCCATTGCTGCAGGTCGACGGCGGCCTCTTCGGTGCTCGCCTGCGCGATGCCGAAACGCTGCGTCGTGGCGAAGGTCATCGGGCAGTTGATGTGGTCCTGCAGGTTGCGACCCACGCCGGGCAGGTCGAGACGTGGCCGGATGCCGATCGCCGAGAGCGCATCGGCCGGACCGATGCCTGACTGCAGCAGCAACTGCGGTGAGCCGATCGCGCCGGCGCTCAGCACCACCTCGGACGATGCCTCGGCCGTCTGCAGCACGCCGTTCTCCAGGAACTCCACACCGGTCGCACGCGTGCCGTCGAAGCGCACGCGCAGCAATCGCACGCCGGTGCGCAGCGTGAGGTTCGGCCGTGCGAGCGCGGGTGTCAGGAAGGCCTTGCCGGTGCCGAAGCGCTCGCCGTCTTGGATCGTCGCCTGGAACAGGCCGACGCCTTCCTGGGACGCGGCGTTGAAGTCTTCGTTGAGCGGCAGCCCTTCGGCCTGCGCGGCTTCGAGCCAGAGTCGCTCGACAGGATCGATGTGGCCGACATCGGAGATCGTCAGCTCGCCGTGCGTACCGTGCAGCGGCGAGTCGGTCCAGCGCAGGTTGTGCTCGGACTTCATGAAGGCCGGTAGCACGTCGCGCCAGCCCCAGCCCGGGCAGCCCGCCGCCTCCCAGCGCGCGTAGTCGGAGGGCACGCCGCGCATGTAGATCATCGCGTTGAGCGCGCCCGAACCGCCCACCATGCGGCCGCGCGGCCAATACATGCGGCGCATGTGGCAGCCAGTCTGGGGCACCGTGTGGAAGCCCCAGTCGACCTCGGTGTTCAGCATCAGCGACCAGTTTGCCGGAACGGCGGCGTTGCGCGGCGCGCTGCCACCGGCCTCCAGCAGCAGCACCTGGCGGGCTGGGTCGGCGGACAGGCGGTTCGCCAGAACGCAGCCGGCAGAACCCGCGCCGACGATGATGGTGTCGTACATGGCTGCGGTGAGCGGTGGACGCTCAGAGCGCCGGATGCCGCTGGTGCCAGTCGGTTGCTTGCTGAAAGGCCCAGCCGGCGCGTACCAGCAGCTCTTCCTCGAAGTGGCGCGACACGAACTGAAACGCGACCGGTGTGCCCGCCTCGGTGAAGCCGCCGGGCAGCGTGATCGTCGGACTGCCGGTCGTGTCGAGCGGACAGGTATAGCGCAGCATGGCGGACATCATCTCGGCGTCCTGCCCGAAGGTCAGCATGCGCTCCAGCGTCGGCGACGCCACGCCCTGCGCGGGCATCAGCAGCAGGTCGATGCCCTCGAACATCGCTCGCACCTTGCCGCTGAAGGCCAGGCGGTTAAGAACGATCTTCTGGTAGTCCATGCCGCTCTGCGCACGCCCCAGGTCCAGCAGACCGGAGAGCGCCGGGCCGTACATGTCCTTGCGCGCGGGATAGGTCGATTCGTGCACCACGGCGGCCTCGACGCCGCAGAGCGGAAACCAGTCGGCGATGACCTGCGTCGGATCGGGGAAGGTCACTTCGCGCAACTCGGCGCCGAGCGAGCGCACGGCGGCGAGTGCGCCTTCCATCACCTTCAGCGTGGCGGCGTCGACGCCTTCGCCGTTCCAGCGCGCATCGATACCCACGCGCAGGCCTCGCAGGCCGCGCTGCATGCCGGCGAGGTAGTTGGGCACGGGCGCAAGGCTGGCGGTCGGGTCCTTCGGGTCGGCGCCGGCGATGGCACCGAGCATCGCGCCCGCATCGGCTGCGCTGCGGGTCATCGGGCCGATGTGGTCGAGCGTGGCGGCCAGCTCGAAGGCACCGTAGCGACTCACCCGGCCCCAGGTCGGCTTCAGACCCGTGAGCCCGTTGGCCGACGACGGAAAGCGGATCGACCCGCCGGTGTCGGTGTCGAGCGAGCCGTAGCAAAGGCCAGCGGCGGTCGCCACGCCCGAGCCGCTCGACGACGCGCCCGACCAGTGCGCCGCGTTCCATGGATTGACCGGCGGCGTCACCGTGGGATGGTGGTCGGCGTAGGCGCTCTCGGTAAGCTGCAGCTTGCCGAGGATCACGGCGCCGGCTTCGCGCAGCTTGCGCACCGCCGTGCCGTCTTCCGTGGGCACGAAGTCCTTGTAGAGCGTCATGCCGGCGGCCGTGACCACGCCCCTCGTCCAGCACAGGTCCTTTACCGCGACCGGCACGCCGTGCAGCGGCCCGCGGATCTGACCCTTCGCGATCTCGGCCTCGGCCTGGCGCGCATCCGCCAGCGCCTGCTCGGCCATCACGATCACATAGCTCTGCAGCGCACCGTCGATCTGGCCGATGCGGTCGAGTTGGGCTTGCGTGACCTCGACCGGCGACAGCTCCTTGCGCTGGATGCGCTGGCCGATGTCGACCAGTTCGAGGTAATGCAGTTGGTTGCTCATCCATGGACTCCTGTGTATTGACTCATGATTTCAAAATCGCCGAGGTGCTCGCGCGGGATCTCGCCGCCGATCTGGCCGCGCTTGATCACCAGCACGCGCTGCGACACGGCCGCGATGAATTCGAGGTTCTGCTCGACCAGCACGATCGTGAGCTTCATGCGATCGCGCAGCGACGCCAGCGTGTCGGCGATCTCCTCGATGATCGAAGGCTGGATGCCCTCGGTCGGCTCGTCGAGCAGCAGCAGCGTGGGCTTGCCCGCAAGTGCGCGCGCCAGCGCGAGCAACTGCTGCTCGCCGCCCGAGAGCGAACCGCCCGGCCGCTCGAGCAGGGGCTTCAGGCGCGGGAAGTCCTCCAGCAGCGCATCGATGGTGTCCATGGTGCGCTCGCCGGTCTTCACCAGGCCCATGCGCAGGTTGTCCATCGCGCTGAGCGTCGGGAAGATCTCGCGGCCCTGCGGCACGTAGGCCATGCCAAGCCGGGCCCGCGCATGCGGTGCGTGGCGCGTGATGTCGGTGCCGTTGAAGTGCACCGTGCCGGCGGTGGCGCGCAGCGCGCCCACCAGCGTGCGCAGCAGCGTGGTCTTGCCCATGCCGTTGTGGCCGAGGATGCCGACCGACTCGCCCTGGGCGATGGTGAGCGACACATCGTGCAGCACCGGGATGGCCCCGTAGCCGGCGTGAAGGCCTTTGACTTCGAGCATGCGTGCCTCCGGCTTCAGTGCGGCTTCTTGCCGAGGTAGATCTGCTGGATCAACGGGTCGCTCATGATGCGGTCCGGCGTGTCCTCCTTGATGACGGCGCCCTGGTGCAGCACCGTCACCTTCTTGGCGATCATGCGAATGAAGTTCATGTCGTGCTCCACCACCACCAGCGCATGCTGGCGGTTGATCTCCAGGATGAGTTCGGCGGTGCGCGCCACCTCGGCGTCGCTCATGCCGGCGGCCGGTTCGTCCAGCAGGATCAGCGGCGGGTCGGCGGCGATCACCACGCCGATCTCCACCCATTGCCGCATGCCATGCGCCAGCAGCCCGGCCGTGACGTCGCGGTAGGCATGCATGCCCACGCGCTCCAGCGTCTCGCGCGTGATGCGGTTCGCCTGCTCGGTGCTGTTGAGACGGCGCGCCGACAGCCACACGTTCTCCCACACGCTCAGTCCGTTGAACAGGCTGGGCACCTGGGTCTTGATGCCGATGCCCAGTCGGCCCGGGTCGTGCGGCTGCATCTTCGAGATGTCCTGCCCGCGGAACAGGATCTGGCCCGAGGTCGGCTTGACCTGCCCGGTCAGCAGCTTGAAGAAGGTGCTCTTGCCGGCGCCGTTCGGGCCGATCACGCAGCGCAGTTCTGCCTCGGCCAGCGTGAAGTTCACGTCGCGCGTGGCATGCACGCCGCCGAAGCGCACGTTGAGGTTGCGGGTCTCGATCAGCGGCGTGCTCACGAAGCCTGCTCCTTGGTGGCGAGCGGCAACGCAGGCGCCACGTCGGGCTCGTCGACCTTGGCGACTGCTGGCGTTGCAGTTCTGGTCGGCCGACGTAGCCTGCGCCAGGCCAGGTCGATCAGGTCGCCGATCGTCGGCACGATGCCGCGCGGCACCAGCAGCACGAACACCACCAGGATGCCGCCCAGCACCAGGTTCGAGTTGAAGAGCTGCTGCGTGCCGATCTGCGAGGTGAGCCACTGGATCAGCACGCAGCCGACGATCGGTCCGATGAGCGTGCCCAGGCCGCCGACGATGACCCAGATGATGATCTGCGCCGACTGTGCGAGTCCGAAGATGGTCGGGCTGGTGAAGGCGCCCCAGTTGGCGAACAGGCAGCCCGCCAGGCCCGCGATCGCGCCCCCCAGCGTGAAGCACAGGAGCTTGTAGACGCGTGCGTCGTAGCCCAGCAGCAGCACCCGCTGCTCGTTCTCCTTGGCCGCCACGATCACGCGGCCGACCTTCGAGGCGATTAGCACGCGCAATCCCAGGTAGACCAGGAGCAGGCAGACGAAGGTGACGTAGAACAGGTCTTTCGGCGACAGCACCTCGTCCTGCTGGCCAGGCCAGTTGAGCGTCGGTATCGCCGGGATGCCGTTGAAGCCGCCGAGCGGCGCGCTGCCGATGCGCCACTCCGGCCCGGCGGTCGAATTGATCAGGTTGAACAGGATCAGCGTGACGGTGAGCGTGATCACGCCCATGTACACGTCCGACAGCCGACCGTAGAAGATCACGTAGCCCAGCAAGACCGCGAACAGCGCGGGCACCACGATCGCCAGCAGGAAGGGCACGGTGCTGTCCCCCGTGTTCATCACGCCGATGGCATAGGTGTACGCGCCCAGCCCGAAGAAGGCGGCCTGGCCGAAGCACAGGATGCCACCGAAGCCCCAGATGAAGGCCAGGCTCACGCCCAGGATCGACATGACGGCATAGATCGTGACCTCGATCAGCGTGTAGTCGTCCAGCACGCCAGGCAGGCCGAAGAGCAGCGCGATGCCCACGGCCAGGCTGACAGCCGCACTGACCCAGGACTTGGCAAAACGATTCACAGCGACCCCTTGAAGAAACGTCCGGTGATGCCCTGCGGCAGCAGCCGCAGCATCACGATCGCGGCCACGAGCAGCGCCACCTCGCCGAGCACCGGCGTGGTCACGAAGGTCGCGAGCTGGTTGATGGCACCGAACAGCGTCGATGCGCCGAGCAGGCCGGCCAGGATGGCCGGGCCGCCGCCGATCACGGTGATGAAGGCCTTGGCCACGAAGGCCGCGCCCATGGTCGGCACCACGCCGGTCAGCGGCGCGAGTAGCCCGCCGGCCAGACCGGAGAGCGCCGCCCCCACCGCGAAGGTCACCGAATACACACGGCTCGGGCTGATGCCCAGCGCATTCGCCATGTCGGGCTTCTGCATGGTGCCGCGCGCGATCAGCCCCCACTGCGTGCGCGTGAGCATGAAACGGATCGCCAGCGCCAGCACCACGGCCACCGCGATGATCACCAGCGTGTAGCCGCTGACCGAGTAGGCCCCGATGGAGAAGCTGCCGAGCGGCGCCGAGACGCCGGCCGTGGTGTTGCCCGCGAGCGAGGTGACGATGCCCACCAGCAGCAGCGACAGCCCCCAGGTCGCGAGCATGGTGTCGACCATGCGGCCGTACAGGCGCCGGATGATCAGCCGCTCCAGCACCACGCCTACCAGGCCGACCGCGATCGGCGCAACGACGAAGATCGCGATCCAGAGGTTGACGCCCAGCTTGAGCGCGCCGATGACGGCGTAGGCGCCGAGCATCATGAACTCGCCATGCGCCAGGTTGATGACCTTCATCATCCCGAAGATGACGGCGAGCCCGGCGGAGACGATGACCAGGCTCGCCACCGCGTAGAGCACCTGGACGAGAACGACGAGTGCGAGATCCATGTCGGCGCCTGCGCTCAGACCTTGATGACGTACTGCTGGTTGTCCTTCGGATTCTTCTTGAGGTTGCAGACGGCGCTGGTGTCGACCGGTGGCTGCTGCTGGAAGGTCTCGACGATGTTGAGCTGCTTGTTGCGCACTTCGGCGATGCTCACGTTGAGCACGCAGTGGTGGGTCTCGGGGTCCAGCGACACCTTGCCGCTCGGCCCCTCGATGCTGATGCCCGACTCGAGCGCCGTGATCATCTTCTCGCGCTCGATGGAGCCCGCCTTCTTCACGCCCTCGGCCCACAGCTTGAAGCCCTGGTAGGTGCCCATCGCCAGCTCGGTGATGTTCGGATAGTCCGCACCGAAGCGCTTGTAGAAGCGTTCCTTGAAGGCCTTGTTCTGCGGTGTGTCGAGGTTCTGGAAGTAGTTGTACGAGACCAGGAAGCCATCGGCCTCGGCCGCCGACAGCACGATCTGCTCGTTGCCGCCCGCGAAGGTCGTCGAGGCCAGCGGGATCTTCTTCGTCAGGCCCGCGGCCGCCCACTGGCGGTAGAACGAGATGTGGGCGCCACCGACCAGCGCCGAGATGATCATGTCGGGCTTGGCCTGCTCGATCTTCGAGATGGTCGGGCCGAAGTTGGTGACGTCGAGCGGGAAGAAGTCGATGGAGGCGATCGAGCCGCCGTTCTCCTGCACGAACTTCTTGACCCACTGCGAGGTGATCTGGCCGTAGTTGTAGTCGGCCGCCACGACGTAGACCTTCTTGCCCCACTTCTTCATCGCGTAGGGCACCAGCTTGGCGACCGTCTGGCCGGGCGTGACGCCGGTGCAGAAGGTGTTGCGGTCGCACACGCCGCCTTCGTACTGCGTGTTGTAGAAGTAGAGCGTCTTGTTGCGCGTAAGCACCGGCCGGATCACCTCGCGCGAGGCCGAGGTGATGCCGCCCATCACGACCGTCGACTTGTCCTTGAGCGCCGACTGCTGCGCGAACTGCGCATAGAGCTGCATGTTCGATTGCGGGTCGTAGTTGGCCAGTCGGATCTTCTTGCCCAGCAGGCCGCCCGCCGCGTTCTGCTCTTCGACCGCGAGCGTCATGCAGTCCGTCATCGGCTTGCCGTAGATGTCCAGCCCGCCCGACATGTCGATGATGCTGCCCACCACGATCTCGTCGGCCGCATGCGCGGCCATCGGGAACAGCGGAACGGTGCCGCCGGCCAGGACGGCGGCGGACGACTGGATGAAGGAACGACGATCCATGAAGCTAACTCCTCGTTGGGCGGACGTGCCGCCGATGTGTTGTGCTGAAGTGGGAGAGACTGGGGAAACGAACCGGGTGCGCAGGTCGGCGAGGCGGGTCAGATCGTCTTCCAGTCGCCGGCCTGCTCGAAGGCGTAGGCGGCGCGGTAGATCGTGGCTTCGTCGTAGCTGCGGCCGGTGAGCATCATTCCGACCGGCAGACCATCGATCAGCCCGCAGGGAATGCTCATGGAGGGATGGCCGGTGACATCGAACGGGCAGGTGTTGGGCAACATCTCGAAGGCGCGCGTGACCACTTCCTCGATCGAGGCGCCGGGCGCGGGGATCGGCGAAGCGGTGATCGGCAGCGTCGGCATGAGCAGCAAGTCGTAGTCGGTGAACATGCTGTCGTAGGCGGCCGTGAGCTGCCGAGCGAGGTTCTGCGCCTTCGCGTAGTAGTGGCCGCGGTAGTGCTTGATGAAATACTCGCCCAGCACCATCGTGAGCTTCAGCGTTTCGGAGAGTTCGTCGGCACGCTGTTTCCAGCCCGCATGGAAGTCGACCAGGCTGGTGACGTACAGGCCCTTCCAGTTGAACCCGTGCCCGTTGTCCTTCATCATCTGCTGGGTCGCGCCCTCGGCGGCGATCGGCAGCCAGATCGCGGGGCCGACGCGGTGCATCGGCACGGAGATTTCGCTGACGACGGCCCCCAGCTTCGTGAACACCTCGGCCGCCTTGCGTACCTTGGCGTCGACCGCCGGATCCGACTGCGGCCAGCCGAAGCCTTCCTTGACGATGCCGATGCGCAGCCCGCGCACGCCTTCCTTCATGAGTTCGCTGTAGGGCTTGGCGGTCTGGCCCGCGTGCTGGCGCGGGTCGAGGCCGTCGGGGCCCGCCAGTACCTCGAGCATCAACGCGTTGTCGGTGACGGTGTTGGTCATCGGGCCGGTGTGATCGATGGTGAGTTCGATCGGCATCACGCCGGTGTAGGGCACCAGGCCGTGCGTGGCCTTCATGCCGTAGATGCCGCAGAAGGACGCCGGCATGCGGATCGAACCGCCCTGATCGCCGCCGATCGCCAGGTCGACCTCGCCCGCCGCCACCAGTGCCGCGCTGCCTGAGGACGAACCGCCGGCCGAGTAGCCCATGCGGTGCGGGTTGTGCACCGGACCGGAGGCGCTGGTGTGCGAGCCGCCCGAAAAGCAGAAGTACTCGCAGACCGACTTGCCGACCACCGTCGCGCCGGCATCGAGCAGGCGCGTGACGACCGTGGCATCCACATTGGGCACATAGCCTTCGAGCGTCGAGGCGCCGTTCATCATCGGCACGCCCGCCAGGCAGACGTTGTCCTTGAGCACCACGGTCTTGCCGGCCAGCTTGCCTTCGGGCTTGCCCTTGATCGTGGTCTTGGCGTACCAGGCGCCGTACTTGTTCTCTTCGCCGGCGGGCCGGTAGCCGGGCGTGCGCGCGTAGGTCACCGCGGGCTGGTAGTCCGGCATGGCATCGATCAGGTCGTAGGCGTCGAAGTTCGCCTGCAGCAAGGCGTTGTAGGTGCTTGCCTGGGAATCGGACAGGTGGATGCCGAGGTCGAGCGCGACCTCCTGCAGCTGGTCGAGGGTGGGACGCTTGATGGCCATGACGGACTCCTTTGTCTGTGTTGAGGGGCGCCTGCAAGACCTCCGGTCTGGCAGTGCGTCATGGCTTGATTCTGTGAGTCAATATTTTCCAAGTCAAGCATTTTGTTTTCCAAGGAAAACAAAATGAGTTGGACGATCGGATCAGAACTGCGTGATCACCCGGAACGCATTGCCTTCGGCGCGCGCGAGATAGATAGGCGTGCGCGTGATGCCGTCGCCCTCGTAGGCCGCGTTGCGAACGCTGCGGTAGCGCAGCGGGGCGCTGCCCAGGCGCTCGTGATAGGCCTGCTGGCCCTGTTCCCGATCGAGCAGGGCTGCGAGGAAATGCATGCCTTCGTAGGTCGACTGGCCAAAGGTGTTGAGCGTGGGTGCGCGCTCGCCGAAATGGGTGCGGTAGCGCTCCTTGAACGCCAGGTTGGCCTCGGTATCGAGGGTGGCGAAGTAGCCGCAGGCCACGTACAGCTCTTCGGCGTTGTCACCGCCGATGCCCAGCAGCTCGTTCTCTCCGATCGCGCAGGACAGTCGCAGCATCGAGCGCGACAGGCCCGTCGCACCGAATGCGCGGTTGAAGTCGATCGCGTCCTGACCGACCAGCGACATCAGCACCGCGTCGGCCCGGCCCATGCGCAGCGCATCGAGCGCCTGGGAGTAGTCGGTGGTGCCGAAGGGCACGTACATCTCGCCGACGAGCTCGGCCCCGGCTTCGGCGATGTAGCTGCGCGCCATGCGGTGCGAGACATGCGGCCAGACGTAGTCGTTGCCGATGGCGAACCAGCGCCGTGGGCGCTTGCGCTGGCCGAGCCAGTGGATCGCGGGTTGCAGTTGGCGCGCAGTCGTCTCGCCGATGGCGAAGACGCCGGGCGTCGATTCCCCGCCTTCGTAGAGCGGCGTGTAGATGAAGGGAATCTGGCCACCGACAGCGCGCAGGATGCGCTGGCGCACGCCGCTGGTGTGCATGCCGATGATGGCGTCGATGTCGCCGGCCTGCACCAATTCGGTCAACGTCACCTCGATGTCGGGCGAATCATCGGCCGCATTGATGGTCAACAGGCGGCACGAACGCCCGCCGACACCCGCTTCGCGGTTGAGTTCGGCCACTGCCAGCTTGGCCGAGGCCATCGCCGATGGCCCCCAAATGCCGGCCGTTCCGCCCAGCGGCACGCACAGGGCGATCTGCAGTTCCTGCCGCGCCAGTGGCGGCCGCTCGGCCTGGCCGAAACACAACGGACGGCGCAACGCGCCTCCCGGCAAGGCAGCAGGCGCGCGCGGCATGACCGATCCAGGGGACGAAAACATCGGAAGTTCCCGGGCAATGCACCAAGACGGAGACTGGGAAAGGAGCATCGCAAAAATCGCGCCAATCCTTTCCAAGGAAAAGGTTCGTCGCTAAACTGGCGGTACAGAACAATGCGACGCAGATCGTTGCCCCCACCATGCCTCCGCAAGACCCTCCGCAAGACATATCGCAGTACCTCGCCTACCTGCTGGCTTCCGCCAACCGACGCATGCGCATCGGGTTGGCTCAGTCCATCGCGGCGGAAGAGGTGACCGAGGAACACTGGCGCATCCTGCAGGTGCTCGCGGACGAGCAAGGCCGCTCCATGGGCGACCTGGCGGAAATCGTGCTGCTGAACCATCCGGCGCTCACGAAGAACATCGACAAGCTGGTGAGCCGCGGCTTGGTGCTGCGCGCCGCCGATGCAGCCGACAGCCGGCGGGTGCTGGTCTACATCAGCGATCTGGGGCTGGAGACCGTATCGCGGCTCAAGAAGAGCGTCGACGCGCACCACAGCGTGATTGAGGAAGCGCTCGGACCGCGCAAGACCAGCCAGCTCAAGAAGCTGCTCGAGAACTTCATCGACGAGTGCGAGGCGGGGTGAGCAGCCAAGCGGGGGGCGAGGCGATCCACTGGGCTTTTCCCCGCGCCAGCGGCACTCCCCTGTCCGGATGGAGCACACGGACGTCTCGCCTGCCAAGCGGTCCGCATCGTCGTGCCTTTCGGGGCTCGAACCAGGGCCCTACGGATTGATGGGCCGACAGGTTGGGTCTGAACAACACTCGGGGTGGCTGGCACGACGCTGCCCCTAGAATCGCGGCCAAGCCAACGCCCTTCGGAGGGCCGTTCCAACAAGGGGTCAGTTGACACAGGTTTTGAGCCATGAAGGGTAATTC
>LNAP01004024.1_pt1 | contig 13811 bp, 14 predicted proteins | sample 602601 | NCBI WGS metagenome assembly LNAP01 (sample SAMN02440304, study PRJNA202911) | soil metagenome | biome: Subtropical and temperate rainforests or woodlands; isolation source: soil samples (1 kg each in a 20% v/v slurry with milli Q water) were... ...
ATTTTATGTCGGTGTTTTTTGGGCCCCATGGGGGGCTGTTACAAGTCGCCCGTCAGGCCCGGGCGCGACATCAGCACTTGTCGCAAATGTAATTCCATTTCCAAATCCAGGTATGGATGCGAGGGCTAGCGTAGATAGTACATCTGTACGGCAAGCCAGCCGGCGGGTTTACGATAGTTATAGAGGTGGATAATGTTCGCTCTCCGGCAAATGCACGATTGCAAAACCTGGATACAAATGTTTCTATGATGGTAATGGTTTATGGATTTTTTCGATAATTTAGTGCGCGTTCAACTCTCGGGGATTTTCCATGTTTAAAGAATTTTTGCGGGGCCGCGCTACTAAGGCACGCTTCGCGTTTGCCAAAGCCGCAAGCGTGGCTGCAGGCGCGGTACTGGCCATGGCGATTCCAGTGACTGGTTTTGCGCAAAAGGCCCCAGCTGCGCAAAATACTCCAATCAAGGTGGTGGCCAGTTTCTCGATTCTGGGGGACATGGCGCGCGAGATCGGCGGCGAGTATATTCAGCTGACCACTATCGTAGGGGCGGGCGCTGATGCACATTCGTTCGAGCCCACGCCCAAAGATGCCAAAGCATTGGCTCAGGCGAAGGTTCTGGTGGTTAACGGTCTTGGTTTCGAGGAATGGTTGCCGCGATTGGTAAAGTCGTCAGGGTTCGCAGGGACGGAGATTGTTGCTTCCAAAGGGGTACGGACACGGCATTTAAGCAATAACGGCTCTGCTCATGACGGTCATGGTCATGCTGGCGATATCGATCCGCATGCCTGGCAAAGCCTTGAAAACGGCATGGTTTACGCCAGGAATATCGCCGATGGCTTATCCCGGGCCGACCCGGCTCATGCCAAGGATTATCAAGGCCGAGCCCAGTTATATATTGCGTCCATGAAAAAACTGGATACGGAAATAAAACAGGCACTGAAGGCAATTCCCGAGGCGCGCCGTAAAGTCGTGACATCGCACGATTCATTCGGCTATTTTCAGCAAGCCTATGGCGTTCAGTTTATTTCGGTGGCCGGGTTTTCCAGCGATGCCGAACCATCGGCCAAAGAAGTGGCCGCCATTATTGACCAGATCAAGCGGGAAAAGGTGCCGGCTGTTTTTGTTGAAAGCATAACCAACCAGAAGTTGATTCGGCAAATCGGTACAGAAACCCGGGTAAAGGTGGGTGGAACGTTATATTCGGACGCGTTGGCCAAGTCCGATGAGCCAGCGGGAACGTATCTGGGCATGTTCACCTGGAATGCCGGCCGGCTGATTTACGCGCTGCAGCCTGATGTAAAGGAAAAGGCGGAAACTAAAGCCAATTAGCGCTTGCGATTGGCGCGCGGATGAGCCTGGTCATAGGCTTTGGCCAAATGCTGAAAATCCAGCCGCGTATATATTTGCGTGGTGGAAATATTGGCGTGTCCCAGCATTTCCTGTACTGCGCGAAGGTCTTGCGCCGATTGCAACATGTGGCTTGCAAAGCTGTGGCGCAAACTATGCGGGTGCACATGAACGGGCAGGCCTACAAGGGAAGCCAGTTTATTAAGCTGCAATTGCACGACGCGCGGCGAGATTCGATTGCCTCGCGCTCCAAGGAAGAGGGCAGCCGAGGCGTCTATGGCCGCTTTGCCCGGAGTGTTTGATTTTAACTGGTCGCGCACATCAAGCCAGCGCTCAATGGCACGTACGGCTTTGGTCCCAAGAGGCACACTGCGTGTTTTATTACCTTTTCCTCGCACTGTAGCTTCCAGTTCTTTAAGCTGAAGCCAACTGCTGGACTCGTAACCGTCTGTGCGGGTATAGCGCCAGTCCAGGCTGACCAGTTCGGCCAGGCGCAAACCGCTGGAATACAGCACTTCAAACATGGCTTGGTCGCGGCAGTCGATGGGGGTTTTCGGTTCCGGCAGGCCAGGGCGGTCTAGCAGCACTTGGGCCTGTTCCACCGACAATGCCTTGGGTAAACTACGCGGCGCTTTGGGTGCCCGCACGCCCGCAACCGGATTGTGATCCATTCCCGCGCTGGGCGCCCACCACTGAAAGAAGCCACGCCATGCGGCCAGTGCGCGCGCCAGGCTGCGCGGCTTTAGGCCCTGCCCGTGCAAGCGTGCGATCGCATGCCGAATATGACTTTCGGTCAGTTTTTCCAGCGCTGTGCCGGGCTCGAGTTGATTCAGATGATGCAAATCTTGCCGATATCCGTCGAGCGTATGCACCGCATAACGCCGATTGGCTTTCAGGTGTTCAAGCCACTGCTCCATCGGCGCTGGCAAAGCGTGCATGTGTATCCTTGATTTAAGCTCTGCTGGGCTCGCTGTGATCGGGGTTGCCGTTCAGCCGAGTCAGGCTGGCGCTGGCTAACTGGTTGATGATTTCCAGAAAGTCGGTGGCCATGTCGCAGGTGAAGCGTTCGGCATCGTCGGAGCCCAGGACCAGCAGACCGAAGGGTTCATCGTAATGGGGCGCCTTCAGTGCGACGATAGCCAGGGAAGCGGGCGGCATGCCCAGCCATGTGGCGACCTCCTGGTTTTGATGCGGGCCGCAGTATGGTTTGGTCAGCGCCTGAGCATAGGTCTTGATGTTGTCGTTAACGTCTTGCGTGAATTCGCTGTCGACAAGCTGGGGCAAGTCCCACAGGCGTAAGGCGATGGTGGGCAGGTCGAACAGATCGCTCAAACTGCGCACGATATGCCCGGGAATTTGCTCCGGATCGGGTTCGGCCAGCATACGGCAGCACCAGGCAGTTAACGTTTTACTGATTTTTTCGTTGCCTGCCGCGTTGTGCACCAGCCCTGACAATTTCCATTCGAGGTCCTTGGTTTTGGCGCGCAATGTCATGATTTGACGCTCGCCCAACGAGATGGCGCGCGTTTCGTGAGGGTGGGGGACGCGAAGATTCGCGAATACGTCGGCGTGTTCTTGAAAGAACTCGGGGTGGTCTTTTAAAAAACCGGCAACGTCTTCGGCAGAGAGGCTAGCGTCGCTCATGGGGTTATGCATCCTTGAAGTTAAGCGTGTCAGTAAGGGTGTCGATGTCGATCTGGCCGTTAAAAACGGTGACGGCCGGCCCGCTCATGTGCAGCCCGGCATCGTCGTATGAAATGGTTAACGGCCCCCCGCGAGTATGGACCAGCACGGGGCTTTCGAGCAAGCCGCGGCGAATACCCGCGACGGCGGCAGCACAGGCTCCGGTGCCGCAGGCCAGGGTTTCGCCCGCGCCGCGTTCATAGACACGCAATTTAATGGTTTGGCGGTCGAGCGGCTGCATAAATCCGACGTTAACCCGGTTGGCAAAGCGTTGATGGGACTCAATAAGGGGTCCCACCTCGCCGACCGGCGCCTGATCGACGTTATCCACGGCGATCACTGCGTGCGGGTTGGAAATGGCCACCAAAGAAAACTCGACTGTCGTACCAAGGCTGGGTAATGGCAACGACCAGAGCGTGTCGGCCGAACAAGTATGCGAGTGCAGTCCTTGCGTATCAAAAGCGACCGCTGCCGGGTCGAAACGGGTTGGTCCCATTTCGACAGAGACGTCGCCTGACTCGGTTTGATTCAACGTGATAAGGCCGGTGCAGATTTCCGCGCGCAAAGGGTTGCGCCGCGACAGTCCTTGTTCGTGTACGAACTGTACGAAGCAGCGTGCGCCGTTCCCGCAGTGCTCGACCTCAGTGCCGTCGGCGTTAAAAATGCGATAACGGAAATCGGCTTCGGGATGGAGCGGGTTTTCGACTAATAAAATCTGGTCGGCGCCTATGCCAAAGTGACGGTCGGCCAAAGCGCGGGCGCGTTCGGGCGTCATTTCGATGGGTTGGCGCACGCCATTGAGCACGACAAAGTCGTTGCCCGCGCCATGCATTTTTGAAAAATTCCAGATCATGATTAATTATCGCTTAATACGGCTTCGGTTCGCCATGGGGACGGGTTTTGAATCGGCGGTGCACCCAATAATACTGCGGCGGATCGAGTCGGATCGAGGTTTCGATCAAGCGGTTAAGACGGGCTGTGGCTTCTTCAGGACTTTGATCCCCGGGGAAGTCGGCAAGGGGAGGCAGGACGTCGACTTGATAACGGCCCGTTTTAGGGTTTAGAACACTGACAATAGGCACTACCGCTGCGTCCCAGCTTTTTGCAATTTGCGCCGTGGCCAAGAGTGTGGCGGCGGGGATGCCGAAAAACGGGATGAATGCGGCTCCTTTTTGTCCAAAATCCATGTCGGGTAAATAATAGATGGGCACGCCGGCGCGCAGTTGCCGGATTAATCCGCGGACTCCGTCATGCCGGCTGACCAGATGCACCGTATTGAATCGTCCGCGGCCTTTGCGAATCAGCTGGTCGACATCGGGATCGCTTTGGCGGGTGTACATGGTGGCGGACTCTTGCAAAAACATGGTCAGGCGAGTAGCCGCCGCATCCAGTCCGATAAAGTGCGGCGCCAGCAAAATAATGCGGCGCTCGGCCTTGAGCAATGCGTCCAGATGCTCGAGGCCGCTGATGGATACCGAGTTAAGTATGCTTGATGGATGACCGAACCATAGCAAGCCGCGATCAATGACCGATTGCGCCAACAGGCGAAAGTGTTCGCGCAGCCAGACTTCGCGATCCTGCGCCGAGCGCTCTGGAAAGCACAACGCCAGATTGACGCGGACGATATGAGCGCGTGATCGCAGCAGTGCTGGAGCCATCCAGCCTAAAACCCGTCCCCAACGTAAACGGGCCGGCGTGGAGCATCGTCCGAAATAGGAAAAAATTGTGTTTAAGAGGCGTAATTTACTCATTGGCCCTCTGCAAGCTCGTTCTCAGGCGGGGGAGGGGCGCCCGCCGGAGTCTTGTAGCGTTTGTAGCTCCATAAATATTGCGCGGGGAAGCGGCGAATCAATGACTCCATCGACTGGTTGATGAGTGTGGCTTGCGCAAGGGCGCCGTTGGGAAGAGGTTCGGGCAGCCTTAAGTAATGGATGCGCCAGCCTTTGCCTTGAGGTAGCCGTTCACTGGCGGTCAGTATTACGGCCACTCCCGTTTGGGTAGCCAGCTTTCCGGCCAGGGTCATTGTATAAGCCGGTTTGCCGAAAAAGGGCGCCCACACGCCATCGCCCTGTCCAGGGGCCTGGTCGGGCAGCATGCCAACGGCCTCACCGCGTTTCAGGGCGCGTACGAATTCGCGCACTCCTTGCAGCGTGGCCGGCACGGCGCGTAGCCCCGAAGTGTTGCGAGCGCTTTCCATTACAGGAGCCAGGATGGCTTTGCGTGGAGGACGGTACATGACTGTTATGGGACCATGCCGGGTAAGGTAACGGCCAGCAATTTCGAAGCAGCCCAAGTGCGGTGTCAGGTACAAGATGCCGCGTCCCTCTGCAAGCGCGGCTTCGACCACGCTATTATCGTCGGTGACGACTTTCTGAAGGCATTCTTGTGTGCGCAGCCATACTTTGGGCAGTTCCATGACCATGGCGCCGGCTTCGCTGGCGGCCTGGCGTGCAAAAGCCGTATCCGGATAGCCGGCTTGCCTGGCATTGCTTTGGATGCGCTGGCGATACTTGCCGGGAAATGCATAGGCGGCACGGCCCGCAACCCGGCCAATACCGTGCAAAACCGGTAAAGGAATATAAGCAAGCAGACGAAATAAAACCAGAAGCATGTTCGGGTTATAACCCTTTTGTTATTCCATTTCTATATCAAACGTGTACTTTGTCGACTACGCTTGCCGTATAACTGTACGTCTGCGCCTTATCTTCGCTTATCGTACAACGGTACTGTCTGCGTTTCGTCTTCGCTTGCCGTAGGCACACCAGTAATGTCTATGCTTCGTCTTCGCGCTGAGGCTTGATCTGAAAATGGAAGTAATAGTGGAAAAATACGCAATTTTCTATTTTCGCTTAAAATGCCATTCATCGCTGAGTTAACTGACAACTTGTGGAGCGATGACAGCCGGTTATTCACGTGTCCGGCCGTCTAAATCCGCTAAAGCGTCGCGCCCCGTTTTACTCGCAATACGATCTCCGAGGTGCAACGCGTTTCGTTCAACCTCTATGCTGGGCAACCAGCTTCTTCAGGACGTATCGCCGTGGTAAACAACGATTTTCTTTTTACTTCCGAATCAGTTTCCGAAGGTCACCCCGACAAAGTCGCCGACCAGATTTCCGACTCGATTCTCGACGCAATTTTTACGCAAGACCCGCACGCCCGTGTCGCAGCTGAAACGCTGTGCAATACAGGCCTGGTTGTGTTGGCCGGTGAAATCACGACTACGGCCAATGTCGATTACATTCAGGTGGCCCGCGACACCATCAAGCGTATCGGCTATGACAATACCGACTACGGCATCGACTACAAAGGTTGTGCAGTTTTAGTCGCTTACGACAAACAGTCGCCCGATATTGCACAAGGCGTTGACCGCAGCCCCGAAGAGAACATGAATCAGGGCGCCGGGGACCAGGGGTTGATGTTTGGCTATGCCTGCGACGAAACCCCCGACCTTATGCCTGCTCCAATCTGGTATGCCCATCGCCTGGTGCAGCGGCAAAGCGAATTGCGTAAAGACGGCCGCCTGCCATGGTTGCGTCCAGACGCAAAGTCGCAAGTAACCTTCCGTTATGTGGATGGCAAGCCGGTCGAGGTCGATACCGTTGTCTTGTCGACTCAGCACTCACCAGAAATTTCGCAAGCCGATATCCGCGAAGCCGTGGTCGAGCATATTATCAAGCCCAGCTTTCCCGATGGCCTGCTAACGGCCAAGACCAAGTTTCTGATCAACCCTACGGGCGTGTTCGTGATTGGCGGCCCGCAAGGCGATTGCGGTTTGACAGGCCGTAAAATCATTGTCGATACTTACGGTGGCGCTTGTCCGCATGGCGGCGGTGCTTTCTCGGGTAAAGATCCTTCCAAGGTCGACCGTTCGGCGGCTTATGCGGCTCGTTATGTGGCTAAGAACGTAGTGGCATCCGGCCTGGCGCGTCAGTGTCAAGTTCAGATCAGCTATGCCATTGGCGTTGCCGAGCCGATCAATATCACGGTTTACACTGAAGGCACGGGCGTAATTCCCGATGATCAAATTGCTTTGTTGGTGCACGAGCACTTCGACTTGCGTCCCAAGGGCATTATTAATATGCTGGACCTGCTACGTCCTATTTATACCAAGACTGCGGCGTATGGCCACTTTGGCCGCTCCGAGCCCGAGTTCAGCTGGGAAGCCACCGACAAGATCGATATCTTGAAAAAAGCCATTTAAGTTTTACTCACGTAGTTGGCGCAGGCCTTGCCCGCGTCAACTACGGCAGGCTTCAGGCACATCTTCATGCCGCCAACGTTTTTGGAGTAGATGCCTTTATGTCCGATACCCGCTCTCGTTCCGATCCGAACAATAGCCTGACGCCCAGCGACTCGCCTTGTGTGGCGGTTTGTTCGACGTTGTACGACGATATTTGCCGGGGCTGCGGCCGTACCGCCATGGAGGTGGCCAATTGGGTTTTTTTGAGTGACGACGAAAAGCGTGACGTCTGGGTGCGTATCAAAGCTCAGGGATATCCGCGCCGCCAAGGTTAAAACCGCTTAATTCCATTTCCCAGCCAACCATGAACTGTGTCGGCTTCGCTTGCCGTACAAATGGCCTGTCTGCGCTTCGCCTTCGTGCTTGCCATTGATTTGAAAATGGAATAAGTACGCTACAATTACTGCTTTCCTGAGGGGCGCTGCGACGGGTATACCCGCTAGGCTCAGGACTGTCTTTTGTTTCAACGGCGCTCATCATCTCCTGCATTGCAGGCGAAGGTGGGCACCAACGTTGTCGCTTTCGTCCGTGCAGGTTTATTGGGATATCACAATGAACACTGTTGCCGACACCACTTTCTCCGATTACACAATTGCCGACATCGGCCTGGCAGGCTGGGGCCGTCGTGAAATCGCGATTGCTGAAACCGAAATGCCGGGCCTGATGGCCACGCGCGACGAGTATGCCGCATCGCAGCCTTTAAAAGGCGCGCGCATTGCGGGCAGCCTGCATATGACGATTCAAACCGCGGTTCTTATTGAAACGCTGGTTGCCTTGGGCGCCGAAGTGCGTTGGGCTTCATGCAATATTTTTTCGACTCAGGATCACGCTGCTGCGGCCATTGCTGCCGGTGGCACGGCTGTGTTTGCGGTCAAGGGCGAAACACTCGAAGATTACTGGCAATACACCCATAAAATCTTCGAGTGGCCCAATGACCAGCATGCCAACATGATCCTCGACGACGGCGGCGATGCCACTACGTTGCTGCATTTGGGTACCAAGGCCGAAACCAATCTATCGGTGCTCGATAAGCCGGGCAGCGAAGAAGAGCGTGTGCTTTTCGCATCGATAAAGGCGCAGCTGGCGCGCGATCCCAAATGGTATTCGACTCGTCTTGCACAAGTTAAAGGCGTAACCGAAGAAACCACGACCGGTGTGCACCGCCTGTACCAAATGTCCAAAAAGGGCGAGCTGTCATTCCCCGCCATCAACGTTAACGACTCAGTCACCAAATCCAAATTCGACAACCTGTACGGATGCCGTGAGTCGCTGGTTGATGGCATCAAGCGTGCAACCGATGTCATGATTGCTGGAAAAATTGCGGTTGTATGCGGTTTTGGCGACGTGGGCAAAGGCTGCGCGCAAGCACTGTCGGCATTGCGTGCCCAGGTTTGGGTTACTGAAGTTGATCCAATTTGTGCGCTGCAGGCCTCGATGGAAGGCTACAAGGTTGTCACTCTTGACGAGGCTGCCGATAAGGCCGACATTTTCGTGACCGCGACGGGCAACTACCATGTCATTACACGCGACCATATGCAGCGCATGAAAGACCAGGCCATCGTTTGCAACATCGGTCACTTCGATAACGAAATCGACGTTGCCGCAGTAGAGGATTTGCAATGGGAAGAAGTCAAGCCGCAAGTCGATCACATTATCTTCCCCGACGGCAAACGCATTATCTTGTTGGCCAAGGGCCGGCTGGTTAATCTGGGTTGCGCCACGGGCCATCCGTCGTTCGTGATGTCGGCGTCATTTACCAACCAGACAATCGCTCAAATCGAGCTTTACACACGTGGTGACGCCTATAAAAAGGGCGAGGTTTATGTATTGCCCAAGCATCTCGACGAAAAAGTCGCGCGCTTGCATTTGAAAAAACTGGGTGTGCAGTTGACTCAGTTGCGTCCAGACCAGGCAGACTATATCAACGTGCCGGTGGCAGGGCCGTACAAACCTGAACACTACCGTTACTAAGCGGCATTGCCTGGACTGTGTATAGGGCTTGGGGTAGGCGCCGCAATCGTTTGCGAAGCCCCCCGGGCGTATTGCGGTACCTGTGTAACAACAAGGGGTTGATATGACACTTTTATTTATCTGGCTGTTGAATGCTGTGGCCCTGCTTATCGTGGCGTATATTTTGCCGGGCATAACAGTGGCGTCATTTGGTTCGGCATTAATTGCGGCGCTGGTGCTGGGCTTGCTTAATACCCTGGTTAAACCGTTGCTGGTTTTGCTGACCTTGCCTATTACCATCGTGACTCTAGGCTTGTTTTTGCTGGTCCTGAATGCTTTGGTGTTCTGGTTCGCCGGTTCAATTCTTAAAGGTTTTCAGGTCAACGGTTTTTGGTGGGCCATGTTGGGTGCCTTTGTTTACAGTGTAATTTCAGGGCTGTTGTCCAGGCTGGCTGTGTAAATGCTTCAGAAGAAAGAAATAAGTCTAGAGTTTTTCCCGCCCCGGGATATCGCCGCACAAGAAAAACTGGTGCGTACGGCCAAGCAATTGCTGGCCCTGCATCCCAGTTATGTCAGTGTTACGTTCGGGGCGGGGGGCTCGACCCGGACAGGAACCGCCGACACGGTGCGCATGATGCAGAACCTGGGGTTCGATGCGGCGCCCCATTTGTCTTGCATTGGCGCAACGCGTGCAACATTGGCTGAAATTCTGGATACTTACCGGGCGCAGGGTGTTAAGCGCATTGTGGCGCTGCGCGGCGACATGCCCTCGGGTATGGGGGGTGACGCGGGCGAACTTCGCTACGCCAGTGATCTGGTGCGGTTTATTCGCGAGCATAGCGGCGACTGGTTTCAGGTCGAGGTAGCGGCTTACCCGGAAATGCATCCGCAGGCGCATAGCGCCGCCGACGATCTTGATCATTTCGTCACCAAGGTTCAGGCGGGCGCCAACAGCGCTATAACCCAGTATTTTTTTAATGCGGACGCTTACTTCGATTTTGTGGACCGGGTACAGGCCAAAGGGATTACAGTGCCCATCGTGCCCGGTATCATGCCTATTACCAATCATTCCCAGCTTGTGCGGTTTTCAGAGATGTGCGGTGCGGAAATCCCACGCTGGATTCGATTGCGCCTGGCCGAGTATGGCGATGATCGCGCCTCGATCAAGGCATTTGGGGCCGATGTCATGGCGCGGCTTTGCCAGCGCTTGCTAGATCAGGGTGCACCCAGCCTGCATTTTTATACGCTGAATAATGCAGAGGCAACTACGTCGATTGCCAAAGCATTAACGTTGTAATTCCATTCGCCCGACTTGTTCAGCGCTTCCTTAAATCAACCGTGGGCTGTGTCGGCTTGCCCTACAACTGTACTGTCTGCGTTTTGCCTTCGTGCTTACGATTGATTTGAAAATGGAATAAGGGCCGCGTCCTTTTGGAGGCGTATTGCTGTTTATAAGGTGGGGGCTGGCACGGCCCAGCCTTTGTCTGTCAGGATGGCATCAAGCTTTACGTCGTGTTCGGCGGGCGTATAAGCATCGTTCGACAAGTCGCCGCAAGCCCAGGCAATTCCAATGCTGGTATAAGCATGGTTCTGAGCGTTGAGCGCAGCCAGGGTTCGGTCATAATAGCCTTTTCCATAGCCGACGCGGTCGCCCTGGCGGGTGTAGCCAAGAGTGGGCACAAGTATTATATCGGGTGCCGGGGCTGCCGGGCCTTGTGGTTCGGCGATGCCATAGGGGCCTATTTGCATGCGGGTCTCAGGGGTCCAGATCCGGAATTGCAGGGGAGCATTGGGCGCGCCCACCACTGGCAGGCTTACGGAAATGCCATCCTCTTCCACCCATTGGCTCAGTAAGGGTTTAAGGTCGGGTTCTTGGTCCATTGACCAAAATGCCGCAATGTTCCTGGGTTCCGGCTTACCGGCTTTTTGCAGATTCGTGCGTGTTGTGGCTAGCCACGTAAACAGACGGCCCCGGATAAGCAGTGCTCCGCGGCGGCAATCCACGGGGTTCTGAGCCGCTCTTCGTTCTTTTAGTCGCGTCCGAAGGGGGACTGCGTTATTCTCTACATTGTTATTCATGGCGATATTTAGTGGGGTCCGGACAGATGTTAATCAAGCAACAACAACGGTATCAGAAAACCCAAAATCTTTCTGGTTTGAAAGGTGGCAGGTTGTGGGGCGCTGGCGCCTGGCTTGCGCTGACAATGGGATTGTCGGGCTGTGCCGGTGCCGAGGCGCCTGTACCGGCGCCGACCCTGGCCGACCCGGCCAACTTAAAGAAATCGTTGACGCCGTCCGATACGCCTGCTCCCGGTTTTATTCCGATTGCGCCCCAGGCGCCAGCTGAAGCAAGCATCAAGCCAGTGTCGCTGGTGCCCCCAAGTGTAGCCCGGCAGGCGCTGATCGATGCTCGCGAGGCCATGCAGAAAAAGCAATGGACTCGTTTGGCTGGTCTGGTGCCGCAAGCACAGGCCGAGCCGCAGTTGGGGTCTTACGCTGAGTACTGGTATTTGCGTCAGCAGGTTCAAGATCCGACCGTACCCGTGCCTACGGCCCGATTGCAGCAGTTTATGTCGACCAATCAAGATGATTACCTGGCCGATAAAATCAAGGCTGACTGGATTGTGGCGGCAGGCCGTGCCGGTGACTATGCGATGGTGAATCAGCTGGGGCCTGTGGTTAGCAGTAACGCCAACGTCGACTGCACACTCATCATGGCACAACACATGACTGGGCAGCGTCCGGCTTCCAAAAACGTCATGGATGCGTTTAAACCGACCTCGGCTTGCTGGGGAATGCTCGATCAGCTGGCCGAAAGCAAAGTAGTAGGCTGGAAGCAGCTTGAGCCTTTGCTGCGCGCGACGCTTGAGGAAAATAAAACGGGTAATGCACAGCGTCTGGCCGCGATCATGTTCAATAACCTTGAAATGGTTTCGTATGCGGCGCTGATGAAAGACCCGCAAAAGTGGTTGTCGACACAGAAAGCGCCTAAAACCCGGGCTGACATTGAACTCGTTACCCTGGCGCTAGCCCGTCTGGCACGAACCAAAAACCGTTTGGCCAGCGCTGCGTATATCGAAAATAACTGGGCCAACGCTATACCCAAGTCGCATATTCAGTGGGTATGGGGGCAGTTCGGGCTGATCGCAGCGCTTAATGTCGAGGCTGCTGAGGCGGTCAATTGGTATCGGCGTTCGGGCAATGCACCCATGACCGATTACAACAACGCGTGGCAAGTGCGTTCCGAGCTGCGTCAGGCAAAAATCGATTGGTCGCGGGTAAGCAAGGCCATTCAAAAAATGTCGCCGGCGCAACAAGCCGAACCGGTCTGGGTTTATTGGTACGCTCGCTCGCTGGCTGCGCAAGGCAATAAGGAAGCTGCCAACAAGCATTTCGCATCCATTACCGGCGGGTTCGATTTTTATGGCCAGTTGGCTACTGAAGAATTAGGCCAGACTTTATCCATACCCAAGGCGCCTGCCCCGGTGACGGCGGCCGAATTGGCTCAGGCCCGTGCTCACAGCGGTTTGCAGCGGGCCATTATGCTATTCGATCTGGGCTGGCGTCCCGAGGCTGTGCCCGAGTGGAACTTTAGTTTGCGCGGCATGAACGATCGCCAATTGCTGGCTGCTGCCGAACTTGCCCGACACGAGCAAATTTTTGACCGGGTTGTTAATACGTCACTGCGTACCCAAAACGAAATTGACTTCACTCAGCGCTTTATTGCGCCATTCGAGGGACGGGTTACCGAAAAAGCGCGCTTGATTAACCTGGATCCGGCCTGGGTTTATGGGTTGATCCGTCAAGAGTCGCGGTTTATTACCGATGCGCGTTCGCATGTGGGCGCCTCGGGCTTGATGCAGTTGATGCCAGCTACCGCGCGCTGGGTGGCGCGCAAGATCGGCATGAAAGATTTCACCCCGTCGTCGGTTAACGATTTCGATACCAATACTGTATTGGGCACCAATTATTTAAGCATGGTGCTTAATGACTTGAATGGTTCGCAGGTGCTGGCAACCGCCGGATATAACGCGGGGCCCAGACGCCCTGTGCAATGGCGTGCCAAGCTCGATGGCCCGGTCGAGGGGGCCATTTTTGCCGAAACGATACCATTTACCGAAACACGTTTGTATGTAAAAAATGTACTGTCCAACGCGGTTTACTACGCCATGATGTTTTCCGGTAAACCCCATTCATTGAAAGCTCGTTTAGGCACGGTGACGCCCGCGCTGGCGCGGCAAGTGGCTTTGCCCTAGGTTGGCGGCATGTCCGGAAAACCTGTTGCAGCCGACCGTGCCGCCGATGGCCTGGATGTCTATATTGTGGGTGGTGCGGTGCGCGACGCCTTGTTGGGCCTGCCGGCCGGCGATCGGGATTGGGTTGTGGTGGGTGCAACGCCCGAGGCCATGGCCAAACGCGGATTTATTCCGGTTGGCGGCGATTTTCCGGTTTTTTTGCATCCGCAAACTAAAGAAGAATATGCCCTGGCGCGTACAGAACGCAAGTCGGGTCGGGGGTATAAAGGGTTTACGTTTTATACCGGACCCGATGTTACGCTTGAAGACGACCTTAATCGCCGCGATTTAACCGTCA
>LNAP01006013.1_pt1 | contig 13811 bp, 11 predicted proteins | sample 602601 | NCBI WGS metagenome assembly LNAP01 (sample SAMN02440304, study PRJNA202911) | soil metagenome | biome: Subtropical and temperate rainforests or woodlands; isolation source: soil samples (1 kg each in a 20% v/v slurry with milli Q water) were... ...
GCGGCGCGCGCCGAGGGCACGCCGCAGGGCGGCGGGCCGACCTATGCCAGCCGAACGCCGATGCGGGTCGGCATGGTGACGCTGCGGGTGAAGGATCTCGACAAGGTCGCCGATTATTACCGTGACGTGATCGGCCTCACCGTGATGGAGCGCTCCGCCAGCGCGGCCAGGCTCGGCGCAGGTGGTATTGCGCTGGTGGTGCTGGAAGCCCGCCCCGATGCGATGATCGAGCCGCGCAACGCCGCCGGCCTCTATCACACCGCCTTCCTGATGCCGACGCGAAGGGACCTCGCGCGCTGGCTGGTAGCAGCCGCCTCGCATCGCGTGCCGCTGTCGGGCTTTGCCGATCACCTCGTCAGCGAGTCCGTCTATCTCGACGATCCCGAGGGTAACGGCATCGAAGTCTATGCCGACCGCGATCCCTCGCAATGGCAGTGGAGCGAGGGCAGCGTGAAGATGGCGACCGACGAGCTCAATATCCCCGACCTGCTGTCGCTGACCAATACGCGCGTCGCCGACTATGCCAGGGCGCCGGAGGGCTTGCGCGTCGGCCACATGCATCTGCGCGTCGGCGATCTCGCGCTGGCCGAGAGCTTCTATCACGGCACGATCGGCCTCGACCCCACCCGCAAGCGCAACGGCGCCGCGTTCCTGTCGTCGGGCCGCTATCATCATCACCTCGGCATGAATGTCTGGCAGAGCCAGGGCGCCGGCCCGCGCGACGATGCCACTACCGGCCTTGCCTGGTTCTCGCTGGTGACGGCGAAGCAGGACATCCTCGCCGCGCAGGAGGAACGCCTGCGCAAGGGCGGTGCGCGGATCACGGCGCTCGCGGACGGTGTGGAGGCGATCGATCCCTGGGGCACGCGGGTGCGGCTGCTCAGGGTTTGATCGCAGGCTCGGGCATTGCTAGGAACCGCAAGGCGCAAACCTGCTTTCCGGGAGCCACAGCCGACATGTCCGAATTCCACGGTGTCTTCCCTTATCTCGTCTCGCCCGTCGATGCCGACGGCGCGGTCCGCACGAAGGTGCTGGCGAAACTCTGCGACGACCTGATCGGCGCCGGCGTGCACGGGCTGACGCCGCTGGGCTCGACCGGCGAGTTCGCCTATCTCAACGCCGCGCAGCGCACGGCGGTCGTGCAGACCACCATCGAGGCCGCGAAGGGCCGCGTGCCCGTGGTGGCCGGCGTCGCTTCCACGTCGACGGCTGATGCGGTGGCGCAGGCGAAGGCGTATCAGAAGCTCGGGGCCGACGGCATTCTGGCGATCCTGGAGGCGTATTTTCCGCTCGCGGACGCGCAGGTGGAATCCTATTTTCGCAGCATCGCCGACGCGGTGGATATTCCCGTCGTCATCTACACCAATCCGCAATTCCAGCGTTCCGACCTGACTCTCGACGTCATCGCGCGCCTCGCCGCGCATCCGCGCATCGGCTACATCAAGGACGCCTCGACCAATACCGGCCGGCTGCTCTCGATCATGAACCGTTGCGGCGATGCCTTGCGTGTGTTCTCGGCCTCCGCCCATATCCCGGCCGCGGTGATGCTGATCGGCGGGCTCGGCTGGATGGCGGGCCCGGCCTGCATCATCCCGCGCCAGAGCGTCGCGCTGTACGAGCTCTGCAAGGCCGGCCGCTGGGACGAGGCCATGGCTCTGCAGCGCAGGCTGTGGCGTATCAACGAGGCCTTCGCGCGCTTCAATCTCGCCGCCTGCATCAAGGCCGGGCTCGCGAGCCAGGGCTATGACGTCGGCGATCCTGTCCCGCCGCAGGCCCCGCTGACGGACGACGCGCGCAAGATCGTGGAAGCGGCGCTCAGGGAGCTAGGTTAGACCCCCAGGGCATGACGAATCCACGGTCCCGCCGCCCAAAACCGCGGCTGGTCTCGCCTGCCCCGATCCGCTAAAAGGCTGCCGCATTTCAAGAGACCCTGAGGACCCAGCGGAATGAACATTCTTCCCGGCAATTTGCGTTTCGGAGCGGGCCAGCCCGTCAAGCGTTTGGAAGACCAGCGGCTGCTCACCGGGAAGGGGCAGTTCATCGACGACAAGCCGGAGGAGGGCGCGCTGTGGTTGCATGTGCTGCGCTCGCCGCACGCCCACGCGAAGCTCGTCTCGATCGACACCAGCGCCGCCGCCGCGATGCCCGGCGTCGTCGCGATCTACACCGGCGCCGACCTCGTCAAGGACGACATCGGCACCATCCCGACCTTGAGCATCTTCAAGCGTCCCGACGGCAAGCCGATGACGGTGCCGCCGCGCCGCCTGCTCGCCCATGAAATCGTGCGCTATGCCGGCGAAGCCGTGGCCGCCGTGGTCGCATCCTCGCGCAGCGAGGCGCAGAGCGCGGCTGAAGCCATCGTGGTCGAGTATGACGTGCAGCCTGCGGTGGTCGATCCCGTCGAAGCCGTCAAGCCGGGCGCGCCCGTGGTATGGCCGGAGGCGCCCGACAACATCGTCGGCGCGATGAGCTATGGCGACGCCGCCAAGGCGGATGAAGCCTTCGCCAAGGCTGCGCATACGGTCGAGCTCGACATCGTCAGCCAGCGTCTCGTGCCCTCCGCGATGGAGCCGCGCTCGACCATTGCCGAGATCGACAAGAAGACCGGCCGTCTCCTGCTGCATGTGCAGTCGCAGACCCCGGCCTCGACCCGCGACGTGCTGGCGGAAGCCGTGCTGAAGCGACCCAAGGACAGCGTCCGCGTGCTGGTCGGCGACATCGGCGGCGGCTTCGGTCAGAAGACCAATCTCTATCCCGAAGACGGCATTGTCGCCTACGCCGCGACGAAGCTGAGCAAGAAGATCCGTTGGCGCGGCGACCGCACCGACGAATTCGTCGGCGGCACCCACGGCCGTGATCTCACCTCGACCGCCTCCTTCGCGCTGGACGAGAAGGGCAAGGTGCTGGCCTATCGCGTCAAGTCGATCGGCTGCACCGGCGCTTATTCCTCGGGTGCCGCGAACATCATTCCGCTGGTGCTCGGCCCGTTCGTGCAGACCGGCGTCTACGATCTGCCGCTGGTGCATTTCGAGGTGAAGTCGGTGATGACCCACACTGCGCCCGTCGGCGCCTATCGCGGCGCGGGCCGCCCTGAGGCGGTCTTCATCGTCGAGCGCCTGTTCGACGCCGCCGCGCGCAAGATCGGCATGGATCCGCGTGCGATCCGCAAGGCCAACTACATCAAGCCGGCGCAGCTGCCCTACACCAACGCGGCCGGACAGGTCTACGATTCCGGCGCGTTCGCGCACATGCTCGATCGTGCCGTGAAGCTCGCCGACTGGGACGGCTTTGCCGCGCGCAAGAAGGCCGCGAAGAAGCTCTACGGCCGCGGGCTCACCTCCTATATCGAATGGACCGGTGGCCGCGCCCACACCGAGAAGGTCAGCCTGCACGCGACCTCGGAGGGCCGCGTCATCCTGCATTCCGGCACCATGGCAATGGGGCAGGGGCTGCAGACCACCTACACCCAGATGATCTCGGATACGCTCGGCATTGCCATGGACAAGATCGACGTCGTCCAGGGCGACACCGATCTCGCGCAGGGGTTCGGCAGCGTCGGCTCGCGCTCGCTGTTCGTCGGCGGCACGGCGGTTGCGGTCTCCTCCAATGATCTGATCCAGAAGGCGCGCGAGAAGGCGGCGAACGTGCTGGAGACCTCGGTCGAGGACATCGAGTACAAGGGCGGCATGCTGACCGTGGTCGGCACCGACCGTCGCATCAGCCTGTTCGACCTCGCCGAGAAGGAAGGCGGCGCCAAGCTCAGCGTCGATTCCGAAGGTGAGGTCGACGGTCCGAGCTGGCCGAACGGCACCCACATTTGCGAGGTCGAGATCGATCCGGAGACCGGCGTGTCCAAGGTGGTGCGCTACACCACCGTCGACGACGTCGGCGTGGCCGTGAACCCGATGCTGGTCACCGGCCAGATCCATGGCGGCGTCGCGCAGGGCATCGGCCAGGCGCTGTACGAAGGCGTGTCCTACGATGCCGACGGCCAGCTCCTGACCGCGAGCTACCAGGACTACTGCATCCCGCGCGCCGACGACGTTCCGCCGATCGTGGTGACGCTGGATGATTCCGCGCCATGCCGCACCAATCCGCTGGGCGCCAAGGGCTGTGGCGAATCCGGCGCTATCGGCGGCCCGCCCTGCGTCACCAACGGCGTGATGGACGCGCTCGCCGAACTCGGCATCACCCAGCTCAACACGCCCCTGACGCCGCAGAAGATCTGGAAGGCGATCCGGGACGCGAAGGCGGCGGGGTAAGCGCTGAGTTATTGCGTGAGCTTTAACCTCAAACTCACCTGTCGTCCCGGGGCGCGCAAAGCGCGAGCCCGGGACCCATAACCACAGGACATGGTTGTGGCACGAATCCGTAACTCCGAGTCTTCGCAATCACGTCCTGTGGTTATGGGTCCCCGCCTTCGCGGGGACGACAGCGAGTTTGTTGAGGCTACGAGCGCTAAATCCCCAGCATCATTTTCGCGATGATGTCGCGCTGGATCTCCGAGGTGCCGCCGAAGATCGTATAGGCCCGGCCGTTGAGATATTCCGGCACGACGGTCAGCATGTCCTCGGGTGTCGGCGGCTCGTGGTTGAGCTTGTAGAGCGGGCGCATCGGCTCGACGGCGAGCGCGTCGTGGCCGATCACGTCGACCCCCAACCGTGTCACGGCCTGGCGGATTTCGCTGTTGCGCAGCTTCAGGATCGACGACACCGCTCCGGGATTTTGGCCAGTCTGGAGCGCCGAGAGTACCCGCAGCTCGGTCATCTCCAGCGTGTCGATGTCGACCTCGACCTCCGAGATGCGCGCCGCGATATCGGGACTGTCGATCGCGCGTCCCGTCAGGTCCGACTCGGCAAGGTCCGCGATCGCCTTCAGCCCCTCGCGCAGCTTCGCCGAGGCGATCCCCGAGCCGCGCTCGAACTCGAGCAGATATTTGCCGTAGGTCCAGCCCTTGCCTTCCTCGCCAACGCGGTTGGCGACGGGCACGCGCACGTCGTCGAAGAACACCTGGTTGACCTCGTGATCGCCGCCGATGGTCAGGATCGGCCGCGTGGTGATGCCTGGCGTCTTCATGTCGATCAGGATGAAGCTGATGCCGTCCTGCTGTCGCGGCCCGTCGCTGGTGCGCACCAGCGCGAACATGCGGTTGGCATGATGGGCATGTGTGGTCCAGATCTTGGTGCCGTTGATGATGTAGTCGTCGCCGTCGCGCACGGCGCGCGTCTTCAGCGAGGACAGATCGGAGCCGGAGCCCGGCTCGGAATAGCCCTGGCACCAATAGTCTTCGCCGGAGAGAATCCGCGGCAGGTAGAAATTCTTCTGCTCCGGCGAACCGAAGCCGATGATGACGGGCCCGACCATCTTCACGCCCATCACGTTGACGTTCGGCACGCCGGCCCGTGCGGATTCCGTCTCGAAAATCCAGCGCTGCGCCGGCGTCCAGTCCGGGCCGCCGTATTCGACCGGCCAGCCCGGCGCACCCCAGCCGCGGCTGTGCAGTACGCGCTGCCAGGCCATGCCGATGTCGGGGTCGGAGAACACCGAGGGCGTCAGCGCGGTGGCGCGCTTCATCTCCTCGGTGAGATTTCTGGCGATGAAGCCGCGCACCTCGTCCTGGAAGGCGCGCTCCTCGGCATTGAACGACAGGTCCATGATGCGCTCCTTGTGTCAGGCGGGGACGATGGTGCGGCCAAGCCGGGCGTGGCGGCCATAGTGATGCGCGCTGCCGCCGAACAGGGTGTCGAAGGCGACCAGCCGCTTGAAATAGGCGCCGACCTCGAGCTCCTCGGTGACGCCCATGCCGCCGTGGAGCTGGATCGACTGCTCGCCGATGAAGCGCGCGCATTTGCCGATCTTCGCCTTCGCGCCCGAAGCCGCCCGTGCGCGCTCGACCGGCGGACTGTCAACCTTCAGCGCGGCGCGCAATGCTATCGAGCGTGACTCGTCGACCTGCATCGCCATGTCGGCGAGCCGGTGACGGATCACCTGGTTGGCGGAGAGCGGCCGGCCGAACTGCTTGCGGATTTTTGTGTATTCCAGCGTGGTGTCGAGCAGCACCTGCATGATGCCGACCGCCTCTGCGCCGAGCGCGGCCATGGCGCGATCGACGGCCCATTCGATCGCCGGCAGTGCGTCGTGCCCATCGCCGAGCAGCGCATCCTCCGGCAGATGCACGTCGGACAGTTCGATGTTGCAGGCGCGCCCGCCGCCGAGGCGCTCGTAGTCGCTGACGGCTACACCCGGCGCCGTTGCCGTTACCAGGAACAGTCCGATCCGTCCCGATGGCCCCTTGTGATCGTGAATATGCGCGGAGACGATGATCTCGTCGGCGGCGTGGCCGTCGAGCACGGCGATCTTGCTGCCGGACAGACGCCAGCCTTGCGCCGTCTTGCTGGCAGCGGTCGCGACCTTGGCGAGGTCGAACCGCGCCGCGCGCTCGGAATGGGCGAAGGCGAGCTTCAATGATCCGCCCGAGATCTCAGGCAGGATTGCCTGCTTCTGAGCCGCGCTGCCGCATCGGTCGATCAGTCCGGCTCCGAGCACCACCGTCGCGACATAAGGCTCGGACACCAGCCCGCGGCCGAAGGCTTCCATCAAAATGCCGATCTCGACCGCGCCGCCGCCGAGTCCGCCAAACTCCTCCGGGATCGGCAGCGCCAGCCAGCCGAGCTCGGCGAACTGCTTCCACACCGCAGGGCTGAAGCCGAGCGGATCGTTCGCCGTCTTGCGACGGTGATCGGCATCGTAGCTTTCGGCTACGAAGCGTTCCGCGCTCTCGCGAAGCAGGCGTTGCTCGTCACTGAGATTGAGGTCCATGTCGCTACTCCGCGGCCGCCGGCGGCTTGCGCACGGAGGGATGCAGTCCGGATGGATCGACCACCATGCGGAACTCCTGAAGATTGTGAGCGTGACAGAGCTGATGCAGCGCAAAGGCCTGGTCGATCGCGGCCGGCTGGCCCATCACATCGACCGAGCGGTTGACGGCTTCCTTGGTCAGCTTCAGCGCAAACGACGGCTTTGATGCGATCCGGCGTGCCAGTTCCAGCACGCGCGATGACAGCTCCGCGCGCGGCACGACCTGGTTCACCATGCCGAGCTGATGCGCCTCTTGCGCGCTCCAGCTATCGGCGGTGAACAGAAACTCCTTGGCCTTGCGCGGTCCCAGTTCCCAGGGATGCACGAACCATTCGACGCCGCAGACACCCATGGTGACGACGGGATCGCAGAACTGCGCATCGTCGCTGGCGACGATGAGGTCGCAGGCCCATGCCAGCATCAGGCCGCCGGCGATGCACTTGCCGTGCACCTCGGCAATGGTCGGCTTGGCGAGGTTGCGCCAGCGCCGCGTGATCTGGAGATAAATTTCCTGCTCGCGCGCGAAGCGGCCATGGGCGTTGGGCTCGGCAAAGCCGCCCCAATTTCCTACCGGTGGAAAATCGACGCCCGCGGCATTCTTGCCACCGGGGCGGAGGTCGTGGCCGGAGGAGAAGTGCGGCCCGTTGCCGGCGAGGATGATGACCTTGACCGTGTCGTCCTGCACCGCGTCGTCAAAGGCGGCATTGAGGTCGTAGGTCATTTGCAGGTTCTGCGCGTTGCGCGCATCGGGCCGGTTCATCACGATCCGGGCAATCGCCGGCTCCGGCCGTTCCACGAGGATGGTCTCGAACGAGGACATCGCGTTCCCCCTCAGCGTTTCCAGTCTGTCTTATTGTTCCGTCAAGTTGACTATGTCGGCCAGAGATAGGCAAGGGGATCGGCAAGAGGCTTGCGTAAATCGGCTGCTTTTCGTGCCCAATCTGCTAGGTTGCCCCCGATTCCACCGGGAGAAATTTGATGCGCAAGATCCTCACCGTGCTGGCGGCGCTCGCCTCGCTCAGCCTGACCAATTGCGGCTACAACGCGATCCAGAGCGAGGACGAGCAGATCAAGGCAAACTGGTCCGAGGTCGTGAACCAGTATCAGCGCCGCGCCGATCTCGTGCCCAATCTCGTCAACTCGGTGAAGGGCTTTGCCCAGCAGGAGAAGGACGTGCTGCTCGGCGTCACCAATGCGCGCGCCAAGGTCGGCAGCATCCAGGCGACGCCGGAGGTGCTGAACGACCCCGCAGCCTTCCAGAAATTCCAGGCCGCCCAGGGCGAACTCTCCAGCGCACTGTCGCGGCTGTTGGTCGTCACCGAGAATTACCCTCAGCTGAAGTCAGATGCCCTGTTCAAGGACCTGATGTCGCAGCTCGAGGGCACCGAGAACCGCATCACGGTGGCGCGCAACCGCTACATCAAGGCGGTGCAGGAGTATAACGTCACCATCCGCTCCTTCCCGAGCAACCTCACCGCGATGATCTTCGGCTACAAGGAGAAGCCGAATTTCTCGGTCGAGAACGAGAAGGAAATATCGACCGCGCCGAAGGTTGATTTCAACCCGGCCCCCGCGCCGTCGAAGTAGCACCGTAAGCTGAAAATGCGCGCCATCCCAACCACTGTCATTCCCCGCGAAGGCGGGGAATCCAGTACGCCGCGGCCTCTCGGTCATCCGCTGGCGTCTCTGGAATACTGGATCGCCCGGTCGAGCCGGGCGATGACAGCGAGGTTGCGGCGAGCCGTCTGGGCCTTCTCGCCGCTAGCTCTCGTATTCACACTCCTCCTCACCTTCGCCTTCGTCCTCCCCGCCGCGGCCGACGTCGCCGTCCCGCAACTCACCGGCCGCGTCGTCGATCAGACCGGCACGCTCTCCAGCAGCGACGTCGCCGCGCTCACGCAAAAGCTGCGTGACTTCGAGACACGCAAGGGCAGCCAGGTCGCCGTCCTGATCGTGCCGACGACGCAGCCGGAGACGATCGAGCAATTTTCGATCCGCGTTGCCGAGGCATGGAAGATAGGCCGCAAGAAGGTCGACGACGGCGCGATCCTCGTCGTTGCCAAGAACGACCGGCATTTGCGCATCGAGGTCGGCTACGGCCTCGAAGGCGTGCTCACCGACGTGACCTCGCGGCGCATCATCGACGAGATCATCACCCCCAAATTCAGGAGCGGCGATTTCGCCGGCGGCATCTCCGATGGCGTCGATCGCATGATCCGCGTGATCGACGGCGAACCGTTGCCGGTCCCTTCGCCCAGCGTGAATTTCGGCAATCTGGACGATCTCGCACCGCTCTTCATTGTGACGCTGTTCGCATCTCTGGGCGTGGGCGGGTTCTTCCGTGCCATGCTGGGGCGGTTACTTGGATCGTTGGCGACCGGCGGCGTCATCGCCGTGCTGACCTGGTTCATTCTCGGCTCCTTCGCGCTCGCCCTCGGTCTCGGCGCGCTCGGTTTCGTCATCGGGTTCATTGCCGATCTGTTTGCAGCGATGGGCCCAACCTCGGGATCCTCGCGCCGCGGCTCGTGGTCGAGCGGTTCTTCGGGAGGCGGCTGGAGCAGCGGCTCGTCGAGCAGCGGCGGCTTCAGCGGCGGCGGTGGCAGTTTTGGCGGCGGCGGCGCCTCGGGGAGCTGGTAGCGGTCATGAGCATCAAGCGTATTGCCAGACATCTCGTGCAGCATCATTGGCGAGCGAAGCAGATCTTTTCGCAGGCCGTGCTCGCCCGTATCGAGCAGGCGATCAGGCAGGGCGAGGCCACCCATTCCGGCCAGGTCCGCTTCGTCGTCGAAGGCGCGCTGGATGGCGCGCCACTGTTCCGCAATCAGCCGGCCCGCGAGCGTGCGCTCGACGTGTTCTCGCATCTGCGCATCTGGGACACCGCGCACAACAACGGTGTCCTCATCTATCTCCTGCTCGCCGACCGCGACGTCGAGATCGTGGCCGACCGCGGCATTCACGCAAAGGTCGGCGGCGAGGGTTGGGAGAGCATCTGTCGCGCGATGGAGGCCGAGTTCGCCTCCGGCCAGTTCGAGCGCGGCGTGATCGGCGGCATCGCGGCGGTATCGTGCGAGCTGTCGCGGCATTTTCCTCCGCAGGGCCCGCATGTGAACGAGCTGCCGGATGCGCCGGTCGTGATGTGACGGAAGAGACGCGGGCGTCTCGTTGCGCGGCCGTTCATCTTGCCCCGGTTACAAATTGTTTCACGCCCGCCACACCGGTTCCACTTTCCCGGCCCAATTCGGCCCCGGAAGACTTCCTAAAATTTCGGTAAGCGGGTCCCGAGGTAAGGATTTCGCAAGCAATGAAAGTTACCAAAAGGTCAATCCAGAGTGGAGTATTTTAGCCGTGAGCGAACCTATGGCTGAGCAGGCTGCCCAACGGACCGGTGAGCAGACCAGCGTCGACGAAGCTGCGAGCGCGCCGCAGGGTTTCGAAGCTGCCGGGATCGAGGCCCCCTCGATCGCCCCTGACCATGAGGCGCCGCCCAAGCCGGATCCCGTCAAGGTCGAGCCGCCAAAGTTCGAGGCCAAGGTTGAAGCGAAGGCTGAGACCAAACCCGAGCCGAAGCTTGGCAAGCTCATCGTCATGGCGCCGTCCGAGCGTTCCTGGGATCGCGAGGAGTTTGCCCCGCATGTGAAGGCGGACGCACCGCGCGAGACTGGCGGCAAGCGCCGCCTGTCGGCGATGGCTGCGGTGGTGGCGATCGCCGCGGGCGTCGGCGAACCGGCGCTTCGTACCGGCAACGCCGTGCACGTCTCCTTCGGTGCAGATCGCATCACTGGTCAGGCGCGACAGACGATCAGCATGATCGGCGACTATTTCACCGACGGCGAGCTCAAAGATCCAGCGATCGGACAGACGACGCCGCTCACGTTCCGGCTCGGTCCCGCTCTGACTGCGACCTATCAGGTGCAAGCATCGACCGGGAACGTCGAGTCGATGTTCTACGCGCTCGAGCGCATTCGCTCGAACTATTCCGTCGGCGACTCGACCGTCGCGGGGTCGTGGCGCAACGAGTCCGAGCTCGGGCTCATGAACTCCTTTACGATCAGTCCGCGAGCAGCGATTCGGTTCGGGATCGACAGTCGATTCCACACTGCGCCCGCGGCAGCTGCCCAAACCGTCCAGAGCTTCTCGACCGCCGGGATCCTCGCGGGCGGCGCAACACTCGGACTTCGCTTTGGGACCACGAGCGGCGGCTTCGTCGTCGAGCCATTTGTCCGTGGACAAGCCGGCCAACTCGATTTCGGCGGGCCGGTCAGACGCGCGACGGGCTTCTCGGGTGGTTTGACGTTCACAGGACGGTTCTAAGATGCAAACCACTCGCTCCGGTAAATACGGCGCCGCACTCGCGCTTCTGAGTTTGCTCAACGCGTGTGCCGATCCAACGTCGACCGCGCCCGACCGCACCGCATCTCGTTCCGTCCGGCTCTCGCTCGCCGCACAGGTGAACGCCGCCGCGTCGGCGATCAGAGTGAGCATCGGGTACCGGCGCACGGGGTCTGCGACGACCATCGTGCTGACCGACACGCGCATCATCATCACCGCCGAACCACGCGGCGTCCCCGTGTCAGTCGATATCTCGACATGCCTGGGCGATCCGCAACATGAAATCTCGACCACCGGCAATAACACCGGTGCGTCGTGCATGCTGTACGTCACCGCAACGCTGCTCGACGCCGGAAATCAGCAACTCGATCAAGCCACGCTGCCGGCGATGACGGTGCGTCCCGGCGAAGCGCCGTTCGCGGCAGTGTCGCTCGGAACACGCGCGTCGTTCGTCTCGCTCGCCCCCGGTCGTTTTCTCAGCTGCCGCTCGATCAAGACGAGCGGTGGCGGCACGACGTGTTGGGGGAGCGCACGGGCTAACGCGAACGAGACCACCATTCCGGTGTTGCCGCAGACCGCAGTCGCCGCTTCCGCCGACTTCGTGGACATCTCGGCGGGCGACGGCTACGTCTGCGGCCTGACGGTCACCGGTTCAGTGGCGTGTTGGGGACGCACTGGCACCAGCGTGCTCGGAAGCATCTCTCAATCGACGCGCACGACGCCGTCGGTCATCGCGTTCACGGTTCCGTTCATTCAGTTGGTAACATCCTTCTCCGCGGCGTGCGGCCTTGCTCAGAGCGGGATTGCGTATTGCTGGGGTGAAAACGCGTTCGGGCAATTGGGCGACGGCACCCAAACCGCGCGCCCGACGCCCGCGCCGGTCTTGGGAAACGTGAAATTCAAACGCCTCACGGCGGGACCCGCGTCGAACATTATCTGCGGACTGACGGAGGGCCCCGTGTATTGCTGGGGCACGCTCGGTCTCGTTGTGCCTCCGGCTTCGCAGGTTGCAGGAGGCCCGACGTCGATCGCGCCGGCGTCGTCCGCGATCACGGCGATCGCTCCCGGCAACGATCACGTGTGCGGCCTCGCGGGCGACGGAACCGCGGTTTGTTATGGCTCGAACACGCAGGGCCAGCTCGGCGACGGTACTACGACGCAGCGCTCGTCGTTCGTCTTCGTGACGGGCAACGTGAAGTTCTCGAGCATAACCGCTGGTCTCGGCTTCACCTGTGGCATCGCGACGGACGGACGGGCCTACTGCTGGGGCCAAAACGACCAAGGCCAGCTCGGCGACGGCACGACGACGCGACGCTTGGTGCCGACGCCCGTCGCGACCTCCACGTTGTTCGCGACGCTGGCTGCCGGCATCGGTCACGTGTGCGGCGCGACGAGCTCGGGTGCAATCTCCTGCTGGGGCTCCAACTCGACTGGCCAGCTCGGCGACGGCACGACGACGAACCGCCTCGTGCCGACGGCGGTCAAATGAGCAAACGCGAATCCGGCCACAGCAGCGAAAATAGTCGAGGTGGCCTCGCGGCCCGAGGTGAGTAGTTTCCCTCGGATGCTTTACGCTGCCTTCACACGTCGTCACGCGATCGTTTGCCTGCTCGCCGGGGTCGCCGCTTGCTCGCGTACGACGACCGTCGCCCCGAACAGCTCAGCTGAGCCGCGCCCGCAAGCGATCGTCTTCGAGCCCGGGAAGTCGTACCGCGGCGCGCATGGCTACATCGAGTACATGGCCGGCGACGCGCCGATCATCATCTCGGCCCCGCATGGCGGATCACTCGCTCCCTCTTCGATTCCAGATCGAACGCCGCAGGCGTGTGGCGGCGGGGCGACGACGACGACTGATGCGAATACCGTCGACCTCGTGCGGGCGATGCGCGACCGTTACTTCGCTCGATTCGGCCACTACCCACACGTCATCGTCGCGCACATCTCACGTCGTAAGCTCGACGCGAATCGCAGCGAGTCGGAAGCCGCGTGCGGCAATGGTGAAGCGGAAACCGCGCTGAATGAATGGCACGCGTACATCGATGCTGCGAAGCGCGCAGTCATTCAGTCGTTCGGGAAGGGCTGGTACATGGACATCCACGGCCACGGCCACAAGATCCAGCGCCTCGAGCTCGGTTACCTCCTCAGCACATCAGAGATGGAGGCATCCGACGACGACCTCGGCAAAGTGCCCCCTGCCCAGTCCAGCATTGCGACCATCGCGAAATCGAGCTCACTGAACCTCGCTCAGCTGCTTCGTGGACCGACGAGCCTCGGGACACTCTACGCCAACAACAGCTTTCCCGCGGTGCCCAGCGCGCAGGATCCAGTGCCCAACGGCGCTCCATACTACGCCGGCGGTGAAAACACGCGCCGGCACGCATGCGGTGCAGAGGCATCGTCGTTTGGCGGCGTCGCCGGTGGTCCGATCTGCGGCGTCCAGATCGAGGTCAACTACGCCGGCGTTCGCGACAACGCGGCGAACCGGAATCGCTTTGGCGACGCCACTGCTATCGTGCTCGAGCAGTACCTCTCCACGCTCTGGGGACTGCGCCTCACGCCGCGCTGAAGCTCATTGCGTCTCGCGGAGTCCGAGAGCCGCGAGAATGCGTCGCGCGGCGTTTCGT
>LNAP01009451.1_pt1 | contig 13811 bp, 12 predicted proteins | sample 602601 | NCBI WGS metagenome assembly LNAP01 (sample SAMN02440304, study PRJNA202911) | soil metagenome | biome: Subtropical and temperate rainforests or woodlands; isolation source: soil samples (1 kg each in a 20% v/v slurry with milli Q water) were... ...
GGTCGACATCGCCGCCGCGCCGCCGACGTTGCCGGCGTCGTCCATGTTCAGCACCGCCACCGCCGCGAGGATGGTGTCGGGGCTGTAGAGGAAGATCGCTGCCGAGACGGTGGTCATGGCCGAGACGAACAGGTAGCGCACGATGTCCAGCAACGCCGGCAGGCAGATCGGCACGGTGACGCGCAGGTAATGCCGATACAGCGGCGCCTTGAGCGACAGCGCGGCGGCTTCGAACTCGGCGTCGAGTTGGCGCAACGCGGTGGTGGCGGTCATTTGCGCGGTGGTCAAATAGTGAGCAATGGTGCAGACCACCAGCAGGGTCATGGTCCCGTAGAGCACATGCAGAGGGTTGCCGCTGAGGTTGAAGAAGAAGACGTAACCCAGGCCCAGCACCAGACCCGGCACCGCCATCGGTACGAAACTGAGCATGCGCAGTGTCAGATTCAGCCCGCGCTGGCCCTTGGTTTTTTCCATCAGGTAGGCGCCGGTGAAGATCAGCACGCTGCCGATCAACGCCGTGCACAAGGCCATCTTCACGCTGTTGCCATAGGCCAGCCAGCCGCCGCCCGCCGTGTCGTTGAACTGGTAATGATTGAGCGACAGCGACAGGTTGTACGGCCAGAATTTCACCAGCGACGAGTACACCGCCATGCCGAACACCAGCAGCAACACCGCGCAGATCAGCAGCACGATGGTCAGGTAGCAACCGTCGCGCAGTTTCGACGGCGCCGGTTGAAAGACCTGCGCCCGACCGCTCATGGAATCGCCGTGACGCCGACGCAACCAGGCATCGACACCGAAACTGAACAGTGCCGGCAACAGGAGGACCATGCCGATCAACGCGCCGCGACCGAATTGTTGCTGGCCAACCACGGCTTTGTAGGCTTCCAGCGCCAGCACCTGATAATCGCCGCCGACCACCACGGGCACGCCGAAGTCGGTGATGGTCAGGGTGAACACCAGACAGAACGCCGCGAACACAGCCTGACGCGTTGCCGGCCAAGTGATGCTGCGAAAGGCCTTCGCCGGACTGGCGCCCATGCTGGAGGCGGCATCGAACAGTCGCGCATCCGCCAGGGACAGGGCCGACAGCAAAATCATCAGCGCGTGTGGGAAGGTGTAGATGACCTCACCCAGAACAATGCCCCAGAAACCGTAGATATTGTCTGAGAGCAAACCGCGCAACATGCCCTGGTTGCCGAACAGATAGACCAGCGCAATACCCGGCAACATCGACGGCGCCATCAGCGGCAACAGCGACATGCCGCGCCAGATGCCTTTGCCTGGAATCAAGGTGCGTTGCAGGGCGTAGGCAAACAGGTAAGCCAGCGGTACGACAATCGCCGCCACGCTCAGGGAAACTTTCAGGCTATTGCCGAGCAACCAGTGGAAATTCGCACTGGTCACCAATTCACGGGCGGCCACCAGACCGCCGCCCTGCCCGGCTTCCGAGCTGAAACCGCGCCAGAAGATCGCCAGCAACGGCATCAGTACCGCAACGCCGAGCAACACCAGCAACAGGACTTTGCCGCCGACCACGAACACCCGGTCGCCGATCTCGGCACGGGAGGTCTGCCGAACCTGCTTGTGCGGTATCGGCAGCGCGAGGTTCGCGCTCATCAGGCAAACACCTGCAGGCAGCGCGGCGGCAAGGCGACCATGATCTGCTGCGCGCCGAGGCGCGGCATGGCTTCCGGCGCCAGTTCCGCCAGCAATGCGTGGCCCGGCAGTTGATCGAGTTCGAAACTCATGCGGCAGCGGTTGCCGAGGAAGGTGATTTCGCGAACCTTGGCCGGGAACAGGTTTTCTTCATGCACGGGCGGGTTGACGTTGATTGCTTCCGGGCGGCAGAACAGACGACCCGATGCGGCGTTGCCCGAATCGGCGGCCAGGCGCATGTTCATCCCGCCGACCCGGGCGTGGCTGTCGCTGCTGCGCTGGAATGGCAGCCAGTTGCCCTGGCCGACGAACTCCGCCACAAACGGTGTAGCCGGGCGGTCGTAGATTTCCTGCGGCGTGGCGTATTGCTCGACCTTGCCGTTGTTCATCACGGCGATGCGGTCGGCCATCAGCATGGCTTCGTCCTGATTGTGGGTGACCATCAGGGTGGTGATGCCGAGGTTGCGCTGCAGTTGGCGCAGTTCGGTGCACAGGTGCTCGCGGACCCGGGCATCGAGGGCCGACATCGGTTCGTCCAGCAGCAGCAACGAAGGTGCCGGCGCCAATGCCCGAGCCAGTGCGACGCGCTGCTGTTGGCCGCCGGACAATTGGCCGGGGTACTTTTTCTCACTGCCGATCAGGCCGACCAGCTCCAGCATCTGACCGACACGCTGGCGCACTTCATCGCGACCACTGCCGGCGAGGCCGTAAGCGATATTCGCTTCGACGGTGAGATTGGGAAACAGCGCGTAGGACTGAAACAGAATGCCGTAGTCCCGAGCCTGGGGCGCCAGGTGGGAAACGTCGCGATCGCCGAGGTACAACTCGCCGCTGTCCTGCTTCTCAAGACCGGCGATGCAACGCAACAAAGTAGTTTTGCCGCAGCCCGACGGGCCAAGCAGGCACACCAGTTCACCGGCGGCCACGTCGAGGGAAACGTTATCCAGCGCGGTAAAGGCGCCGAAGCGTTTCTGCACGCCACGCACTTTCATCGGGGCGCCGGGGTTGGTCAGGGCAGTTGCGATCGAGTGGTTCATGGACAGGCCTCATCAAGCAGATGAAGGCCATCCTAGATTTGTAATGCGTCCGTCATGTGGCAGTGAGGCAAAAACGGCTGATAGTGGTATTCGAGGATTTGGGTTCACCGCCGATCGTTCCCACGCTCTGCGTGGGAATGCCTCAACGGACGCTCCGCGTTCGGCTCTTGGGACGCAGAGCGTCCCGGGCTGCATTCCCACGCGGAGCGTGGGAACGATCATTACGCGGGGGCCATTTCCTGCGCCAACCCCAGAAACGCCGCCGGCAGCCGTGCGTTTTTTCGCTCCTTGAGGCAGTACAAATACTCAGGGATCTGCGGCGCATTCTCCAGGGTCAGCACGCGCAGTTGCGGATCATGCGGCACTTCCTGCCGGGCAATGATGCTGATGCCGATGTTGCGCAGCACCGCCTCACGGATCGACTCCCGGCTGCCAATCTCCAGCAACGGCCCAAAACTCACCCCGGCGCCGGCCAGCAACTCTTCGGTCAGGCGTCGAGTAGTCGAGCCCGACTCGCGCATCAATAACGTATGCCCGGCCAACGCACTGAGCGGCACATGCTCGTGAACCGCCAGCGGATGATTGCGATGCACCGCCAGCACCAGCGGATCGCTGCCGAGCACCCGGCGAATCAGCCGTGCATCGTCGAGCAATTGCGACGACGCCGCGACATCCACCCGATAGTCCTCCAGCGCTTCGAGCACCTGCTGGGAGTTGCCGATCTCCACCGACACTTCTACCTGCGGCAAGCGCTCGCGAAAGGTCTTCACCAGATCGAGGATGTAATACGGCGCGGTCGCGGCGATGCGCAACGTGCCCTGGACCTGACCGCTGTTGCGCAGGAAAAACTCGATGTCGGCTTCCTGCTGCAACAGCACCTTCACCATCGGCAACAGCCGCGCACCTTCATCGCTGACGCTGAGGCGGCGGCCGCCACGGTAGAACAGTTCAACCGAGTACTGACTTTCCAGATTGCGAATCTGGGTCGTCACCGTGGGTTGGCTCAGGCCGAGTTTTTTCGCCGCCAGGGTAATGCTGCCCAAGCGGGCAACCATGTAAAACGCCTTCAGCTCGGCACTCAGCACACCCTTCCCCCATCGCTTATTTGCGCAACAGGCGCAAACCGTTGAACACCACCAACAGGCTCACGCCCATGTCGGCGAACACCGCCATCCACATGGTGGCGATCCCGGCGAAGGTTATCGCTTTGATGACCAATGCCAGGGCAATGTTCTGTTTGAGGATGCTTGAGGTTTGCCGTGACAGGCGAATGAAGGTCGGGATCTTGCGCAGATCGTCGTCCATCAGGGCGACATCGGCGGTCTCGATGGCGGTATCGGTGCCCGCCGCCGCCATGGCAAAACCGATCTCGGCGCGCGCCAGCGCCGGAGCGTCATTGATGCCGTCGCCGACCATGCCAACGTTATGGCCCCGAGCATAAAGGGCTTCGATGGCTTGCAGTTTGTCGGTCGGCAGCAGATCGCCCTTGGCCTCGTCGATGCCGACTTGCGCGGCAATCGCCTGAGCGGTGTGGACGTTGTCGCCGGTGAGCATCAGGGTTTTGATGCCCAGCTCGTGCAATTGCTGGATCGCCTCGCGGCTGGACTCTTTCACGGTGTCAGCCACGGCGAACAGCGCCAGCGGGCCGGATCTGTCGAGCAGCAGCACCACGGACTTGCCCTGTTGCTCCAGCGCGAACAGCTTTTCCTCCAGTTCAGGCGAGCACAGGTTCAGATCTTCCACTAAACGGTGATTACCCAAGTGATAAACCTGACCGTTGATTTCGCCGCGTACACCGCGACCGGCCAGCGCCTCGAAGTTATCCACAATCAGCGGAGCGAATTGTTTATCCACAGCCGCGTTGGCAATGGCCAGGGATACCGGGTGATCGGAGCGACCGGCGAGCGCTGCGGCAATCGCCGGGGCTGATTCGTCTGCCGTAGGATCAAGCGACAGGTAATCGGTCTGCACCGGTTTGCCGTGTGTGATCGTGCCGGTCTTGTCCAACGCCAGGTAATCGAGCTTGTAACCGCCCTCCAGATAGACGCCGCCCTTCACCAGAATGCCTTTGCGCGCCGCCGCCGCGAGGCCGCTGACGATGGTCACTGGTGTAGAAATCACCAGCGCACATGGGCAGGCAACGACCAACAACACCAACGCCCGGTAGATCCAGTCGAACCACAACGCCCCCATAAACAGTGGCGGAATCACCGCCACCGCGAGCGCCAGGATGAACACCGCCGGGGTGTAGATTTTCGAGAAGCTGTCGACGAAACGCTGGGTCGGCGCCCGCGCGCCCTGGGCCTGTTCCACGGCGTGGATGATCCGCGCCAGGGTCGAGTTGTTGGCCGCCGCAGTGACCGAGTACTCAAGGGAACCGGCCTGATTGATGGTGCCGGCGAAGACTTTATCGCCGATGGTCTTCTCCACCGGCAGGCTTTCGCCGGTGATCGGCGCCTGATCGATGGTCGAACTGCCCGACACCACTTCACCGTCCAGACCGATTCGCTCACCGGGACGCACCCGCACCCGCGCACCCAACTCGATGGCTTTGACAGGCTGCAAGACCCAACTGCCGTCGGCCTGCTGCACCGTGGCCTGTTCCGGGGTCATCTGCATCAGGCCACTGATGGCGTTGCGCGCCCGGTCCAAAGACTTGGCCTCGATCAATTCGGCCACGGTGAACAGGAACATCACCATCGCCGCTTCCGGCCACTGACCGATCAGGATCGCGCCAGTCACCGCGATGCTCATCAGCGCATTGATGTTCAGGTTGAGGTTTTTAAGTGCGATCCAGCCCTTTTTATAGGTGCCGAGGCCGCCGCTGAGGATCGAGATCAGCGCGATGACCGCCACCACCCAGTTCGGCGCAGCGTTGGTGAAGTGGATAACTTCGGCGACCAGGGCGCCAACACCCGACAGCGCCAAGGGCCACCAGTGCTTTTTCTCGGGCGTCGGCGCTGGCGGTTCAACGCCCTGCTCCAGCGGCTCGGCCAGCATGCCGAGGGACTTGATCGCGTCGATGATCGGCGCAGTGCTCGGCAGGTCATGGGTGACGCCCAACACGCGGTTGATCAGGTTGAATTCCAGTTGCTGCACGCCCGAGAGTTTGCCGAGTTTGTTCTCGATCAGCGTCTGCTCGGTCGGACAATCCATGGCGTCGATGCGGAAATTGCTCAGTCGCGCACCGGCCGTTGGGGTTTCGCTCAACTTGATCAGCGACGGTGCCGCCACTTTGGCGGAACAGCAGGAATCCCCGTGGCTGCCATGCTCATGTTTCTGCACAGGCTGCAGCTTGTGATCGTGATCGTGATCGTGATCGTGATCGTGATCGTGATCGTGATCGTGATCGTGATCAGCCTCGGGTTTGTGCGTGTGAAGGGAATCACTCATTGGGTCGCGTCCGGAAAGGTGCCTGTTGCCAAGTAAAGACCCTGTAGCCACTATAGGGTCAAGCACCCTTTTGGAGATTGCCGTCATGAAGATCGGAGAACTGGCCAGACTCACCGACTGCGCCGTCGAAACCATCCGCTACTACGAGCGCGAAAACCTCCTGCCAGAGCCGGCCCGCAGCGACGGCAACTACCGCGTCTACACCCAGGCCCACGCCGAGCGTCTGACGTTCATCCGCAACTGCCGCACCCTCGACATGACGCTGGAAGAAATCCGCAGCCTGCTGGCCCTGCGCGACAGCCCTCAGGATCAGTGCGAAAGCGTGAATGCGCTGATCGACGAACACATTCATCACGTGAAGGCGCGGATCGACGGGTTGATGGCGTTGCAGACACAACTGCTCGACCTGCGCCAACGTTGCAGCGAAGGGCCGGATATCGATCAGTGCGGGATTTTGCAGCGGTTGGAGGTCAGCGGCGGGGTTGTAGCGACGGAGATTGAGCATTCCCATGTCGGCCGCAGTCACGGCCATTAGCAGCCGATGATCGTTCCCACGCTCTGCGTGGGAATGCAGCCATGGACGCTCCGCGTCCACTGTGACGCAGAGCGTCACGGGATTCATTCCCACGCGGAGCGTGGGAACAATCAGGTGGGGCTAGACCGCCATTGGCGCGGTCATTGGGGCGTGATGTTCGTAGCCTTCCAGCGAGAAATCGCTCGGCTCGATCAACTCCAGCCACTCCGGCTGATAAACACCGGTCTTGGCGAACTCCGGCACACGGTCGCTGATCACCAGTTTCGGCATCGGGAACGGCTCACGCTTGAGCTGTTCATTCAGCATGTCCAAATGGTTTTCATAGACGTGGGCATCACCGATGAAATAGGTGAACCAGCGCGGCGTGTAACCGGTCAGGCGACCGATCAGGCTCAGCAGCGCGGCGCCTTCGGTGAGGTTGAACGGCGTGCCCAATAGCTTCACCCCCCACCTTTACCGCACATTACGCTGACTTGTAATGCCTTCCAAGCAACTTTGTATATGTGCATTATAGCGTTTGCACATTACCTGTGCAACCCCCAACACTGGATAAACCATCAGTTTTTTAAAGTCCCGCCCGCAGCCCCCTTTCTCCTGAAGGCCCGAAATACGTGGCCTGTAGCCAAGAAATTGACTCATTCTGGCAATGTGCTATCCATGGTGTCGGGGGAATCAATCGCCCTAGGAACAACTTCAGCACTTCCGCAGCCGCTATGACGCAAACAGCAGGGAGAATTGATGCGCCTAGATCAGATGCCATACCACTCAAGGCCCACCCTGGCCGTGCTTCCATTCCGACAATTCGGGATCGGATGGACGTGGCAACTGCGGGCACTCAAGCTTTTTCCCGAGTCCCAACTGTCCTGGAAGCGTTACTTCTACGATAACGGCAGTGGCCATGCGAGGGCGGCTGTTTTCACCTCCTACGAGGAGGCCATGGAAGCTGCAGACGAATTCAACAGCCGCACCAATGAACTGGTGGCTCAGGCGGTACCGGATCCTGTGCTTCAAAACTCAACCACCCTGAAAGTCGAGAAAGCACTGACGGCGGCGCGCCGCATCCAGGGAGAAGAGGAGCTCATGGAGCGCGAGGCAATCAAGCGGAACGCCCATCTGCCCCGGCTCTCCGCGCAAGAGCTGAAATTGCACAATACGATGGAGAGCTTGCGGCAACCGCTCCACGAGGAACTTAAGCGTGCGCCTTATCTAGAAATAGTTGCCTTGCCGAGATTCAACACGTGCCTTCGCCGTGTCGATGATCAGACATGGGAGCAGATCGGAGCCCTGCCTCCCAAACGCTCGCAGATCTGTCTGCGCGAAGTGACAGCCAAAGGGTTTGGTCTTTCGGGAGCCGACCACTGGGGAAGAACCAAAGCGCAGATACGCGCACTTTTACTCCCCCGAGCGAACCAGCTGCTGCAATTAGCAAGCGTCAAGCAAATGCTCGCAGAGGCGAGGATGCGCGGCCAGAGGGTACTGGTCTGTGGTGGCTTCGTGTTCTGGTATGAGGACGACGGGGTGCCACGGTGGGTGCTGAAAAACACGGGTGGCGAGTCCAGCAGCGAAGAGGGGAACACTTTGTGGCACGAGGGCACGATCCTATCCAAGAACCATGGCCGCATCGTCGTGCTCCCCTATATCAAGGAGAACGGAGAAAAGGTTCAAGGGCACACGAAGAATGCACCGCACGATGGTAAGGCGCTGCCCCGGCACCCTGACCAGTATGTCACCCTCCCTTTTGAGATCCTGGATGGTGACCTCATGATCGGACTGTTTGGTGAACTCCATTATGAGTAACCCACAGACTAATCGGACATACGCGCACCCCATATCCGAAAAACAACGCATTAAGGCTTCTATTGAGTGGCCAAGTGCTATCGTACCAATCTCGACCTGCCGTCTCACTGGGAGCATGACGTCGGCCAGTGGCAGTGGGCAAAACCGACATGTTCCGTATGTCGACGCTCGCTGATTGCCGGGGCCTGTGACTCGCCATGCCTTCAGCATTACGGCGAAACCGGTTTTCACACCATGCAAGGAGTGCAAGATGCAGTACGTGGCTTGTTTACGAGTTGGTCAGAATGACGTTAAGGCGCTGATAAATCTGGAAGACCACAGGCGGGAAGTCGTGGCTCCGCTGTTGGACATGCGAGGTGACGACGACAGACACCTTCAAACATTCCTAGCGAGTTGGACTGAGCATCCTTTTTTCCTAGACGCTTCAAGAATAACGAAGGACGTTGGTGAAGAATTCATTACTACCAATGACCTGCACAATCCTCATGGCGCGTTTGAGAACAAACGGCGCTTCTTCTCCGATGTGGCAGGCATCAACCAGAACGTTATACCGGTGGTCTCCTGGGTTGATGACGACCCTCAACGAGCAGTCATCCAAAGTGCTCTCGCTCTTCAGGGCGATTTCCCACATATAGCCATCAGGGTTACCTGTCCGGAAAACCCCACCGCGACTTCGTGGAACAGATTGCTATCAATCCTGGATGCTCTTGACAGCCCGGACACTGCGACGGTGATTTTGGACTTCGGCGCCACAACTCCGGCCAATACTGCCTCAGGGTCGGATTTCAATGTATCCCTGCGCCAACTCAACAGCTATCAGATACGGAATCTGGTTCTGATGAGCACCTCCTTTCCTATCGATAAGCCAGCCTCAAATACCTCCCGTTCCTCCGCCTGTTACGACGTTGCATGGCAAGGAAGGGTCGACACCACCGGCATAGAGTCAGATATCGTCTACGGGGATTATGCGGCCACCAACCCAACCGCCTCAATGGAATACATACGAGGCATGCCTGTACTTCCTTTCGCCTGCTATTACACCCCAACGGAATGGTGGCAGCGACGCAAAGGCTCGGATAAGGAATTTGTGCGATACATTGAAATCGCCCAAGAGATCAGAGGCTTACCGGGTTATCACGGCGACGACTTCTGCTGGGCCACTCGTGAGTACAGCAGAATTGTCGCCACATCTACCGGCTACGGGAACAACGGAACATGGAATGGATACAGGATCAATCAGCATATCTGCGCCATGATCCAGTCCATCGTAGATACTGACGGCTTCGATGACCTCGACGCCGATGACTTACTCTAACGATAACGTTGTTTCAGGCTGACCAATACATGTGACCTGATCACATTCATGGGAAGGGCGTCGCTGAGCTGGCGGCGCACTTCTTTTATGAGGTCGCGACTTTTCGTTGGCACCCCATGCTGGTTAGCGAGTGCATCCAACTCACTACGCCACAAAAATCCCGTAAGGTGGAATTTATCCTGGAGCTTGTTGGGCTTCGCCTTTCGAATCATCGCCATGCCGGAATAGTCATCGACGACGAGTACGCCAACATGCGGCAGACATGACTCAAGAGCCTTCACCAAGTGCTTTGAATGGCAGCATAGCCAGACTTCGTCAAAGCACGCCATATAGGCCTGCTGCTGGCCCTCCCAGCGAGTCAACGTGTCAGCATGGGACTTGATTTCGAAAGCGGTCAGCTTGCCGTTGGCATGAACGAGATCGGCGCGTCTGGCCTTATCGATGAAGCACAGCTCCTCGATGAAGACGTCACTCTCTTCATGGGACATCGCTTTCGCGACCCACTGCTTGAGGATTGGGCGGATTTCGGTAGGATTCAACATGCGCGGATTATAGACAGACAGTTGAGGCTTCTCACGCTAAAAAAGCGCCCAGTCGTCGATCACCAAGGGCTCGCATGTGTGTGATACCTGTCCGGCAAGGGGTGGAGATGATGACGCAAGGCCAGGCGTGAGCCTGGTCATTCCTGGTTTGATCAGCTTGCCTCTGGCCGATCTCCCTGGCCGACCTCAGACCCTAACGGTGGTCGATTCGCAAGGCAGGCGACGTCCGCGCATTCGCGGTGAGCGGACGATGGTGTGTCGCACTAATGGAGTCCTCCGGGCTTAGGGTCTCGACTTGAGAGGCCCCGTTTCACAGCCGCCCAACCCACATCACCAGCGATGATATGATATTGAAGCGCCATTTAAACCCATAGCCAAGTCATCCTATCGGCCAACCACCGGCGCTCAACGCAATGCACGCCGGCTAAGCTCGCGCTGAAACCGCAGTGGAAGCAACCATGTACAACCCGACGCCGTTCAACCTACTCAGCTCGCTGGATTCCATTTCAGCTGCCAGGCTGTCCTCCTACAGACGTTTTTTCATCCCGGCGTCCGACTCAGAACTGTACGGCCTGTATTGCTGGAACGAGGTTCTATCCACGAATTTCATGCGCTTAACAGGCATCGTCGAAGTAGCGTTGAGAAATCGCTTCCACCTCGCTCTTAGCCAGTATGCGATGGCCCAGCATTCTTCCAGAATCATCGGCAGCGCTGATGCCAACAATTGGTACGAAGTATTGAGATTGAGCGGCAAAAGCTGGGAGAAGGTGCAGGCCGTCACTCACGACAGGTACTGGAACAAGGCTCAAAAGCGACACACCTACACCCCGAAACTCCACCCGGTCAGCCCCAATCAAGTGATTGCGAATATGACGTTCGGCTTCTGGGCACCACTGCTGGATCTCAACCTGTCTTGGGACACGATCATCCCGACGATCTTTCCTCACCATCGCTACGCGAGTAACGCTGGTCACTGGAACAACAAGACGAACGTAGGCACCGTCTACGCCCGCCTTGAGACCGTCAGGTCGCTGCGCAACCGGGTCGCCCATTTCGAGCCGCTGTGGAAAATCCCGGACATCAAAGAAGAGAAGAAAGAAGCCAAGGGGGTAACGGTCAATGTCGAGTATCCGGCGCCCACTACTGAGGTCGAAGTGCTGGCCAGACTGAACATGCGTAAGCGTCCGCCGAAGTCACCTTGCATGACTCAGGCAGATACCCACTGATGCGGCAGCAGTTGGTCGATCTCACTCGCCCGCTGCGTCGGCAGCCGCGAGATAGGCATACGGATCGTGCCCATTCATACGTGCCGACTGGATCAAACTCATAATCGCCGCTGCCCGTTTGCCGCTGCGAAGCGATCCAGCAAACAACCAGTTCGAGCGTCCAAGTGCCCACGGCCTGATCTGGTTTTCGACTGGATTGTTGTCTATGGGCACCGCCCCATCGACCAGGTAGCGCGTCAGCGCTACCCAGCGTTTAAGGCTGTAATCCAAGGCTTTGGCCGTTGCTGATCCATTGGGCACAAGATCGCGCTGGGCCAACATCCAGTCGTGCAGTGCTTTGGCCAGCGGCGCCGCTTTTTCTTGCCGTATTCGACAGCGATCTCCATCACTCATGTCTCGCACTTGCCGCTCAACTTCGTACAAACCGCCAATCGAGTGCAGCGCCTGTTCTGCCAACTGACTTTTATTCGCGACATGCAGATCGAAAAACTTGCGGCGGGCGTGAGCCATGCAGCCGATTTCGATCATGCCTTTCTCAAACCCAGCTTTGTAACCAGCAAAGTCGTCGCACACCAGCTTGCCATTCCACGCGCCGAGGAAGTTACGCGCATGCTCACCGGCGCGGCTCGGGCTGAAGTCATAAACCACTGCCTTAAGCGCCGAAAACGGCGTGGTGCAGTAAGCCCAGACATAAGCGCGGTGAGTTTTCTTCTCTCCGGGCGCAAGCATCTGCACCGGCGTCTCATCGGCGTGGACAACTTGCTGCGCCAGGACGGCTTCTCGCAAGGCATCAACTAATGGCTGAAGCTGTACACCTGTTTGTCCAACCCATTGAGCTAGTGTGGAGCGCGGGATCGCTAAACCAGCGCGCCCGAAGATTTTCTCCTGCCGATACAGCGGCAAGTGGTCAGCGAACTTCGCCACCAACACATGCGCGATCAGGCCCGCAGTTGGGATGCCCTTGTCGATCACTTGGGCCGGTACCGGTGCCTGGATCAGTGTTTCGCACTGACGGCAGGCCCACTTCCCACGCACATGCTGTTCAACAGTGAACACGCCCGGCGTGTAATCGAGCTTCTCGCTGATGTCCTCGCCGATGCGCTGGAGTTGGCAGCCGCAAGTGCACTGAGTGCTTTCTGGTTCGTGATGAATGACGGTGCGTGGAAACTGCGGCGGCAGTGGCGCGCGCTTTGGTTTTTGGCGCGCCTCTTCTGGAGCAGGAGCCGGAAGCAGTGCCGTCAGCTCGGCGTCGATAGCCTCAAGGTCGGTGTTGAGCAGATCGTCGAGCAAGCTGCCTTGTTCAGGACTGATCTGCTCGCTGCGTTTGGCAAACCGGTGCCGCTTGAGGATCGCGATCTCGTGGGTCAGCTGTTCGATGATGGTTTGATCGCGGTGGATCTTTCTGCCCATGGTGTCGACCTTCGACATCAACTGCGCAGCGAGGGCGCGCAGTTGGTCGGGGGTCATTTGGTCGAGGTTGGGCAAGGAAGTCATGCCGTGGATTTTACCAAAGCAGACCGCCTACGGCAGTAGGCCAAGAAGCAAAATTAAAACTTTTAAAGCAGTGTAATTACGCCGCCAACGCCAACACGTTGCCAAGGTAGACCGAGCACCAACGCCCGAAGTTGCTCGGCATCCAGCTCCATCTCGCAACCTTGGCGAATGCCTGGCCAGTGGAATTTGCCTTGGTTCAACCGCCGTGCCGCCAGCCAAACACCAATTCCGTCATGAACCAGGACTTTCATTCGGTTAGCCCTGCGATTGGCAAACAGATAAGCACAGTGCGGCTTCGCCGCACCGAATACTGCGATCACTCTGGCCAGCGCAGTCTCGGTACCCGCGCGCATATCCATGGGCTCGGTGGCGAGCCAGATGGCGTCTATGCGGATCACTTGGCAAGCTCTCGAATAAATCGAGCGCACCCATCAGGATCGGAAACTGGCCACTTCACTGCGATGGCTTGTTCGCCAACGGGTATCTCGATGATCGCCGATGCCTCCGACGGCCGCTTAGGCGGAGCCTTCAACGGGACAAACGCAGGCAACGCGGCAACTGAGGTATGCCGGTAAAGCGGCAGCCATTTACGAATGACGTTGGCGTTGATGCCGTGAGCGATGGCAACGCTTGAAACGGTGGCCCCGGGCTGAAGGCATTCCTGAACGACCTGGGCTTTGAACGGTTTGGGATAAGAGCTTCGTTGGCGCATGGAAATCCTGGCGATTAAGGGTGATCGCGTCCGCTTAAAAATACGCGGACACCATCGCCCTTAATGCTGGAGTTTTGAAGGTGACATGGCCGGACGCTTAC
>LNAP01004025.1_pt1 | contig 13810 bp, 12 predicted proteins | sample 602601 | NCBI WGS metagenome assembly LNAP01 (sample SAMN02440304, study PRJNA202911) | soil metagenome | biome: Subtropical and temperate rainforests or woodlands; isolation source: soil samples (1 kg each in a 20% v/v slurry with milli Q water) were... ...
CCAGGCGCTCGACCGCATGGCGCAAGGCGCGCTGGATGTGGCCGGTACCGCGGCGAAGCTGCTGCCGGGCGGCGACCCGGTGGGCTTCGTCCGCGCGCTGGCGCCGCATGCCGAGCTGGCCGCGAAAAAACTTGGCGTATCGGTGCGCGCACTGCTGGCGCAGGCGGCGCTGGAAACCGGCTGGGGCAAGCACCTGCCCAGCCATGGCGACGGCAGCAGCAGCAACAACCTGTTCGGCATCAAGGCAGGCAGCAGCTGGGATGGCGACAAGGTCAGCGTGCCCACGCTGGAGTACGAGGACGGCGTGGCGGTGCGCCGACGCGACCAGTTCCGCGCCTACGACTCGCCGGCCGAATCGTTCGCCGACTACGCCAGCCTGCTGGCCGACAGCCCGCGCTACGCGCAGGCGCTGGGCCAGGGCGAGAACGTTGCCGGCTTTGCGCGGGCGCTGGTAAGCGGCGGCTACGCGACCGACCCGGCGTACGTCGCCAAGATCACCGCAATCGCCAACAGCCCGCAGATGCGCGAGGCGCTGGCGACACTCCGGCTGTCGGGCGAACTCAAGTGAATGCCCGTCCGGCCGTTACCGTTGTCACGTACCGTGCCGTTCCGGCGGTGCTCCATGCGTTGAGGGTGTTCCATGGCTGACATGCTTTCGACCGGCGTGTCCGGGCTGCTTGCCGCGCAGATCGGACTCAGTACGGTAAGCCACAACGTGGCCAACGCGAACACCGACGGCTACAGCCGCCAGGTGGTGTCGTTCGGCGCCCGGCTGCCGGAAGGGCAGGCCAATTACTACGTCGGCACGGGCGTCAATACCGTGGCGGTGCAGCGTGCCTACAGCCAGTTCCTCAACAGCTCGCTGTGGTCGGCCAGCTCCGGACAAGGGCGCGCCAGCGCCATGGCCAGCCTCACCGGCCAGCTCAACAACCAGCTTTCCGGCAGCAGCAATCTGCAGACCTCGCTGGACAGTTTCTTCGGTGCCGTGCAGGACATGGCCAACGCGCCGTCGGATGCGGCTTCGCGTCAGGTGCTGCTGGCTCGGGCAGGCGGACTCGCCAGCACGTTCCGGGCGCTGTCCGGCCAGTTCAGCCAGCTTTCCGGTCAGGTGCAGCAGCAGATCAGCGACACCGTCGATTCGATCAACAGCGACAGCCAGTCGATCGCCAAATTGAACGGACTGATCCGATCCTCGCAGGCCACCGACGGCACGCCGCCGGCCGACCTGCTCGACCAGCGCGATGCGCTGGTGAAGAAGCTGGCCGGCCAGGTCGGCATCAGCGTGGTGCCGCAGAACGACAACACCATCAGCGTGTTCGTGGGCAACGGCCAGGCGCTGGTCACCGGTACCGAGGCGCACGCGCTGGGCACCGCGCCCAACGTATACGACGCCACCCGCCGGGAAGTGGTGGGTGCGGCGTCGGGTGCCGTGCTGAGCGGGCGCATTGGCGGCGGCACCCTGGGTGCGCTGCTGGATTTTCGCGGCAATGTGCTGGACCCCGCGCAGAACCAGCTGGGCCGCACCGCGCAGGCACTGGCCAGCGCATTCAATGCGCAACATGCGCAGGGCGCGGACCTGCAGGGCAAGATCGGCGGCACGTTCTTCGATGTCGCCGGCCCGACCGTGCAGGCGGCCGGCACCAACAGCGGCAGCGGCACGCTGGATGCCGGCATCGGCGACATCGGCGCGTTGGCCGGCAAGGACTATGTACTGAGCTACGACGGCAGCAACTGGAGCATGCGCGACACCAACGGCAGCAGCGTCGCGCTCAGCGGCAGCGGCACCGGCGCCGATCCGTTCATCGCCGCCGGGCTGAGCCTGGTGGTGGGCGGCAGCGCCAATGCCGGCGACAGTTTCCGCGTGCAGCCCAGCCGCAATGCCGCCGCCAGTTTTTCGGTGGCGATCGACGACCCCGACAAGATCGCCGCCGCCGCGCCGCTCAAGGCCACCGCCGCAACCGGCAACACCGGTACGGCATCGCCCACCATCGGCATCGGCGACGGCAGCGACGCCAATCTGTTCACCAGCAGCTCCGTCGTGTTCGCCTCGGCCACCAGCTACAGCGTCGACGGCGGTCCGGCGCAGGTCTTCACCCCCGGCCAGCCGATCGTCCACAACGGCTGGAGCATGCAGCTCAGCGGCGCGCCGCAGGCCGGCGACAGCTTCGGCGTGCAGGCCAACAGCAATGCGCAGGGCGACAACAGCAACGCGTTGATGCTGGGCAAGGTCGCCAACCTGGGCGTGCTCGATGGCGGCGTCACCAGCGCGGGCCGCGCCTATGGCCAGCTGGTCAGCCAGGTCGGCAGCGCCGGTGCGCTGGCCGGCGACGACCTGACCACGCAGACCGCGGTGTACAGCCAGGCGATGAGTTCGCAGCAGAGCGTGTCCGGCGTGAACCTGGACGAGGAGGCCGCCAACCTGTTGCGTTACCAGCAGGCGTATCAGGCTTCCGCGCAGGTCATCAGCACCGCCAACAACATCTTCGGCGCGCTGCTCAGCGCCGTGAAGGGGTAAGCCATGCGAGTCTCCACCAGCTGGATGCAGCAGCAGTCCGTCGGCAGCATGATGGATCGGCAGAGCGACCTGTCCGACCTCAACATCCAGCTGAGCACCGGCAAGCGCATCAACCAGCCGTCCGACGATCCGGTGGGCGCGGCGCGTGCGCTGGACCTGACCCATCTCACCGCCGACAGCGCGCAGTACCAGCGCAACATCGGCAGCGCCAACGCGCGGCTGGGGCTGGAAGACCAGACCTTGTCCAACGTCACCAACGTGCTGGGCCGCGTGCGCACGCTGCTGCTGCAGGCTGCCAACGGCTCGCAGACCGACGAGACCCGCGGCGACATCGCCGCCGAGATGGTGCAGTTGCGCCAGCAGTTGCTCGGCCAGGCCAACAGCAAGGACGGCCAGGGCGACTATCTGTTTGCCGGCAACCGTACCGGCACCGCGCCGTTCGCTTCGCAGAACGGCGTCAGCTATCTGGGCGACGACGGCCAGCGCATGGTCGCCGCCGGCCCCGGCCTGCAGGTGGCCACCGGCGATCCGGGCAGTGCGGTGTTCGCCGACGTACCCACCGGCAACGGCAGGTTCGCGATCAGCGCCGGCGCGGCCAATACGGGCAGCGCGGTAGCCGGTGCCAGCAGCGTCAGCAATCCCAACGCGAATCCTTCGGCGTGGGATGGCGGCGACTACAGCATCGTGTTCACCGCTGCCGATGCGTATGAAGTGCGCGACGGCAGCGGCACGGTGCTGGACAGCGGCAGCTACGACGCAAGCAGCGGCGGCAGCATCACCTTCCGTGGCGCGCAGGTGGCGTTCGGCGGCACGCCCGACGCAGGCGACACATTCTCGTTGGGCGCCTCCGCCAAACAGGACGTGTTCACCACGCTGGACAACATCATCAACACGCTGCGCCAGCCCAACGGCGGTGGTGCGGACATGCAGAACGGCATCAACACGCAGTTCGCGAATCTCGACCAAGCGATCGACACGATCACGCGCACGCGCGGCATGGTCGGCGCGCGCATGAACGCGCTCGATCAGCAGAGCGGACTCAACGATGACCTGACCCTGCAGTACAAGAGCGCGCTGTCGGACGTGCAGGATCTGAACTACTACGACGCGATCAGCCAGCTCGGTGCGCAGACCACGGCGCTGCAGGCGGCGCAGCAGACGTTCACCAAGATCCAGGGTTCAAAATTGTTCGATTATTTGCGTTGACAAGGCTCAAGTTTCGGTGTTGTGGGTCGAAACAGTTCACAAGGCGGATGCATTCAATGGTGAATCCCCGCCGGATTGTCTGAGCCGACCCTTGTCGGCACACCACCCCGATTCGGAGAATTCCCATGGTCATGAGCGTCAACACCAACATCAGCTCGCTGAATGCCCAGAAAAACCTGGCCACGTCGCAGAGCAAACTCGCCACCGCGATCGAGCGCCTGTCCTCGGGCATGCGCATCAACAGCGCGAAGGACGATGCCGCCGGCCTCGCCATCTCGACCCGCTTCACCACCCAGATCAACGGCCTCAACCAGGCGGTCAGCAACGCCAACGACGGCATCTCGCTGGCGCAGACCACCGAGTCGGCGCTGAACGAGGTGACCAACAACATGCAGCGCATCCGTACGCTGGCGGTGCAGTCGGCCAACGCCACCAACTCCGACAGCGACCGCGCCGCGCTCGACGCCGAAGTGCAGCAGCGCCTGGCGGAAATCACCCGTATTTCCACCCAGACCAGCTTCAACGGCCGCCATGTGCTCGACGGCAGCTTCGGCAACGCCGCGTTCCAGGTCGGCGCCAACGTCGGTGAAACGATTTCGGTGAACCTCAGCCAGGGTGCGCGTGCCGACCAGATGGGTTCGCTTGCCGCCGGCACCGGCACTGCGGTAACCACCAGCGCCCTGAGCGCCAACAACCTGAAGATCCAGGTTGGCACCGGTGCGGTCACCAATATCGCGGCTTCGGTGGCTGGCCCCTCGGCTGGCCAGGGCGCCGGCAGTGCGTACGCGAAAGCCGCAGCGATCAACGCGTCGAATGTTTCTGGTCTGACCGCCACGGCCAGCAACTCGGTCACCGGTGCATTCGCCAGCACCGGCGGTGCCGCCGGCAACACCTATGCGCTGAACATCAACGGCCAGGATATCTACGCCGCGGGTACCGATACCTCGGGCGGCGCGTTGACGGGCGACAAGGTGGTTGCGCAGATCAACGCCTACTCCACCCAGACCGGCGTGACCGCCAGCGTGGACGCGGGTGGCAACATGACGCTGTCGACTGTTGACGGCCGTGATATCAGCGTCACCCAGACGTTGGGCGGCGGCGCCACGGGTGGCCTCGCAGCAGGCATGGTTACCGATACCTACGGCAAGCTCACGCTGAGCGCCGCATCTTCCATCACGTTCTCCGGTTCGCAGTCGTCCGACATCGGCTTCACGGCGAATATCGCGCTCGATACCACCAAGACCCTGGCATCGGCCAACGTGTTGACCGTGGATGGCGCCAACTCCACGATCAACCGCATCGATGCGGCGCTGTCCACGGTCAGCGGCATGCGCAGCAACCTCGGCGCAGTGCAGAACCGCTTCAGCTCCACCATCGCCAACCTGCAGACCATCTCGCAGAACCTCAGCTCGTCGCGCAGCCAGATCCAGGATGCGGATTTCGCAGCCGAGACGGCGAACATGTCCAGCGCGAACATCCTGCAGCAGGCCGGTGTGTCGGTGCTGGCGCAGGCCAACGCTTCGACCCAGAGCGTGTTGAAGCTGTTGGGTTAATAGCTTGACCCGAAACGGCCGCCAGACGTGGCGGCCGTTTCCCCATTTTGAGGAACTTCGCTCATGGCAATCACCGTAGGCTCCACCACACCAACCACGGGCTTGCTGACTTCCATGGGCGTGGGTTCCGGACTGGATGTGGCTACGCTGGTCTCGAAGCTGGTGGCCGCCAAGAAGGCGCCGCAGCAGAACCAGATCACCAGCCAGGCAGCTAGCGCCAATACCCAGCTTTCCGCACTGGGCCAGGTCGGCGCCGCGCTTTCCGCGTTGCAGTCGGCAATGGCCCCGCTTACCGACGGTAGCGCGTTTGCCAGCCGCACCGTGACCAGCAGTGATACCACCGTACTCGGCGCTGGCACCGACGGCACCGCCGTCAATGGCAACTACAACATCGTGGTCAGCAAGCTGGCCAGTTCGTTGAAGGCATCTTCCGGCGCATTCGCCAGCTCCAGTACCGCGGTGGGAACCGGCACGCTCACCCTCGCGGTGGCAGGCAAGTCGATGAGCCTCACGCTCGACAGCACCAACAACTCGCTCGCCGCAGTACGCGATGCGATCAACAAGGCCGGCGACAACCCCGGCGTGTCGGCGACCATCGTCACCGGCACCGACGGCGCGCATCTGGTGCTGAGCGGCACGCAAACCGGCGCGGCCAATGGTTTCAAGGTGAGCAGCAGCGGCGGCGACGGCGGCCTGGCAGCGCTGAATTACGATGTGGCTGCCCCGAGCGGCAATGCGCTGAGCGTGATCAACGCGGCCAGCGATGCGAATTACACCATCGACGGACTCGCCGGCAACAGCGCCAGCAATACCATCAGCACGGCGATTGACGGGCTTACGCTCAATCTCATCAAGGTCGGCAGCAGCACGCTCAGCGTGTCCAACGATTCCTCCAAGGCCACCGGCGCGCTGACCAACCTGGTCAGCACCTACAACAGCTTCGTGGGCATCTACCAGAACCTCACCAAGTACGACGCCACCAGCGGAACCGCCGGTGCGATGATCGGCGATGCCACGCTGAACAGCATCAACAGCACTTTGTCGAGCATCATCGGTGGCACCGCGAACGGCACGACGCTGTCGTCTATCGGCATCTCGTTGCAGGTGGATGGCACACTGAAGCTGGATAGCGGCAAGCTGTCCACGGCGCTGTCCGACGGCGGCAAGACCGTCGGCAACCTGTTCGCCGGCACCGGCGGCTTCGCCGCCAAACTGAATGCATCACTGAACAACTGGGTCGGTGATTCCGGTCTGCTGGCAGGGCGCGCCACCAGCCTCAGCCAGCAACTGAAGGATTTGTCGAGCCAGCAGACCACGCTGAACAGCCGCATGGATGATCTCACCGCGCGCTATCAGGCGCAGTTCACCGCGCTGGACACGCTGATGAGCAAGCTCAACAGCACCAGCAGCTACCTGCAGCAACAGTTCGACGCGCTCACCAACAGCAACAAGAAATAAGTTTCAGGGAGACGACCATGGGATTCGGTTATGGCGCCAGCGCCTATCAACAGATCCGTTCGCACGGCGGCGTGGAGTCGGCGGACCCGCACGGCCTGATCACGCTGCTGATGGACGGCGCGCTGGAGCGGCTGGTGAAGGCCCGCGCGCACATGCTGCGCGGCGAGATCGCCGCCAAGGGCGAGGCGATCTCGCGCTGCATCGAAATCCTCGGCGGATTGCGCGGCAGCCTCGATGCCAAGGTCGACCCGGTGCTGGTCGAGCGGCTGGATTCGCTGTACGACTACATGAGCCGCCGACTGCTGCAGGCCAACCTGCGCGACGACGCCAGCCTGATCGACGAAGTCAGCAACCTGCTGCAGCCGGTCCGCGACAGTTGGGTGAAGATCGCCCCCGCCGCTGCCCAGCCTGCGGTCAGCGCGTGAGCATGGACACCCTGGAACACGCACTGCAGCTGACCCGCAGCATGCTGGCCGCCGCGCACGCGCAGGAGTGGTCGCGGCTGATTGAACTGGAGGTCGAGCGCGAGCCGTTGCTGCTGCGCCGGCATGCGTCCGACCCGGCCACCCTCTCGCAGCTGGGCGAGATTCTGGCGTACGATCGCCAACTGCAGGCGATCGTCGGCGGCGCACGGGATTCGGCAGCCGAACAGTGGCAGCAGGAAACCGGCCGCGCCCGCGCAATCGCCGCCTACGCCCAGCCGTGACAGGCCGCGGCTGCTGAACTTCATCTCCGAAGCCGCCGGCGTGGCGGTTTCGGCATCACCGCGTCGCGGAGCCGCGCCATGACCTCAGACAGCATGACTCCGGGTGACTGGGACGATTTCGAGCAACGGGTCAGCTGCGAAGAGAGCCTGCACGCCGACTGCGAGCCGCTTGCCTGGCCGCCGTCGCAGGCACAGCTGCAGCAGCTTTCCGACCGCAACGCCAACACGTTGGCGGCCATCGCTGCGCTGGAGGAACGTCGTGCCGATACCGGCGAGGACGACAGCCCGCTGATGCAGGAAATGCTGCGCATGGACGCCAAGCTCACCGTACTCGTGGAGATCGTCAACAACCTGCTGGTACCCGGAAGCGTGCTGCCGCCGCGGCAACTGCTGCGCTTCAATGCGCTCGGTGCGATCCTGCCTGCGGGCCTGGCGCCGGCCGATGGCGGACTGCTGCTGCGCATCCGCTTCGATCTCTGCCGCAGTTTGCCGCTGGAGCTTGCTGCGCGAGTGGAACGTCAATTCGACGATGGTCGGGTCTTCGTGGTTTTTGCGCCGCTCGGCGATGCACTGGGTGACGCAATTGAGCGGCTGGTTTTCCGCCATCACCGACGCAAAGTGGCAGGGGCGCGCCAGCTGGTCGGTTGAAACGCGCTTTGGTCGGCAGACGCTGTGTGACGTGGTTCGCACTTACGAAACTCGGTCTGCAGTTACTTCGACGCCGGTCACACCTGCCACGCGTGCACTGTCACGCCGCGAATACCGCGCAAACGTTTCTTGTTTCATGCAGTTACAGGGAACGCCCACGTATGTTTGCCGGCGCGGCGGCGTCAGCTTTCCTGACATGTGACGTTTTGTCGTCGCGATGGCCTGAAAAATTGGCCTCCTTATTGCTCATGGTTCATCAGGCCGGCGACGGAAAGTCGGCACCGATGAAAAAAGCGGTCCCGCTGGAAGCGGGGACCGCCAAACGAGCAGTGTGGTAAGGAGAAAGCGATGCAGAAATTCGACTTCCTGGTCATCGAATCCGATGAGACGCGTGTGGAGTCCGTGCTCTCGGCGCTCCACTTCCTCGGCTACCGGCCACAGCATGGCGCTGCCTGCCGCGAGACGGACGAATCCACCCATGCGTGGCGCGCGGTGTACATCGGCAACGTCGACGACGCCGTCGAGGCGGAGCGTCAGTTCGCCCTGCTGGGTGCCGCCGCGTCACACGTTCCGGTACTGCTGGCCAGCGACTCGGCCTGGGTCGAACGCTTCAGCGCGCCGGCCTCGCCGTTTGCCGCGCGGGTGGCGACTCTTGCGTTCCCGTTGCGCTACGAGAAGATGGCCGAGGCCATGCGCAACATCTATGCGCGCCTGCTTGGCGGCCAGTCCAGTGGCTTGCGCTTTGTCGGCAACTCGGCGCCGATGATCCGCGTCAACGCCTTGATCCACCAGGTCGCGCCGTTCGATTCCACCGTGCTGGTGCTGGGTGAATCGGGTACCGGCAAGGAAATGGTGGCGCGCGCGATCCACGAGCATTCGCCGCGCCGGGACAAGCCCTTCGTGGCGATCAACTGCGGGGCGATTCCGGCGGAGTTGCTGGAGAGCGAGCTGTTCGGCCACGAGAAGGGTTCCTTCACCGGCGCGATCAGCGCGCGCAAGGGCCGTTTCGAAATGGCCGAAGGCGGCACCCTGTTCCTCGACGAGGTTGGCGACATGAGCCTGCCGATGCAGGTGAAGCTGCTGCGCGTGCTGCAGGAACGCGCCTACGAGCGGGTGGGCGGCAGCAAGACCATGCGCTGCGACGTGCGCATCATCGCCGCCACGCATCGCAATCTGGAGCAGTCGATCGCCAGCGACCGCTTCCGCGAGGACCTGTTCTATCGCCTCAGCGTGTTTCCGCTCGAGCTGCCGTCGCTGCGCGAACGGCTGGAGGACTTGCCGATCCTGGTCGGCGAGTTCAACCAGCGCCTCGCTCGCCGCGGGTTGGGCGTGGTGCGCTTCAGTGCCGGTGCGATGCAATCGCTGCGCGCACATGCCTGGCCGGGCAACGTGCGCGAGCTTTCCAACCTGGTCGAGCGCATGGCGATCCTGTTCCCGCACGGCGAAGTGCGCGGCAGCGACCTGCCGAAGAAGTATCGCGACCAGCAGGTCGGCGACGAGGTGCACGGCGCGGCCCTGCTGGCGCTGATGGAGGACGAGTTGCCGGCGGCCGAGGCTGGCGTGCAGCCGGTATCCGAATCGCTGCGCATCCTGCCCGAGCATGGCCTCGACCTGAAGGATCACCTGGCCGACATCGAAGTGGGGCTGATCCGTCAGGCCCTCGATGCCACCGGTGGCGTGGTGGCGCACGCGGCGCGCCTGCTGCACATGCAGCGCACCACCCTGGTGGAAAAGCTGCGCAAGTACGGGTTGCAGAACAGCCTGGCGGCGTAGGCCGGGATACGGGATTCGGGATTCGAAACCGCAAAGGCAGTCGCTGGCCACGCGCCGCTCTACCGAATCCCGAATCCCGCAAAAAAGCTGGCACGTCTCCTGCAATAACCTTTTCGAAACCCCGTCACGCGTCGGGAATCCGTCATGAGGACGCACCGCGATGAGCACGATCGACGTCAACAACCTGCTTTCCCAGATGCGCCAGATGACGGCGCAGGTGCGCCCGCCGGAAACCGCATTCAAGCCGGCGCCCGTCGGCGGGCAAGCTGATTTTTCCGACGTTCTCAAACAATCCATTTCTGCCGTGGGCCGCAGCCAGATGGAAGCCGGCCGCATGGCCGCGAGTTTCGAGCGCGGCGATCCCGGTGCGGACCTCGGTCGCACGATGATCGCGGTGCAGAAGGCCGACCTCTCGCTGCGCACCGTGGTCGAGGTGCGCAACAAGCTGGTCGATGCGTACAAGGAAATCATGAACATGCCGGTTTGACGCGCACGCGTCGATCCGACTTCGCCCCCTAGCCCAAGAGCAGCACCATGGCAGACAACGCCATCGCGACGACCGCAGACAACGGTTCGCGCCTGGACCCCTTCAAGCAGATCGCGCGCAACCCGGCGACGCGGCAACTCCTGTTGCTGGTGGCGGTGGCCGCGGCCGTGGCCTTGGGCGTGGCCGTGGTGCTGTGGTCGCGCGGCCCGAACTACGGGTTGCTGTATGCCGGACTGGAACAGAAGGACGCCTCGGCGATCACGCAGGAATTGCAGGCGGGCAATACGCCTTACCAGCTGAGCAGCGACGGCTCGTCGATCATGGCGCCGGCCGCCGACCTGGCCGCGCTGCGGCTGAAGCTGGCCGCGAAAGGCCTGCCCCAGGGCAGCGCCGCCAGCAGCGCGCTGCCGGCCACCGACTCGCCGTTCGGCATGAGCGACCTGGCCGAGCGCACCCGCTACCAGCAACTGCTGGAAGCCGATCTGGGCGCCACCATCGGCGGGCTGCAGTCGGTGCGCGCGGCGCGCGTGCACCTGGCGCTGCCGAAACCTTCCGCGTTCATTCGCGACAGTCGCGAGGCCAGCGCGTCGGTGCTGGTCACCCTGTATCCGGGCCGCCAGCTCGATGCCGGCCAGGTGGCGGCGATCGTGCACCTGGTGGCGGCCAGCGTGCCGAACCTGGAAGCGCGCCAGGTTTCCGTGATCGACCAGCAGGGCCAGCTGCTGACCACCGACCCGGAAAGCCCGGGAGCGGTAGGCGACAACCGCCTGCGCATAGCCACGCGGATCGAGAACACCTACGCCCAGCGCATCGAGGAGCTGTTGATGCCGCTGGTCGGCCCCGGCCGGGTGCATGCGCAGGTGCATGCCGATCTGGATTTCAGCCGGACCGAGAAAGCCACCGAGACGTTCGGCCACGAACACCCGGCGCTGCGCAGCGAGCAGACCAGCAGTGAGCAGCACGGTGCGGATACCGCCGGCGGCGGCGTGCCCGGCGCACTCAGCAACCAGCCGCCGACCATGGTCGCGCAGCCCACGGCCGCCAAGCCGGACGCCGGCAAGACAGCGGCCGCGACGGCCACGGCGGCGACTGCCAGCCCGGGCGAGAGCTCCAGCAGCGCCACCCGCAACTACGAGCTCGATCGCACCATCAGCCATGTCAGCGATCCGGCCGGGCGGCTGGCCCGGCTTACCGTGGCGGTGGTGCTGGACGACAAACTGGTCAGTCCCGACAAGCCGGGCGATCCGGCCGACGATCCGGCGGCAGCGCCCAAGGCCGTGCCGTTCAGCGCGCAGGAACTGCAGCACCTGACCGACCTGACCAAGAACGCCGTGGGCTTCGATCCCGCCCGCGGCGACAGCGTCAGCGTGGTCAACCAGGCATTCCAGCGCGGCCCGGCGGTCGATGCGTTGCCCGAAACTCCGCTGTGGGGACGGCCGGGCGTGATGGACCTGGTCAAGCAGGGGGCCGGCGTGCTGATCGCGCTGCTGGTGGCGTTCGGCCTGTTGCGCCCCCTGCTGAAAGGATTGCTGCGCGGGGAAGCGGTGGCGCGCGCGCTGCCGTCGCCGATGCCGCAGATCTCGGTGCGCGTCGACGACGATCCGGCGGGCAACGAGCCGGCCCGACTTGGCGGGGCCATGCCGGCACTCTCGTATGAGCAACGCGTCGGCCAGGCCAAGCGGATGGTCGGCGAAAACTCCAAACAGGTGGCGCAAGTCGTGAAGAACTGGGTGAGCGAAGATGGCAACTAATCGTTCCGAGGCGCCCATCAATGGTGCGCAGCGTGCGGCAATCCTGCTGCTGACGCTGGGTGAGCAGGACGCCGCCGAAGTGCTCAAGCACCTCAGCGCCCGCGACGTGCAGGCGGTCGGCACGGCGATGGCGGCGCTCACCAGCGTGTCGCGCGAGCATGTCGAACACGCGTTGACCAAGCTCAACGAAGACATGGGCCGGCAGACCTCGCTGGGCGTCGGCACCGAGGAATACATCCGCAAGATCCTGGTCAACGCGCTGGGCGAGAACAAGGCCGGCGGGCTGATCGACCGCATCCTGCTCGGGCGCAGCAGCAAGGGGCTGGAGTCGCTCAAGTGGATGGAGAGCCGCGCCATCGCCGAGATGATCAACCAGGAACATCCGCAGATCATCGCGCTGGTGCTGGCGCACCTGGAGCCGGACCAGGCCGCCGAGGTGATCGGCTACCTGCCGCCGCGCGTGCGCTCCGACGCGGTGATGCGCATCGCCACGCTCGACGGCGTGCAGCCGCATGCGTTGAACGAGCTGGACGAGATCATGGAGCGCCAGTTCTCCGGCAACACCAAGAAGCTCAAGTCCGCCAACGTCGGCGGACTGAAGGCTGCCGCCGACATCCTCAACGCGATGGAAACCAGCCGCGAGACCGAATTGATGACGGCCATCCGCAGCCTGGACGAGGCCCTGGGCGGTCGCATCGAGGACCTGATGTTCGTGTTCGAGGACCTGGCCGAGCTGGACGACCGCGGCATGCAGATCCTGCTGCGCGAGGTGCCGTCGGGAACCCTGATCACGGCGCTGAAGGGTGCCGAGCCGGAGGTGCGCGAGAAGATTTTCGCCAACATGTCCAAGCGCGCCGCCGACATGATGCGCGACGACCTCGAGGTGAAGGGCCCGGTACGCCTGAGCGAGGTCGACGCGGCGCAGAAGGAAGTGCTGGCCATCGCCCGGAAACTTTCCGATGCCGGACAGCTCAGCCTGGCCTCCGGCGGGGATGAATTCGTCTGATGGCCGCCACGATCCACAATGCGGCCGCGGATTTCCAGCGCTGGGAACTGCCCAACGTGGGCGTGCAGTCGACGGCGTCGAAGGCGGCCAACACGCCGCCGCCGCCGACCGTGCGCGAGCTGGCGGCACTCGAACAGCAGGCGCGCGAGGAAGGCTATGCGGCGGGCCGTGCCGAAGGATTGGCCGCGGCGCAGCAGCAGCTGCAACAGCGCATGGCCGAACTCGACGCTCTGTATGACGCGGCGGCGCGTCCGTTGCAGGTTCTCGACGAACAGACCGGGCAGGAGCTGGCACGCCTGGCCATGATCGTTGCGCAGCGGGTGATTGCGCACGAGCTGCAGTTGTCGCCCGAACTGGTCATCCGGGCGGTGCGCCAGGCCGCCACCGCCTTGCCGGCCGCCACGCGCGAATTGCGCGTGCACCTGCATCCGGCCGACCTGGCCTTGCTGCGCGATTCGGGTGCCGTCGAGGGCCATTGGCAACTGCTGGCCGATCCCGCGCTGAGCCGCGGCGACTGCCGTCTGGAGAGCGAACGTTCGCGGCTGGATGCGCGGGTGGAAACCCGCCTGGCGGCGATGGTCGACGCCGTGCTGGGCGACGATGCCGGCGGCGGGGTGGCCGGCGCGTGAGCATCGACGCCGTCATCGCTGCCCGGCAGGCGCGCTGGCAACGGCAGCTGGCGCGCTGCAGCGCGCGTGCCGAAGCGG
>LNAP01004026.1_pt1 | contig 13808 bp, 12 predicted proteins | sample 602601 | NCBI WGS metagenome assembly LNAP01 (sample SAMN02440304, study PRJNA202911) | soil metagenome | biome: Subtropical and temperate rainforests or woodlands; isolation source: soil samples (1 kg each in a 20% v/v slurry with milli Q water) were... ...
GCTGAGGAATGGCCTTGAACGAACGCACGCTGCCTGGAACCCAACCCAAGCCAGGTAGTGAGCCTTCGTCACTGCTATCGGCAAGAATCTGCATACCGACGCAGATCCCCAGCACAGGGATTTTTGCCTTTTGTACGAGTTCGTCCAGCGCTGGCCGCATGCCAGAGGCGTCCAGACGTTCGATAGCATGGTCAAATGCGCCAACGCCCGGCAGGATCAGCTTGGTAGCACCGTCGAGATCGGCAGCACATTTTGCTACAGATACTGGGATGTGTAAGCGTCGATAGACATTGACAAACGCCTGAATATTGCCCAAGCCATAATCTATGATTGTTATCATCTGAAGAGTCTTCTTTCCAAACCAAGCACGCTGAGCACTCGAGAGCCTATTCCGATCAAGAAGCGCTTGTTTTTGTAATCAAGACACGTCTTGTTGGAACCCTCGAAAATGCTCTGAAGCTCTGGCACAGTCAAGTCCAATTTATGAGCGACGTACTCGAATTCTGACTTTAGAAATTTCTCATCGAGCTCAGGCTTGGCAATGCGCTCTAACGCGCCTTCACGCGTCAGCTGACCGGTCATGATAAGGCTAGAAAAATGGGCCCGACGTTTTTCATAGCCGAACTTCCGAGGCATCCAGTAATCCTCGTAAAAACGGGTAAACCTGGACTCGTGATGCTTATGTTGGAACCGCTTCCAACCGAACAACCTTTCAAGCGTTTCTTCAGCCTCGCTCTTTATGTAAGGTAGTAAATTAAGTGGGCGAACCACTTGCATACCTAGCACATAACGATAATAAATCTTGTAAGATAGAACATCGACTATCGGAAAGCTCTTTAACTTTCGCGAACCAAATTTATCATGAATATCATTAATTAGTGTTTTATCAATACCTGGATAGGCGCCCCATTCTTCTGGCTCGCGACAGCATTCAGTAGAATAGTTACCACCGGTCAATACATACTTTATCTTATGAGCCTTGGCAAACTTGTACAGTCCGGAGAAAAAAGCAGTGTCTTGAGGAATATCCTGATCCGGTACTTGAGCCTTCAAAAAGGCAACCTGCAGGCTTTTCATTTCTTCCCAATTGATCACTTCGGTATAGAGATCCAGACCCAAGCCGTCGACCAATTTTTCAATATTACCAACTGCCTGATCTGTATTCCAACCCGCATCTACGTGAAAAAGTAGAGGCCGCAGCCCCATTTTTTCTTTCGCAACATAAGCCAGGTACGAGCTATCTAGCCCACCACTCAAGCCGATGATGCAGTCAAACTCTCGCCCCTCCCCCTCTTTCTTGATTTTTTCAGCTATTTTCATCAATTCAGCTTCGCCGACAGACCCGGTATTCCAGTTAGGCTGAATATTATTCTGAAAATTATTGCAATACTCGCATACACCATTATCATCAAGAGAGATGTTTGGGTCAGACGTGTCCATAATGCAACGGGAACAAATCTGATAGTTAATCTTGTTAGTGCTCATTCAGTTACCTGCCTTCTTAACAAGTCGAATCACATCAATGTATTGAAACGCTTGGGACTGACGAGAGAGAGCATGGGTAAACTCTGAAATCGCATTTTCCCGTCGTGAATAAAAATCAGGCAAGCAGAACAACTCAAAAAACGCGTCCTCTTCAACACTGACAGTATTATACTCATTCCCACGCTTCAAGAATGATCCAGCTAACGTTTGATCGGAAATATCCCCCAGCACTGGACGTCCCGAACCTAGATACTCAAATAGTTTGGTAGTCAGTATTCCCTGTGCACTCAATGTGCTTTTTGAAGATGTTTCGGCAAAAAGTAAATAATCGGATTCTACAATTAACTTCAACGAGTCCAAATAGGGTACTGAATCATAGAAATAGAAAGCTGATTCAATACTAGGATAAAGGTTCTTCACTGCTTCTTTTATGAGATTCGAGCCGCCGTAAAACTCTATACGAAACTTATCATAATCAGAAAGACTATGAACTTTCAATCGCACCAGCGCCTTCATAATATTGTGTGGAACTCTACCCGGAGACACAATACCCATGTATCGTACAACAACAGTATTTTCGTCACTCTGTGATGCGCCGCTGCGAGCTACGTCCAACACCTCGTGATCATAGCCGTTCATGATAGTTGTTACATTTGGGATCATCGTTCTATAGTAAGAACTCATAGGATCTGAAATAGTCACCAACTGATCCGCGTTACTTACTAACCAACGATCAATATGAAGTTCAAGCCACTTTGCAAAAACACCACCTGGCATTTCATGACATTCGCTAAAGTGATCTCTGTAATCTAAAATACACGGAACATTAAATCTCTTCTTACAAAACACTGCAGCTAACAACATTGGCCAAGGTGGGGCTGATCCAATAACGACATCAGCGGCTGATAAAACGGATCTTACACGCGCCCCTAAGAACGGGCTTACAAATGAAAAAGCAAATAACAACCTTGGGTCTGGAATTTGCCCGAACAGATTAAGGACAAAATCCTTAAAGCGTCGCTTTAAAGAGGGTTTTTCTGTGTACATGGGTTCAAAAGTCCCCGACAGCTCCACAGATTCTCTTTCGCGGCCAAGAGAATCGAGTTCGATTACTTCGACGCCCTTAGGATAAACTTCAGTAAAAGCCCCATCAGAACCAGATTTCCTGGTTGTGATAACTGTAATTGAATGACCTGCGGCAGCTAAATATTTCGAAATAGCTTCAACACGCTTCGCACCAGAACTATTTACCGGAGGGAAATAATGAACTATAAAAACAATTTTCATTTTTTCAAACCATTTATCATTTAGTAGAGCTCCACTCAGCTTGTTCTCTAGAAAGGTGAGGCCGTCTATTCCAGTTAACTTGCAATAATAATGCATGAACTAAAATATACAGAAATCCGTTACTGATTAGCATACCGATCAATGATGCGGAATAAAGTGTTAACGCGAATACGGGCCACAGCGACTTAAATGCAACATCTTCTGATAGGCGGAACCATCTGAAAACCTGCCCAACAAACCCAGAAAACAGCACGACTCCTACCCAGCTAAAGTTTATATATGCATCTGTAATAAACACCGCGTTCGCGTTTGCGATTTCATTCCAACTACCAAATTGATGTTGAAACACGTAGCGTTCGATATTGATGCGCTCAGCCCCAGTAACAGTCGAAATCAGAAGACTGGTTGCGCCCAGAAGAGAGTCGCCGGCAAATTTTTCAGCATGGACTAAAAGAGTATCGGTAGCCGTGAATACTGGCACTGCGAACACTCTCCAGAAAAAATAATCACCCGAGCCTTCAGACACATACGTGGAAGAAAAATAATTTAAAACGTCAAATCTCCATCCATTATTAGTCCCTGACTCTGCTCCTAACGATAGATATACTGCAAAAGCTAGAAGACTTATCGCTCCTGCGGCGCATGGTATAAGTGCTTTAACAGGCAATTTTCCAGTCACGGCAAAGCAAACCAACAGTGGTAGAAAGACATTTAAAAACAACGCTTTTTGCAAGAAACTAATACAAAACAAAAATGCCACTACAAGAAAAACATGGCGAAAAGGTGAACGTTTCAAATACATCAACACAATACTGTAAGGAATTAATACGGTTGTAAAAATGGTGCTCAAATAAAGCAACCCTGCTTCTACTCCTGTTCTTCCCTTAAAGAAATCGCCACGCTCCTGGCTCAATTCATCTGCGCTTGCACCTTGCAATGCGCTGAGTAGCGGAATCGAAGGAGCGGTATAAAACGTATAAACCACAAAAACAAAAAAGAACGACCATACAAAAAAATTGAATACCGAACTATTTATTGAGATACGCGTTGTCTTGCTGGAAAACTGTCGATCTAGCAATGGTGTTTTGTAACCTAAGAACAGGGCAATCACAGCAACAAGGGTCAATCCCGCCAGCTTCAGAAAGTAGTCACTTCCGGAATAAACCAAACTTATCAAAAGTGGAACTAAACCATACGTAATTGAGATCAGGCCTAAAAACATGTAAAACCCGCTCTTCGGTGAAAAGAGTTTTTTACTAAAATTATCGATCAATTTCGTCACCCATACGCATTACAAAAGCATACAACGTGGAATAGCCCCGCGCTTTCAGCCGGGACTAAGCGCGTGCAAACTACGAATTGACACTACTTCTATTCAAAAGCAAATCTACAATTTTTGCAGCACTTCTACCATCACCGTAGAGAGGATCATCAAAATTCAGCTTTTGATTTAGTTTCATCGCGCCAGCTATGAGTTCAGGTGATGCGCCAACGATTACATTCACTCCACGATCAACCAATTCGACCCACTCTGTTTCATCGCGAAGAGTCACACAAGCCTTACCATGAAAATAGGCTTCTTTTTGCACACCACCTGAATCAGTGCAGATCAACTTGCAATTAGCTTCCAGCCAGTTCATCTCAAGATATCCGAGAGGATCAACTACATGAACGTTACCCGGAATTGCGAGCATGCTTTGCTTCAATTTTGAGCGGGTGCGGGGATGCAGTGGCAAAATAATTGGCAACTCAGCAAGCTGTAATCCTTTAAAAATATCCTTCATCCTGGTAGGGGAATCTGTATTTTCTGCACGGTGTATCGTGCAAAGTGCGAATTGGTTGGTTTGCAAACCAAGTCCATCGAACCACGCAGGTTTTTGGGCGCGAGACTTATAATAGTGTGTTGCATCACACATGACGTCTCCCACGACGTGGATCTTTTCCGACCCCACGCCTTCTTTCTCTAGATGTTTTAACGCAACCCCAGTAGGCGCAAATAACATGGTGGATATATGATCGGTCATCACGCGATTGATTTCTTCCGGCATTTTCCGATTGAACGAACGAAGACCCGCTTCAACATGAGCAATCGGAATATGCAGCTTAACTGCAGCTAAAGCACCGGCTAATGTGCTATCGGTATCCCCGTATACCAGTACCCAGTCAGGTTTTTCCTGAATCATCAGCTCTTCGAGTTTCTCGATCATCCGCCCGGTATTTTGGCCATGTGTTCCCCCGCCAATGGCAAGGTTATAATCCGGCCTAGGAATCTCTAATTCCTCAAAAAAAATATCAGACATATTGGCATCATAATGCTGCCCTGTATGGACCAGCACCTCTGTGATACTTGATCCATGCTCCGCAAATGCTCTGGATACGACTGCTGCTTTTATAAACTGTGGGCGCGCCCCAATGACCGTTAAAACCTTCATATATACCCCTTACTGCCTGAAAACTAAAAGTTCAATAAAACAAATGTATACGATACTCATCAAATATTCTTCTCACAAGCACCAGGAAGAATAGAGCCAGCGGTCCGTAGCGCTTTAAGGGTTAACAAGACATTCACCACATAAAGCAAGAGCATTGATAAACTAAAAATCGCCAACGCATATTCAAAGTTAAATCCAAGTAGCGACGCAGATACAAATAATGAGTTAGGAACAATCATCCTAAAAAAATCCCACACAAGTTGTATATCCTGACGCCCCAAAACATTTAACGTTTGGCTTAAAGGAGCCACAACAAACTGGCCAAGGAAGAACGGCACCAACACAACTACAAGTGTCGACACACCACTCCATTCACGGCCAAAAATGAGTGTTACGCCCCACCACAATACAAACGTGGCAGCCAGAACTATTGGCAAACCGACTGCTATCAATACCTTCATTGATCGAATATAAAAATGAAGCATTTTCTCAGGCGATCTTTCATTTAGTCTCGGAATTTCAGAAAGATATACGTTAGCGATTGCTGATCCCAAAAACGCCATCGGCGCGCCCATAGCTCGCTGTGCAAGCGTAAACAGACCGGCTTCAAAAGCACCAAAGAAATAAATAATTATAAAAGGAGTTAAATGTATTGCACTCGCGTTTAAAACGCTTGCAGGAGCAGAAAAAAGTGGAAACTTTATATATTTTTTTGCTATTACCCTAAGCCTAGTTCGACTCGGAACTTTTGAGCCTTGTACGGCCATAACCAATATACGATAAGCTCCCAGCGCCTGGCTGACCACATAGCCGATTATGAGTGCCAAAGCACCTCCAGAAACTAGGCCAAAACACACCTGGAGGACTGCTTGAATTACACTCCGATTAATATTAGCCTTCGAGAGATCCAAAAAAAGCTTCTCTCTGATAGCCCAATAATTAGCTACTTGAAAGGCGCCTGCAAATATAAGCCCCAGCGGTAGCAACCATATGTAATTCTTCTCACTTTCAGCCCAAACTATCCACGAGACGGCTACAACACCAAGAACCAATACACTGATTACAATAAGTATTGCAAAACACAAATAAACAAGTTCTACAGCATGCTTTCTAGACCTCGCCTGAGGTATAGCCAGTTCGTACCTAAGCGACGCTGCAGATAGAAGGATTGTTAGTGCGGAAGTAAAGGCAGCCAGCACACCAAACTGTTCGGGTGTAAATATTCTTGTTAGTAAAGGTGTAACCGCTACGGTTACACCTTGTGCAATCACCGCTCCCCCAGCAACCAGAGCAACCGAGCGCAAAAATAAATTTTCGAGTAGACCGGAAAGTTTGGACACCTCAATTAACCAGTGCACTTACAATCAAATCTATCTGCGATTCACTTAAGTACGGGTGCATGGGTAGACTCAAAACCTCTGTAGCAACTCGATCACCAACAGGAAGAAAGGATTTCTCATTGGCTACCGCTGGCTGTTTATTGAGAGGTATTGGGTAATGGACTGCCGAAGGAACCCCGGCAGCGGTCAGCCGCGACTGAACGTCATCGCGTGACTTCGTCCTGATTGTGTACTGAGCAAATACACTTTTATTATGGGATTCGATGTAGGGGAATGTGTCCACCCCATTTTTCGCGAGCGCGCTTTTATAATAGTCTGCAACCTTTTGACGCAAGCAAATTTCTTCTTCAAATATTTGCAATTTCGGCAAAAGAATCGCGGCCTGAATAGTATCAAGACGGCTATTTACGCCAACTCGAATATGATGATATCGCCGATCTTGGCCATGGCGAGAAATCTGGCGAAGAATTATGGCCAGTTCATCATTATTTGTAAAAATTGCGCCACCATCCCCATAACAACCAAGTGGTTTACTCGGGAAGAAACTAGTGCATGCGATGGTCGTCAAGTTACAAGAGCGCTTATCTTTGTATACGGCGCCAAAACTTTGAGCCGCATCTTCGATAACTGGAATACCGTATTTGGCAGCTATGGCGTTAATTTTATCGTAGTCGGCACATTGACCATAAACAGAAACCGGGATTATCGCCTTCGTCCGAGGAGTAATTGCAGCCTCCAGGAGTTCTGGATCTAAATTATATGTCTGACTATTAACATCAACATACACAGGGGTAGCCCCCAACAACGCTACAGTTTCCGCAGTTGCGATGTAAGTAAATCCGGGCGTGATTACTTCGTCGCCCGGGCCAATCCCCAATGCCATCTGTGCGATCTGTAATGCATCTGTGCCATTCGCGCAACTAATACAATGCTTAGCCCCGACAAAAGCAGCCAACTTTCCCTCTAGCTCATCGACTTCTGGTCCTAATATATAGCGACCATGTGCGAGAACCCGTTGAATGCCTGCATCTATTTCATCTTTCAGCTTGAGCTGTTGTATTTTAAGATCAATAAACTCAATCATCTTCAAGCTTCCACTTTCTGTAGAGTCTTACCATTCAGCGTGTAGATTGCAGCACTGTGCTCACATGTAACTTGCCCGCATCCTTCCAGAGGAAGCTTCAACTGTTCGCCAAACTCGCTCATCCAGCCAATTTGTTTTGCAGGAACGCCCACCATCAAAGCATAGGAAGGTACATCGCGATTAATTACCGCGCCAGCGCCAACAAACGCGTATTTTCCGATCGTTACTCCACAGACAATCGTACAGTTAGCTCCCAATGTGGCGCCTTTCTGTACGAGTGTATCTCGGTATTGATCTTTTCGTTCTATTAATGACCGAGGATTATATACGTTTGTGAAAACCATACTGGGCCCACAGAAGACTCCATCTTCTAATGTGACGTTATCATAAATCGACACATTGTTTTGTATCTTGCAATTATTACCAATAACGACTTTATTCCCGACAAAAACATTTTGACCGAGGGAAACACCTTTGCCGATTCGAGCGCCGCCGCAAACATGAACAAAGTGCCAAACGCGCGAGTTTTCACCAATGATTGCGCCCTCATCGATTATCGCGCTGCTATGAGCAGAGTAGTTCACATGTCACTCCTGGACTTATCATTCTAAAAACCGATACTTCCGGCCTAGTGTTTGTTGATAAACATGACGCTCACGTAGACAAAAAAGTTTAAATGAGACGAACCCAGTTTCTAAATGCTTAGCAGAAACGGGTGACCTTCTTTGTTCCCTGGTATTGTGATCTCACAGGAGCGAATGGTATTAACTGTTTCCACACAATGCCGAGCATCCTCAATGCCATAACCGCGACCACGAAGGATTTCCTGATAGCTGACGGTGTGCAAGTCTGTAAAGCCTTCGGAAAACTCTATCTCATCACCATTTACTGTGATTGACCTGTAGGTAGGTTTTTTACCTTTCACGTCATTCGGTAGATCATTCGAATCAATAGAGAGGAACCAGCGTACTCGTGCTTTTTCATATTCTAGATAACCGGCAGCCTTATGCTCCGACGTATAATGCACAACATTTCGCTGCAACTTGCCGAATATGAAGTGGAGCATATCGTAGAAATGCACACCAATATTGGTCGCCAAACCAAACGATTTTCGCGGATCTCCCTTCCAGCTTTCCATATACCAATTACCTCGCGAGGTAATATAGGTCAGCTCGACATCATACTTCTTCGACGCATCTTCTTTCGCTACTTTATCTTTAAGATCAAGTATCGCGCGATGATGCCGTAACTGTAGAATATTGTAGACGCGTTTGCCGGTTTCCTTTTCGACTAAGGCCAACTCGTCCAGTATTTCTGGCGTAGGCACTAACGGTTTCTCGCAAATTACATCGCAACCTAGTCGTAGTCCTGCGGCGATATGCGAATGGTGGAGATAGTTCGGGGAACAAACTGCCACATAATCCAACGCGGTTGCTGGATCACGCTTGAGCTGGTGAGCATGTTCCAAGAAGCGCTCGAACTGTGTAAAAAACTCACTTTGCGGTGAGATGCTATCGATAATGCCCACGGAATCGTTGATATCGTAAGCAGACACCAGTACGTTTCCGGTATCCTTAATTGCACGCATATGCCTTGGTGCTATGTACCCTGCGGCACCGATCAACGCGAAATTTTTCATTAGACCCCTTATTTGGCTATCAGCCATTTATCTCGGCAAAGTATTTGCTCGCTAAAGTACCTATTACGCCTTGATGATGTGCTTTGCCGGTGCCCGATACTTACCACGGCTATCAATAATCAATCGCGCGTGTTGCTTGATAAGCTCGTAATCAAACTTATCGTGATCCGTAGCAAGCACCACTGCGTCAAACGTAGCGATATTTTCTGCTGTCAGCGCTTCGCTACACAGTTCGAAGTGGTGTTCGCGCATTTTCGGAAAAACTTGCACATGTGGGTCGCTATAGGCAACTGAACCACCCTTGGCTTCAATTAATTCCATGATTTCTACGGAAGGTGATTCACGCATGTCGTCGACATTTTTCTTGTAGGCGATTCCCAAAACAAGAACTCTACTACCCTTGACAGATTTTCCGGAATCATTCAAGCCGTCCATCAGCTTACCGAGAACGTACTCGGGCATGGCCTGGTTGACTTCTCCCGACAACTCGATAAATCGAGTGTGTAGGCCATATTCTCGAGCCTTCCAAGTCAGGTAAAAAGGATCGATTGGAATACAGTGGCCGCCTAGACCAGGCCCAGGATAGTAGGCAGTAAAACCGAAAGGTTTAGTTGCGGCTGCATCCACCACTTCGAAGATATCGATTCCCATACGGTCGGCGACAATTTTCATTTCGTTTACTAAGCCGATATTCACTGCGCGATGAATATTTTCCAGCAACTTAGTCATCTCAGCCGCTTTTGTCGAACTTACTGGCACTACTTGATCGATAGCTTGCTCGTACAGCGCAATACCCACTTCAAGACAAGCGTGAGTATCACCACCGATAATTTTGGGGATAGTGCGAGTTTCGAAGTTGGGATTTCCTGGGTCTTCGCGCTCAGGGGAATACACTAGGAAAATATCCTTACCCACCACCAATCCGTTTTCCTGAACACGAGGCAGCAGTTCTTCTTGAGTTGTGCCAGGGTAGGTAGTACTTTCCAAAGAAACCACTTGCCCCGCACGCAAGTAGGGTTTAAGTGCATCCGTGGTATTAATTACAAAACTCATATCGGGTTCGCGGTACTTATTCAATGGCGTTGGTACGCAAAGGATTAGCGCATCGCATTCCAACGCACGCTTGAAGTCGGACGTTGCCTCGAAACCAGTGTTACGTGCCTGCTGGATTTTTTCTCCGCGGATATGCTCGATATAACTTTCCCCAGCGTTCAGCTTGGAGACTTTGCTCTCATCGATGTCAATACCAAGTACTCGAAAACCGATTGCGTTGTAGCGAAGCATCAGTGGCAAACCGACATATCCTAGACCGACGATACCGATCAGGGCTTCCTTGTTCTTAAATTTTGCGACACTGGCCTTCATTTGCTGAGACATCAAACTGGCTCCGGCTCATACTCTTGAGCAATAAGTGATTGGTATTGCTTACGTCTCTCTCGTGAGAGGAGTCGTAACATCCATGGTTTAGACACGCTACCGCCCCAGGATTAACCGTTGGTTTCCTGAGAACGAAAATTCAACAATGTCAACAGCCACCCAAAAAAATCTATCTGGAAAAGACAGGTTTCAGAGCGCTGAAATTTTTGCCAGTGGCAGGCTTACCTGCTGTTGGCGGCTTAAGAAATCGACCAGCAGGACCGCGCGCTCGTCACCATCCATAGTCAGAAACACCGCATCAAGCTCCGCGAACCCATCGTCCAAAATTTTGACGCTGTCCCCCTTGGTAAAAGGAAAGCTCGAAACCGCTTCGACAGTTTTTTGAAAATGGGCAACCAAATCACCGCATACGGCTAAAGGGGTGCCACCGAAACTGACGAGACGACTTACACCCCGAGTCGAGCGCAGCGGCGACCAGTCTGTGGAGGGAGGGAGATTGATGAACAAATACCCCGGAAACAGTGATTCTTGAACGGACCGACGTCGCCCTCGCACAACTCGCTCACGGAGGCAAATGGGGCGAGCGCACACATAACCTTGGCGCAGCAGGTTTTCCTCTGCTCGTTGATCCTGCCTGGATCTGCACTGCACCAGGTACCACGCGTCCTTCACAGACACATCTGATTCACTGGCAGCATTGCGAATGTTCATATCCATATCCTAATCACTAACGCTTGTTTCAGGTCCGGTTCATTATCTGAAAGGACGATCCAAGCCAACATGACGGCTCGGAAAATTGATATCTACTGCTCTCCGGCTTCCCCAATGGATAGCGCGACGTCGGAAAAATGCGCATTATGCCTGCTGCCAAGCCTGTTGGCTTTCAGTTGTTCGATTATACGACCACTGGAGCAAATCCGTTAGTCGGGAGCAGTAGTCCTCAGCCGGTTTTGATCAAAAATTTATTCGATTTTCGACTGACCGCGCCCACCTCGCTCGGATATACCTGCAACACCACCTCTAAGCTCATGATGGCGTCGAAATCACCAAATTTTCTCGAAAAATTGAATCAACGTCAGCCGGTATTTTTAGCCTACCTAGGGCTTTCAAGCATGAATCGACAGGGGGTCACTCACTTCGCACCGCAACCTGCACACTGACGATGCGGAAGATATGGTGGGTTTTCGACACATGAACTCAGCAATATAACTCGCCTTATCTAGCAATCACCTACTCTCCACCAACATCTCAAACAAACATCTCAAACAGACAAATTCAACCACATCACTTTACTTAACAGACTAAAAATACAAAAAAAAGACTACGCAAACAACTAAAACCCAACTTACCGACCTAACAAAGATCGATACTAGAATGCCAATTTAACAAGATAATTCTTCAACTAAAAACCACTCAGATCGACAAAAAACTAAAACCAACTTCAGCTTGGCGGGCACTCTGCCAGTAGGACAAAACGTTCCAAGTCCTGACAACAACAAAACCATCCCGACAATTCAGAAATAAATCCTAATTTGATTGAGGTCGCCGTTGGCTTTGGCTCAAATACTGACGCATCAGCCCGAGCCCGACACCAGAAATTAAACCCAGAATCACCCCCAACAAAAGGATCAAAGCCTTTCTAGGCTTAACGGGAGAGTCAGGCGGTTCGATAACGCCATCTAGACGATAAACTGCTACGTCTTCTGCATTCACTTTAATATTTTTGTAAAAGTCACTAAAGCCTTGAAGCTTGCGTAAGTCAGATATAAAGGCGTCGTCGGATTCCCGCTCCTGCAAATTTTTGACTTCGGCTTCAAGCGCCTTTGTACCGCGCAAGTAAATAAGACGAGGATCAGTCATTCCAGACATTTCCCCAGTAACACTTCCAGAAACAATCATGTGTTTTTCTAGACCAATTGCACTCGCAACCTTTTGAGCTTCACGCAATTGTAGAACTGAATCCCGGCGTGTGCCGGCAGCGTTCTCTCGCAGCATAGCAATTTGTGAATCTATATTTCTGACGTGAACTTTAACTTCCTTGGAAAAGTTCTTTATCAACTCTTTTTTCGTCGCATCACTTACCTGATCAACATAAAGACGCAACCACTCGGCGGCTTGATCAGGTTTATTATTCAAGGCAACCACGGCAAATCGATCAGCAAAATCCTTGGCCGGCTGAACAAACGTCAGATCTGCCGAGAACTGGCGATACAGAGCATCGAGTGATCTTTGACGATCATCCTTACTTAATGACGGTAGGTATACTTTATTAAAAAAATCGCGCCGTAACGATTCGGATTGGAGATTTCCAGTGAAGGTGGAATATACATCCTTAGTGGTATAGGGCTTCATTCCTGACTCAGGAGTTCGCCCATAGTTAAAATCCCCTATGTCGTTCAGAGTGGGAGGTAAAATGAACGCGCGCGCCTCATAGACTGGCTTGCTCAAAAAGGCATATGCACCGGCCGCCAAGGTAAAAAGGACCACAACGAAGAGCACCAGCCATCGCTGCTCCCAAATCCCTCTCAATAAATCAGACAAATCCATTTCATTATTGCTTTGATCATGCACATTTTTTTCTAACATATACTTCGTTCAACTCATTATTTTTGAAGGACGCAGAATTATAATTCACCGTTCCTATTTTACTTGTGCCGACGCCATACAATATATCCTAGCATTGGCCCGATAGTCATTCCGATCAGTAGTGCAGCTACAATACAAACAGAAAGCGGAAGCTCGGAACTGGACCAACCGAAGACGCTAATTATGACAGATTGCTCATTTTCAAGCATGAAAATGACAACAGCCAGTACCAGAAGCAACGCAAAAAACAGCCGAAGCATCCGCTTCAAGCTACCCAAGGGCAGCTCCTTCGAGGTACTCAAGTTTCATCCTCTTCATCCTCATTCACCCGATCCCGCAATTCCTTCCCCGGCTTGAAATGCGGCACAAACTTGCCATCCAGGCTAACCGACTGACCTGTCTTAGGATTACGCCCCACCCGCGGTGCACGGTAGTGCAGAGAAAAACTGCCAAAACCCCGGATCTCAATACGATCCCCGGTCGCCAGGCATTGGGACATTTGTTCAAGCATAGTCTTGATAGCCAGCTCCACATCCTTGGATGAGAGCAGCCCTTGATGGGTGACAATTCGTTCGATC
>LNAP01007444.1_pt1 | contig 13807 bp, 14 predicted proteins | sample 602601 | NCBI WGS metagenome assembly LNAP01 (sample SAMN02440304, study PRJNA202911) | soil metagenome | biome: Subtropical and temperate rainforests or woodlands; isolation source: soil samples (1 kg each in a 20% v/v slurry with milli Q water) were... ...
CTCCAGGCGTAGCGCGGCTAGGGAATGGGCGAACCGGGTGGGTCAGCGCAGAACGGGAAGCACGAGGCGTACGGGCGGAGTTGCAGCGAAGCGGCGGGTTGCAAAGGACATCAGGGTCACCATTGTTGTTGTTAAATGGGCTGTGCGAGCGATAAAACACTGGCATTGGCCGACCGGTCTGTTGCCGGTAGTGGGGCGATCCTAATCGGGGAAGCTTTCACCGAGCTTTCGCTGATGAAAGCATTGATGGGATGTACAACCGGTCGTCGGACCGGGGCAGGAAGGGAAACCGGGTTGGGGCCATCGCCGGCAAGCCGGTCTCACTCCCACATTGAAATGAGTTCTCTGTGTGGAGCGGGCTGCCCGCGATGGCGTCCGTGATATCGCAACAGGAGGAAAGGTCATGAGCGACATTCACACCGGCGGCTGCCACTGCGGACATCTGCGCTATCAATTCAGCGGCCCCTTGCGCGACATCGCCCACTGTCACTGCTCGATTTGCCGACGGGTCAGCGGCGGGATCGTGACCACCTGGATCACCGTGCCCGCGTCCGCCTTCGAGTGGGTGAAAGGCACACCGGCGCAGTACGCCTCGTCTTCCAGCTGCATACGCTATTTCTGCCCGACCTGTGGGGCTCAGATTGCGTTGGTCACGCAGCTCAGTCCCGAGAGCATCGACCTGACCATCGCCACCCTCGATCATCCTGAGCAGGCCCCGGCGGAGCGGCACATCTGGACCGACAGCCGTCTGCCGTGGCTGCATCTGGACGAGCACTTGCCGGGTGAAGCCGAAGAAACCCTGTGATCAAAAAACAGACAGGTCCAGTGGCCGGATCGCGCCCATCCAGATTGCATGTTCCGTGTGGTCAAGCAGATCGTCGCCGGTGTCCGGGTGCAGGAACACCACCAGTCCCTTGCGGTTGAGGGCCAACCACGGCAACACGTCGCCGATGAGCTCCGGCCCGAACGCCAACTGGCAGCTCCAGTCCGGGTGCGGACCCACCGGACGTTCGTGCACGCGGCCCATTTTCAGCGGGAACAGGTGCGCCGCTTGCTCACACAACGTGCGCGCCTGATCCATGTGGGCGGCATCGAAATACACATGGGCGTGATAGCCCTTGATCTGTTGCATCTGAATCCCTCTGAAACCCGGTCGAACCCTCACCGATTCCTGCAGGTCACACGCCATATACATAGGAAAGTGCGGAGTCCAGCCATGAAAAATGCCGAAACCCCAGTGGTAAAAGTGGTGCTGTATGGTGCCATGAGTAGCCTGGGCAGTGCGCTGATGGCTGAAATGCTGCGGCGCCAACATGAAGTGATCGCGATTCTCGACGACCTGACGGCGCTGGCACCACGCCCCGGTCTGCGCACCAAGACCGGTGATCTGTTTGATGCCGAGCGAGTCAAGCAAAGCGTAGCGGGCTGCTCGGCCGTTATCTGTCTACTGGATGCACCCGGGTTACCGTTTAATAGCGAGCACGTAGAAAAATCCATCCTGCTAGGTCCGGTTGAACAAGTACTGGCGGTCGATGCACTTGTCGATGGCATGGAGGCCGCCGGCATCGCCAGACTGTTTCTGGTGGGCGACTTCGAGGTGCTGGACGATCCGCAGATCGAGGATCAACTGCAACGCCACGCCGCCGAGGAAATCCGCGAGGCGCTGCAAGGCAGTGCGTTGCACTGGACGATGGTCAATGCGCCACGCGGCGTTGCCGGGCTGACAATCGAGCACTTCAGTCAAGTCAGCAGCAGCCTGGAACCAGGGCTGGCCGAACCCCTTCAGCGGTTGAGCCGCGTCGCGGTGGGGATTGCCGATGAGTTGCACTTGAATCTGCACGTTGGCGAACACGTTAATTTCATCGCGACTTCAGAGCAGTAAAAGATCGCAATCGAAGGCAGCTCCTACCTTGGAATGTGTTCCCAGGTAGGCGCTGCCGAAGGCTGCGATCTTTTAACTTTCACACCGCAATCGAAGGCAACGGCAGACCATTGAGCGATTGTGCGTTGCTGGCCTGCTCGGCCATTAACCAGTCCACAAACTGTTGAATCAATGCCCCGCGCCGTTTGCGCTGCGGCAGGACCACGTAATAACCCAGCCGGGACATCACCGTGTCAGCAATCGGTCGACACAACAAACCTTGCGCGAGCAAGTTATCCACAAGGTGCCGCCAGCCAATCGCCACTCCCTGGCCGCCAATCGCCGCTTGAATCAGCAGGGTGTAATTGTCGAACCGCAGTTGTCCGGGCGCTGGCGCCGACGTGATCCCTAACTCGCGAAACACGCCGCTCCAGTCGAACCAGTTGCTGCTGTTTTCGCCGCGCAGGTGCAGCAGCGGAAATTCCAGCAGCGACTGTGCAGGCAAGGGCAGGGCACGATCCTTCAACAGCAGCGGACTGCACACCGGAAACACTTCTTCGCTGAACAGCCAGTGGCTTTCGCCCTGCTTGAAACGCCCGTCGCCAAACAGCACCGCCACATCAATGTCGGTGCGCAGCATATTGAGGCTGCGCTCGCTGGTGACCAGGCTGACGTCCACTTGCGGATTGGCGGCGTGAAAGCGGTGCAGACGGGGCATCAACCAATAGGCGGCGAAGGCGAAATCGGTGGCCACCTGCAATACTTCATGCTGATGCTGTGCACTGATTGCGCTCAACCCTGCGTCGATATTCTGCAAACCGAGCTGAACTTGCTCAAAAAGAATCGTCCCAGCCTCGGTCAGCTCAATGCCGCGATAAATGCGATCGAACAGCCGGGTGGCGAGCTGATCTTCCAGTCGTTTGATCTGCTGACTGATGGCCGGTTGCGTGGTGCCCAGTTCAACCGCGGCCGCGGTGAAGCTGCGCTGGCGCGCCGCGGCTTCAAAGGCACGGAGCAGATCAAGGGACAAATCACCCAGAGCGTCATACATAAGCTGTGCTTATCCTAGTCATTGCCTGGCATGGGCTTTACCACAAAGAGCATGGACTCCATGCTCGATCACAGCACTCTCGCATAAATATTCACTATGGAATGCCGCGATCACATGAAGCGCAAGAATATTCTTTTCATCATGGCCGATCAGATGGCCGCGCCAATGTTTTCGCCGATCAAACTCCCCAATCTCAGCCGCCTCGCCGCCGAAGGCGTGGTGTTCGACGCCGCCTATTGCAACAGCCCACTTTGCGCGCCGTCGCGTTTTACCCTGGTCAGCGGTCAGTTGCCGAGCAAGATCGGCGCTTATGACAACGCGGCGGATTTCCCTGCCGATGTACCGACCTACGCCCACTACCTGCGGCGCCTCGGTTACCGAACCGCACTGTCCGGCAAAATGCACTTCTGCGGCCCGGACCAGCTCCACGGTTACGAAGAACGCCTGACCAGCGACATTTACCCGGCCGACTACGGTTGGGCGGTGAACTGGGATGAACCGGACGTGCGTCCGACCTGGTATCACAACATGTCGTCGGTGCTGCAAGCCGGGCCGTGCGTGCGTACCAATCAACTGGATTTCGACGAAGAGGTGGTGTTCAAGGCCCAGCAATACCTGTTCGATCACATCCGCGAAGATGGCGATCAGCCGTTCTGCCTGACCGTGTCGATGACTCACCCACACGATCCGTACACGATTCCCAAGGCGTTCTGGGATATGTATGACGATGCGGACATCCCGTTGCCCCAGACGCCGTCGCAAACCGAGCTCGATCCGCACTCCCAGCGTTTGCTCAAGGTTTACGACCTGTGGGACAAACCGCTGCCTGTGGATAAAATCCGGGATGCGCGCCGTGCGTACTTTGGAGCATGCAGCTATATCGACAGCAATGTCGGCAAACTCCTGCAAACACTCGAAGAAACGGGGCTGATCAACGACACGATCATCGTCTTCTCCGGCGACCACGGCGACATGCTCGGCGAGCGCGGGCTCTGGTACAAAATGCACTGGTTCGAAATGGCCGCGCGCGTTCCCCTGTTGATAAGTGCGCCGGGACAGTTCGGCGCAGGGCGGGTCAGCGCAGCGGTTTCCACCGCCGACCTGTTGCCGACGTTTGTAGAGCTGGCCGGCGGCTCGCTGGAGCCGGGCCTGCCACTGGATGGCCGCTCGCTGGTTTCGCACCTGCAAGGGCAGGGCGGTCACGACGAAGTCTTCGGCGAATACATGGCCGAGGGCACCATCAGCCCCTTGATGATGATTCGTCGCGGCGCCTACAAATTCATCTACAGCGAAGACGACCCATGCCTACTCTTCGACGTACACAACGACCCGCGTGAGCAGGAAGAACTCAGCCAATCGCCGCAACATCGGCCACTGTTCGAAGAGTTTCTTAGCGAAGCGCGGGCCAAATGGAACATCCCGGCGATACACCAGCAGGTGCTCGCAAGCCAGCGTCGCCGGCGATTTGTCGCCGACGCGCTGACCATCGGCAAGCTGAAGAGCTGGGATCACCAGCCGCTGGTGGACGCCAGTCAGCAATACATGCGCAACCACATCGACCTCGACGACCTGGAGCGCAAAGCACGTTATCCACAACCCTGCCAAAACCAATAATGTTAAGGGGAAGTCCATGCAAAAGTTATCCACAGTACTGACGGTCGGGCTGCTGGCCCTGGGCAGTGCATCGGCGTATGCCGATCAGAGCTGCGAGACGGTGAAAATGGCCGACCCTGGCTGGAGCGACATCGCCGCAACCAACGCCATCACCGGGTTTCTGCTGGACGGCATGGGCTACAAGCCCAAAGTCGACACCCTCGCGGTGCCGATTACCTTTGGCGGCTTGAAGGATGGTCAGGTTGACGTGTTCCTGGGTAACTGGATGCCTGCGCAGCAGGGTTTCTACGACAAGTTCGTGGCCACCGGCGACGTCACGCAACTGGCGAAGAACCTCGATGGCACCGAGTTCACCCTGGCTGTTCCGGATTATGTGTGGGACGCGGGTGTGCATAACTTTGCCGACCTGAACAAGTTCGCCGACAAATTCGACAAGAAGATCTACGGCATCGGTTCCGGAGCCCCGGCGAACATTTCACTGCAAGAAATCATCAAGAAGAACGACTTCGACATGGGTCAGTGGAAACTCGTCGAGTCCAGCGAACAGGCAATGCTGGCCGAAGTGTCTCGTGCCGTGAAGAAGCAGAAGTTCGTGACCTTCCTCGGCTGGACGCCGCACCCGATGAACGTGCAGTTGAAAATGCATTACCTGAAAGGTGGCGAGAAATACTTCGGCGATACCGGCAGCGTTCACACGCTGACCCGCAAAGGTTATGCACAGGCCTGCCCGAATGTTGGCAAATTGCTCACCAACCTGAGTTTCACTCAGGAAATGGAAAACAGCATCATGGCGGACGTGGTGAACAAGAAGGTCAGCAATGCCGATGCAGCAAAAGCGTGGATCAAGGCTAATCCGGCGGTGCTGGACAAGTGGCTGGATGGCGTGAAGACCGTGGACGGGAAGGATGCGTTGCCGGCAGTGAAAGCCAAGTTGTAAGCATGATCTGTGGCGAGGGAGCTCGCTCCCGCTCGGGTGCGAAGCGCCCGCAGATGTTTAGGGCTGCTTTGCAGCCCAGCGGGAGCAAGCTCCCTCGCCACAATGATCGCGTCGTCCTGTTACCCTGCGCAAAACCCCCGACCGAGAGGACCCATGGCCCTTCCCAGCCGCCATTCACTCTTTCCCTTCCTCACGTGGTTGCCCCGGCAAACCCGCGCCAGCGTCGGCCGTGACCTGATTGTCGGCCTCAGCGGCGCCATTCTCGCGTTGCCGCAATCCATTGCCTACGCGCTGATTGCCGGTCTCCCACCGGAATACGGCTTGTACGCGGCGATCATCCCGGTGCTGATTGCCTGTCTTTGGGGATCGTCGTGGCATCTGATCTGCGGCCCTACGGCGGCCATTTCGATTGTCCTGTACGCCAGCGTCAGTCCTCTGGCCGTTCCCGCGTCCAAGGACTACATCACGCTGATCCTGCTTCTGACGCTCCTCGCCGGTATTTTCCAGTGGCTGCTGGGTTTGCTGCGATTCGGCGCGCTGGTAAATTTTGTCTCGCACTCGGTCGTGCTCGGTTTCACGCTTGGCGCCGCGGTAGTGATTGCCATCGGTCAAATACCCAATCTGCTGGGGCTGGACGTGCCCAACCAAGCCACGGCACTGGACAGTTTTATGATGCTGTTCAGGCATCTCGGCGAGGTAGACCAACCTTCGCTGGTGCTGGGCCTGGCAACTGTCGTCGTGGGGGTGACGCTGAAACTGCTGTTGCCGCGCTGGCCAACGCTATTGATCACCCTGGTCCTGAGCGGATTGCTGGTATGGCTCTGGCCAACGATGTTTGGTCACGTGCAGTTGGTCAGCGCGTTTGTCGGGCGCCTGCCGCCCTTCAGCCCGTTGCCGCTGGACCTGGATCTGATCCTGCGTCTGTTGCCCAGCGCCGTGGCGGTCGGGATGCTCGGGCTGGTGACGAGTCTGTCGATTGCCCGCTCCTTGTCGGCGCGGTCGCAGCAATTGCTCGATGCGAATCAGGAAGTTCGCGCCCAAGGCTTGTCGAACATTGTCGGGGCGTTTTTTTCCGGCTCGCTGTCAGCCGGGTCCTTCACACGCTCGGGACTGAGTTACGAAGCGGGTGCCTGCTCGCCGCTGGCCGGGGTTTTTTCGGCGATGTGGGTGGCGCTGTTCGCGATCTTCGGCGCCCATCTGATTGCGCATATTCCGATCCCGGCCATGGCCGGCAGCATTCTGTTGATCGCCTGGGGATTGATCGACCATCGCGGCATTCGCGCGTTGCTGCGGGTCAGCCGCGCCGAGTTCGTGGTGATGGCGCTGACCTGTATCGCCACGCTGTTGCTGGAGTTGCAGACGGCGATTTATGCCGGAGTGCTCGCGTCCCTGTTTTTCTACCTCAAGCGCACCTCACAACCTCGGGTGCAGCACTGGCGCGACGGCGATGAAGACATTCTGCGGGTCGGCGGGTCGATCTTCTTCGGCGCCAGCCATTACCTGCAAGTGCGCCTGCAACGGATGCACGGCGCGCGCGTGGTGATCGAGGCGCAGCACATCAACTTCATCGACTATTCGGGTGTGGAAATGCTGCACCAGGAAGCGCGACGGCTGCGTAAGCAGGACCGCAGCCTGACCTTGCGCGGTGCGCGGCCGCCGGTGGTGGAGGAGTTGAGGAAGCTCGAAGGCGCGGAGAAATGCCCGATCCGGTTTGAAGACTGAAACACCGCTTTCTGGACAACCAAATACCCGTGGCGAGGGAGCTTGCTCCCGCTAGGGAGCGAAGCGCCCTCCAGATATCAGGGCTGCTTCGCACCCCAGCGGGAGCAAGCTCCCTCGCCACAAAAGCCTAAAGTGTCAGTTGGCGGCGCAGTTCGGCCAGCACCGGCGCCGTGTCCGGGCGCACGCCACGCCACAGGAAGAAAGCTTCTGCTGCTTGTTCAGCGAGCATCCCCAGGCCATCCATCGACACTGCCGCGCCCTGTTCCGTAGCCCAGCGGCAGAACGAGGTCGGCTCCTTGCCGTACATCATGTCGTAGCAAACGGTCTTGCCCGGCTCGATCAAACTGCTGGCAATCGGCGGTACATCGCCTGTCAGGCTGGCGGACGTCGCGTTGATGATCAGGTCCACCGGCTCTTGCAGCCAATCGAAACCGCTGGCTGACACCGGCCCCAGATCAGCGAACAACTCCGCCAGCAACTCGGCTTTATCCACCGTGCGGTTAGCAATGATCACCGAGGCCGGCTGCTCGGCCAGCAGGGGCTCAAGCGCGCCGCGCACTGCGCCACCGGCACCGAGCAGCAGGATGCGTTTGCCCTTGAGACTGAATCCGGCGTTGACCGTCAGATCCCTTACCAGCCCGGCGCCATCGGTGTTGTCGCCCAGCAGTGTGCCATCGGCGAGTTTGCTCAGGGTGTTCACCGCACCGGCGCGCTGCGCTCGCGCCGTCAAACTGTGCGCCAGGCGAAACGCTTCTTCCTTGAACGGAACCGTCACGTTCGCCCCGCGACCTTCAAGGAAAAACTCCCGGGCAAAGTCGGAAAAATCATCAAGCGGTGCCAGCGAAGTGCTGTAGTCCAGTTGCTGAGCGGTCTGCTCGGCGAACAGACGATGAATCATTGGCGACTTGCTGTGGCTAATCGGGTTACCGAATACGACGTAACGGTCCATCAGGATTCCTCGTTCAGGCCTTGGCCAACCAATCGCGATCTTGCAGGAAGTACTCGGTCAGGCGCGCTTCTTCGCTGCCCGGCTCGGCTTTCCAGTCATAGCTCCAGCGAACCTGCGGCGGCAGCGACATGAGGATCGACTCGGTACGCCCGCCCGATTGCAGGCCGAACAGCGTGCCACGGTCGTAAACCAGGTTGAATTCGACGTAACGGCCGCGGCGGAACTCCTGAAATTCGCGCTGTTTGGCGGTGAACGCATCGTTCTTGCGACGCTGCACGATCGGCAAGTAAGCGTCGATAAAAGCATCACCAATGGCGCGCATGAAGGCGAAGCTGGTGTCGAAGTCCCACTCGTTCAAGTCATCGAAGAACAGGCCGCCGATGCCGCGCGGTTCGTGACGATGCTTGATATGGAAATAGCTGTCGCACCAGGCTTTGTAGCGTGAATAGACATCCGGACCGAACGGCGCGCAGGCCTGCTCGGCGACGCGGTGCCAGTGCACGCAGTCTTCTTCGTTGCCGTAATACGGGGTCAGGTCGAAGCCGCCACCGAACCACCAGACCGGCTCTTCACCTTCTTTTTCAGCGATGAAAAAGCGCACGTTGGCGTGGGAAGTCGGCACATGCGGGTTGTGCGGGTGAATCACCAGCGACACGCCCAGGGCCTCGAAGCCACGCCCGGCCAGTTCCGGCCGATGGGCGCTGGCGGACGGTGGGAGACCGCTGCCGAAGACGTGGGAAAAGTTGACGCCGCCCTTTTCGATGACAGCACCGTTCTCGATCACTCGCGTGCGACCGCCACCGCCGGCAGGGCGGGTCCAGGCGTCTTCGACGAACTGCGTGCCGCCGTCTTCGGCTTCCAGGGCAGCGCAAATGCGGTCTTGCAGGTCGAGCAGGTAGGCTTTTACGGCCTCGGTGCGGGTCGTCATGTCATCACCTTGAATCGGGCAAAACTACGCGGCGCTCCCTCGGAGCAGGGCCGACGCAAATGGGCGCGTAGCATAACATCGCAGATGGGCCTGCCGCAGTTGACGGGGATCAAGCTTAGGAGTCCGATAGAGGGCTTGGCGCTACTAATCCAAAAGCTAAGACCTATGGAGAGTTCTGATGGCAAAGCGTATCCAGTTCCGCACCCATGGCGGCCCCGAAGTACTCGAGTATGTGGATTACCAGCCCGCCGAACCCGGCCCGCAGCAAGTTCGCGTTACCAACAAGGCCATCGGCCTGAACTTCATCGACACTTACTTCCGTAGTGGCCTCTATGCGCCACCCGCCTTGCCGTCGGGCGTGGGTTCGGAAGGTGCCGGCGTGGTCGAGGCGGTGGGCAGTGAAGTCACCCGCTTCAAGGTCGGTGACCGCGTAGCTTATGGCAGCGGTCCGTTGGGCGCCTACAGCGAAGTTCACGTGTTGCCGGAGGCCAATCTGGTGCACCTGCCAGACGCGATCAGCTTTGAACAAGCGGCAGGGGTCATGCTCAAAGGCCTGACCGTGCAGTACTTGCTGCGTCAGACCTATGAACTCAAGGGCGGCGAAACCATTTTGTTTCACGCCGCTGCCGGTGGTGTCGGCTCCCTGGCCTGCCAATGGGCCAAGGCCCTGGGCGTGAAGTTGATCGGCACGGTCAGCTCGCCGGAAAAAGCCGCACTGGCGAAGGCCAACGGTGCGTGGGCGACCATCGATTACAGCCATGAAAACGTCGCACAGCGCGTACTGGAGTTGACCGATGGCAAAAAAGTCCCGGTGGTGTACGACGGCGTCGGCAAGGACACTTGGCTCACCTCGCTCGACAGCGTGGCGCCTCGGGGTCTGGTCGTGAGTTTTGGCAACGCATCGGGCGCGGTGGATGGGGTGAACCTGGGGATTTTGGCGGCGAAAGGGTCGTTGTACGTGACCCGGCCGACACTGGCGACCTACGCCAACAACGCCGAAAACCTGCAGCGGATGGCGGATGAGCTGTTCGAAATGATCATCAGCGGGAAGTTGAAGGTGGAGATCAGCCAGAAGTACTCACTGGCTGATGCGGCGAAGGCGCAGACCGAGTTGTCGGCGCGCCGGACTACCGGTTCGACTGTTCTGCTGCCTTGAGGACGCCTTCTCGGGCAAGCCCTCTTCCACAGGTACAGCGTCGTACACAAGTCATGTGAACAACCGGAATCCTGTGGGAGCTGGCTTGCCAGCGATGAACGATGACTCGGTCTCAATCCGGGCGGATGACGTTACCGGTCGCCAGGTCGCGAATCACGCTCGGATTCTTGCGCCCACCGAGGTTGCCTCCGAGGATGAAATCAATCTGCCCCCGGAAATACTGCTCCACGCGAAGCCGCGTCCGCGCCGCTGGCCGTCCTTGAGGGTTAGCGGATGTCGAAACCAGTGGCCCGACCACCGCGCACAAATCCCGCACCAACGGATGATCGCTGACCCGCAACGCCACCGTCTCGTGCACACCCGTAATCCACTGCGGCAGCATATTCTGATGCGGCACCAACCAGGTATTCGGCCCGGGCCAGGTGCTGGCCATGCGATCCATCCACAGCTCAGGGAAGTCCTCGAAGAGAAAATCGAACTGGCGAATGTTGTCGGCGACCAGAATCAGGCCCTTCTCCACCGACCGGCCCTTGAGCATCAGCAGACGCTCTACCGCTTCTTCGTCCCACGGGTCGCAACCCAGGCCCCAGACCGCCTCGGTTGGATAGGCAATCACCGCCCCTGCGCGAATGGCTTGCGCTGCTTGTTGCACACGCCAACTATTGACCATGAAAAACTCTCCGGAATAAGGCTCTGCGCAGTTTACCGATCTTCCTTGTAAAACCTAGCTCACCCGCGCAAACCAGCGTCCGCTTTCGCAGACTGCCCGGCCGTCCATTTCCAGCTCCGTCAACGCCGCCAGCACTTTGGGCAGGGTCCAGCCGCTGCTGTCTGCCAACGCTTCACTGGTCTGCGGCGCCGCATGCAAAAGCATCAGCAGTGGATGAGTCACCGATGGCGTCTCGGTGGACAACGGCAACTGTTGCCAGCCGCGCAAGCCTTCGAGGATATGCTCGATGGTTTCCACCAATACCGCACCGTCACGGATCAGCTGATGACAGCCACGGGCACCGGGATGGTGAATCGACCCCGGAATGGCATACACCTCACGACCTTGCTCCGCCGCCAGCCGCGCGGTGATCAATGAACCACTGGCGACACTGGCCTCCACCACCAGCACGCCGAGGGACAAACCGCTGATGATCCGGTTGCGCCGGGGAAAGTTGCTGGCGGTGGGCCCTGCGTCCAGCGGGAACTCGGAAAGCACCGCACTGCCCGACGCAATCATGGCGTCCGCCAGTCTCCGGTTGCGCTGTGGATAAAACTTTTCAAGTCCCGTGCCAAGTACACCGACCGTTCGCCCGCCCACGTCCAGAGCGGCCTGGTGCGCGGCGGCATCGATGCCCAGCGCCAGACCGCTGGTGATGACAAAACCGGCGCTGGCCAGACTCCGGGAAAACGCCGCAGCGGTGTCCATGCCCGGTCGCGAGGCGCGGCGACTGCCGACCATCGCCAGTTGTGGCTTTTCCAGAATCCCCGGATCGCCCGCCACGAATAACAGCGGCGGCGCGTCGCTGATTTCCGCCAGCAATGCCGGGTAGTCAGGCTGGTCCCACATCAGTAAATGCTGGCCCGGACGCTCTAGCCAGGCCAATGCGTGGCTTGCGCCATCGCGAATTTCGCTCGAGCGCCTGGCCTCTGAACATGCAAACGGCAAACCCAATGCACGCCAGGCACTGGCCGGCGCGCTGATGGCTTTGGACGCCGAGCCAAAGGCTTCAAGCAATTTCTTGAAACGCGCAGGGCCGAGTTCCGGCAAACGATGCAGGCGTAAACGAGCTTCCAGTTCCGCAGGCGAAACCGGTGTTAAAGCAGACAGCGACATGGATCATCCTTGATCGTTATGAGCCCCGTTCAAACGGGAATAAGCTGTGGATAACTCTGTTGGTAACTTGTGGAGCCTGCTTACGGTCCATCACCGCCAACGAGCGCGATGCGTTGAGCACCAGCCCGTAGCTGAGCTTGTCGTAGGTACGGAAAACCATCAGCAAACCGGCGCGTTCATCAGGAATCTTCAGCGGCTGGCCGGTGATCCGGTCACGCACGGTTTCGCCGGTTTTCATCACCACCAGCACGTTGCCTTCGGCCAGGCCATCACGCTGCCCCTTGTTCAGCGTGACAACATCCATCGCGCCAATCTGAGTAACCCCGCGCGGCACGTCGATGATCAGCCCGTTTATGTCGGTTGTTGGCGCGCTGGGCATGAAGGTCGAGTTGATGGATCGTTCTTCAGTGCTGAACAAACGGTCGCCAAGACGCACTTCCTGAGTCGTGCGCTGCAGGGCGAGGGTAGCGACATCGCCCTCAGTGGCCACGATTTCGCCGCCCCCGATGTCGTCCGCATTGATCCCCAGGAACTCTTTACTGTCGGGGTCGGTGTAGACCTTGCCCTGGCGGAAGATGCCGTAAACCGGCTGGCTCGGGTCGAACTGGCCACGGGCGAAGATCCGGTCACCGGTACCGCTGAGCACCCGTTCGGCATCGCCCGCGACGATATAAGGCGCCTTGTCGAAATCCTCCACCTTGTCGACGATGCGGTTACTCAGCAGGAAGCTGTTGATGGCTTGCAGCGGAATACTCGGGATGGCATCCGCCACCGGCGAGCTGCGCACCCGTGGAGAGAGCTTGATAGTGCCCCTGGATTCCCCGCGATTGAGCGTCAGACGCGGCTGGCCATTGACGTAGACCAGCGACAGTACATCGCCGGGGTAGATGAGATTGGGGTTCTGGATCTGCGGATTGGCCTGCCAGAGCTCAGGCCATTTCCACGGCTCACGGAGGTATTTTCCGGAGATGTCCCAAAGTGTGTCACCCGTGACAACGGTGTATTGCTGTGGAAAACCTTCCCTGAGTTGCACTTGCCCGTGCGCCAAACCGGCCGAGGCCAGAAGGAGCAAGGCGAGTAGTGATTTCCTCATGCGGTGAATCCCTTTATTATGTGCGTTCGAGCCCTCGTGGCTCGCTCCGGATTCTTGCCAAAAAGAAAAAGGAGCTACGCTTCACAACGGTAGCCTGCATCTCCGGACCTGCCAGGCCATCGACCCGACTTTACCTCAGACGTGCAGCAATCAAGCTTATGGCCATTTTAGACATCCTCGAATTTCCCGACTCGCGTCTGCGCACTATCGCCAAACCTGTGGCCGTAGTGGACGACGAAGTGCGCCAGTTGGTCGATGATATGTTTGAAACAATGTATGAAGCGCCAGGCATCGGCCTCGCCGCAACCCAGGTCAACGTGCACAAACGTATCGTCGTGATGGACCTCTCCGAAGACCGCAGCGAACCGCGGGTGTTCATCAACCCCGAGTTCGAGTCCCTGACCGACGAGATGGAGCAATACCAGGAAGGCTGCCTCTCGGTGCCGGGCTTCTACGAAAACGTCGATCGCCCGCAGAAGGTCAAGGTCAAGGCCCTGGACCGCGACGGCCAGCCTTACGAACTGATCGCCGAAGGCCTGCTCGCCGTGTGCATCCAGCACGAATGCGACCACCTCAACGGCAAATTGTTCGTCGACTACCTGTCGAACCTCAAACGCGACCGAATCAAGAAGAAACTGGAAAAGCTCCATCGCCAGAACGCTTGATGCCCT
>LNAP01011348.1_pt1 | contig 13805 bp, 13 predicted proteins | sample 602601 | NCBI WGS metagenome assembly LNAP01 (sample SAMN02440304, study PRJNA202911) | soil metagenome | biome: Subtropical and temperate rainforests or woodlands; isolation source: soil samples (1 kg each in a 20% v/v slurry with milli Q water) were... ...
CTCGGTGAAGCTCCAGCAGGTGCTGCATGATTTCGGCGTGCGCGGCGAGATCATCGACGCCAATCCCGGCCCGGTCGTCACGCTCTATGAGCTGGAGCCCGCCCCCGGCATCAAGTCGTCCCGCGTCATCGGCCTGTCCGCCGACATCGCCCGCTCGATGAGCGCCATTTCCGCCCGCGTCGCCGTGGTGGAAGGGCGCAACGTCATCGGCATCGAACTGCCGAACCAGCGCCGCGAGACGGTGTGGCTGCGCGAGATGCTGGCGAGCCAAGAGTTCGACGGCGCCAAGGCCAAGCTCGGCATCGGCCTCGGCAAGACCATTGGTGGCGAACCCGTCATCGTCGATCTCGCCAAGATGCCCCATCTGCTGGTTGCCGGCACCACCGGCTCGGGCAAGTCGGTCGCCATCAACACCATGATCCTGAGCCTGCTCTATCGCCACCGACCCGAGCAGTGCCGCCTCATCATGATCGACCCGAAGATGCTGGAACTCTCGGTCTACGAGGGCATCCCTCACCTGCTCACCCCAGTCGTGACCGACCCGAAGAAGGCCATCGTCGCGCTCAAATGGGCGGTGCGGGAGATGGAGGAGCGCTACAAAAAGATGTCGCGCCTAGGCGTGCGCAACATTGACGGCTTCAACGCCCGCGTGGCGGAAGCCAGCGCGCGCGGCGAAATCATCACCCGCACCATCCAGACCGGCTTCGACCGCGAGACCGGGCAGATGGAGGAAGAGGAGGAGATCATGGATCTCTCCCCCCTCCCCTACATCGTCATCGTCGTCGACGAGATGGCCGACCTGATGATGGTCGCCGGCAAGGAAATCGAGGGCGCCATCCAGCGCCTTGCCCAGATGGCCCGCGCCGCCGGCATCCACCTCATCATGGCGACGCAGCGCCCCTCGGTGGACGTCATCACCGGCACCATCAAGGCGAACTTCCCGACCCGGATTTCCTTCCAGGTCACTTCGAAGATCGACTCACGCACCATCCTCGGCGAGATGGGCGCCGAGCAGCTGCTCGGCCAGGGCGACATGCTGTACATGGCCGGCGGCGGGCGCATCTCCCGCGTCCACGGGCCTTTCGTCTCGGACCAGGAAGTCGAGCGCGTCGTCGAGCATCTCAAAAGCCAGGGCCGGCCGGAATATCTCGAGGCCGTCACCGCCGAGGACGATGAGGAACCGGTCGCAGCGGAAGAATCCACCGTGTTCGACAAGGGCTCCTTCGGCGAGGAAGCCGGCGACGTCTACGACCAGGCCGTCACCGTCGTGCTGCGCGACCGCAAGGCATCGACCTCCTACATCCAGCGCCGCCTGCAGATCGGCTACAACCGCGCCGCCTCGATCATGGAGCGCATGGAGAATGAGGGCATCGTCGGCCCGGCCAACCACAGCGCGACATCCTGATGGACACGCGTTCAGGGCACTGAGCTACAGGGCACTAGCTGAGCGCGTGCCATATCGAGAGCACGGCGCTCATCGCCACCACGGCGGCGATGAGCATGAACGCCGCCCGCCAGTTGTGTCCGCGCCCGCGCGGCCACGAAGTGGACGCCTTGGCTTGCGCGAGCGGCTCGCCGTCATAGTCGCGCGAGCGCTCATCGGTCACTACCGGGCCATTGCGAGCATCGCCGCCCATCTCAGTCGCGCGGGCGAGTTCCACTTCCTCGGCAGTTGGCGGCATGCCGGCCGCCTCGTCGTCCGTGCCGAGCGGGGCGGCGGCAGGATCGCGGAACGGCACCTTGTCGCCGGTCAGTCCGCGATCGATATCCTCGCGCAATCGTTCAGCCGTCGGCATGGCCGTATCCTGAATGCTTGAGCCATAGGGAATGACGGCCCGCCAAGGCCGCCCGATACCAGGCTAACGACCGGCGCGAACGTGGGTTCCCGATGTTTCCTAAGCGTCAGCGCCTATAGTCCAGCATCTCCACCCCTTCCCTGCAACGCTTCAGGCTATTAGGTGTGTGCCCAACGCCGCCCTTTGCTCGCTGTGAGGACACATCATGGTTTCCGTCTCCTATCCCGACGTTCTTCTGTACATCGATGGCGAATGGCGGGAGGGCTCCAGGCACGAAGGCAAGCCGGCGAGCCAGCCCATCCTCAATCCGGCGACCGAAGAGACCCTCGGCACGCTCGCCCATGCCAGCCGCGCCGATCTCGACGCCGCGCTGGAAGCCGCTGAGCGCGTGGCGCCACACCTCGGCTCATGAGCGCTACAAGCTGATGCGCAAGGCCGCCGACCTGCTGCGCGAGCGCCATGAGGACATCTCCCGCATCATGACGCTGGAGCAGGGCAAGCCCCTCGTCGAGGCTCGCATGGAAACGCTGGCCGCCGCCGACACCATCGACTGGTTCGCCGAAGAAGCCCGCCGCATCGCCGGCCGTCTCATCCCGGCGCGTGGCCATGGCGTGCAGCAGATCGTGCATAAGGAGCCGGTCGGCCCGGTCGCGGCGTTCACGCCGTGGAATTTCCCGATCAACCAGGCGGTCCGCAAGGTTTCCGCCGCGCTCGCCGCCGGCTGCTCGATCATCCTCAAGGGACCGGAAGAGACCCCGGCAAGCTGCGCCGCGCTGGTGAAGGCTTATGAGGATGCCGGCCTGCCCAAGGGCGTGCTGAACCTCGTCTTCGGCGTGCCCTCGGAGATTTCCGAATACCTCATCCCGCACCCCATCATCCGCAAGATATCCTTCACCGGCTCAACGATAGTCGGCAAGCAGCTCGCCGCGCTCGCCGGCTTGCACATGAAGCGCGTCACCATGGAACTCGGCGGCCACGCCCCGGCCGTGGTGTTCGAGGACGCCGATGTCGATGCGGCAGTGAAGCTGCTGTCCGGCGCCAAGTTCCGCAATGCCGGCCAAGTCTGTGTCTCGCCGACCCGCTTCATGGTACACGAGAACATCTATGAGCGCTTCGTCGACGGCTTCGTCGAAGCCGTGAAGGCGATCCCGGTCGGCAACGGCCTGGAAGACGGCGTGCGCATGGGCCCGCTCGCCAATTCGCGCCGCGTCGACGCCATGGAAGCCCTCACCGCCGACGCCGTGTCCAAGGGCGCGAGCCTGCGCACCGGCGGCGCGCGCATCGGCAATAAGGGCTATTTCTTCCAGCCGACCGTGCTGACCGACGTGCTGATGAACGCCCGCATCATGAACGAGGAGCCGTTCGGCCCGCTGGTGCCGATCATGTCGTTCACCAGCCCGGAAGCGGCGATGATCGAGGCCAACCGCCTGCCTTATGGCTTGGCGGCCTATGCCTACACCCGGTCCTCGCACATCGCCGACGAGTTCGTCCGGCGTGTCGAGAGCGGCATGATCTCGATCAACCATCACGGTCTCGCTCTGCCCGAGACGCCGTTCGGCGGCATCAAGGATTCCGGCTACGGCTCGGAAGGCGGCATCGAGGCGATCGAGGCCTATGTGAACACCAAGTTCGTCACCCAGCTCAACGTGTGAGCGGAGCCGGGCATGACGGCATCACTTGATTGCCCTCATCCCCTGAAACATCTCGGCAGCGGGCGCGGAATCGGCTAATCCCCGCGCTCGCTTCTCTCCGACCGGCCTTCCCATGGATCCCAGCGTCTTCATGGCGGTCATCGCCGCCGCCGCGATGCATGCCGGCTGGAACGCGATCCTCAAGATTCGGCTGGACCCGCTTATCGCGGTCGTGCTGATCACCGGCGCGAGCAGCCTGATCGCACTGCCGATCGCGGTGTGGATGGGACCGCCGCCGGCCCATGTGTGGCCGTGGATCGCCGGCGCCATCACCGTCCACATGGCTTATTATCTGACGCTGACCAGCGCCTATCGCCGCGCCGACATGGGCTTCGTCTACCCGATCGCGCGCGGCGGCTCTCCGCTTCTCACCACGCTGTTCTCGCTGGTGCTGCTCGGCGAACCGATCGACCTGCAGGGCGTGGTCGGCGTCGCCGTCGTAGCGGGCGGCGTCCTCGCCATCGCCTGGCGTCCGCGCGGCGGCGGCTTCGACGGCGCGGCGCTCGCGCTGGCTGCCGCCTGTGCGCTCAGCATCGCTGTGTATTCGATTATCGACGGGCTCGGTGCGCGCGCCACCGGCGATCCGCATATGTATTCCGCCTGGCTGTTCCTGCTGGAAGGTCCGACCGTGCTGTGCGTCGCGCTGCTGCGCCTTGGACCCGGCGCGCTGCGCCCGATTACCGGCTTTCTCGGCCCCGGCATCGCCGGCGGAGCGATGTCGCTGTCGGCTTATTGGATCACCATCTGGGCGATGACGAAGGCGCCCATCGGCCTCGTCGCCGCGGTGCGCGAATCCAGCGTGCTGTTCGCCGCGATCATCGCGGTCGTGGTGCTCAAGGAGAAGCTGCAGGCCAATCGCCTTGCCGCCGCCGTCCTCATCGTCGCCGGACTGGTGCTGATCAAGCTGCACTGATCGCGCGGGAGCTCTTTTTCACCTGGCGCATGTTCCGATCGCAAAAGTCGTGCAACTTTTGCGGAACATGCGGCCCCGCCTGTGCTCAATTGCGATCATGAACGGAACCCTCAGCACCGCGATTCGCCCCTTGCTCGCCACCGAAGCCTTTGCCGGGCCGCTGGCGCGGGTGCGCGAGGGCGCGCCTGTCATCATGGTGCTGGGCGGTGCCGGCACCGGCAAGACCACCTTCCTGCACGCGCTGCGCCAGCTTGGCGGCACCAAGCAGGCCTTCCTCGCCCCCACCGGCGTCGCCGCGCTTCAGCTTGGGGGGCAGACCATCCATTCCTTCTTCGGCCTGCCGCCGCGCCTGCTCGATCCCGATCAGGTCAAGCCGCGCCCGCAGAAGCGCGCTCTGATGAAGAAGCTGGAGCGCCTCGTCATCGACGAGGTGTCGATGGTGCGCGCCGACGTACTCGACGCCGTCGACCGTTGTCTGCGGCTGGCGCGCGGCAACCCCGCGCCGTTCGGCGGCGTGCAGATCGTGCTGGTCGGCGACTTCCTGCAATTGCCGCCGGTGGTGCCGAACTCCGACCGCGAGATCCTCGGCCATCTCGGCTATGAGGGCCCGTTCGCCTTCGATGCCCGCGTGCTGCGCGAGGTCGAGGTCACCCGCATGCCGTTCATGCAGGTGTACCGCCAGACCGACGCCGCCTTCGTTGCCCACCTCGCCGATCTGCGCGCCGGCCGCAACGTCGACCGCGCCGTGGCCGCCATCAACGAGGCCTCATTGGGCGACCACCGCGAGGGACCGATCCCGGTGGTGCTGGCGCCGACCAATATGCGGGTAGACGCCTATAACAGGCGCGGCATGGAATTGCTGTCCGACAGCGGCCGGCTGTTCGAGGGCAAGAGCGAGGGCGAGTTCGACCTCGCTACCGACCGCCTACCCGTCCCGGAGACGCTCACTCTCAAGGTCGGCGCCCGCGTCATGACGGTTCGGAATGACCCGGAAAAACAATGGGTCAACGGCTCGGTCGGCACCATTATCGGCCTCGCGCCGGACCGCGCCTTCGTGCGGCTGGACGGTTCCAACATCGTCGAGATCGAGCGCACTAGCTGGGAGCGCATCCGCTACGATTGGGACGAGGCCACGGGCAAGATCGCCGCCAAGGTGGTCGGCACCTATACGCAACTGCCGCTGGTGCCAGCCTGGGCGGTCACCGTGCACAAGGCGCAGGGCCTGACGCTGGACGATGTGCGGATCGACTTCGACAGCGGCGCCTTCGCCGCCGGCCAGGCCTATGTCGCGCTGTCGCGCGCCCGATCATTGCAGGGGCTGTCGCTCGCACGGCCGCTGCGCGCCAGCGACATCCGCATCGACCGCCGCGTTGCCGCCTTCAGCGCGCATTTCGAGAGCGAGGGCCTGCGCGCGCCGGAGTAAGTTCGAGCATCGAGTTGGGGGCACTTTACATAATCCACTTTGTTGATAGATTATCAGCAACAGAGGGATTTCCATGAGCCAATCCGCGCGTTCGACCGGCATTCGCCGCACCCGCGACAAGGTTTTGTTCGCGCTCGCCTATGGCGCCGTGGCAGCCGTAGTGCTGTTCGCGCAGCCTTTTGGCGGTTCGCAGGCGCCGGCAAACCTCGCCGCGCTGGAGACTCCCGCTCGCTGAGCTGTGGCCTGGAAGTTTCGCACTTCTGGAAAAATCCCGCCTGATCTACCATCTATATAGCCTGTTGCCGGCGAGGATTCGCGCGGCATGGGTTCGCCCTTCATGGCGACCAGTGGGATCAGACGGCGGACATGCTTACCAACAAAGGCAAATACGGTCTCAAGGCGATGCTGTTCCTCGCTTCGCTCGCCCCCGGCGAGAGCGCGATGGGACAGGAGATCGCCACCGCGAACACCATCCCGAAGAAATTCCTCGACGCCATCCTGCTCGAATTGCGCAATGCCGGAATGCTGCGCTCGAAGAAGGGGCCGGGCGGCGGCTATGCGCTCGCCCGCACGCCGCGCGAAATCCGCATCGGCCATATCATCCGCACGCTCGACGGCCCGCTCGCGCCGATCAACTGCGCCAGCAAGAGCGCCTATGTGCCGTGCCAGGACTGCCAGGACCTTCAGACCTGCGCCGTGCGCATCACCATGAGCAAGGTGCGCGATGCGATGTCGGAAGTCCTTGACCGCATGACGCTGCAGGACATGGTGGTGTTCGCCAACACTCCCGACGCCGATCTCATGTACAACATATGAGTGCCGCGCTCGTGGTCGGACCTTAAGCGGGGCGACTGAGTTCTCCGTACACGCCATCCACCTAAGATAACGTCATGGCCGGGCCCGTCCCGGCCATCCAAGTTCGGCAGCGCACCGCTGGCTACGCCACCGCCCAGCAGGCGACCAATTGCTCGCCCTTGCGCTCCAGCGGGGGCATTTCGACCTTGCAGCGCTCCATCACCAGCGGGCAGCGCGGGTTGAAGGGGCAGCCGGTCGGCGGGTTGAACGGTGAGGGCAACTCACCCTCCAGCACGATGCGCTCCTTGCGCGCGTCCGGGTCGGCGACCGGGGTCGCCGAGAGCAGCGCCCTGGTATAGGGGTGCTTGGGATCGGTGAAGATCGCCTCGCGCGGACCGTGCTCCACGGCGCGGCCGAGATACATCACCAGCACCCCGTCGGCCATGTGGCGCACCACGCCGAGATCATGGCTGACGAACACGTAGGCCACGCCGAGGCTATCCTGAAGCTCGACCAGCAAATTCAGCACCTGCGCGCGCACCGACACGTCGAGCGCCGACACCGGCTCGTCCAGCACCAGTATTTTCGGCCGCAGGATCAGCGCGCGGGCGATGGCGATGCGCTGGCGCTGGCCGCCGGAGAACATGTGGGGGTAGCGCGCATGATGCTCGGGACGCAGGCCGACGCGGGCCATCATGTCGAGAGCGCGCTCGCGGCGTTCAGCCGATGACAGCTTGGTATTGACCAGCAGCGGCTCCTCGATGGCGTTGCCGACCGTCTGGCGCGGATTGAGCGAGCCATAGGGATTCTGGAACACCATCTGCACTTCGCCGCGATAGCGCCGCAGCGTCTTGGCGTCGGCCTCCGCCACATCGACGTCGGCGAGCCGCAGCGAGCCCTCGCCGGGGCGCTCGATCATGGTGAGCATGCGCGCCAGCGTCGACTTGCCGGAGCCGGACTCGCCGACCACCGCCAGCGTCGAGCGCGGTGCCAGCCGGAAGCTGATGCCGGCCACCGCCTTCACCGTGGCGGGCTTGGACAGCATGCCGCGCGAGACCTCATAGGCCTGCGCGAGGTTCACGGCTTCCATCACCGCGTCATTGATCGCAATTTCGCTCATGCCATCACCTCCAGGCGGCGCGGCACGCCATCGACCAGCGGGGTGTGGCAGAGGGCAAAGCCGAGATCGGCACCCGCGCGGGGCGGCGGAACCGTCCGGCAGCGCTCGGTGGCGAAATTGCAGCGCGGCGAGAACAGGCAACCCTTCGGCCGGTCCGACAGCCCCGGCACCACACCGGGAATCGAGGGCAGCAGGCGCCCCTTCGCCCGCTCCGGCAGCGCGGCGAGTAGGGCCGCGGTGTAGGGATGGTGCGGGTCGCGGAACAGGCCGCGGGTCGACTGCATCTCGATCTGCTGGCCGGCATACTGCACGCAGACGCGCTGCGAGGTTTCCGCCACCACGCCCATGTCGTGGGTGATCAGCACGAGGCCGACGCCGCTGTCGCGCTGGAGGCGCAGCAGAAGGTCGAGTATCTGCGCCTGGATGGTGACATCCAGCGCGGTGGTCGGCTCGTCGGCGATGATCAGCTTGGGGCGGCAGGCCAGCGCCATGGCGATCATCACGCGCTGGCTCATGCCGCCGGAGAGCTGGTGCGGAAACGCCTTGAGCCGACTTTCAGGCTCGGGAATGCCGACCTGTTCGAGCAGGTCGATGGCGCGGGACTGCCGCTCGGCGCGGCTGAGATCGAGATGCGCCTGCATCGCCTCGCGAATCTGGAAGCCGACGGTGAAGCACGGGTTCAGGCTCGACATCGGTTCCTGGAAGATCATGGCGATGTCGCGCCCGATGATCTTGCGGCGCTCGCGGCCCGAAAGCGTGAGCATGTCGAGGCCGTCGAATACCAGCCGGTCGGCGGTCACCGTCGCGGTCCAGGGTAACAGACCCATGACCGCGAGCATGGCGACCGACTTGCCGGAGCCGGATTCGCCGACGATGGCGACCAGTTCGCCGGTATCGACGTCGAGATCGACCTTGTCGACGGCGCGAAAGGGCCCGCGCGAGGTGTTGAACGAGACAGAGAGATTGCGGATCGAAAGGAGGGGCATGCTCAACTCCGTCGAAGCTTGGGATCGAGCGCGTCGCGCAGACCGTCGCCCATCAGGTTGATGGCGACCACGGTGACAAGGATGGCGAGGCCGGGCAGCGTGACGATCCACGGCTCGCGTGAATCGGCCAGCATCGCGCCCCATTCCGGGATCGGCGGCTGCGCCCCGAGCCCGAGGAAGCCGAGCGCGGCGGCCTCGAGGATGGCGTCGGAAATGCCGAGCGCGGCCTGCACGATAAGCGGTGCGAGGCAGTTCGGCAGCACGGTGACAAACATCAGCCGGATTTTGCCGACGCCCGCCACCTGCGCGGCGATGACATATTCCTTGGACAGCTCGGCGATGGCGGCGGCGCGTACCAGCCGCACATAGCGCGGCAGATAAACCACCGTGACGGCGATGATGGTGTTGGTGAGGCTGGGGCCGAGCACCGCGACCACGAGGATGGCAAGCACCAGGCTCGGGATCGCCACCACGAGGTCCATGATGCGCATCACCACGGCCTCGACGATGCCGCGCATGAAGGCGCTGGCAAGGCCGAGCACGATGCCCAGCGCCACCGAGACAACCATCACCGACATGCCGATGCCGAGCGAGATGCGAGCGCCATAGATCAGCCGCGAGAGCACGTCGCGCCCCACCGCATCGGTGCCGAAGGCGAATTGCCAGGTGCCGCCGGCCCAGACGGGGGGCTGCTGAACATGCTGACGGAACTGCTCGATCGGCGAGTGCGGCGCGACCCATGGCGCGAACACCGCGAGCAAAGCGATGAACAGCACCACCATGAGGCCGAGCACGGCGCCGCGATTTTCCGAAAACGCCGACCAGAAGGCGCGCAGCGACGACATTTCCGGCGGCACGGTGTCGGGAATGGCGATGGCGCCGCTGGAATCGAGGATCTGGTTATCAACCATGACGAATCCTCGGATTGATGGCGACATAGAGCAGGTCGACGATGAGGTTCACCAGGATGACGATGCCGGAGATCAGCATGATGCCGCCCTGAAGCCGCCGCGAGATCGATTCGATCAGCCATTTGCCCACCCCGGGCCAGGCGAAGATGGTTTCGGTCAGCACCGCGCCAGCGAGCAGCGTCCCGGTCTGCAGGCCAATGACGGTAACCACGGGGATCAGCGCGTTGCGCAGCGCATGCAGGCCGATGACGCGGAACGGCGACAGGCCCTTGGCGCGGGCGGTGCGGACATAATCCTCGCCGAGCACTTCGAGCATCGAGGAGCGCGTCATGCGGGCGATGACCGCGAGGGGAATCGTGCCGAGCACGATGGACGGCAGGATGAGATGGGCGACGGCAGCGCCGAATGCGCCCTCCTGATCCGACAACAGGCTGTCGATCAGCATGAAGCCGGTGACGGGCTCGAAATAATAGTTGATCAGGTCCATGCGGCCGGAGACCGGGGTGAGCCCCCAATATTCCGACACCAGCATGATGAGCAGCAGGCCCCACCAGAAGATCGGCATGGAATAGCCGGTCAGCGCCGCGGTCATCACCGTATGATCGAAGATGCTGCCACGCTTCACGGCCGCCAGCACGCCGGCCGGCACGCCGAGCACGACGGCGAAGATCAGCGCGCACAGCGAGAGTTCCAGCGTCGCCGGGAACAGCGTGGCGAACTCCTGGATCACCGGCGTATGGGTGACGATGGAGATGCCGAAATCACCGTGCAGCAGGCCGTTGGCATAGTGCAGGAACTGCTGCCACACCGGCTGGTCGAGGCCGAGCTCGTGGCGGAACTGGGCGAGGCGTTCGGGCGAGATGCCGCGCTCGCCGGTGCGCACCTCGATAGGATCGCCCGGCACCAGGCGCACCACGACGAAGGTGACGAACATCAGCGCGATGAACGTCGGCAGCGTCAGCGCAATGCGTCGGATGAAGAATTTGAGCATGTGGCTCGCCTGTTTGAGGAGCCTTGTGTCGGCTGGAACATCCTTCGAGGCTCGCTTTGCTCGCGCCTCAGGATGACGTGGGTTCTATCGATGAAAAGAGCGCCGTCATCCTGAGGTGCCGCTGCGCAGCGGCGGCCTCGAAGGATGCTCCAGGGCACTCGACCGCTGCCGTTCGCAGACGGCAGCGGTCGAAGATATCTAAGGATTTCGGCCGTTCACTTGAGGTCGACACCGTAGAATTCGTGCCGGCCGAACGGGCTCACCTTGTAGTCCACCACTTCGGGGCGGGTCGGCTCATAGACGATCGAGTGGGCGATGGTGAACCAGGGGGCTTCTTCCTTGAAGATCACCTGCGCCTGCTCATAGAGCTTGGTGCGCTCGGCGACGTCGGGGACAGTCTTCGCCTTGTTGATCAGGGCGTCGAAGTCCTTGTTGCACCATTTGGCGAGGTTCTGGCCACCGACACGAGCCGCCCCGCAGCCGAGCAGGAAGAAGAAGTTGTCCGGATCGCCATTGTCGCCGGTCCAGCCGAGCTGGCCGGTAATGTGCTCGCCGGCCTGCATGCGCTTGCGATACTCGCCCCACTCATAGGACACCAGCTTGGCATTGACGCCGATCTTGGCGAGGTCCGACTGCATCATTTCGGCGATGCGCTTGGCATTCGGGTTGTAGGGGCGCTGCACCGGCATCCACCACAGGTCGATGTCGAGCGGGGTCTTCACGCCGGCTGCCGCGAGCATGGCCTTGGCCTTCTCGGGGTCGTAGGCGTAGTCCTTCACGTCCTTGTTGTAGGACCAGATGGTCGGCGGGATCGGGTTGATCGCGGCCCCCTGATAGACGTCCTTGATGATGGCGGCCTTGTCGATCGCGATGTTGAAGGCCTGGCGGACCTCCTTCTTGTCGAAGGGAGGCTTCTGGGTGTTGAACGCCCAATAGGCGATGTTCAGGCCGGGCTGCGAGAGCAGGTTCACGCTCTTGTCGGTCTTCAGCGCGGCGATGTCGGCCGGGTTTGGCGCGATCATCACATGGCACTCGCCCTTCTTCAGCTTGGCGAGGCGGGCGGTCGGGTCTGGGGTGATGGCGAAGACGAGATTGTCGATCGCCGGCTTACCCTCGAAATAGGCCGGGAACGCCTTGTAGCGGATCACCGCGTCCTTCTGGTAGGCGACGAAGGAGAACGGGCCGGTGCCGACCGGGATCTGGTCGAACTGCTCGGGCGTGCCCTTCTTCAAAAGGAAGTCGGCATATTCCTTGGACTGGATCGTGGCGAAATCCATGGCGAGGTTGGCCAGGATCGGCACGTTCGGCTCGGTGAGCGTGAACTTGACGGTATAGTCGTCGACCTTCTCGATGGTCTTGAGCAGATCGGGCATGCTCATGTCGTTGAAGTAGTCGTAAGCGCCGCCCGACACCTTGTGATAGGCGTTATCCGGCTTCCACTGGCGCTCGAACGAGAACAACACGTCGTCCGCGTTGAAATCGCGGGTCGGGGTGAAACCGTTGACCCCGGAGTGGAATTTCACGCCCTTGCGGAGCTTGAAGACGATCTCGGTGCCTTCCGGGCTGATGGTCCAGCTCTCGGCGAGGCCGGGGATCACCTTGGTGGTGCCGCGCTCGAATTCGACAAGCTGGTTGAACGCCGGGCGGGCGGCATCGAAACTGGTGCCGGTAATGTTGAGCGCCGGGGTGAAGTTCTCGGGGCTGCCCTCCGAGCAGTAGACCAACGTCTTTGCGGCATAGGCCGGAGCGGCCATCGCCGTCAGCATGGCGGCCGCCACGGCCACCTTGGCATTGAAAACCAGCATAATGAGATACCCCTCTGTGGACGTCCGGCGCCGGCCCATTTTATGGGCGGGCTTATTGTTTGTGCTCCGTCGTCCTGATTCAACTGAAACACGCCGTACAAACTTGCGCAATCATACCCTCCCCCCAGACCAAAGTCGGATTGCGTTGCGTCGGGTGACTATTGTTCGCAGAGCTTCACACCGGCGATGCGCTGGAAGGGCCGACGTTGTAAGAGCAGGTGCCGGTGCTGCCGGTGCGATATGGAGACTGTTTCATGAGTGCCGCGCCCGCTTCAAAGACCAAGGCTGTTTTCGACTGGGCCGACCCGTTCGACATTGACGGCCAGCTCACCGAGGAGGAGCGCATGGTGCGCGACACCGCGCGCGATTATGCACAGGAGAAACTGCTGCCGCGCGTCACCTCCGCCTATATGGAGGAGCGGTTCGATCGCGAGATCATGGACGAGATGGGCGCGCTCGGCCTGCTCGGTCCGACGATTCCGCGGGGCCGGGCTCGGCTATGTCTCTTATGGGCTGGTCGCGCGGGAAGTTGAGCGGGTCGATTCGGGCTATCGCTCGGCGATGAGCGTGCAGTCATCCCTCGTGATGCACCCGATCTTCGCCTATGGCGACGAGGCGCAGCGCAAGAAGTTCCTGCCCAAGCTCGCGACTGGCGGATGGATCGGCTGCTTCGGCCTGACCGAGCCGGACGCCGGCTCCGACCCCGCCGGCATGCGCACCCGCGCCGAGAAGATCGACGGCGGCTATCGCCTGTCGGGCGCCAAGATGTGGATCACCAACGCCCCGATCGCCGATGTCGCGGTGGTGTGGGCGAAATCCGCGGCGCACGACAACGAGATTCGCGGCTTCCTCGTCGAGCGCGGCATGAAGGGGTTCTCCACCCCGAAGATCGAGAATAAACTCTCGCTGCGTGCCTCCATCACTGGCGAACTGGTGATGGACAACGTCGAACTGCCGGAAGAGAATCTGCTGCCGGGCGCCTCCGGCCTCAAGGGCCCGTTCGGCTGCCTCAACCGCGCGCGCTACGGCATTGGCTGGGGCACGATGGGGGCGGCGGAAGCCTGCTACGCAGCAGCGCGGCAATACACGCTGGACCGCGTGCAGTTCGGCAAGCCCTTGGCGGCCAACCAGTTGATTCAGAAGAAGCTTGCCGACATGGCGACCGAGATCACGCTCGGCCTGCAACTGGCGTTGCGTGCCGGCCGGCTGTTCGATGAGGGCAAGCTGCCGCCCGAGGCGATCTCGATGCTGAAGCGCAACAATTGCGGCAAGGCGCTCGACATAGCGAGGCTCGCCCGCGACATGCATGGCGGCAACGGCATCTCGGCCGAGTTCCCTGTCATGCGCCACATGGTGAACCTTGAGACGGTGAAC
>LNAP01004029.1_pt1 | contig 13802 bp, 10 predicted proteins | sample 602601 | NCBI WGS metagenome assembly LNAP01 (sample SAMN02440304, study PRJNA202911) | soil metagenome | biome: Subtropical and temperate rainforests or woodlands; isolation source: soil samples (1 kg each in a 20% v/v slurry with milli Q water) were... ...
GAATGGTGGCGCGTTCTTCAACGCTGAGTTCGGAATAAGACATAGGGGCAGCACCGTACCGGAAAGGTCAGGTGTTGCACTCAGTTTTTGCCGCCGCCGGGAAATAGATAATGATGTCGCTGTTCAAGTTGTCGACGGGGATCAGACCATCAGCTTGTGCGACTGGAATGTGTGGAGCCTCAAGGGCGTAGCTCTGTCCTGTAGTCATGGGGTACTCCGTCGAAGCAATCATCTTGCGCAAACAACGCACAAGATGATTGGTCGAGTTAGTGAGGATTAGGGGTGTAGGGTCAATTCAACAGGTTGCGCTAGAACCGACTGATTACCGGCTCGATCGGTGACGTGATAAGTAATGTTGACCTTATCGCTGTGCAGGCTTTCGAGGAATTCACGAGTGAAGGTAATTTCAACGGGTAGCGTTGTCAGGTTTTCAGCAACGATAACGTAGGAAGGGCCTTGGATATCGTTACAGAGGGTCTGAACAGTGTCGCCCACTTCCATGCCGATATAGCCAGGAACTTTGCCCCTTACATTCGCCAACGAAATACTTGGCAAAAGCAGGGGCGCGAGCAGCGGTCCGCCGGGAGGGGTGCGGTCGATGCGAATCTTGGTTTCAAGAGATGGGTGAACGCCGCCGCCTGGATAACCAATCACTAAATAGCCAATCGTGTAGTTTTTATCTTTATCCAGATTTGTTAGGGGGATTTCCGCCGTCAGTAGAGTCCCTTCATCAGGTACTGGATCAGGAAGAACGGTTTTCTTGCCTATAGGCGTTTCATCCAGCGTTAGTTGAAATCCATCGTCGGGCATCGCGTGAGCCCACATCGGTAGCGTGACAACCAAATCGCTGGTGAGATCGCTTAATTTGATAAGTCCATCGGGTTCCGCAGCCGGTACGCTAGGCGCGAGTAGTTCGTTGCTGTTTGAGAAGTTGTTCATGTTGCTCTCCATTTGCGCAGTTCCAGCTGCACAATCAATTTGATTTAAAGGCCAAGCACTCCGCCCTCAGGCGGTACCAATCGCTTAACCTGAAATCCAACTAATCTCACTGGAAGTTCTCCGTCAATACCTGTTACGCAACAAATCGCACTAACTAATTACTTTCAGACGCGGCCTACATTCCACTTCCTTGAACCTGTAGTCCCTGACAAATCAAACTCCGAAAAACCCAACAAAAAACCCCAACAAACCAGGTTCATTGGGGTTCTTTTACTGCGTGCTGAAACTACCGATTAAAGCGCTCCACCAACGAATACTGCGAATGGGCAGTGTTGGTCAGTTCGCCGCTCAGGGTTGCCGAGCGTTGGGCTTCTTCGGAGGTCTGGTCGGCCAGCTGGGAGATGGTCGCGATGTTGCGGCTGATTTCTTCGGCCACCGAGCTTTGCTCTTCGGTCGCGGCTGCGATCTGGGTGGTCATGTCGGTGATGTTGGCTACCGCTTCACTGATACCGATCAGTGCCTGGTCGGCTTCAAGGACTTTGGCGACGCCTTCTTCGGCCTGGCGATGGCCGGAGTTCATGGTTTGCACGGCGGCGTTGGCGGTCTGTTGCAGCTTGGCGATCAGGCCGTGAATCTGTCCGGTGGACTCGGTGGTGCGTTGCGCCAGTTGGCGCACTTCGTCGGCGACGACCGCAAAGCCACGGCCCATTTCCCCGGCGCGGGCGGCTTCGATGGCGGCGTTGAGGGCCAGCAGGTTGGTTTGGTCGGCAATGCCTTTGATGACATCGACCACGCCGCCGATTTCATCGCTGTCTTTAGCCAGTTGGGTCACGGTCAGGCCGGTTTCGCCCACGGAAGTGGACAGGCGCTGGATGGCTTCGCGGGTTTCCCCGGCGATGTCCCGGCCGCGACGCGTCAGCTCATTAGCCTGCTGCGTGGCGTCAGCGGTGCGTTGTACGTGGCTGGCGACTTCCTGGGTGGTGGCGGCCATCTGGTTGATGGCGGCGGCCACTTGCTCGGTTTCGATCCGCTGACGTTCCAGGCCAGTGGAGCTGGCGTGGGCCAGCGTATTGGACTGACGCGCCTGGCCGTTGAGTTGTTCGGCGGTGTCCTGCAAGCGGGTCAGGCAGGTTTTCATCCGCGCTTCCTGGCTGAGGATCGACATCTCCAGACGCGCTTGCGGGCCACGGCTGTCGGTGTACATTTGCGCGATCAGCGGATCCGATGTGGTTTGCTCAGCCAGACGCAACAGGCGCTTGATGCCTCGCTGTTGCCAGGTCAGGCCCAACAGGCCCAGCGGCACCGACAGCCCGGCTGCCAAGGCGAAACCCCAGTGGGAGTTCAACCAGACACCGATCAGGAAACTCAGTTGGCTGACCAGGATGAAGGGCAGCCAGTCCTGTAGTACCGGCAGCCATTTGTCCCGACCCGGTATCGCCGACTTGCCGTTGTTCAGGCGCGCATACAAGGCTTCGGCACGTTCGACCTGCTCGGCGGTGGGTTTGACCCGAACCGATTCGAAGCCGACCACCTGCTGATTCTCGAACATGGGCGTGACGTAAGCATTGACCCAGTAATGATCGCCATTTTTGCTGCGATTCTTGACGATGCCCATCCACGGCTGGCCGCTTTTCAGCGTCGTCCACATATGTTCGAACACGGCTGCCGGCACGTCGGGATGGCGAACGGTGTTATGCGGCGCCTTGAGCAGTTCTTCCCGGGAGAAGCCGCTGATCTCAACGAAAGCGTCGTTGCAATAGGTGATGACACCTCGGGCGTCAGTGGTTGAGATCAACCGCTGATTGGCCGGAAACGTCCGTTCGCGTTGAGTGATGGGCTGGTTATTACGCATGAGCTTCGATCCGCTAGGCTTTGGGATGCTATCGGCACTGATACCAATACATTGAGCGCGTTGTCAAAATGACCAATTGGCCACTACAGCAACCAGGCGGTCTACCGATCAAACATGGGGTAGGTGAAAAAGCTGAAATGCACGAGATTGACGCCGAAGTGGGTAACGACCGCTGCCGGCAACCCACCCAGGCGAAAAGCCAGGCCGTAGCCAACGCCCGCCAGACCCGCGAGCAGGGCCCATTGCCAGCCGCTGCCAACATGCGCCAAACCGAAAAGCAGTGCTGCACAGCCGAGCGCCAGAGTGCTCCCATAAGGCAGCGGTTTGAACAACCGTTGCAAGCCGCCTTGAATATAAGCGCGAAACAGCAGTTCTTCGGTCAGGGTGACCAATAACAGATTGTTCGCCAGCCACAGTGAGCTTTTCGCTGGCCACGTTGGGTCCCAGCCAATCAACCCCAAGGCCATGGCGGTGCTCAAACAGACGAACGCCGTGCCAGGCAGTGTGATTAATGTGGTCTTTGCGACTTGCCCAATGGCGACGTTACGCAGTAGCCAGGGGCAGGCCAGCAGGATCCAGAATCCGATCAACGGTTTATCCAGATTCAGGTACATCGAAAACGGTGCGGACTGCGGCGTCAGACGTTGCGCGGCGATGACCCGCTCGCTGAAGAAGCCCGGCAGCCAGTGACTGGCCAGTGCTAACGCCAGCGCGATGAACAGGCAATGGCCAAAGCCGATTACGGCGCGCTGTTGGAATTGCGTGACGCAAATTCCGGCCATGATCAACAGCGCAAACGTGACAACGACCGGCAGGCTGAAATGACCATAGGCAATGGCGAGGCCGTAGCCCAGGGACAGTAGCGTCAGGCTGGTCCAGCGTGTTGCAAACATGTGGAGTTCCTTGAATCCATTCAGTTGAGGCTTGAGCGCAAATGCCCGCACTCGAACGGTGGGCAGGTGCCGGCGCCAAGCTTCACTGATCGGCCGGGAAAATTTCCAGTTGTTTGTCAGTTATTTCTGAGAGAAATGGTTGTCGGATATTTCCCTGTGCCGTTTTTGCCATAAAAAAGGCCGCTTGCAATAAGCGGCCTTGATTGAGGTGCGGCGGTTTATTCCTTGATCGTTGGCACCTGGCGCGGCGCCATGAAGTACATCCAGGTCAGGGCGATGAAGTACATCGCCGGAATCATGGTGAAAAGCACGTTGTAGTTGTTGTTGGTCGCCGTCAGGACCGCGCCAACGATCTGAGTCATGAACATGCCGCCAATCGCTGCGCACATGCCGCCGAAGCCAAACACCGTGCTGATCAGATGCTTGGGCGTGTAGTCCATCACCAGGCTCCAGATGTTCGCGGTCCAGGCTTGATGCGCACCCACTGCCAGAGCGATGGCCAGTACCGCGACCCAGAGACCGCTGGCGTTGGCCGCGAAAATCACGCTGATGATGGTGATCGCAAACACCAGCATCGACAGCAGGCGCGCGGTAATCGGGCGCATGCCACGGCCGATCAGCCAGGACGAAAGTATCCCGCCGCCAATGCTGCCGAAGTCCGCCGTCAGCCAGATCAGGATCAGCGGAATACCCATTTGCGTGACACTGATCCCCAGGTTGTATTGCTGATTGAGGAACGGCGGCAGCCAGTACAGGTAAAACCAGAACACCGGGGCGGTCAGCGAATACGCCAGAGCGAAGGCCCAGGTGCCGCGCATTTTCAGGATGTGGGTGAACGGCACCTTGACCGGCTCGGGTTCCACAGCCTTATGGATATAGTCCAGTTCAGCCTGGCTGACGGTTGGATGCTCGTCCGGATTGAAGTATTTCAGGCGCCAGATCACCACCCAGCTCAAGCCGAGCAGCCCCATGCACAGAAACGCAGCCTGCCAGCCCCAAACCGTCAGGATGATCGGCAGCAGGGCCGGAGTCACCATGGCGCCGACGTTGGTGCCGGCGTTGAAGATGCCGGTTGCAATGGCGCGTTCGCCAGCGGGGAACCACAGCCGGGTAGTTTTCACGCAGGCCGGATAGTTGGCGGCTTCGGTCAGGCCCAGAATAAAGCGGCAGACCATGAATCCGGCGGCCGAAGTGGCCAGGCCGTGGGCGCCGGTGGCGACGCTCCAGAGCAATACCGCGAGGAAGAACGCGCGTTTCACGCCGACCTTGTCGATAAAGCGACCTTGCAACAGGAAACCGGCGGCATAGCCGACCTGGAACCAGAAGTTGATGTTGGCGTAGTCCATCGCCGTCCAGCCCATTTCCTTGGCGAGGACGGGCTGCATGACACCCAGCGCGGCGCGGTCGATGTAGTTCAGCGTCGTGGCGAAGAACACCAGAGCGAGCATGCCCCAGCGAGTCTTGCCCACGGCCATCGCCCCGCGGATTTTCTCGCCGATGCCGGCGTGGGGATGCGCGGTCTTGGCCGCTGATGTGGAGGAATGTGTAGAAAGCATGGTCTGGCCATCCGTTCAAGGATCGCGGCATGGGCCACGATCGAACTGAAAAGGCGACTCGAATCAGGGCCGTTAACGGGCCGTGGGCGATCTCGCAGGCGTCAATCCTGCAGGGGCCATTCTTCGAGGGCGCTGGATTTTAATCAGGCGAAGCGCGATGCGATACCCGTCGGGCGGGTAATAAAAGAGCATTCAACTGAAGGGCTCGACGAGGCCGGTGATCGGGGCGGGTGGCCGCAAGGGCCAACAGGGCTGTTTGGTTGAGCATTCATGGCGATTGACCGTCTTATTGAAATTGTTTTGGGCTATTTGAATCAAGCATTTGAGGCCGCTTGAAAAGTTGCATACATGAGCAAATACGACGTCAGGATTTACCTTGTCCGACAATGTGGAGCTGATCTTGGGCATCCCGGTAAGCACCGTCAATTGGCCGAAAAGGGTTTTGGGCGATTATCGAACGCAAAACTAACCAGTTGGTACATTTAATTTGCGGTAGCGGTTGGCGAGGCGAATAATTCGTGCAGAAGCATTAACACGCGATCCGCAGAGGTCGCGACCTCAAAGGAGTGCAAGCATGCAACGTTCGATTGCCACCGTTTCCTTGAGCGGGACCCTGCCGGAAAAACTTGAAGCCATCGCTGCCGCCGGTTTCGACGGGGTGGAGATTTTCGAGAACGATCTTTTGTATTACGACGGCAGCCCGCGCCATGTTCGGCAGCTGTGCGCCGATCTGGGCATTGCCATTACCTTGTTTCAGCCGTTCCGCGACTTCGAAGGCTGTCGCCGGGAACGTCTGCCACGCAATCTCGACCGCGCCGAGCGCAAGTTCGATCTGATGCAGGAGTTGGGCACTGATCTGGTGCTGGTGTGCAGCAATGCGGCGGCAGACTCCCTTGGCGACGAAAACATTCTGCGTGATGACCTGAGCCTGCTGGCCGAACGGGCCGGTGCCCGACAATTGCGCGTGGGGTACGAAGCGCTGGCCTGGGGCCGCCATGTGAACACCTGGCAACAGGTGTGGAATCTGGTGCGTCAGGTCGATCATCCGGCACTCGGCGTATTGCTCGACAGCTTTCACACCTTGTCCCTCAAGGGCGATCCGAGCGGCATCGCGCAAATCCCCGGCGACAAGATCTTTTTCGTGCAGATGGCCGATGCGCCCGTGCTGGCCATGGATGTGCTGGAATGGAGTCGGCATTTCCGCTGCTTCCCCGGCCAGGGCGAATTCGACCTGCCGGGCTTTCTCGCGCCTATTCTGCAAAGCGGTTACACGGGGCCGCTGTCCCTGGAAATTTTCAACGACGGCTTCCGCGCCGCGCCGCCTCGGGCCAACGCGGCCGATGGTCTGCGCTCGCTGTTGTACCTGGAAGAAAAGACCCGCTTGTTGCTCGAACAGCAGCAAAAGCCAGCCCCTCAGGACTTGCTGTTCAGCCCGCCGCCCGCCAGTGCCTACAACGGCGTCGAGTTTCTGGAGTTCGCTGTGGACGACGCTCAAGGCGCGAAACTGTCCGGCTGGCTGGAAAACCTCGGGTTCGCCAAGCTGGGCCAGCATCGCTCCAAAGCCGTCAGCCTGTTGGGGCAGGGCGATATCAAAATTGTCCTCAATGCCGAACCCTATTCGTTCGCCCACAGTTTCTTCGAAGCCCACGGCCCTTCGTTGTGCGCCACCGCGTTGCGGGTCGACGACGGCGCTTCGGCGCTGGAGCGTGCCAGGGTCTACAAAGGTCAGCCGTATCGCGGTCTGGTCGGGCCCAACGAGCGGGAAATCCCCGCCGTGCGCGCACCGGATGGCAGCCTGATCTATCTTGTCGAGCCGGCTCAACCGGGCCAGTCGATCTACGACAGCGATTTCATCATCAAGCCTGACGCGGAGCAGGGCGGCGGTTTGCAGCGCATCGACCACATGGCCATGGCCTTGCCGGCTGACAGCCTGGACAGCTGGGTGCTGTTCTATAAAACCGTGCTGGATTTCGAGGCCGACGACGAAGTGGTGCTGCCCGACCCTTATGGGCTGGTGAAAAGCCGGGCGCTGCGCAGCCGTTGCAGCACCGTGCGCTTGCCGCTGAACATTTCCGAAAACCGCAACACGGCGATTTCCCACGCGCTGTCCAGTTATCGTGGTTCGGGCGTGCATCACATCGCCTTTGAGTGCGAAGACATTTTCGCCCAGGTCAGCCGCGCGAAAGAGGCGGGCGTGCAACTGCTGGATATCCCGCTCAATTATTACGACGACCTGGCAGCGCGTTTCGATTTCGACGACGAATTTCTCAGCGAACTGGCGTATTACAACGTGCTGTACGACCGCGATGCCCAAGGTGGTGAGTTGTTTCACGTGTACACCGAATCGTTCGACGATCGATTCTTCTTCGAAATCCTGCAACGCAAGAACGGTTATGCCGGTTACGGCGCCGCAAACGTCGCGGTGCGTCTGGCAGCGATGGCCAAGGCGCGCAGCGGCGCAGCACGTCAGGCCCGACTTTGATTCAGTGGCTGCGTCAGAGACGGGATCTTTGGCGCAGTCGCCTGCATAATGCACGCGGCCAATCGTTTATCCGAACCGTGAATCAATAATGAAAACTACCGAAGACAGTCTCGCCGAGGCGCCTTTGCCGGTACCCGTCAAGGGCCGCAAGAACAATCCGGAAAAGACCCGTGACAACATCCTGCAAGCCGCCATTGTCGAGTTTGTCGCCCAAGGACTGTCCGGCGCGCGGGTCGATGCCATCGCCGAGCGCACGCATACCTCGAAACGGATGATCTATTACTACTTCAACAGCAAAGAGCTGCTTTACGCTGAAGTGCTGGAGAAGCTCTACGGCGATATTCGCCGCACTGAAACCGGCCTGAACCTGGATGCGCTGGAGCCCATGCAGGCCATTCAGCGCCTGGTGGAATTCACCTTCGATCACCACGACCGCAACGTCGATTTCGTGCGCATCGTTTGCATCGAAAATATCCATAACGGCGAAAACGTCAAACAGTCGCCGACGATCCGCGCCTTGAGCCAGAACATCGTCGAGACCCTCGACAAGCTGCTGCGTCGGGGCGAGAGCGAAGGCATCTTTCGCCAAGGCGTGGATGCTATCGATCTGCACCTGATGATCAGTTCGTTCTGCTTCTACCGCATCTCGAACCGCCACACCTTCTCGGAAATCTTCCAGATCGATCTGGTGGACGAACAGGTCAAGCAGCGCCACAAGGACATGATCTGCGATTCAGTGATGCGCTACCTGCGACCTTGAACCTCAGTCGTTCATGCGCTGAAAGTGCGCCTGCATACGCTCGGCATCGGCGGGTTGGCCGCTGAACAGCTCGAACGCTTTCACGGCCTGAAAAACCGCCATAGTGCCGCCATCCAGGGTCTGGCAGCCCAGCGCCCGAGCGTGGCGCAGCAGCTCGGTTTCCAGCGGGAAATAGATGATTTCCGCCACCCACAGCGCGGCATGCAGCAGTTCTGGTGGCAGCGGCGTGCCGGGCAATTTGGTCATGCCCACCGGCGTGGTGTTGACCAGGCCGTCAGCACTGGCCATTGCGCCTGGCAAATCCCGCCCGACCTGCGCCCGTGTCGTGCCGAAGTGGGCGTTGAGGTTGTCTACCAGGCTTTGCGCCCGCGCCGGGTCGACTTCGAAAATACTTAGCTGCTCGACGCCCTCGGCCAGCAACGCATGAGCCACGGCCGCGCCAGCGCCGCCGGCGCCCAGCTGCACCACACGCTTGCGCGGTACGTTTGGCAAGCCTCGACGAAAGCCTTCTGCAAAGCCCAGGCAATCGGTGTTGTGGCCGATGCGCTTGCCGTCCTTGAACACTACGGTATTGACCGCACCAATGCCCAGCGCCTCGCTGGACAGTTCGTCCAGCAGCGCAATCACCGCCTGTTTGCACGGGAACGTGATGTTCAACCCGGTAAAGCTCATGCGCTGGGCCGCCAGCAGTAAATCCGGCAGGGCGCTGCTGTCGAGCTTGAGCGCATCAATGTCGATCAGCCGGTAGAGATAGCGCATGCCTTGGGCATCGCCTTCGTGCTCGTGCAAGGCCGGTGTGCGCGAAGCTTGAATGCCCGCGCCGATCAGCCCGGCGAGGATCGAAGGGGTTTTGGATGAGGTCATGGCGATAGGCTCTCGATTCTTGTTATGAGCGCGTTCGAGCAAGGTGAACGCCGTTTTCACAAAATGTACCAGATGGTTAATTTTGTGAAAGAGCCTACATCAAAGCCGGGCGATAATCCGTTCGGTTATCGCCCTTGTCGTTGAACGTGGGAGCGCGGCTGTTTGCCTACGCAGCAATCAACTGCCGCAGCACGTAATGCAAAATCCCCCCAGCCTTGAAGTACTCGACTTCATTCAAGGTATCGATGCGACACAGCACATCGAGGTGTTCCTGGCTGCCGTCTTCACGGGTGATCTGCAGGGTCAGGTCCATGCCGGGCCGCAGGTTGGCGCGGGTCAGGCCGCTGATGTTCAGGGTTTCCTTGCCGTTCAGGTTAAGAGTCTTGCGGCTTTGGCCATTTTTGAATTGCAGTGGCAATACGCCCATGCCCACCAGATTGGAGCGATGGATGCGCTCGAAACTCTCGGCAATCACCGCTTTGACACCCAGCAGGTTGGTGCCCTTGGCTGCCCAGTCGCGACTCGATCCCGTGCCGTACTCCTGACCGGCTATCACCACCAGCGGCGTGCCTTCGGCCTGATAACGCATGGCCGCGTCATAGATGGACAACTTCTCGTCAGTGGGAACGTGCAGGGTATAACCGCCTTCTTCGCCGCCGAGCATTTCGTTGCGGATGCGGATGTTGGCGAAGGTGCCGCGCATCATCACCTGATGATTGCCACGGCGCGAGCCATAGGAATTGAAGTCGCGCGGCTCGACACCTTTCTGGCGCAGATAACGTCCAGCCGGGCTGTCGGCCTTGATATTGCCGGCAGGGGAAATGTGGTCGGTTGTGACTGAATCACCGAGCATGGCCAGCACCCGCGCGTTCTTGACGTCTTCGATCACTGGCAGCGGCCCGCCGATATCATCGAAGAATGGCGGGTGCTGAATATAGGTGGAATCCTCCTGCCACACATATGTCGCGGCCTGCGGCACTTCGATGGATTGCCATTGCTCATCGCCAGCAAACACTTCGGCGTATTCCTTGTGAAACATCCCGGTGTTGACCTGCTCAACCGCAGTGGCGATCTCCTTCTGAGTCGGCCAGATATCCCGCAAGTACACCGGTTGGCCGTCGCTACCTTCACCCAGCGGCTCGCTGCTGATGTCGATACGCACGCTGCCAGCCAAGGCGTAGGCGACGACCAGCGGCGGGGAAGCCAGCCAGTTGGTCTTGACCAGTGGATGCACCCGGCCTTCAAAGTTGCGATTGCCAGACAACACCGACGCCACGGTCAGGTCCGATTGCTGAATGGCTTTTTCGATGGGTTCCGGTAGCGGGCCGGAGTTGCCGATGCAGGTGGTGCAGCCATAACCCACCAGATCAAAGCCCAGCGCGTCCAGATATTGGGTCAGCCCGGCCGCCTTGTAATAGTCAGTCACCACTTTGGAACCTGGCGCCAGAGAGGTTTTCACCCAGGGTTTGGTTTTCAGGCCTTTTTCCACGGCCTTCTTCGCCACCAGGCCCGCCGCCATCATCACGCTCGGATTCGAGGTGTTGGTGCAGGACGTGATAGCGGCGATCACGACCGCGCCGTTTTTAAGCCGATACTTTTGACCTTCGTATTCATAGTCGGCTTCACCGCTGACCTGATCGGCATTGCCCACCGCGACGCCGCCGCCACCTTCGCTTTCCAGGCGGCCTTCTTCCTTATGGGTGGGCTTGAATTGCAAACCGAGAAAGTCGGTGAACGCCTGGGCAACACCCGGCAAGGCCACCCGATCCTGCGGACGCTTTGGCCCGGCGAGGCTGGCCTCGACGCTGCTCATGTCCAGTTCCAGGCTGTCAGTGAACAACAGCTCCTGCCCCGGCAGCCGCCACAGGCCCTGCGCCTTGCAATAGGCCTCCACCAATTGCACGGTTTCGTCTGGACGTCCGGACAGGCGCAGGTATTCCAGGGTGATGTCGTCTACCGGGAAGAAACCACAAGTCGCGCCATATTCCGGGGCCATGTTGGCGATGGTGGCGCGGTCGGCCAATGGCAAGTCAGCCAGGCCGTCGCCATAAAACTCGACGAATTTACCCACCACGCCTTTCTTGCGCAGCATTTGCGTGACGGTGAGCACCAGATCGGTGGCAGTAATGCCTTCCTTGAGCCTGCCGGTGAGTTTGAAACCTATCACTTCCGGAATCAGCATCGACACCGGCTGGCCGAGCATTGCCGCCTCGGCTTCGATCCCGCCCACGCCCCAGCCCAATACGCCGAGGCCGTTGATCATGGTGGTGTGGGAATCGGTGCCAACCAATGTGTCCGGGAACGCGTACGTGCGGCCTTCTTCGTCTTTGGTCCAGACCGTGCGGCCCAGGTATTCCAGATTGACCTGGTGACAGATGCCGGTGCCGGGCGGCACCACGCTGAAGTTGTCAAAGGCGCTCTGGCCCCAACGCAGGAAAGCGTAACGTTCGCCGTTGCGCTGCATCTCGATGTCGACGTTCTGCCCGAAGGCGCTGGCGTCGCCGAACTTGTCGACCATTACCGAGTGGTCGATCACCAGATCCACTGGCGACAATGGATTGATGCGCTGCGGATCGCCGCCTGCCTTGGCCACAGCGGCGCGCATGGCGGCCAGGTCAACGACCGCCGGGACGCCAGTGAAGTCCTGCATCAATACCCGCGCAGGGCGGTACTGGATTTCCCGGTCGGAACGCCGCTCGCCAAGCCAGGCAGCGAGGCCGGTGAGGTCCGCTGCGGTGACGGTCTTGCCGTCTTCCCAGCGCAGCAGGTTTTCCAGCAACACTTTGAGGGACATGGGCAGCTTGTCCAGATCGCCAAGGGTTTTGGCGGCTTCGGGCAGGCTGAAGTAGTGATAGGTCTTGTTGGCGACTTCGAGGGTCTTGAGACTTTTCAGGCTATCGAGGGAGGGCATGAAATTACTCCTTACGCGTCCGCACGGTCACGGACTTGACGATTGGCATCTGCTGCAGGCTTGCGTCAGCTCGGTTGAGCAGGTCATGGCGCCGTCTGCAATCTTGACTGGTGTAGTACTGGACCTGTAGGCCGCGCCAGTGGTTCCTGATTCAGCTATCATGCGCCGCTTTCGCGTCCATGAGACTAACCCTCATGTATAGCTGGTCCAGGCTCGTTGCCGGGGCGACGCAGCGGTCAAGTGTCTGATCGTTGCCCAGGAGATACCCATGAACACCCTTTTTATGCACTGCCGGCCCGGTTTTGAGGGCGAAGTCTGCTCGGAAATCGCCGAGCATGCGGCGCGCCTGAATGTGTCCGGTTATGCCAAGGCCAAGCCCAACGCGGCTTACGCCGAGTTCATCTGCACCGAAGACGATGGCGCGGAACGCCTGATGAACGGTCAACGTTTCGCGCAGTTGATCTTCCCTCGGCAATGGGCGCGCGGGGTGTTTCTCGACCTGCCGGAAACTGACCGCATCAGCGTGATCCTGTCGCACATGGTAGATTTTGCGACCTGCGGCAGCCTGTGGCTGGAAATAGTCGATACCAATGATGGCAAAGAGCTTTCCAACTTCTGCCGCAAATTTGAAGCGCCGCTGCGCAAGGCTTTGACTGAGGCCGGCAAGCTGGTTGACGACCCGCGTAAACCGCGCCTGCTGTTGACGTTTAAAAGCGGCCGGGAGGTTTTTCTAGGCCTGGCCGAGTCGAATAATTCGGCGATGTGGCCGATGGGCATTCCGCGCTTGAAGTTCCCACGAGAAGCGCCAAGCCGCTCGACCTTGAAGCTCGAAGAAGCCTGGCACCACTTCATTCCCCGCGATCAGTGGGACGAGCGGTTGTCCGGCGATATGACTGGCGTCGACCTCGGCGCCGCGCCGGGGGGCTGGACCTATCAACTGGTGCGTCGTGGCATGCTGGTCACCGCCATCGATAACGGTCCGATGGCGGAAAGCCTGATGGACACCGGGCTGGTGCAGCATTTGATGGCGGACGGTTTTACCTTCAAGCCGCGTCACCCGGTGGACTGGATGGTGTGCGACATCGTCGAAAAGCCTGCACGTAATGCCGCTTTGCTGGAAACCTGGATTGGCGAGGGGCTGTGCCGTGAAGCAGTCGTCAACCTCAAGCTGCCCATGAAGCAGCGCTATGCCGAAGTGCGACGTTTGTTGCAGCGCATTGAAGACGGGTTTGAAGCGCGAGGCATTCGCGTCGAGATCGGCTGCAAACAGCTGTACCACGACCGCGAAGAAGTCACCTGCCATCTGCGTCGGCTGGATGGCAAGCGCAAGGCCTGAAGAGCTTCCTGGACAAGGCCGGTCCGGTTGCATACAAACCGGTAGGAGGGGACTTGTCCCCGAAGACGCCGGTGCCAGCGCTGAAGATCTTCCTCGGCAGTCCCGACGCTTTCCCGGACAAGTCCGGTCCTATGTATGGACTCGCCCCCACTTTCAACCTGCTTCTGAACACTGCTACCCGGTTGCATCTATGTATAAGGCCTGTTCGA
>LNAP01020797.1_pt1 | contig 13801 bp, 9 predicted proteins | sample 602601 | NCBI WGS metagenome assembly LNAP01 (sample SAMN02440304, study PRJNA202911) | soil metagenome | biome: Subtropical and temperate rainforests or woodlands; isolation source: soil samples (1 kg each in a 20% v/v slurry with milli Q water) were... ...
CTACGACAAGATCGTCGAAAGCCTGACCAACCTGAATGACGACGAGACCCTGCTGGTGCAATCCGGCAAGCCGGTCGGCGTGTTCAAGACCCACAGCAATGCCCCGCGCGTACTGATCGCCAACTCCAACCTGGTTCCTCACTGGGCGAGTTGGGAACACTTCAACGAACTGGACGCCAAAGGCCTGGCCATGTACGGCCAGATGACCGCCGGCAGCTGGATCTACATCGGCAGCCAGGGCATCGTCCAGGGCACCTACGAAACTTTCGTCGAAGCCGGTCGCCAACACTACAACGATGACCTCAAAGGTCGTTGGGTCCTGACCGCAGGTCTGGGCGGCATGGGTGGTGCTCAACCTCTGGCTGCAACCCTGGCCGGCGCTTGCTCGCTGAACATCGAATGCCAGCAAGTCAGCATCGATTTCCGCCTGAAAAGCCGCTACGTCGACGAGCAAGCCAAAGACCTCGACGACGCACTGGCCCGCATCGCCAAATACACCAAAGAAGGCAAGGCGATTTCCATCGCCCTGCTGGGCAACGCGGCGGAAATCCTGCCTGAACTGGTCAAGCGCGGCGTGCGCCCGGACATGGTCACCGACCAGACCAGCGCCCACGACCCGCTCAATGGTTACCTGCCAGCAGGCTGGACCTGGGACGAATACCGCGCTCGCGCCAAGACCGAACCTGCCGCCGTGATCAAAGCCGCCAAGCAATCGATGGCCGTGCACGTTAAAGCGATGCTCGACTTCCAGAAGCAAGGCATCCCGACCTTCGACTACGGCAACAACATCCGTCAGATGGCGCAAGAAGAAGGCGTGGAAAACGCATTCGACTTCCCGGGCTTCGTACCGGCCTACATCCGTCCACTGTTCTGCCGTGGCATCGGCCCGTTCCGTTGGGCTGCACTGTCGGGCAACGCTGAAGACATCTACAAGACCGACGCCAAGGTCAAGGAACTGATCCCGGACGACGCCCACCTGCACAACTGGCTGGACATGGCCCGCGAGCGCATCAGCTTCCAGGGTCTGCCAGCACGTATCTGCTGGGTTGGTCTGGGGCTGCGCGCCAAGCTGGGTCTGGCGTTCAACGAAATGGTCCGTAGCGGCGAGTTGTCCGCGCCAATCGTGATCGGCCGCGACCACCTGGACTCCGGTTCGGTATCGAGCCCGAACCGCGAAACCGAATCGATGCAGGACGGTTCCGACGCCGTTTCCGACTGGCCTCTGCTCAACGCCCTGCTCAACACCGCGAGCGGCGCGACCTGGGTGTCCCTGCACCACGGCGGCGGCGTCGGCATGGGCTTCTCCCAGCATTCGGGCATGGTGATTGTCTGCGACGGTACTGACGAAGCGGCCGAGCGTATCGCTCGCGTGCTGCACAACGACCCGGCCACTGGCGTCATGCGTCACGCCGATGCCGGTTACCAGATCGCCATCGACTGCGCCAAGGAACAAGGGCTGAACCTGCCGATGATTACCGGTAAATAACGCTGTACGGCTTTATGTGGGAGCGAGCTTGCTCGCGATGAGGGCGACACATTCAACCTCTTCGTTGACTGAAAAACCGCTATCGCGAGCAAGCTCGCTCCCACAGAAGCCAACACCGACAACCGATATACCTATAACAATCCACAGAGGTTGAACCATGGCTGTTAACAGCGAACGTGCAGGCAACAAACCGTTGATCGAGAAGCGTTCGATCGACTACATCCCGGAAGCGGAAAGACACGGTCGTCTGTTTAGCCAGTTCACCCTGTGGATGGGTGCCAACCTGCAAATCACCGCGATTGTCGTGGTCCTTGGCGGTGATGTGTTCTGGTCGTTGATCGGTCTGTTGATCGGTCAATTACTGGGTGGTGGCGTGATGGCGCTGCATGCGGCGCAAGGCCCCAAGCTTGGCCTGCCGCAGATGATTTCCAGTCGGGTACAGTTCGGCGTGTACGGCGCGGCCATCCCGATCGTGCTGGTGTGCTTGATGTACCTGGGCTTCACCGCAACGGGAACCGTGTTATCCGGTCAGGCGCTGGGCCAGTTGTTTGGCGTTAGCGACACCGTCGGTATCCTCCTTTTCGCCAGTGTCATCGTCCTGGTCACGGTGCTCGGCTATCGGGTGATCCATTGGATCGGCCGTGTTGCCAGTGTCATTGGCGTGATCGCCTTTGTTTATCTGTTCAGTCGCCTGATGAGCCAGGTTGACGTTGGCGCACTGTTGCAAATCCGCCACTTCAGCTGGAGCAGTTTCTTGCTCGCGGTATCGCTTGCGGCGTCCTGGCAGATCGCCTTCGGCCCCTATGTGGCTGATTACTCACGCTACTTGCCGAGCAATATTTCGTCGGTGAAAACCTTTTTCGCCGCAGGTGCGGGTTCGGTCATTGGTGCGCAGGTGGCGATGGTCCTGGGCGTGTTCGCGGCCGCTTCGGCCAATGGGCAATACGCCGGTCACGAAGTGGCCTACATCGTTGGTCTGGGCGGTACCGGTGCCACCGCTGCGTTGCTGTACTTCAGCATCGCGTTCGGCAAGGTCACCATCTCCACGCTGAACTCCTACGGTAGCTTCATGTGCATTGCGACCATCATCAGCGGTTTCCGTGGTGACCTGAAGGTAACGCACTTGCAGCGCCTGGTCTTCGTGCTGGTCATCGTCGGTGCTGCGACCCTGATGGCGTTGCTCGGTCAGCACTCGTTCCTCGGCGCGTTCAAGTCTTTCATCCTGTTCTTGCTAGCGTTCTTTACCCCCTGGAGCGCGATCAATCTGGTGGACTACTACTGCATCACTCGCGAGCGCTATGACGTGCCGGCTCTGGCCGATCCGAATGGTCGCTACGGTCGCTGGAACCTCCTCGGTATCAGCGTCTATGTGTTCGGTGTGCTGGTGCAACTGCCGTTCATCTCCACTAAGTTCTATACCGGTCCGCTGGTGGCGGTCCTGGGTGATGTGGATATTTCCTGGGTCATCGGCCTGGTGCTTCCCGCCGCCCTGTATTACCTGTGTGCAAAAAAATGGCACGGCACAGTGCCTGATCGTTTGATCCTGCCGGTCGAGCAGGGCGCGATCACCGAACAAAAGCTGAATGTCGGTCGCGCTGCGGCGCAGGCCTGATTGGACGTGGACAGGGCTGGATGCCTCTTGACTGCCGTAAGCCAATTCATGATTAGGAGCGTCATAACAATGAAATCGAACAAGACCCTGCTGACCGCATTGCTTTCCATGGGCCTGCTTGTCAGCGCTGGCGCCACTCAGGCGGCGGGTTGGTGCGAGTCGGGCAAACCGGTGAAATTCGCCGGTTTGAACTGGGAAAGCGCCATGCTGCTGACCGACGTGATGCAAGTCGTGCTGGAGAAAGGCTACGACTGCAAGACCGACAGCCTGCCGGGCAACTCCATCACCATGGAAAACGCCCTGAGCAGCAACGACATTCAAGTGTTTGCCGAAGAGTGGGTCGGCCGCAGCGAGGTCTGGAACAAGGCCGAGAAGGCCGGCAAAGTCGTCGGTGTCGGCTCCCCGGTTGTTGGCGCAATCGAAGGCTGGTACGTGCCGCGCTACGTGATCGAAGGCGACGCCAAGCGTAAGCTGGAAGCCAAGGCTCCGGACCTGAAAAACATTGCTGACCTGGGCAAATACTCGGCGGTGTTCAAGGACGCCGAAGAGCCTTCCAAGGGCCGTTTCTACAACTGCCCGGCCGGCTGGACCTGTGAGCTGGACAACAGCGAAATGCTGAAAAGCTACGGCCTGGAAAGCACCTACACCAACTTCCGCCCAGGCACCGGCCCGGCGCTGGATGCCGCTGTGCTGTCGAGCTACAAGCGTGGCGAGCCGATCCTGTTCTACTACTGGTCGCCAACGCCTTTGATGGGCCAGATCGACGCGGTGAAACTCGAAGAGAAACCAGGCGTGAACAAGACAGTGACCATCAAGGTCGGCTTGTCCAAGACGTTCCACGACGAAGCGCCTGAACTGGTGGCCGTGCTGGAAAAGGTCAACGTGCCAATCGACCTGCTGAACCAGAACCTTGGGCGCATGACCAAAGAGCGGATCGAATCACCAAAACTGGCCAAGATCTTCCTGAAGGAACATCCTGAAGTCTGGCACGCATGGGTGAGCGAAGACGCAGCCAAAAAAATCGACGCGGCCTTGTAGGTTGGGCTTCTCCGGCTGTCGGCAACGGCAGTCGGACGCTTGATCGCAACCCCTTGATTGAGAGTCTCTTATGTTTCCCGAAAGCTTTACCTTTTCCATCGCCGACTGGGTCAACGGTTGGGTCGATTCGCTGGTTACCAACTACGGCGACGTTTTCCGCAGCATCTCCGACACCCTGCTGTGGGCCATCGTCAATCTTGAAGGCCTGCTGCGTGCTGCACCCTGGTGGCTGATGCTGGCGATCGTGGCCGGTGTGGCCTGGCACGCGACCCGCAAGGTCGTGACCACCGCCGTCATCGTTGGTTTGCTGTTCCTGGTGGGCGCGGTCGGCCTCTGGGACAAGCTGATGCAGACCCTGGCGCTGATGATGGTGGCCACGGTCATTTCGGTGCTGATCGGCATCCCGTTGGGCATCCTCTCGGCGCGCAGCAATCGACTGCGTTCGGTGCTGATGCCGTTGCTGGACATCATGCAGACCATGCCGAGCTTCGTGTACCTGATCCCGGTTCTGATGCTGTTCGGCCTGGGCAAGGTCCCGGCGATTTTCGCCACGGTGATCTACGCCGCACCACCACTGATCCGTCTGACCGACTTGGGTATTCGCCAGGTTGACGGCGAAGTGATGGAAGCCATCAACGCCTTCGGTGCCAACCGCTGGCAGCAACTGTTCGGCGTACAACTGCCACTGGCCCTGCCGAGCATCATGGCAGGGATCAACCAGACCACCATGATGGCCCTGTCGATGGTGGTGATCGCCTCGATGATCGGTGCCCGTGGCTTGGGTGAAGACGTGCTGGTGGGGATTCAGACCCTCAACGTCGGGCGTGGCCTTGAAGCCGGTCTGGCGATCGTGATTCTGGCTGTGGTGATCGACCGCATTACACAAGCATACGGTCGTGCACGGCATGAGGTGAGCAAATGAACAACGCAACCGTGAGCAAGATCGAAGTCAAGAACGTCTTCAAGATTTTCGGCAACCGTTCCAAGGATGCGCTGGGCAAGACCAAGGATCAGGTTCTGGCCGAAACCGGCTGCGTGGTCGGCGTGAACGACCTGTCGCTGAGCATCGGCAGCGGCGAGATCTTCGTGATCATGGGCCTGTCGGGCTCAGGCAAGTCGACCCTGGTGCGCCACTTCAACCGCCTGATCGATCCGACCAGCGGCGCGATCCTGGTGGACGGTGTGGACATCCTGCAATACGACATGGAAGCCCTGCGCGAATTTCGTCGGCGCAAGATCAGCATGGTGTTCCAGAGCTTTGGCCTGTTGCCGCACAAGAGCGTGCTGGACAACGTCGCCTACGGCCTGAAAATCCGTGGCGAAAGCAAAGCCATGTGCGCTGAGCGTGCGCTGCACTGGATCAACACCGTGGGCCTCAAGGGCTACGAAAACAAATACCCGCACCAGCTATCCGGCGGCATGCGTCAGCGTGTGGGTCTGGCCCGCGCCCTGGCGGCGGACACTGACATCATCCTGATGGACGAAGCGTTCAGCGCCCTCGACCCGCTGATCCGCGCGGAGATGCAGGACCAGTTGCTGGAACTGCAAAAGACCCTGCACAAGACCATCGTCTTCATCACCCACGACCTCGACGAGGCCGTACGCATCGGCAACCGCATCGCGATTCTCAAGGACGGCCGCCTGATCCAGGTCGGCACGCCTAGAGAGATCCTGCATTCGCCGGCGGATGAGTATGTCGATCGCTTTGTGCAGCGTCGGGCGGCGGTGGTTTAAAAAGTTTGTGCCGGCTGTGCTGGCCTCATCGCGAGCAAGCTAGCTCCCACAGTGGATCCCTGGTGTTCACAAAACCTGTGGGAGCGAGCTTGCTCGCGATAAGGTCGGTAAAGCTGCATCAATATTCAGGTTTGTACGCACGAGGTTAATGATGTCCCAGGCTGAAAAAATCGTTATCACCGAGTCGCAGGTCAGTTGGCAGGATGTGGTTGCCGTTGCTCGTCATGGCGCACAGCTTGAACTGTCGGCACCGATCTGGGCGCGCATCGAAAACGCACAGGCCATCGTCCAGCGCATCGTCACCAGCGGCGAACGTGCCTACGGCATCAACACCGGCCTGGGTGCGCTGTGCAACGTCTCGCTGCAGGACGAACAACTCAGCCAGCACCTTGCTCAGCCACGCTTGCGGCGTGGGTGCACCGCTGACCGACGAGCAGACCCGCTCGATCATGTGCGCGGCCATCGTCAACTACAGCCACGGCAAATCCGGTCTGCACCGTCAGGTCGTCGAAGCGCTGCTGGCACTGCTCAACCGGGGCATCACTCCGCAGGTGCCGTCCCAGGGCTCCGTGGGTTACCTGACGCACATGGCGCACATCGGCATCGCGCTGCTGGGCGTGGGCAATGTCAGCTATCGCGGGCAGATCGTTTCTGCGCAGCAAGCGCTGGCCGAAGAAGGTCTGCAAGCAGTCAAGCTCGGCGCCAAGGACGGTTTGTGCCTGGTCAACGGTACGCCGTGCATGAGTGGCCTGAGCTGCCTGGCGATTGCCGATGCCACGCGCCTGCTGGAATGGGCCGATGTGATCGGCGCCATGAGCTTCGAAGCCCAGCGCGGGCAGATCGATGCGTTCGACGCGGAGATCATCGCGCTCAAGCCGCACCCGGGCATGCAACAGGTCGGGATCAACCTTCGGGCCTTGCTCGACGGCAGTGAAGTGATCGCCCAGAGCAAAGGCATTCGCACCCAGGATGCCCTGAGCATTCGCTCGATCCCGCAGGTGCACGGTGCTGCGCGCGATCAACTGGTGCACGCGATCAAACAGATCGAAACCGAACTCAACGGCGCCACCGATAACCCACTGGTGCTGGGCACCGCGGACAATTACCGTGTGGTGTCCCAGGCCAACCCTCATGGCCAGTCCGTGGCAATGGCGGCGGACCTGCTGGCGATCGCCATGGCGGAAATCGGCTCCATCGCCGAGCGTCGTCTGGACCGTTTGATCAACCCGCACGTCAGCGGCCTGCCGGCTTTCCTGGTGGCCAACCCGGGCGTGAACTCAGGGATGATGATCGTGCAATACGTGGCCGCTTCGCTGTGCGCGGAGAACCGTCAATTGGCGCAACCGGCAGTCCTCGACAACTACGTCACGTCCGGTCTTCAGGAAGATCACCTGAGCCTGGGCACCAACGCCGCGCTGAAGCTGCATCGCGCGCTGGAAAACTGCACGCAGATCCTCGCCATCGAGTATTTGCTGGCGGCCCAGGCGTTTGAATTTTTGAAGGAGCAACGCTTTGGTGCGGGCACCGATACCGCTTGGCGTCTGCTGCGTGAGCGAGTTCCTGCCTACGACCAGGACCGCTGGCTGGCACCAGACATTGCCGCCGCTGCCAGTGTTCTGAAAGACCCTGTTTTGCTGCAAAAAATCTTACCGAATTTGAACTGATTTCCCTATAAAACCAGCGTGCCAAGGCGCCACCCCCTCAAAAAGGGGGAAGCGACGGACAACGGACATCTCCGGAGCGTCTGGTTAGTTAATAGCTAACTCTCAAAAGGAGCACAAAAATGACTGCGCTAAATCTGATTCCCGGACAACTGACCCTCGCCCAACTGCGTGACGTCTATCAGCAGCCGGTGAAACTGACCCTCGACAACAGCGCCTCGGCCCAGATCGAAGCCAGCGTTGCCTGCGTGGAACAGATCCTCGCCGAGAACCGCACCGCCTACGGAATCAACACCGGTTTCGGCCTGCTGGCCTCGACCCGCATTGCCAGCGAAGACCTGGAAAACCTGCAGCGCTCGCTGGTGCTGTCCCACGCCGCCGGTGTCGGCCAGCCGATCAGCGATGAGCTGGTGCGTCTGATCATGGTGCTCAAGGTCAACAGCCTGAGCCGTGGTTTCTCTGGCATCCGCCGTGTGGTGATCGACGCGCTGATCGCCCTGATCAATGCCGAGGTTTACCCGCACATTCCATTGAAAGGCTCGGTCGGTGCTTCCGGTGACCTGGCGCCTCTGGCCCATATGTCGCTGGTGCTGCTGGGTGAAGGCAAGGCTCGCTACAAGGGCGAGTGGATGGAAGCCACCGAAGCGCTGAAAGTTGCTGGTCTGACCCCGCTGACTCTGGCCGCGAAAGAAGGCCTGGCGCTGCTCAACGGCACTCAGGTGTCCACCGCATTTGCCCTGCGTGGCCTGTTCGAAGGTGAAGACCTGTTTGCTGGTGCCTTGGCACTGGGCGGCCTGACCGTTGAAGCGGTTCTGGGCTCGCGCTCGCCGTTCGACGCCCGCATCCATGCTGCCCGTGGTCAGAAAGGCCAGATCGACGCCGCCGCCGCTTATCGCGATCTGCTGGGCGAGCGCAGCGAAGTCTCCGACTCCCATGAAAACTGCGAGAAGGTACAAGACCCGTACTCCCTGCGTTGCCAGCCACAAGTCATGGGCGCCTGCCTGACCCAGTTCCGTCAAGCGGCCGAAGTACTGGCGATCGAGGCCAACGCCGTTTCCGACAACCCGTTGGTTTTCGCCGCTGAAGGTGACGTGATCTCCGGTGGCAACTTCCACGCCGAGCCGGTGGCCATGGCCGCTGACAACATGGCCTTGGCCATTGCTGAAATCGGTTCCCTGAGCGAGCGCCGTATCTCGCTGATGATGGACAAGCACATGTCGCAACTGCCGCCGTTCCTGGTGGCCAACGGCGGTGTGAACTCCGGCTTCATGATCGCCCAGGTGACCGCAGCGGCATTGGCCAGCGAGAACAAGGCGTTGTCCCATCCGCATTCGGTGGACAGCCTGCCGACTTCCGCCAACCAGGAAGACCACGTATCGATGGCTCCGGCGGCTGGCAAGCGCCTGTGGGAAATGGCCGAAAACACCCGTGGGATTCTCGCGGTGGAATGGCTGGCGGCAGCCCAGGGCCTGGACCTGCGCAATGGTCTGAAGACTTCGCCAAAACTGGAAAAAGCCCGTGCCATTCTGCGTAACGAAGTGCCGTTCTATGAGAAGGACCGCTTCTTCGCGCCGGACATCAATGCGGCGTCTGAACTGTTGGCCTCGCGTTGCCTGAACGAACTGGTGACGGCGAAGTTGCTGCCTAGCCTGTAATTGCCCCTTCGCGAGCAAGCCCGCTCCCACATGGATTGCGTTGAACCTGTAGGAGCTGGCTTGCCAGCGATTCGATTTTGCGTCGAATAACAATAATTAGGGACGAGAAATGCAACAGCCAGAAAAAGGTTTGAAACGTGGGCTATCTGCCCGACATATTCGCTTCATGGCGCTGGGGTCGGCAATCGGCACCGGGCTGTTTTATGGATCTGCCTCGGCCATTCAAATGGCCGGTCCTGCGGTACTGCTCGCTTACCTGATTGGTGGCGCGGCGGTGTTCATGGTCATGCGCGCCCTCGGTGAGATGGCGGTGCATAACCCGGTGGCCGGCTCTTTCGGCCAGTACGCCAGCACCTACCTGGGGCCGATGGCGGGCTTCATCCTCGGTTGGACCTACGCATTCGAAATGGTCATCGTCGGCATGGCCGATGTCACTGCATTCGGAATCTACATGGGCTTCTGGTTTCCGGAGGTTTCCCGCTGGATCTGGGTGCTGGGTGTCGTTTCCATCGTTGGCGGTCTGAACCTGTGCAACGTCAAAGTCTTCGGTGAAATGGAGTTCTGGCTGTCGCTGCTCAAGGTCGCGGCCATCGTCGCGATGATCCTGGGTGGTTTCGGCATCATGTGGTTCGGCATCAGCTCGGCCCCCGGCCAAGCGACCGACATCAGCAACCTCTGGAGCCACGGCGGCTTCATGCCCAATGGCATGGGCGGTCTGATTGCTTCGTTCGCGGTGGTGATGTTTGCGTTTGGCGGTATTGAAATCATCGGCGTAACAGCAGGTGAAGCCAAAGACCCGCAGCACGTGCTGCCCCGGGCGATCAATGCCGTACCGTTGCGTATCCTGCTGTTTTACGTGCTGACGATGCTGGTGCTGATGTCGATCTTTCCATGGCAGCAGATCGGCAGCCAGGGCAGCCCGTTCGTGCAGATTTTCGACAAGCTGGGGATCAGCTCGGCGGCCACCATCCTCAACATCGTGGTGATCACGGCGGCGATTTCGGCGATCAACAGTGACATTTTCGGCGCTGGCCGCATGATGTTCGGTCTGGCCCAGCAAGGGCTTCGCCCGCCTGTCGCGCAATGGCGTGCCATGGATGACGGTGGTGGTGATGAGTGCTGCGCTGTTGCTGGGTGTGTTGCTGAACTACCTGATCCCGGAAAACGTGTTCCTGCTGATCGCTTCCGTCGCGACCTTTGCCACCGTGTGGGTCTGGCTGATGATTCTGGTGACCCAAGTGGCCATGCGCCGGTCCATGAGCGCCGAGCAGGTTGCACAACTGAAGTTCCCGGTACCGCTCTGGCCTTACGCGCCGGCGGCGGCTATTGCCTTCATGCTGTTCATTTTCGGCGTGCTGGGCTATTTCCCTGACACCCAGGCAGCGCTGATCGTCGGCGTGGTCTGGATCGTGTTGCTGGTACTGGCTTACCTGACGTGGGTGAAACCAGCGGCGGGCCAGGCAGCCCTGGTGACGCAAGATCCTACTTTTTCTCATCGATAACCTAATGGAGGCCACGGATGAAAACTCTCTGGCAACACTGTCACGTCGCAACCATGGCACAAGGCGTCTACTCGATCATCGAGGACGCCGCCATCGTGACGTCAGGAGCGCACATTGAGTGGATCGGCCCGCGCGGTGAGTTGCCGGCGGGCGAGTACCCGGCCGTCAATGATTTGAACGGGGCCTGGATCGACTGCCACACTCACACGGTGTTTGGCGGTAACCGCAGCGGTGAATTCGAACAGCGCCTGCAAGGCGTCAGCTACGCGGAAATCGCCGCCAGCGGCGGCGGTATCGCCAGCACCGTACGCGCCACCCGCGCAGCCAGCGAAGATGAACTGTTCGCCAGTGCCGCCAAGCGCCTGAAAAGCCTGATGCGTGATGGCGTTACCAGTATCGAAATCAAGTCTGGCTACGGTCTGGACCTGGCCAACGAGCGCAAGATGCTGCGTGTAGCCCGCCGCCTCGGCGCCGAACTGCCGGTCAGCGTGCGCAGCACCTGCCTGGCGGCTCACGCCTTGCCGCCGGAGTACAAGGATCGCGCTGATGACTATATCGATCACATCTGCGCCGACATGCTCCCGGCCTTGGCTGCCGAGGGGCTGGTCGACGCCGTGGATGCGTTTTGCGAGTACCTGGCGTTCTCCCCGGCGCAGGTTGAGCGGGTGTTCATTACCGCCCAGAAACTGGGCCTGCCAGTGAAGCTGCACGCCGAGCAGTTGTCGTCGCTGCATGGCTCGAGCCTGGCGGCGCGTTACCACGCGTTGTCCGCCGATCACCTGGAGTTCATGACCGAGGACGACGCCATCGCCATGGCCAAGTCCGGTACGGTCGCGGTGCTGTTGCCCGGCGCCTTTTACTTCCTGCGGGAAACCCAGTTGCCGCCGATGGAAGCCCTGCGCAAGCACGGCGTGAAAATCGCCATCGCCAGCGACCTCAACCCGGGTACCTCGCCGGCGCTGTCGTTGCGCCTGATGCTGAACATGGCTTGCACCTGCTTCCGCATGACCCCGGAAGAAGCCCTGGCTGGCGCGACGATTCATGCCGCCACCGCGCTGGGCATGGCCGATACTCATGGTTCGCTGGAGGTCGGCAAGGTCGCGGATTTTGTCGCCTGGCAAATCGATCGTCCGGCCGACCTGTGTTACTGGCTGGGCGGCGACCTGGAAAAACGCGTCGTGCGCCACGGCGTCGAATCAAGTTTGTAGGAGATCTGTTGTGGATAAGGTTCTGAACTTCAAACAAGGCCGCGTACCGCTGCTGATCAGCATGCCCCACGCTGACGCCTGCGGTCGAAGCCGGGTTGATTCCTGACGCGCAAAGCCTGCCGGACACCGACTGGCACATCCCGCAACTTTACGACTTCGCCGCGGAACTGGGTGCAAGCACCCTGGCGGCCGAGTACTCGCGGTTCGTCATCGACCTTAACCGACCGTCCGACGACAAGCCTTTGTACGTGGGCGCGACCACCGGCCTGTACCCGGCGACGCTGTTTGACGGCATTCCGTTGTTCCGCGAAGGGCTGGAGCCTTCGAAAGAAGAGCGCGCGACTTATCTGGAGCAGATCTGGACGCCGTACCACAGCACTTTGCAGCAGGAACTGGCGCGGCTGAAGGCCGAGTTCGGCTATGCGTTGCTGTTCGATGCACACTCGATCCGCTCGATCATCCCGCACCTGTTCGATGGCAAGTTGCCGGACTTCAACCTCGGCACCTTCAACGGCGCCAGTTGCGACCCACAGCTTGCGACCCGACTGGAAGCGATCTGCGCGCTTCACAACAACTACACCCACGTACTCAACGGGCGCTTCAAGGGCGGGCACATCACTCGCCATTACGGCAATCCGGCCGAGAACATCCACGCCGTGCAGCTGGAACTTGGCCAGTGCACCTATATGGAAGAGTTCGAGCCGTTCCGCTATCGCCCGGATCTGGCGGAACCGACGCGGTTGGTGCTCAAGGAGTTGCTGCAAGGGTTGCTGGCCTGGGGTGAAAAACACTACGGGCATTAAGGCTTGCTGCAGTCTCTGTAGGAGCGAGCTTGCTCGCGAAAAACGTCAGGTCAACGTGTGCATTCAGACAGCCCGCGTCATCGTTGCCCTTCATCGCGAGCAAGCTCGCTCCTACAAGTCGCCACCGTGCAAAACACGGTCGCCACAGGTCGCTTTTACCGCTCGTCTGCTGCGTAATGTTCTGGCCACGGTGCACAAAGACACCGGCCTCACAATAATCGCTGCCGCACGAGATACCCTCTATGACAAGCACCAAAGGTTTGTTCGCCCGCTGTCTCTCAATCCTCTGCGGTACGGCCCTCCTGAGCACCGGCGCCCTGGCCGCTGACGACGCCTCCTGCAAAACAGTGCGCATGGGCGTGGTCAACTGGACCGATGTGATCGCCACCAGCGGCATGGCCGACGTGTTGCTCAATGGCCTCGGCTACGAAAGCAAACAGACCAGCGCCGTTCAGCAAATCATCTTCGCCGGGATCCGCGACAAGCGCCTGGACATTTTCCTTGGTTACTGGAAACCGGCGATGGACAAAAACATCGCGCCGTTCCTGGCCGCCAATCAGGTCAAGGTCATGGACAAGCCGAGCCTGGCTGATGCCCAGGCCACCCTTGCAGTTCCTGACTATGTGGCGGCGGCGGGCCTGAAAACCTTTGCCGACATCGCAAAGTTCAAGGATCAACTCGGCGGCAAAATCTACGGTATCGAGCCGGGTAGCGGCGCCAACACCACGATCAAGACCATGATCGAAACCAATCACTTCGGCCTGAAGGATTTCAAACTGATCGAGTCCGGTGAAGCCGGCATGCTCGCCGCCGTACAGCGCGCCGTGAATCGCAAGGAGTTCGTGGTGTTCGTCGGTTGGACTCCACACCCGATGAACATCAACATGAAGATCGCCTACCTGACCGGCAGCGAAGACGTGTACGGCCCGAATGAAGGTGCAGCGACCGTTTCCACCGTAACCGCGCCGGATTACGCCCAGCGCTGCCCGAACGTCAATCGACTGCTGGAAAACCTGACCTTCACCGCCGCCCAGGAAAGCCAGTTGATGGTGCCGATCATGGAGCGCCAAACGGCTCAGGATGTCGCGAAAAAATGGCTGCG
>LNAP01004030.1_pt1 | contig 13799 bp, 15 predicted proteins | sample 602601 | NCBI WGS metagenome assembly LNAP01 (sample SAMN02440304, study PRJNA202911) | soil metagenome | biome: Subtropical and temperate rainforests or woodlands; isolation source: soil samples (1 kg each in a 20% v/v slurry with milli Q water) were... ...
CGGCGCCGCGGGCCAGCGCCGAGCCGTCCGCGCGTGCGCAAACCATCGCGCCGGCGCCTGAGGCGCAGTCCGCGCCGGCGGCACTCAGGATCAGCAGCTTTCCTCAGCTTGTCGCCCTTGCGGGCGAAAAGCGCGACCTGCTGACCAAAGGCGCGCTGGAGACCGATGTGCGGCTGGTCCGCATCGAGGATGGCCGGCTCGAGGTCGCACTGGAACGCAGCGCCGCGCGGATGCTGGTCAACGACCTCTCCCGAAAGCTGGAGCAATGGACCGGACGGCGCTGGACCGTGATCGTGTCCAACGAGCCGGGACAACCGACGCTGCGCTCGCAAAACGAAGTCGCGAAGAACCAGCGCGAGCGCGCCGCGGAAGCCGATCCGCGGGTGCAGGAGGTGCTGGCGCGTTTTCCCGGCGCCAAGGTTGTCGAGGTGCGCAAGCTTGCTCCCGAGCTGCCGGAACCCGATATCGGTATTGAAGACCCCGCCGAGGCCCCTGACAGCGACGACCAATAGGCTATTCATAAGGAAGCATCGATGGCTGATTTTCTCGGCATGATGAAGCAAGCGGCGCAACTGCAATCGAAGATGCAGGCGATGCAGGAGGAACTCGGCCAGGTCGAGGTCGAGGGCATCTCCGGCGGCGGCCTCGTCTCCGTGCGCATGACGGCGAAGATGGAAGTGAAGGCGGTCAAGATCGATCCGTCGCTGATGAAGGCGGATGAGCGCGAGATTCTCGAGGATCTGCTGGTGACCGCGCATAACGACGCGCGGCGCAAGGCCGAAATCGCGATGCAGGAGAAGATGCAGGCGCTGACCGGTGGTCTGGGACTGCCGCCGGGGCTGGGTCTCGGCTAAATGGTTTCCGCCGTTGCCGGTCCCGAGATCGAGCGCCTGATCCAGCTATTGGCGCGGCTGCCCGGGCTCGGCCCGCGTTCGGCGCGCCGCGCGGCGTTGCACCTGATCAAAAAGCGCGAGGCGCTGATGACGCCGCTTTCGGCCGCGCTCCAGGTGGCGATCGACAAGATCCAGGTCTGCAAGACCTGCGGCAATATCGACACCCAGAACCCCTGCACGGTGTGCACCGACCCGCGCCGCGATTCCTCGATCATCGTCGTGGTTGCCGACGTCGCCGACCTGTGGGCGCTGGAACGCGCGCATGCGACCAACGGGCTCTATCATGTGCTCGGGGCTACGCTGTCGCCGCTCGATGGCGTCGGCCCGCAGGATCTCACCATCGACGCGCTGGTAGCACGCGCGCACGACCAGCGCGTGACCGAAATCATTCTCGCCCTGAATGCAACTGTCGATGGCCAGACCACCGCGCATTATATCACCGATCTCTTGCAGGAGGCCGGTGTCAAGGTTACACGGCTCGCTCACGGCGTGCCGGTGGGTGGCGAGCTCGATTATCTCGATGAAGGCACCCTGTCCGCAGCCATGCGGCAGCGTACGTTGTTCTAGCAATCACAGGCGGAAATGATCGACATGACGAAACGACGATTCGGCAGACGCTTTGCTTTGGCGACAATCCTTGCGGCGACGCTCGCCGCGCCTGCCGCTTCGGCCCAACAGACCGACTCTGTGCCGAAAGCGGGCAAGCCGATCCATGCCGGCGACGTGCTGTCAGGTGAACTCAACGTCATGAAAGTCCGCGGCGGCAAGAAGGGCAAGCGCGTCGCCACCTATCAACTCACCAGTGAGCCGCGCCGGCTGCCGGCGCCGAACGGGCTCTGCAACCTTGAAACCGGGCCGGAAACCTTCCAGCTCATCACCTCGAGCGACGCCCAGGCCGCGCAACTGAAAGGTCTCGCCGGCAAGGAGATATCGGTGAAGGTCGACGAAGTCGCCTGCGCGGAGGACGCCGGGCAAATGAGCGAGGCGGTGGTGACGAAATGGAGCGTGGTGACGAAGCACTGAGTGCTCGTCGGCGCCAACACCGGTTATTCCAAGCAACGTTGTCATCGCCCGGCTTGACCGGGCGACCCAGTACACCGCGGCTTCTCGGTCGATCACGAATGCCTCTGGAATACTGGATCACCCGCCTTCGCGGGTGATGACAAGTGAGTTCCGTTGACGCAGCTTTCCAACAGCTCCGCACCTAAACCTTCACCGGCCCCAGCGCGTCAAAATGCCCCCGGCGCTGCAGCCAGGCCAGCAGGATCAGGCTCGGCACCGCGACCAGAACGCAAATCACGAAGAACAGCGGCCAGCCGGTCGCCTTGGCCACATAGCCTGCACCTGAAGACAGGTAAGTCCGCCCCACAGCCGCAAGCGCCGTGAGCAGCGCGTATTGAGTCGCGGTGTGCAGCGGATTTTTGCATAGCGCCGAGAGATAAGCGACGAAGATCACGGTGCCGATGGCGCTGGTAAAATTCTCCGCGGTGATGGCAAACGCCAGCGCCCATTGATTGACCCCGACGAGAGCGAGCCACGAAAACGACAGATTGGCGATCGCCTGCAGCACGCCGCCGATCCACAGGCTCGTCGCGAGCGAATAACGTCGCGCGACATATCCGCCGGCGAAGCCGCCGATCAGCGTTGCCGCTAGTCCGGCACCTTTGACGATGGCCGCGTAGTCGTTGCGGGTAAAACCGAGATCGATCACGAACGGTGCGGTCATGGTGCCGGAAAACGCATCGGTGAACTTGAACAGCACCACGAAGGCAAGCGCCGCCCAGGCATCCTTGCGCGCGAGAAACTCGGAAAATGCGCCGACCGCTGCATGGAGCACGCGGGCGAAGGCGCTCTCGGTCCGGCTCGCCGCCTCTGCACGCGCAGACTGCTCGGGCTCGGTGGCGGCAAGCGCCGTGACGGTGCCGATCAGCACCAATGCCGCCATCACCACATAGCCCCACATCCACGCAGAAGTGCGCGCGATGCCGGTCTCCTCGAACCCGCTGACAATGAACAGCGCGCCCGCAGTCGAGACCAGCATGCCGATGCGATAGGCCGCGACATAGGATGCCATGCCGGCGGCCTGCTCGCTCTCCGGCAGGCTCTCGACGCGAAATGCATCGACCACGATGTCCTGCGTCGACGACATGGTGGCGACGAGCAGCGCGCCCAGTGCGACGAACAGCGGCGAGCGCGCAGGATCCGTCAGCGCCAGCAGCAGGATCGCGACGATCAACAGCAATTGCGAGAACACCAGCCAGCCGCGCCGGCGTCCGAAGGCGCGCGTGAACAGCGGCACATGCAGCGCATCGACCAGCGGCGCCCAGAGGAATTTCAGCGTGTAGGGCGTGCCGACCAGCGCGAACAGCCCGATGGTGCCGAGATCGACGCCGGATTCGCGCATCCACACCAGCAGCGTCGATCCCGACAGCGCCAGCGGCAGGCCGGAAGAAAATCCAAGCAGCAGCACGATCAGCACGCGCCGTTGTAGATAGACGGCAAGCCCCTCGCGCCAGGAGGGGCGGGGGGTACCGGCTTTATCTGGCGAAGCGGTCGTGGCTTCCGGTGCGGTCATGAACAGGTGTTAGCAGATTCGGGGGAAAAGCTGTCATCGCCTGGCTTGCCAGGTCAAGCCGAATACCTCGGTGTCATCGTCCGCGGACGATGACAGCATGTTGCGAAACCTACTCCCCCGCCTGCAGCTTGCGCGGCAATGGGAACAGTTCCGGTGCGGCTGGCTTGACGATGCGCGAGGGCTCCGCCGGCGCATCGGGCTTGCTGAAATCGAGTTCCTCAATCCGGCCGGCGCGCTTTTCGATCTTGTCGGCGGAAATCAGGATCTGGCGGACGTCCTCGTTGACGTCGCCAAAGTGCTTTTGCAGCTTCAGCACGCGATCGCGCAATCTTCCCAAATCGTCGCCGAGGTTGAGCACTTCGGTGCGGATCTGGTCGGCGGCGTCGCGCATCCGCGCGTCTTTCAGGATCTGCTGCATCACCTGGATCGCCAGCATCAACAGCGACGGCGACACCAGCACCACGCGGGCGCGATAGGCCTTCTGAATCACGTCGTCAAAACCGTCGTGGATTTCGGCATAGACCGATTCCGACGGCACGAACATCAGGGCCGTATCCTGGGTTTCACCCGTGATCAGGTATTTTTCAGCGATGTCGCTGACATGCTTCATCACGTCGTTGCGCAGCCGTTGCGTGGCGTACTTCTTTTCCTCATCGCTGCGTGCGTCGTGCAGCGCGGTCACCGCTTCCAGCGGAAATTTCGCGTCGATGCAGAGCGGCCGCTGGTCGGGAAGAAACACCACGCAATCGGGCCGCTTGCCCGAAGACAGCGTGTGCTGGAACTCGTAGGACCCCTGCGGCATACCGTCCTGGACGATTGCTTCCATCCGTGCCTGGCCGAAGGCGCCGCGCGATTGCTTGTTGGCGAGCACGTCGCGCAGCGTGGTCACCTGCGAGGTCAGGTCGGTGAGGTTCTTGTGCGCATTGTCGATGATGCCGAGCCGCTCATGCAGCACGCGCAGCGAGTCCATGGTGTGGCGCGTGGTCTGCTCCATCGACTGGCCGACGCGATGGGTCACCGAATCCAGCCGCTCGCTGACGGCGCGCGTCATCTCGGCCTGGCGGCCGGCCAGCGCCTGCCCCATCGCATCGACGCGGCCGGTGGCCTCGCTCTGGGCACGGAGCATTTCACTCAAACGCTCTTCAAGCTCGTCGGCGCGAATCGCCTGCGCCATCGCCAGTTCCGCGCCGCGACGACCGGACCGCGCGATCACGATGGCAATGACCAGCAGCAGGAGGAGGGCGAGCGTGCCGAAGCCGATCAGCGCGTCGGCGGTGCGAATCGGCCAATCGCCGACCATGAAAAGGATGTCGTTCATGCCGCCTTGTAGCCGATTCGGGCTTGAAAGCGAACGAAGAGGGAACATTTATGATGAATCAAAGCTTAATCTTCGTGGTTAACCAGGCATTAACATTCATGGTTAACGAGACGTAAACCAGTTCCTCCGGCGCATTGACCCCGGCAAATCAGCAGCTTAAATCGCGCGCCAAGGTACTTGGAAAATCATGGCACTCAGAGAAATCATCATCCTGCCGGACAGGCAATTGCGGCTCGTCTCCAAGCCCGTGGAAAAGGTCACGGCGGAGGTGCGTAAGCTCGCCGACGATATGCTGGAGACCATGTATGCCGCGCCCGGGATCGGGCTCGCCGCGATCCAGGTGGCGCAGCCGTTGCGGCTGATCACAATGGACCTCGCCAAGCGGGACGAGGACGGCGAAAGCAAGCCACGGCCACGCGTCTTCATCAACCCGGAGATCATCTCCTCGTCGGAAGAAATGTCGGTTTACGAGGAAGGCTGCCTGTCGATCCCGGAATATTACGAAGAGGTCGAGCGCCCGGCGAAAGTGCGGGTGCGCTTCACCGATCTCGACGGCAAGCTGCATGAAGAGGATGCCGAAGGCCTGTTCGCGACTTGCATCCAGCACGAAATCGACCACCTCAACGGCGTGCTGTTCGTGGATTATTTGTCGAAGCTGAAGCGCGACCGCGTGCTGAAGAAATTTGCAAAAGCTGCGAAGCGGGCGGCGGAGTAGCCCATCTCGCTCCGCCGTCATGCGCGGGCTTGACCCGGGCATCGACGTCTTACTTCCTTGGCAGCACCAAAGACGTTCATGGCCGGGACAAGCCCGGCCATGACGGGTAAACTGAATTCTGCTCAGGATATCTCTGCACAATGCCGCTTCGTCTGATCTTCATGGGCACGCCCGACTTCGCGGTGCCGACGCTGCTCGCGCTGCATGGCGGCGGCCATGAGATCGCGGCCGTCTATACCCGCGCGGCGAAGCCGGGTGGCCGTCGCGGCCTGCAATTGCAGCCGACGCCGGTCGAGCAGGAAGCCCGGCGGCTCGGGATTCCCGTCGCAACGCCCTCGACGCTGAAGACGCCGCAAGCGCTCGAGGAATTCCGCGCCCACCACGCCGACGCGGCGGTGGTTGTCGCCTATGGCATGATCCTGCCGCAGGCCATTTTGGACGCACCCCCGCTTGGCTGCTTCAACCTGCATGCTTCGCTGCTGCCGCGCTGGCGCGGCGCCGCCCCGATCAACCGCGCCATCATGGAAGGCGATGCCGAGACCGGCGTGATGGTGATGAAAATGGATGCCGGGCTCGACACCGGGGACGTGGCCATGGCCGAACGCCTGCCGATTACCGACCGCATGACCGCGGCCGATCTGCATGACGCGCTGGCGCCGCTCGGCGCCGATCTCATGGTGCGCGCGATCGGCGCGCTGGAGCGCGGCAAGCTGCAGTTCACCAAACAGAACGATCAGGCCGTCACCTACGCCGCCAAGATCGACAAGGCCGAAGCGCGGATCGGCTGGAACCGGCCGGCGCGCGCGGTACTGCGCCATATTCACGGGCTGTCGCCGTTTCCCGGCGCGTGGTGCGAGATGGCCATCGAAAGCGAGCAGGTCCGCGTCAAGATCCTGCGCTGCGAGCTGGCAAAAGGTTCGGGCGCGCCGGGTGACGTGCTCGACGATCGCTTCGCCGTCGCCTGCGGCGAGGGCGCGATCCGGATCCTCGAATTGCAGCGTGCCGGCAAGGGGACGATGAAGGCCGACGATTTTCTGCGCGGCACGCCGCTGACACCGCCGATGCGGCTTGCGTAGCGCTGTCAAACGATACCCAACTCGTTATACGCGGGCTTGACCCGCGTATCCATCTATCTTCACAAGACTCTTGCCGAAGATGATGGATTGCCGGGTCAAGCCTGGCCATGACGACCGAAATAGATTGTTCGACATATGCCCCGCTACAAACTCATCATCGAATATGACGGCGGGCCGTTCTGCGGCTGGCAGCTTCAGGACAATGGCGCCTCGGTGCAGGGCGCGCTGGAAACCGCCGTCAAGGCGATCTGCGGCGAGCAGGTGCGCGTCCATGGCGCGGGGCGTACCGATGCCGGGGTGCATGCGCTGGCGCAGGTTGCACATTGCGACATTGCAAAACATTTTGTGCCGGGACGCTTTCGCGACGGGCTCAATGCGCACTTAAGGCCGCATCCGATCGGCGTGCTCAGTGCGGAGATCGTGCCCGATACGTTCGAGGCGCGCTTCTCTGCGAAAAAACGCCACTATCTTTATCGCATCTCCAATCGCCGGGCCAATCTCGCGCTCGACATCGGCCATGCCTGGCGGCTGCCGCGGCCACTCGATACGGACGCCATGCACGCCGCCGCGCAGCGGCTGATCGGCAAACACGACTTTACGACGTTTCGTGACACCGAATGCCAGGCGAAATCGCCGGAGAAAACCCTCGACCAGCTCGATGTGTTGCGGGACGGCGACGCCGTCAACATCGTGACGTCGGCGCGTTCGTTCCTGCACAGCCAGGTGCGCTCGATGGTGGGATCGCTGGTCTGGGTCGGCGAAGGCCGCTGGAGCGCCGACGATCTGGCGGCGGCACTGGCCGCGCGCAACCGCTCAGCCTGCGGCCCCGTCGCGCCGCCGGATGGACTCTATCTGGTGCGGGTGGATTATTGAACGGGACCGCGTTCAGCCCACAGTCTGCAGCCCCTTCACCGCGTCCCAAAACAGGTCCTGCCCGTCGGCGACGTTGGCGGTCCAGTGCTCGGCGGCGAAGTCGTTGGCGTCGTCGGTGATGAATTTGAACGCGCGCCATGGGACGGAGTGGCGCTCGCAGACATGGGCGATCGCGAACAATTCCATGTCGACGATGCCGATCCTGTTCTCAATGAGCCACGGATCGCTCGTCGTGACGAAGCTGTCGCCGGTGCCGCAGATCACATGGCCATGGCCCGAGGAAAGCCGGTCGAGTTCGGGCGAGTACGGCGTGCGTCCGCGCGGCGCCAGCGGCATCGCCATCATGTCGCGCTGTACGACATGCGCCACCTCGACCAGGCCGCGCAACGTCTCGTCGATTTTCCCCGCCGTACCATAATTGATCACCAGTGCCGGCCGCAGCGCCAGCAGCGACAGCGTCGCCGCGCTGGCGGCGTTGACCTTGCCGACGCCGCTGTAGATCACCTCGATACCCTCGGGGGCGCGCGCCTTGTCGAGTTCGTCGTCGAGGGCGGTAAGCACGAGGATTTTGCCGGTCATGCGAAATAGCGGTCCAGTATGCCGCGATAGATCCGGGTCAGTTTCTCCAGGTCGGTGACCGGTGTGCGCTCGTCGATCTGGTGCATGGTCTGGCCGACCAGGCCGAACTCGATGACAGGGCAATAGCTCGCGATGAAGCGCGCATCCGACGTGCCGCCAGAGGTGCTCAGCTCCGGCCGGCGGCCTGTCACCTCTTCAATAGCCGCGACCGCGAGGTCGGTAAAGGCGCCGGGCTTGGTCACGAATACGTTGGAATTCGAAGGCTCCCAGACGATCCGCGCGCGGATCCGGTTTCCCGCGGCCTTCGCCAGGCGCTCGTCCACCAATGCCCGGAGCGTCTCCTGGGTATGCAGATCGTTGAAGCGGATGTTGAACTTGGCCCGCGCCTGGCCGGGGATGACATTGCTCGCGGTGTTGCCGACATCGACCGACGTGAATTCGAGGTTCGAGGCCTGGAATTGCGCGCTGCCGTGATCGAGCGGCTCGTTGCTGAGCGCCACGATCAGCGCCGATATGTCCGGCACCGGGTTCGAGGCGCGGTGCGGATAGGCGACGTGACCCTGGACGCCGTCGACATACAGCGTGCCCGATTGCGAGCCGCGGCGGCCGATCTTGATGCAGTCGCCGAGCTCTTCGACATTGCTCGGCTCGCCCAGCACGCAGTGGTCGAATTTCTCGCCGCGCGCCGCCGCCCACTGCAGAAGCTTGATGGTGCCGTTGACGGAAATATCTTCCTCGTCGCCCGTAATCAGAAACGAGATCGAGCCATTGCCGTCTTTTCCCGGCTTGCCGCCATTATCGGTGAGATATTCCAGCACCGCGGCGACACTGCAGGCGATGCCGCCTTTCATGTCGACGGCGCCGCGGCCATGGAGAAAGCCGTCCTTGACCTCGCCCGCGAACGCGCCATGGCTCCATGCGCTCTCATCGCCCGGCGGCACCACATCGGTATGCCCGGCAAAGGTGATGTGCGGCGCGCGGTCGCCGATCCGGGCATAGAGGTTATCGACATCGGCGGTGCCGGGTTCGCCGAAGGTGACGCGATGGACGGCAAAGCCGGCGGCCTTCAGGAGATTTTCAACCACGCCCAACGCACCGGCATCGGCCGGCGTTACGGAAGGGCAGCGGACGAGGTCGCGGGCGATCGAAAGGGCGGAAAGGGCATCATTCATGCCCCTCGCTTAACATGCGATCCGGCCGATGGGCCAGCACTGTGCGGAACAAATTCCAGTGCGCCGTGCTGCTCCCAGCCCGGCCCGGTGTCGCAAACTGTCGCGCCGGCGAATCCCGGGTTCAGTCCCGCAGCAACTCGTTGATGCTGGTCTTGGCGCGGGTGCGCTCGTCGACCCGCTTCATGATCACGGCGCAGGCGGTCGACGGGCCGGGTTGGCCGTTGTTCATGGGCTTGCCCGGCAATGCGCCCGGCACCACTACCGCGTATTCCGGCACTTCGCCAATAAAAATCTCGCCGGTCGCGCGGTCGACGATCTTGGTGGAGGCGCCGAGGAATACGCCCATCGCCAGCACCGCTCCCCGGCGCACGATCACGCCTTCGGCGACCTCCGAGCGCGCGCCGATGAAGCAATCGTCCTCGATGATCACCGGTTCGGCCTGCAGCGGCTCCAGCACGCCGCCGATGCCAACGCCGCCGGAAATGTGCACGCGCTTGCCGATCTGCGCGCAGGAGCCGACCGTAGACCAGGTGTCGATCATGGTCGATTCATCGACATAGGCGCCGAGATTGACGAAGGACGGCATCAGCACGACGTTCCTGGCAATGAAGGCCGAGCGGCGGACGATGGCGCCCGGCACCGCGCGAAAGCCCGCATCGCGAAAACGATTCTCGCCCCAGCCGTCGAACTTCGACGGCACCTTGTCCCACCACGACGCCTTGCCGGGGCCGCCGGGAATTGCGCTCATGTCGTTGAGGCGGAAAGACAGCAGCACCGCCTTCTTCAGCCACTGATTGACCTTCCACTTGCCGCCGGCCTCGCGCTCCGCAACGCGTGCCTCGCCTTTGTCGAGCAGCTCGAGCGCATGATCCACGGCGTCACGGACTTCACCCTTGGTCGCGGTCGAGATGCCGTCGCGGGCGTCGAACGCGGTATTGACGGTGGATTCGAGGGCCGAGAGAGACATCGAGATTTCCTTGGACGATTTTCGTTGGGAGGGCGGTGGGAGGCTTTTGTCGGGATTTGGGGCGGGAGAGTCAAGGCTCCGCGGCCATCGTACCGGCGTTCGCCGGGACGACGAACTACCCTTACCCGCTCAGCCGCTGCAAAAACCCGGTCAGATCGTCGGTGACATGATCGACATGGGCCGCATCCCGGCCTTCCAGTTCCCAGTCTTCGCGCACCACTTCTGTTGAGCCGTCGGGCACCACCAGCACCGTGGTCATGCCGAGCTCATGCGGTACCACGAGGTTGCGCGCCAGATCCTCGAACATCGCCGCGCCAGCGGGATCGACGCTGTGATCCCTGAGGAATTTCTGGTAGGTCTGCGGGGCCGGTTTTGGCTCCAGATCCGCCGCGATGATGTCGAACACCGCTTCGAAGTGTTCGTCGATGCCGAGCCGCGCCAAGACCGCGCCGGCGTGATCGGTCGAGCCGTTGGTCAGGATCAGCTTGCGCCCGGGAAGTTTGGCGATCGCAGCACCCATCGCCGGGTTCGGCTCCAGCGGCGAGTGATCGATCTTGTGCACATAGGCGAGATAATCGTCGGCGCGCACGCCGTGCTCGGTCATCATGCCGCGCATGGTGGTGCCGTAACGGAGATAATAATCCTTCTGGATCACCCGCGCCTCTGCCGCGGAGACCTTGAGCCAGGCGCTGACGAACTCGCCGATCCGGGCATCGACCTGCTGCCACAGATTGACGTGATGCGGGTACAGCGTGTTGTCGAGATCGAACACCCAGGTATCGATGTGGGCGAAGGCGCGGGGAGTTTTCATCGCTCTCTCACCGAGTCGTCCCCGCGTTCGCGGGGACGACGATAGAGGGGAATGCGGAACGCTTCATCACGGCACCGCGAAGCGCAGCGTCTTGCCGCCGCTTGACATGTCGACGGCGGCAAAGCCTGTTACCGCGAGGCCACGGGTGCCGCAGTCACCCTGCTCGTTGATCTCGAACTTGCTTTCGCGGGTGCAAAGCTGCGTCGTGCCGCCCCAATTCAGAGCTCTGTCCTTCAGCTTGAGCGTACGGTTCTCGGCATCGACGGCTTCGGCAAAACTGAAAATCTGTTTGGGCTGGCCGGTCACATCGGGATGCAGGCACTTGCCTGGATCGATGCGGTACCAGCCGCGGCTGATCACGGTCTTGCCGTCGTCGGTGGCAACCGCGGCCATGATCTTGTGCGGCGTGTCGTTGCACCAGGTCAGTCCGGTGGAAGACGGCTTCTGTACCGCCTCGATCATGGTCGCAAAGAAATTCGGCGACTGCACGATATCGGCCGCGAGCCCCCGGCTTTTCAGGAACGCCGCCAGCGCGGCCTGGGTCTTCGGGCCGTCGACGCCGTCGATCGGCGCCGCGTCGTATCCCGCGACGACCAGTAGCCGCTGAATGGCGGCGAGCCGCGCCTGTTCGTCGTCATATGCGCTGCCTTCGGCCAGATAGGCGACCAGGTTGCCGTCTTCGGCCTGCGTCGGGTTGATCTGGGTGAATGGCGCAGGCGTCTGCCCGGAGCGGCACTGGCGCGCCGCGGCAATGACAAAGTTGTCGGGCGCGATGCAAAGTGTGTCGCCGCCGTTCTGCGGAATCGGCGATGAACCGTAAACCCCGAGGGCACGCGCGTTGAGCAGGATGCGGTCGGCAGTCAGCGTGCCCTGCGCGACGACGCGGCAGGTGGCGGGATCGATGCGAAACCAGCCGCGCGTCGCGGTCGCGGCCTTGTCATCGATGCCGATCGCGACTTCGACCACATAGCTCATGCGATTGCAGAGTTTGAGATCTGCGTAAGCGGGCTCGGCGGAGAAGAGAAAGGAAATCACGGCCGCCGGCAGCGTGATCAGGGCTGATGAAATGAGTCGCATCAAGTTCAACCCGTCATGCCCGGCCTTGTGCCGGGCATCCACGTCTTCCTTACGAGCTTGCCGTGAAGACGTGGATGGCCGGGACAAGCCCGGCCATGACGATGAATGGTCATGCGTCATCACTTGTAGATCAGCGTACCGGTACCCTGGTTGGTGAACAGTTCGAGCAGGACCGCATGCTGCGTCTTGCCGTCGATGATGACGACGCCCTCGACGCCCTGTTCGAGCGCATAGATGCAGGTTTCGACCTTCGGGATCATGCCGCCGGAAATGGTGCCGTCGGCGATCAGTTTTCGCGCGTCCTTCACCGACAGTTCGGGAATGAGCTTCTTCGACTTGTCGAGCACGCCGGGGACGTCGGTCAACAGCAGCAGCCGCTTGGCCTTCAGCGCGCCTGCGACCGCGCCGGCAAAGGTGTCGGCGTTGACGTTGAAGGTCTGCCCGCTCTTCGATGTTGCCAGCGGCGCCAGCACCGGGATCAGGTCATGACCGATCAACTGGTTCAGCAGCGTCAGGTCGACCTTTTCGGGCTCGCCGACGAAACCAAGATCGACCACCTTTTCGATATGTGAATCCGGATCGACCATGGTGCGCGTCGCCTTCGACGCCGTCACCATGTTGCCGTCCTTGCCGCTCAGGCCGACCGCCTTGCCGCCGGCTTCATTGATGTAGCCGACCAGCTGCTTGTTGACGGAGCCCGCCAGCACCATTTCCACGATCTCGATGGTCGCGGCATCGGTGATGCGCAGGCCGGCCGCGAATTCGGATTGAATGCCGAGGCGCTTGAGCATCGTCGCGATCTGAGGTCCGCCGCCATGCACTACCACGGGGTTGATGGCGGTTTGCTCCAGGAGAACAATGTCGCGGGCGAATGCCTTGGCGGTTTCCTCGGCGCCCATGGCATGGCCGCCATATTTGATGACGATGGTTTCCTCGTCATAGCGCTGCATGTGTGGCAACGCCTCGGACAGGATGCGGGCCTGATCAAGCGGACTGATATGCGGCACGTCGTTCATGAAGGGGTCTCTTCTCGGCGGGACGGGGCGGTTTCTATCTGATTGGCGGGCACGGCGCAAAGTGCCGTCTGCTTCTTGACGTTGCCCTGCAAATACGGCCGTGCTGCGCCGCGCTTGGGGCGTGGTGCGCTGCTGATCCGGGGCCTATTGAAGTGAAGACAGGTCCCGGCTCTGCGGAGCAGCGCAAGCTGCACCGCGTCCGGGACACGATTGCGGGCTTGCAGGCTAACCGCGCTTCGGCCAAGCCGCCGCCACCGCGAGCGCCAGCCAGCTCACGATCAGCAGCGTTCCGCCCGTCGGCGCGGCCATCGGAAACAGGCTCTGGCCCGCATACTGCCGCATGGTGAGTTCGCCGGCGAACAGCGCCGAGGCGATGACAAAGCCCCATGCCGCCGCGATCCCGATCCGGAGATGGATGACCCCGCGCTCAGTGAGAGCCACGGCGCCGAGTACCGCGCTGGCGTGGAACAGCAGCATCGAGGACGCCGCCGCCAGCCGCGTCGCGTCGCTCTGATGCGCCGAGGCGGCCGCCAGCATGACGCCGTCTGCGCCCATGATGCCGGCTAGATCAGCGATTTTGAAATTCGAATCATATCAAGCGGCCTTGTCAAGTTTGTAGGTCCAAGTGCAGCAATTCTAAAAGTGGGCGTTTGGGCCGGTTTCATTCGATTTTTTGGATTTTTATCAGCTCGGGCGGGATGATGAAGGTGGCGAGGGCTTCGAGGAA